>Ga0209006_10006079_pt1 | contig 10951 bp, 11 predicted proteins | sample JacPin_JW_Ref_O2_FD_188567 | JGI IMG/M metagenome (GOLD analysis project Ga0209006, IMG submission 188567) | Forest soil microbial communities from Algoma, Ontario, Canada - Jack Pine, Ontario site 1_JW_Ref_O2 (SPAdes) (version 2) | ecosystem: Environmental > Terrestrial > Soil > Boreal... | reverse complement strand
GACGACGAAGCGCCGTGCATCGGAGTGCGCGTGAGGACGTTGCGCGTCGGCGGCCACGATGGTCCCGACCGACGCCACGCCGGCGAGCGCCGTGCGCAAAACGTCGGTCGGGGTGCCGAGATCGAGCGCGCAATCGAAACGCCGCAGCACGGCGGTGAGCCGCTCGGCGAGATCGGCGGCGGCGCGATCGAGCAGAAACGTTTCCGCACCAGCCGCCGCGGCACGGCGCCGGCGCGCACGCAGTAGATGGCGATCGAAGATCAGTGGGCTTTGCGGCTCGGGCGTTTGGGGCATGGATGATTGTCTCGCACACGCGTTACGGCAAACGCCATGGCTTCACAACACCGGCGCCCGAGGGTAGCGTTCCCGCATGGGGGAGAGGGCAGCAACAGCGCTTCCGCGGCTCCGACGCGCCCGGGATACCGCCCGTGCCGTGCTGCGGGCGGCGCTCGATCTCGCGCTGCCCCGACTGTGCGCGGTCTGCCGCGAGCCGGTCGAAAGCGAGGGGCTGTGTCCGGCCTGCTGGTCCAAGCTCTCGTTCATCAGCCGGCCCTATTGCGAACGGCTCGGCATCCCTTTCGTTTACGATCCAGGGCCCGGCATTCTCTCCATGGAGGCGATCGCCGACCCACCGGCTTATCAACGGGCGCGGGCCGCGGTGCGCTTCGACGAGATATCGCGGGCGCTCGTGCATGCGCTCAAATACGGCGACCGGCTCGACCTGGCGCCGATGATGGGCCGCTGGCTTACTCAGGCCGGCCGCGAGCTTCTGGCAGAAGCCGACGCGCTGGTGCCGGTGCCGCTGCATTGGCGCCGCCATTGGGCACGACGCTTCAACCAGTCGGCGATCCTGGCCGCGGCGGTCGCCAAAGGCAGCGGAGTCCCGATCGCCGCGGACGCGCTCAGGCGCGTGAAACCCACCACCCAACAGGTCGGGCTGTCGCGCACGCAACGTGCCGCCAATATCCAGGGCGCCTTTCGGGTTCCGGCCGACGGCAAGGCCGAAGTGGTGGGCCGGAGGCTGGTTTTGATCGACGATGTGCTCACGTCCGGCGCCACCGTCGAGGGCTGCGCCAAGGCCTTGCTGCGGGCGGGAGCCAGAAACGTCGACGTGCTCGTTTTCGCCAGGGTTGCCGAGCCCGGGCAAACCTCCATATAAAGAGTTGATAAACTTAAGCAAAGTCGTGAAACTGGACGGCTCGTACGCAACGGTTCGTGATGGCACCTGTCGAAATCTATACGCGGAAGTTTTGCTCCTACTGCTACCACGCCAAGGAGCTCCTATCCCGCAAAGGCGTGGCCTTCCGTGAGATCGATGTCACGGGAAACGCGGACGTGCGCCAGCACATGACCGAACGGGCGCAGGGCCACAACACGCTGCCGCAGATCTTCATCGGCGCCAAACATGTCGGCGGCTGCGACGAGCTTTATGCGCTCGACGATGCCGGCGAGCTCGATGCGCTGTTGCAGAGCGCGGAGCGGCCGGCATGAGCGCATCGGCGAATTCGGTGTTCAAGGTCGGCTTGGTGCAGATGCGCTCCGGGCTTACACCCGCGGCCAATCTCGAGGCGACCCGCGGCTTGATCGAGCAGGCGGCGCAGGCGGGCGCCGATTACGTGCTCACGCCGGAAATGACGAATATCATGGAGATCAAGCGCGAGCGTTTGTTCGCCGCGATCACCGAGGAAGAGCACGACCCGACCTTGATCGCCTTGCGCGAGCTTGCGCGGCAGCATGAGATCTTTCTGCATATCGGCTCGCTGGCGATCAAAATCTCGCCCGATAAGGCGGCAAACCGGTCGTTCCTGATCGACCGGCGCGGCGACATCGTCGCGCGCTATGACAAGATCCACATGTTCGACGTCGATCTGGCCAACGGCGAGAGCTATCGCGAATCGAACAATTTCCGGCCCGGCGAATTGGCGGTGCTGGCCGACCTGCCCTGGGGCCGGCTCGGCATGACGATCTGCTACGACCTGCGCTTTCCGGCGCTGTACCGCGCGCTCGCCGAAGCCGGCGCGTCGTTCCTGGCGATACCGGCGGCCTTCACCAAACAAACCGGCGAGGCGCATTGGCAAGTGCTGATGCGCGCGCGCGCCGTCGAGAACGGCTGCTTCGTGTTCGCCGCCGCGCAAGGCGGCGCGCACGAAAACGGCCGATCCACATACGGGCATTCGCTCGTGGTCGATCCCTGGGGTCAGGTGCTCGCGGAAGCTAGCGATGAGCCGGGCGTCATTCTGGCCGACGTGGATCCTGCGGCGATCGCCGCCGCGCGGGGGCGTATCCCCTCGTTGCAGCATGGACGGCGTTTCGAAGTGATCGAGCCGATGGCCGAGCCGACGCACCTGCGCGCCGTGCGAGGACCGGCATGATCCGCTACACGCTCCAATGCGATAACGACCACAGTTTCGAGAGCTGGTTTGCCGGCTCGGCGGCTTACGACAAGCAGGCCAAGCGCGGGTTGATCGCCTGTCCGATCTGCAATTCCACCAAAGTCGAAAAGGCCATCATGGCGCCGCGGCTCGGGCGCAGCGAGCCCCCCGCCGCTATCGAGACGCCGGCGCCGCCACCAGCCGCCACGCCTCCGGCCCCACCGGCGTCGGTCGCGATGACATCGCCGATGGAACATGAGCTACGGACCAAGCTCAAAGAGTTGCGCGAGCATATCGTTAAGAACGCGGACTATGTGGGACGCGGCTTTCCGGAACAGGCGCGCAAGATTCATTACGGCGAAACCGAGCACCGTTCCATCTACGGTGAAGCGACGCCCGAGGAAGCCAAGGAACTGCACGAGGAAGGCGTCGCCTTCCATCCGCTGCCGGTCCTGCCGGATGAATTCAACTAAAAGCGTGGTTTGCTTTACTCGTCTCTTGGCGAGGGGGGCGCGTGGAACGTGCTGAAAACTGGTCATTGCGAGCCAACGGGTCCGGCCCGAAGTGGCCGGCCCGATGGTAAACTCCGCGAAGCAATCCAGCGGCTCGCAAAGGCTGGATTGCTTCGTCGCTCCGCTCCTCGCAATGACGACGGTCCCAACTAGCCACCATACGCCGCTATTTGACGATGACCGGCTTGTCCTTGCGCAAGGCCGCCATGGTCTTTTTGTCCAGGTTGAGGTGCGCGCGCACCAGTTCGGGCGGCGTCAGCGCCATCCATTGATTGAGCGACACGTCCATGAAGCGCGAGCTGCGGAACAGTTCAAGGAAACGCAACGGCTCGTCGCCGAGATTCTGCACATAGTGGGCCATGCCGTGCGGCACGTAGCCAACGTCGCCGGCCTGATAATTAAAAGTCCGCGCCTTGCCGCCGGAGGCGAATACGGTCATGCGCGCGTGCCCTGAAATGTAGTATTGCCATTCGTCGTTGGCATGCCAGTGCACTTCGCGCAACGCACCCGGATCGACGCTCACCAGAGCGGCGGCGATGGTCGATGCGGCGGGAAAATTGGTCGAGTCGGTAATGCGCACCCAGCCGCCATCGACCTTGATCGGCTCCTGCGCCAGCATGCGATGGCTGAAGCTCTGCGGCACGATACCGCCGGCCGAAGGAACGATGTCGTCCTCTTTGGGACCCGGGACCTCGCCGGCGAAAATGTAGCGGTCGTGTTCGTAGTCGACCGGGATGTTGGCGAACGCGTCCTTGCCGACGGCGAAATTCTTGGCGAGCACATCGCGCGGGATGTGCGCGAACAGGTCGGTGATCAGAAAGGTCTCGTTCTCCGAGAAATTGCCGTCGTCGAACACCAAAAGAAATTCGCAGCCTTCCTCGAGCCCCTGGATCGAATGCGGGATGACCGAGGGGAAATTCCACAGATCGCCGACGCCGACGTCATCAATGAACGTGCGGCCCTCTTCATCGACGGCGGTGATCCGGGCGCGGCCGGCGAGCATGTAGGCCCACTCGGCTTCCTTGTGCCAATGCATCTCGCGGATGCCGCCCGGTTTCAGGCGCATGTTGACACCGGCGAGCTCCGTCGCCACCGGCAGCTCACGCGCCGTGACCTCGCGCGCCCAGCCGCCGGTGAGGAGGCGATTGCGAGCGGCCGCAAAGGAAAACTTGAGATTGGGGATGGTGCCGGAATCCGTGTAGGGCGAAGCGAGTTGATCGGGATTTTCGCGTTCCAGGGGGATATTGCGGGGACCGAGGATGCTCGCGCCGCGGCTATCCTGAATCGGTTGTGGGTCGTCCGGCGTCGTCGCCATGATTGTTTGCTCCGTCGTGGTTTCGCTCGTGCCGCCAAGCGCACTTTCAGTGCTGAGACTAGAGCATTTCAGCATTTCCCGATTAAGAGGAATCGGGAAATGCTCTAGATCTCTTTGTTGTCGCATGTCCTTTTCGGAAAACCGGTTTCCACCATCGGATCAAGCCCGAGGGCATGCTTTTCCGGGACATGCTCTAAACGGTGCTAGATCAGAAGCTAAATATTAGAAAACTGTGTCGTGCCGCGGTTTGATTTATCGCAATTGCGCGACCGCATGTGTCGAGACGAGTCCGCCTTGGTGCTCGTCACTGCACTGTCATTCGAGAGCGGCGACCGCCCGGTTCTGCAGGCAAGGCTAAGGATTAGTAAGCCCAGAGCAACAGCGCGACCCCACCGACGACCAAGGCCATGCCGAGCGCCTCGCGTGCCGAGGTGCGCTGGCCGAACGCGACACGGGCAACAAGTTGCGCAAACAGCACTTCGATCAGAGCGAGCGTGCGCACGCTTGCCGCGGTGGCGAGCGCGAAGGCCAAGAACCAAAACTGCGAGGCGATCGCTCCGGCCAAACCCGCCGACAGCGACGGCCGCCAAACGCGAAAAATCGCAAACAGAATAGCGGGGCTGCGCACCGCCAGATAGATCGACAACACCACGGCCTGCATGGCGATGCCAACGGCGAGCGTGAAGGTTGCCTTCATCACGTAATCGGGAAGCGCGAGATCCAGGATGGCGCCGCGGTAGCCGATCGACGACAGCGCAAACATGCCGCCGGAGGCAAGCCCGATCAGGGTGGGCCGAATTCCACCGATCATGCCGCCCGGCTTTGTCGACATGATCAGCACGCCGGCGGTGGCCACCACGACAGCGGTCATCATCGGGATGGTCAGCATATCGCCGAGAAAGATGAGACCGAAGATCGCGACCTGGATCGGCTCGGTCTTGATGTAGGCGATGGTGACGACGAACGAGCGCTCGCCCATGGCGGCAAGCATCAGCGCGGTAGCGGCCACCTGGGCGAAGGCACCGAGGATGACCCAGGGCCAAAACAGAATGTCAGGCCGCGGCAGCAGCGCGCCCGTCACCCACATCACGCCGAGCAAAAAAACCACCACGAACGGAGCGCCGAACAGAAAACGCACATGGGTGGCGCCGACGGTGCCGAGTTTGCCGGTCAGCTCGCGCTGCATGGCATTGCGCAGTGTCTGCATGAAGGCGGCAATGACCGTGAAGACGGCCCAGAGCCAGGGCGCGATCGACTGGATCACGACGCCGGCTTCTCCGCCACCACCATGTAATTGACGTCGGTGTCGCGCGAGAGCTGCCAGCGATCGGCGAGGAGATTGTAGATGACGCCGGTCTCGCCGGCGATGCGCAGCCCGTCCTGTCTGATCGCGGTCTCGAGCTCGTGCGGCGTGACGAACTTGTCCCACCGGTGAGTGCCCCGCGGCACCCAGCGCAACACATATTCAGCGCCCACGATGGCGAGCGCGAAGCTTTTGGCCGTGCGATTGAGTGTGGCGACGAACAGCAGGCCGCCGGGCTTCACCATTGCGGACGCATGCGCAATAAACACGCCCACATCGGTGACATGCTCGACCACCTCCATGGCGAGGACGACGTCGAAGCTTTCTCCGGCCGCAGCGAGCGCTTCGGCCGACGTGGCGCGGTAATCGATGGCAAGACCCACCGCCGCGGCGTGCGCCTGCGCCACCGCGATGTTCTCGGCCGACGGATCGACTCCCACCATCGCGGCGCCGAGGCGGGCCAACGGCTCGCACAGAATGCCGCCACCGCATCCGATATCGAGGAAACGCAAGCCCGCGAGGCTGCCGAGGCTCGCCGGTTCGCGGCCGAAATGCTCGGCTGCGCGATCGCGGATATAAGCCAGCCGGACCGGATTGAATTTGTGCAAGGCCGCCATCGGCCCACGCGTGTCCCACCACTCGCCGGCCAGGCGCGAGAAGCGGGCAACCTCGTCGCGGTCGACGGTTTCGGCCCCATTTCGGTGTGGGTTCATGCCAAAGCCTGTTCCTTGGGACACCCGTTGTGACCGGATTTTCCGGCGCTGAAAAGGGCCGCCTCACCTCTTTGCCGGGCGGCGCAAGAGGCGCGTTGCGCTCGCCGCGAAGCTGAAGGAGGATAAGCGCCACAAGCGTGCCGAGCACGATAAAAATGAGGGAGGAAGCGATGCAAAAACTTCTGTGCGGCCTTGCGGGATTGGCGGTGGCGCTGGCCGCGGGCGCACCGGCGCACGCCGCAGACACCATCAAGATCGGCATCATCAACGCGTATTCGGGCCAATTCGCCGACACCGGCATTCAGCTCGACAACGGCATCAAGCTCTACGTGAAGCAGCACGGCGACACGGTGGCCGGCAAGAAGCTCGAACTCATCCGCAAGGACACCGGCGGCGTGGCGCCAGATCTCGCCAAAAGGCTGGCACAGGAGCTCGTCGTCCGCGACCACGCCGACATTTTCGCCGGTTTTGCGCTGACGCCGAACGCGCTGGCGGTGGCCGACATTTCGGCCGAAGCAAAGAAATTCATGGTGGTGATGAATGCGGCCACGTCGATCATCACGACCAAATCGCCCTATATCGCCCGCACCTCGACGACGACGCCGCAGCTCAACCAGACGCTCGGCACCTGGGCGGCGAAACAAGGCGTGAAAACCGCATACACCATGGTGTCCGACTACGGACCGGGCATCGATGCCGAAGGCGCCTTCCACACCGGCTTCAAGGAAGCCGGCGGGCAGATCGTCGGCTCGGTGCGCTTTCCTGTGGCCAATCCGGATTTCTCCGCCTTCGTCCAGCGGGCCAAGGACGCCAATCCGGATGCGATTTATGTCTGGATCCCGGGCGGCGCCCAGCCGGCGGCCGTCGGCAAGGCGCTGGCCGAGCGCGGCATCGACCCGTCGAAGATCAAAGTGATGGGCCAGGATTCGCTCGCCTTCGAAAGCGCGCGCAAGAGCATGGGCGACATCTCGCTCGGCATCATCACCGTCAGCAATTACGATTCCAACATCGATTCGGCGCTCAATCGTGAGTTCGTCAAAGCCTATAACGAGGAGTTCCACCGCAACCCGGACATCTATTCGATCGGCGGCTACGACGGCGCGCGGCTGATCTACGAAGCGCTGAAAAAGACCAACGGCAATCCCGACGGCGAGGCGCTGGTCGCCGCCGCCAAAGGCATGAGCTGGGAAAGCCCGCGCGGACCGATCACCATCGATCCGGAAACCCGAGACATCATCCAGACCGTGCACATCTTCCAGGTCGAGAAGGTCGGCGATCAGCTTCTCAATGTGGAGATCGACAAGGTCGAGAACGTCAAGGACCCGGTGAAGGCGCGCGCGACGCATTAAGCAATTCACCGGACCTCCCGAGCATTTCCCGATTAAGTGGAATCGGGAAATGCTCTAGATCTCTTTGTCGTCGCATGTCCTTTTCGGAAAACCGGTTTCCACTTTTCCGGGACATGCTCTAGGGCTCTCGCTCATGCCTGCAGTGTTCGGGGTGCTGTTCGACGGGCTGGCTTACGGGATGCTGTTGTTTTTGCTCTCGGTCGGCCTCTCGGTCACGCTCGGCATGATGAATTTCGTCAACTTGGCGCATTGTAGCTTCGCCATGCTGGGCGGCTACGTCACCGTGACGCTGATGAATGCGCTCGGCTGGCCATTTCTGGCGACGCTGCCGGTCGCCTTCGTCGCGGCCGCCTTGGCGAGCGTCGTGCTGGAGCGCGTGTTCTTCCGCCGCTTCTACCGCGCCAGCGATCTCGAGCAATGCCTGCTCACCATCGGGGTGGTGTTCGTCTCGATCGCAGCCGCCGCCTACATCTACGGCACCGACCAGCAGCCGCTGCAATTGCCGCCGTATCTGCGCGGCTCGTTCGTCGTCGCCGGCTTGAATTTCGCCGCCTACCGGCTGTTCCTGATCGCGGTCGCGCTGCTGATCTCCATCGCGCTGATCCTCGGCATCGAGACCACGCGCTTCGGCGCCAAGGTGCGCGCGGCGGTCAACAATCAGCGCATGGCACGCGGGCTCGGCATCAATGTCGATATGCTGTTCGCCATCACGTTCGCGCTCGGCAGCGGGCTTGCCGGCCTCGGCGGCGCGCTCGCGGTCGCCATCGTGGGGCTCGATCCCTCGTTCGCTTTTACATATCTGATCTACGTGCTGATCGTGGTCTCGGTGGGCGGGCTCGGCTCGATCGCCGGTTCCTTCGCCGCCGCCATGGTGCTCGGCGTCAGCGACATGGCCGGGAAATATTACGTGCCGGCCATCGGCTCGGTCCTTATTTATCTGGTGATGATCGTACTCCTGATGTGGCGCCCGCTCGGCCTGTTCGGGAGGCGCTAGCGCATGACCTATTTGGATAAACTCCTACGCTCGTCATGGCCGGACTTGTTCCGGCCATCCACGTCTTTCTTTTGCGTGGCAAATAAGACGTGGATGCCCGCGACACAGGCGAGCGAAGCGACGCCGTTCTTCGAACGGCTATGCGCGGGCATGACGCTTCTATTCATTCTAACCTGCTCTAGCGCATGATCTCGGATAGCGGCCAGTTGACGGAAGAGACCGTGCCGCAAGAAAGCCGCACGAGCGAAGCGCACGATTATCTGCAGGCGCAGAGCCGTTGGCGCTGGCCCGAAATCGTTTTCTGGTTGGCGACGCTTCTGCCGTTTGTTCTCGTGCCATCTTATCTGGTTCTGGCGGCTCAGATCGCCATCACCGCCCTGTTCGCGCTCTCGCTCGACCTGATTCTGGGCTTCTGCGGCATCGTTTCGCTCGGCCACGCGGCTTTTTTCGGCATCGGCGCCTACACGGCGGGACTGCTGTCGAAATGGGGTTTCGGCGAGCCGCTGTCGGGTCTGGTGATGGCCGCCCTTGCGGCCGGCGTGTTCGGCTATGCGACGAGTTTCATCATCGCGCGCTTCCGGCACCTCGCCTTGATCATGCTCACGCTGGGGCTCGCGCTGCTGCTGCAGGAGATCGCCAACAGCGCCAGTTGGCTCACCGGCGGCTCTGATGGGCTGCAAGGCGTCCACACCTGGCCGATCTTCGGCCGCTTCCGCTTCGACCTTTATGGCTATACGGCCTACACGTATTCGCTGGCGCTGTTGTTTATTGTTTTTCTGTTTGCGCGGCGGCTGATTCATTCGCCGTTTGGGCTGGCGCTGCGCGGCATCCGCGAAAATGCCGTACGCATGCCGGCCATCGGCGCTTCGACGCGCGAACACATCCGCACCGTCTATACCATTGCGGCCGCGGTCGCCGGCATCGCCGGCGCGTTGCTGACGCAAACGACCGAAACGGTCTCGCTCGAAGTCCTCGGCTTCCAGCGCTCGGCCGATGTGTTGGTGATGCTGATCCTGGGCGGCACCGGCCGGCTTTATGGCGGACTGATCGGCGCTGCCGTCTATATGATCGCGCGCGACCAATTCTCCGGGCTCAACCCGCAATACTGGTATTTCTGGATCGGCCTCATTTTGATTGCCGTGGTGATGATGCTGCCAAACGGAATCCTCGGCGGCCTTTCGTTGTTGCTGCGCAGGCGGGAGACGCCGTGAGCGAGATCGCGCTGTCCGTCCGTGGCCTCTGCAAGAGCTTCGGCTCGCTGGTCGTCGCTTTCGACATCGAGCTCAATTTGCCGGCCGGCTCCCGCTACGCGCTGATCGGTCCGAACGGCGCCGGCAAAACCACATTGATCAATCTCATCACCGGCATGCTGCGGCCGAATGCCGGCCGCATTGTGCTCGATGGCGCCGACATCACCGGCCTCGCGCCCGAGCAGCGGGTGCGGCGCGGTCTGGTGCGCACCTTTCAGATCAACGCCCTGTTCCCGCATCTTACCGCGCTCGAATCGGTGACGCTCGCGGTGTGCGAACGCACGCGCGCGGTGCGAACCTTCTGGCGCAAGGTCAGCGCCTACCGGCACGAGATCGATGAAGCTTACGACATCCTCGCGGCGCTTTCGCTCACCGCGGTCTGTCACCGCCCGACGCGCGAGCTTGCCTACGGGCAGCAGCGCCTTCTGGAAATCGCGCTCGCCATGGCGGCGCGGCCGAAAGTGCTGTTGCTCGACGAGCCCGCGGCCGGCGTGCCGCGGGAGGACAGCGCCGAGTTGTTCAAGGCTATTGCCGGGCTGTCACGCGACATCACGGTGCTGTTCATCGAGCACGACATGGAGCTGGTGTTTCGCTTCGCCTCGCGGGTGATCGTACTGGTCGGCGGCCGCGTATTGGTGGACGGCACGCCGCATGAAATCGCATCCGACCCGCAGGTGCGCGCTGTCTACCTCGGCCGCGCCATGGGAAAGGTGGCGCATGGCTGAGTCGCTGATCGCCTGCGACGGCGTGCGCGCCGGCTACGGCCCGGCCGTCGTTCTCGACGACATCAGCTTCGCGTTGGCCGAGCGCGGCAGCCTCGCCGTGCTCGGCAGAAACGGCGTCGGCAAATCGACGCTGATGCTCACCATCATGGGCTACACCCAGATCGCGCGCGGACGCATCGGCTGGCGCGGCGAAGACATGACCCGGCGGCCGCCGCACCGTCGCGCGCTGTCCGGCATCGGCTGGGTGGCGCAGGAGCGCGAGATCTTCACGACGCTGACGGTGGAAGAAAACCTCGATGTGGCCGCGCGCGCCGGGCGCTGGGATCTTGCCGCGGTGTACGGTCTGTTTCCGCGGCTGGCCGAGCGGCGGCGCAATCTCGGCAACCAGCTTTCCGGCGGCGAGCAGCAAATGCTGGCG
>Ga0209006_10006078_pt1 | contig 10951 bp, 9 predicted proteins | sample JacPin_JW_Ref_O2_FD_188567 | JGI IMG/M metagenome (GOLD analysis project Ga0209006, IMG submission 188567) | Forest soil microbial communities from Algoma, Ontario, Canada - Jack Pine, Ontario site 1_JW_Ref_O2 (SPAdes) (version 2) | ecosystem: Environmental > Terrestrial > Soil > Boreal... | reverse complement strand
ATTGTGATGCCGCCGGGGGATGCACCAAATTGGCCAAGGAAATCTGCCGACCGTGGATGACCAAAACCCTTAAGGCGGGCTTGGCGTTTTTCGATGACCCCGGATATGGGCCGGTGGAATTCATAGGCGCTAACATGGGCGTCCATCGGTCTGTCTTCGAGCGCATCCCTGCCTTTGATCCCGAAATCGGCCCTGGCGCTTTGGGTCTTTATGAGGACACGCTTTTCAGTTGGCAAATGGCCGAAGCTGGTTTCCGATTGCGCTATATTCCGGAGGCCTTCGCAGTTCACCATCCAGACCCGACGCGCCTGTTGCGGCGGCATTGTCTATCGGCCAGCAGGGCCTTTGGCATAGGCAAGGCCTACGCTCTTCACCATTGGCGGCACGAGGAGGTGCCCTTTCCCAGGCTCCGCAACTGTTACTTCGCGCTCAAATTACGTCTGCGCCGCTTTCTTGAGCCTCCACCGCCGCTCGATGCAGAAGGCATCCCGCCGTGGGAAATTAGCTACGTCGCGGAAATGGAGAAAAATCGCCACTTCCTCATTGAGCGCCAGCGGCCCCGGAATTATTCCAAGCGCGGTCTGCGTAAGCTCGGCTCGTAGTCCATGAAGCCGCTCGTTTCCATTTTGATTCCCGCCTACAACGCGCAGGCTTGGATACAATCGACTCTGGAATCCGCCCTCAACCAGGATTATCCGAACATCGAGGTGATTCTGGTCAACGACGGATCGACCGACCAGACCCTGGCCATCGCCAAAAATTTTGAAGCTAAATCTGTCAAAATCGTAGATCAGCAAAATGCCGGCGGACCCGCGGCAAGGAACGTCGCCTTCGCACACGCTCAGGGGGACTATATCCAGTGGCTCGACCACGACGACTTGCTGGAACAGCGCAAAATAAGCGAACAGCTCAAGTCGATCGATTATTCGCCGGGTAGCCGTCTCTTGCTCTCAGCGGCGTTTGGCAAGTTCTATTACTGCACTGAGAGGGCTGTTCTTTCCCCAACCAGCCTTTGGCGGGATCTGACGCCGCGCGAGTACTTCTTTGCAAAATTCAACGGCGATAGATGGCTCCAGACCTCGGCTTGGCTGATCAGCCGGAAGCTTTCGGAAATGGCCGGTTCCTGGTGGGAAATTCGGTCGCCCGACGATGACGGCGAGTACCTTTGCCGAGTCGTCGCGTGCTCGGAAAGGCTCAAATTTGTCGCCTCCGCAAAGTCGTATTGGCGGGTGGGAAACTATCAGAGTTTCGGCTATCGCCGGCGTCGCTCCACCGACGCTTTGGAAGCACTCCTCAAGTCAACCATACGGTGTATCGAGCATTTCAGCATGATGGAGGATAGCGAGGAGAGCAGGGAGGCCTGTGTTTCGTTCCTTCGCCATCGGCTGATTCACTTTTACCCCGATCATCCGGATTTGTTGGAGCAAATGTACAAACTGGCAAACGATTTGGGAGGAAGCCTCTCCGCCCCGCCTTTGCGCCGGCCCTATGACCTTATCCGATCGTGTTTCGGTTGGCGAGTGGCGAGGGCCGCCAACCTGTCCATTCCCTGGTGCAAGACGATGCTCTTCAAAAACTGGGATAGACTCATTTACAAATGCTTCGCTGGCTCTGGGAGGCAAGTAATGGCCCGATAAATGCAGGCTTGGCGAAGCAGGAGGATAGACAAACGCCTGAAGGTAAAATTCATGGAGTTCAAAAACCTTGATGTGGAGCAGACAGCCGAACAAGCTCACGGCTTGTCTGATCAGTCCAAATCCGAATTTTTTTCACGGCGTTGCCTTGGGTTGCTTCATCGCCGAGAACGCTGGGGATTGTCCTGGCGTGGTTGGTTGGCCGCAAGTGGATTGGCTGCGCTTGTGCTCGTCTTGTTCATCTTCCGGATTTACCCGTTCCTGGCCGTGACAGATCGGCAATCGTCCGCGGATTATCTTGTCGTGGAAGGCTGGGTGCCGGTGGACGTTTTGAAGGAGGCTTGTGCCGAATTTCACACCGCCGGCTATCGGAGCCTCCTCGTCAGCGGCTGTATCGTTCAAAACGAATGGACCGATAAGCCGGACGCTACATACGCCGACTTGGGCGCTGCCAAGCTTCGGAGGTTGGGTCTGCCCAACGAACTCATCCAACCCATTCCGTGTTTGGTCCAGAAAAAGGACCGCACTTATAGCTCGGCGTTGGCTGTGAAACAATGGCTGGCCGAACACGGACTTCATCCGAAGCAACTCAATGTCGTCACGGATGGCGCGCATGCGCGCCGCAGTCGGTTGCTGTTTCAAAAAGCCTTCGGGACGGAAGTGAACGTGGGCATCATTGCAGTCCCGGATCCGCAGTTCGATCCCGATCGTTGGTGGCGAACGAGCGAAGGCTTTCGTGAGGTCGTTGGCGAGACGATTGCTTACGTGTATGCCAGATTTTTATTCCATCCATCGAAAGCGTGAGATGCGCGGGTGGATGAGCGAGTCCGAGTGCAACGCGGCACATTGAGGTTGCACCTCGCCTTTCCTGTTACGGGGCCGGCAACCAAATGAACAAGACAAGTTCAGGCAGGCTCTGGTGGTTTGTCCTTCCTCTATTTTGGGTGTGTCACATTTCGGCGGTGGCGCAAGAGGATGTCAATCAAAGCCAGCCCACTTCCACCTTCCAACCTCAACCTGTCGGTCCGACCACGCCCGGCGCCGCTCAGCCCGGCACGCCTTATATGGGGACGAGCGGCCTGGCTGGCTCGCCGTTCAACCTCGCGGATTACGCTTCGCCGGGAACGGGCCTCGCGGCATGGGGGCCGTTCAGCGTTGATCCCCACCTCTTCTACTCCTTTACGTATGCCAGCGGCCTTGAAGCTCTGCCCGGTGCGAATTCAACTACCGCCATCAATACTGTGTCTCCTGGCTTGCTTCTCAAAATCGGCAGCCACTGGACACTCGATTATTCTCCCAACCTGAGCTTTTATTCGAATCCGAATTTCCGCGATACGACGGATCAACACGTAGCGCTCAAAGGCGGCACGACCTACGGCGACTGGACGCTGAGTCTTGTGCAGAGCTACATCAATACCACCGATCCGTTGGTTGAGACGGGGACTCAAGTCGAACAAGACGTCTATGCCACGGCCCTCAACGCGGCGTGGCAGATGAACAGCCATTTGTCTTTGCAATTGGGATTGGATCAAAATTTCCGCGCTGCTCAAGTGTTGAGCGATTTGTACGAGTGGGAAACCTCCGACTGGATCGACTATCAATTCGAGCGGCAGCTTGGCGTCGCGATTGGCGTGATTGGCGGCTATGATGAATTGAGCGTTGGCTCGGACATGCCGTTCGAACGAATCGAAGCCGGGATGAATTTTCAACCAGGTACGAAGTTGAGCCTCCAATTGACCGGCGGAATCGAGGACAGGCAGTTTGTCCATCCCTCCGCACCGTCATTGGTGACTCCAATTTTTAACGCGACTGCGCGATACCAGATTCTCGAAGGAACTTCGTTCACCGTTGCTGGCAACCGAACGGTGACTCCGTCGTTCTTCGGAAATGAGGTGAATGTGATCACAAGTGTCATGGCGGGCGTCCGCCAGCATATTGTCGGGACAATGTATTTCTCAGTCAACGGTGGTTATGTCTTGGAATCCTTTACCACCATTGCGCCGGCCGCGTTGCCGCCATCCGACTCTGGCGGCCCGACGACCGCGGACCTCGTCGAAACTCGTTCCGATACGAGAACGAGCGTGAAATTCAGCCTGTCCACGACTTTTCGCGCACGGCTGGACGCTTCCATTTTTTACCTGCTCAACGACAATGGATCCAGCCAGGCCAATTTTTCTTACTCTGGCAGCCAAGTCGGCCTCCTTCTGAATTACCGCTTTTAGCGGACGGATCCGGAGCTCGGAGCCTCGCATCCTGTTTTGCGTTGTGTCCCGCATGAACCCATGATAGACCCATGACCACATTCTGAGTTTTGAAAACGTGAAAATCGCGATTGTCGGCCTTGGCTACGTCGGACTTCCTCTGGCGCTGCAATTCGCGCGCTCTGATACCCATGTTCTGGGCTTGGACATCGACGCAACCAAGGTCAAATCGCTGATGGCAGGACACAGTTATATCCAGCACATCGAATCCTCCGCCCTCGCCCAAGAGGTGCAGGCGGGCAGATTTTTCGCCTCCACTGATTTCAGCCGGATCAAAGAGGTCGAGGCACTGCTCATTTGCGTTCCCACGCCGCTTAACAAAAATCGCGAGCCGGATATTTCCTACATCCTCCAAACCGGCAAGAGCATCGCTCCATACATCCACAAGGGTCTGTTGGTGGTACTGGAATCGACGACTTATCCGGGGACGACCGAGGAGGACCTGCGCCGGGTGCTGGAGGAAGGTTCCGGCATGAAGGCAGGCGTGGATTTTCACCTGGCCTATTCCCCGGAACGAGAAGACCCCGGCAATCCCAATAGCCGGGTGGCGTCGATCCCCAAGGTCATCGGCGGGTTGACACCGGCCTGCTTGGAACGGGCCAAGTCCGTCTATGGCCGGGCTGTCAAGACGTTGGTCCCTGTCTCCTCCTGCCGTGTGGCGGAAGCGACCAAACTGACGGAAAACATTTTCCGCAGCGTCAACATCGCGTTAGTCAACGAACTGAAAGTGGTTTTCACGGCCATGGGCATTGATATTTGGGAAGTAATCAACGCGGCCAAGACCAAGCCCTTTGGCTTCATGCCCTTCTATCCCGGCCCCGGCCTGGGTGGCCATTGCATCCCGATTGATCCTTTTTATTTGACGTGGAAGGCGCGCGAGTACGTGCAAAACACCCGCTTCATCGAGCTGGCCGGCGAGATCAATTCCGCCATGCCCGAATATGTCATCCATCAAGTCGTGACCGCGCTCAACGACCGTCGCAAAGCTCTCAACGGAGCCAAGGTGCTGGTGCTAGGGTTGGCCTACAAAGCAGATGTGGATGACGACCGGGAATCGCCTAGTTACGTCCTGATGACGTTGCTTAAGGAGCGCGGGGCCGAAGTGTCATATTACGATCCGTACGTGCCTGTCATTAAGTTGACGCGCGAACATCCGCAGTGGGCGGGCACCAAATCCGTCCCTTGGGACTCCAAGACGATCCAGCAGCAGGATCTTATTCTCATCGCGACCAAGCACACCAATGTGGATTATGCTGCTCTTGGCAAATGGGCCGTCTGCATCGTCGATACACGCAACGCCATGGCCGGCATCCCTACTCGGGAGGGCCAGGTTCGCAAGGCTTAATGAGTGCATTCGAGAAATTGAAACAGAGTCTGTCCGCCGACCGCGCCACTTGGCTGGTGACTGGGGTAGCGGGTTTCATCGGCTCCAATCTCTTGGAATCGCTCCTGCGCCTCGGGCAAGAGGTGACCGGATTGGACAATCTCTCCACCGGCCACGCGCAGAATCTGGACCAAGTCCGCGCCGCCGTTGGCCCGGGCTTGTGGAAGAATTTCCGCTGGATCAAAGGTGACATTCGAGACGCGGCGCTCTGCCGGCGCGCCAGCAAGGGCGTGGACTATGTCCTGCATCAAGCCGCGCTCGGTTCAGTCCCTCATTCCTTGGAAGACCCCATCCAAACCAATGACAGCAACGTCAATGGCTTCGTCAACATTTTGTGGGCGGCTAAGGCTAGCGGAGTCAAACGTTTCGTCTTCGCTTCCAGCAGCGCGGTCTATGGCGACGAGACGGCCCTGCCGCAACGGGAACGGAAAATCGGGCGGTGCCTGTCTCCTTACGCAACGTCCAAACGGATCAATGAGCTTTACGCCGATGTTTTTGCGAGGTGCTATGGCATGGAGACGATGGCCTTGCGCTACTTCAATGTTTTTGGCCCGCGCCAGGACCCCAACGGCGCTTATGCGGCCGTGATTCCGAAATGGATTGCCGCGATGATTCAAAATGAACCTGTCAGCATCAATGGAGACGGGTCAACCAGCCGCGATTTTTGCTACGTCGCCAACGTCGTGCAGGCCAATCTCCTGGCGGCGACGACGCAAAATCGGCAAGCGGTGAACCAAGCGTTTAACATCGCTCTCAGCGCCCAAACATCCTTGAACGAATTATTCGAATTGCTGCGCGACCGTCTTTCGCATTGGCACAGTCATCTGCGCGAATTTCAGCCGCGCTACGGCGAATTCCGGGCGGGAGACATACTCCATTCGCGGGCCGACATCGGCCAGGCCCGCCGCCTACTGGGCTACCAGCCCACCCACAACCTTGCCCAAGGCCTGGACGAAGCGCTGGATTGGTACGTGCGGGATTTCTCCGTCAGGCGAAACGGCGCCGTTCGCAAAACAAGAACAGCCGTCCGCGCCCGTAAGATTCCTTCCTATGGTTAAAGGCATTATTCTCGCCGGTGGCTCAGGTTCTCGCTTATACCCGCTGACGCTGGTGGCCAGCAAACAGTTGCAGCCGGTCTATGACAAGCCGATGGTGTACTATCCGTTGACCACGCTGATTGAGAACGACGTGCGCGAGTTGTGCCTGATTTCCACACCGGCCGATCTGCCACGCTTCCGTCAACTATTGGGAGACGGAGCGGCCTGGGGCATATCGATCCAATACCTTCCACAGGCCAAGCCAGCCGGCATTGCCCAGGCTTTTTTGATCGCCGAATCATTCATTGGATCCAATCCTGTCACGTTGATTTTGGGCGACAATATTTTTTATGGCGCCGATGGTTTCAAGCGGGCGTTTGAAGATTTTACGGTGGGCGCTTCCATTTTCGGCTATCGCGTTCACGATCCTGAACGCTACGGCGTGGTGGAATTCGACCCTGAGGGGCGCGCTCTTTCCATTGAAGAGAAGCCCAAGAAGCCGCGCAGCAACCACGCGGTGCCCGGACTCTATTTGTATGACAACCAAGTGGTGGAAATTACCAAGAACTTGCGCCCGTCGGAGCGCGGGGAATTGGAAATCACCGATGTGAATGTCGCCTATTTGCGGCGCGGCCAATTGCGCGTCCATCAATTAAGCCGGGGCTTCGCGTGGCTGGACGCCGGCACCAGCAGCAGCCTGCACGAGGCTTCAGCTTACGTCCAAACCATCGAGAAGCGGCAAGGCATCAAAGTCGGCTGCCCGGAGGAGGCGGCGTTCCGGCGCGGGTTTCTGAGCCGGGACGACCTGGAAAAACGGACTGCGCTGATGCCGAATTGCGAATACCGCGATTACCTTCATCGCGTCCTTGCGGAGGCAGCGCGTTGATATGATTGTACTTTTGGGCGGCACAGGTTATATCGGACGGCAATTTGCGACGGCGCTTAAAGCGCAAGGCCAGCCCTTCGTCGCTCCTTCGCGCGCGGAAGTCGATTACACGCAGTTCGGCGTGTTGCGGGAATTCTTGGGCCGGACCAAGCCCGAGTTTCTGATCAACGCGGCCGGCTACACTGGCAAACCCAATGTAGATGCCTGCGAGCAGTACCGCGCCGACACGCTGCATGGCAACGCGCTTTTTCCCGCGACGGTGGCTCACGCCTGTGCCGCCTTGGACCTTCCGTGGGGGCATGTTTCCTCCGGCTGCATTTTTTCCGGAGCGGTGGTCGATGTCCAGGGCGGTCGCCGCGAGGAACGGGATTTGACCCAGCCCTCGTTGCAATTGTTGCTTCGGCAGAATCGCGGGGCATTTCACGGGTTCACGGAAGAGGACGAGCCGAATTTTACTTTTCGCCGGCCGCCATGTAGTTTTTACAGCGGCACCAAGGCGCTGGGCGAGGAGGCGATCAAGGGGATCGGTCAAAACTATATTTGGCGCTTGCGCATTCCGTTCGATCAATTCGACGATCCGCGCAATTACCTCAGCAAGCTGCAGACTTACGTTAAGGTTTATGACAACGTCAACTCGCTCTCGCATCGCGGCGACTTTGTGGCGGCGTGCCTCGAATTGTGGCGGCGGCATGCACCGTTCGGAATTTACAATGTGACCAATCCTGGCTTCGTCACTTCGCGCCACGCGGTTGAGATGATTCAAAAAAATCTCAAGCCCAGCCGCGCCTTTGATTTCTGGGCCAACGATGAGGAGTTCTACCGTGTGGCTGCCAAGACGCCGCGCTCCAATTGCATCCTCGACGTTTCCAAACTGCTGGCGACCGGCGTGCCCATGCGCCCGGTGGAGGAAGCGCTGGCGGATTCTTTGCAACAATGGAGGCCCCGCCCGTGAATTTGCTGTTGACAGGAGGAGCGGGTTTCATCGGATCCAACCTGATCCATCATATTATTGACAAATCCGAAATCGGCCTTCTGGTCAACCTCGACTGTTTGACTTACGCCGGCCGGTTGGAAAATCTGGAAGGCCTGGAGCGGCATGCGAAATACCGCTTCGAGAAAATCGACTTGCGAAACAAGGACGCGGTCTTCGACATTGTGGCCCGGCATTCGATCACTCATGTCCTGCACCTGGCGGCGGAGTCGCACGTGGACAGGTCTATTACTGGTCCAGGCGATTTCATCCATACCAACATCGTGGGGACGTTTAACCTCTTGGAGGCGGTGCGGGCGGCATGGGGCGGCAACTGGGCCGGCCGCCGGTTCCACCACGTCTCGACGGACGAAGTCTATGGCAGCCTCGGGGATGCGGGGTTTTTTACGGAAACGACGCCCTACGCGCCCAACTCGCCTTACTCGGCCAGCAAGGCCGCCAGCGATTTTCTGGTGCGCTCCTACCATCACACTTACGGACTGCCAGTAGTGACGACCAATTGCTCCAATAATTACGGTCCCCGGCAATTTCCCGAAAAGCTCATTCCCGTGACCATTGAAAGCATCTGTGCGCGGCGGCCCATTCCTGTTTATGGCGATGGCATGAATGTGCGCGACTGGCTCTATGTGGGCGACCATGCCAAGGCTCTGTGGCAAGTATTGACGCGCGGCCGGGAGGGCGAGACCTATAACATCGGCGGACACAATGAGTGGCCCAACCTGCGCATGGTCGAGTTGATCTGCGATATCATGGACGAATTGGCCCCGGAATTGGGCGGGTCCTCGCGGCATCTGATCACCTTCGTCAAGGACCGGCCCGGCCACGACCGCCGTTACGCCATCGACGCGGGCAAGATGCAAAAAGAACTGGGTTGGACGCCCGCGCACACCTTTCAATCCGGCTTGCGCGAGACGATCCAGTGGTATTTGAAGAACCAGGATTGGGTCAATCGAGTCAAAAAGAAGGCATGATCTCTTGCTGACGCCGGCGCAGGTCACTTTCAGGGAGACTTCCGCCCACTCCCTCGGCTGCACAGGCCTTTGGAGAGGAGGGCTAGGGAGAGGATGATTCACCGGGTCCAGCCACAAGATCATGCGGAAATATCGAAAACTATCGTGGAAATCAACGACTTGCATAAGCTGTTTCGGAAATTTCAAGAAATAGACTCTAGACCTAGGAAGGGACGTGAAGGGACGCGAATGATCGCAAATGCGATCCGTTGCCCGCGCGGTCGTGCTGGCCGCGTTGGCTTGTCGCGCCGTTGTTGAAAACAAAGGCGGATAGTTGCGTTTGGATTGCCGCGCAACCCGCTCTCCCACAATGCTATACATACATTTCTCTATTCTCACGATGAAAATCTTACCCTAGGCGCCAGAAACCAAAAAACCTACCGTAGGCTTTTTGGTATGATTTTTTTGGAGGGGTCTGCATGAATGTTAATTGCTGACTTACAACGGCTTGCAACACAAAAAATCTTCAAAAAACGCAAAAACTCAAAAGCAAACTCGATTTTCTTTTGCGCGAAGGGCCGTTTTTCTGCCAAAACGGCTAAAAAAGGGCCTGTTTTTCGTGTCAGTACTAAACTATTGCAAGGCGGTTGCTCTTTAAGCTGTTGAAGCATAGTATATTACGATTAATCCTTGAAACCGTATTTTTCGAGCAAGAATCCACCATTCTGGGGAACGAGTGCTCGGGACCGAGTAAATGTGACTTTGAGATCTCGATGGAATCTCCTCAAAAAGAGCGATGAGCGCTGCTGGCTCCACGGACGCCAGCAGACCTTCCGCCTGCTCTCGATCAAGTGTAGAAAAGGCTTGAACCGAATGAATCCGTGTTCTTGACTTGAGTCGTCAAAAGCAAATCACCCATGGCCGCCTCAATCGGCGCCTACAGGACTAACAAATGTTGAAGTTTATTCGTCAGGAAATCAAAGGGGCGACCTTTGTCTTCGGGCTGCTGGCTGGCTGGGCCGTCGTGTGCGGTTGTGAAAGCCAGTCCATGACTTCCCCGCCTCCGACGGGGCGCGGGCGCGAGGCTGTCGGCTTGGCGGCGGCACCGCCAAGCGCGGCGGTGACGGATACTCTCTCTTCCATGGTGTTGCGTGAAAGCGATATCTTGCGCATTTCCTTTCCGGGCGCACCCAGCCTCGACTCCATTCAGACTATCCGGCGCGATGGCAAGATTACCCTGGATATGGTCGGAGAAATCAAGGCGGCCGGCCTGACGGCGCCCGCTTTGGAGCAGCAATTGTTGAAGGCTTACGGCGACCAATTGGTGGCTAAAGAAGTAACGGTGACCGTACAGACCTCGGTGTTTGTCGTTTATGTCACAGGCGCCGTGCTCCGGCCCGGCAAGCTTGTTTCTGATCGCGTGGAGACTCCCTTGGAGGCGGTGATCGAGGCCGGTCTCGACCCTGCGAAATCCAACTTGAAGAAAATCATTGTCATCCGTGAAAATGTGAATGGGCAAACGGAACACTTCAATTTGAACCTCGATGACGTGATAAAAGGCAAATCGACCGTGCCTTTCACGCTCAGGTCGATGGACAAGATTTACGTGCCGGAAAAATTCACCTGGTTTTGACCGGTAGGGACGGCCCGCCGGGCCGTCTGCGGACGCCTCGGCGAGGCGTCCCTACCTCGGATTTTAGACGCGTCTGCTCCGGGTCCGCACTCGCTTCATGTTGACAAGGGATTGGCGGGCCTTTTATGTTCCGAGCCTTGCTGCACTGTTCGTGGGGCAAGGCTCGAACCTTTTT
>Ga0209006_10006076_pt1 | contig 10955 bp, 15 predicted proteins | sample JacPin_JW_Ref_O2_FD_188567 | JGI IMG/M metagenome (GOLD analysis project Ga0209006, IMG submission 188567) | Forest soil microbial communities from Algoma, Ontario, Canada - Jack Pine, Ontario site 1_JW_Ref_O2 (SPAdes) (version 2) | ecosystem: Environmental > Terrestrial > Soil > Boreal... | reverse complement strand
ATCGTGTCCGGCGCCGTGCAGGATCATGATCGCGGACTGATTGTCGGCGAAACGACGTTTGGCAAGGGCTTGGTACAGACGGTTCAGCCGCTCAGCGAAAATACCGGCCTCGCACTGACCACCGCGCGTTACTACACACCCAGCGGGCGGTTGATTCAGCGCGATTACAAATCCATTTCGCTCTATCAGTATCACTATGAGCGCAAGGTTCCCGAGCATCCGACGGAGGTTAAGCTCACGGACAGCGGCCGGCAAGTGACCGGCGGCGGCGGCATCACACCGGATATCGTCGTGCCCGCGCCGAAACTCAATCACTTCCAGGAAAACCTGTTCCGGGCGGACATTTTTTATCCCCTAGAAGGTGGCATAGGCGGCTTCACGCGGTTCTTCATGGGCAGCAAACCAGCGATCTCGAAGGAATTTGACGTGGACGATAGTGTGATGAAGACCTTCCGCGAGTACCTGGCCAAGCATAACGTTCGCTATACCGAGCCGGATATGTCCGAGAACATGGATTGGGTCAAACGGAAGATCAGGCAGGAAGTGTTGGTCTCGAACTTCGGGGTGCAAGAAGGACTTAAGGTTCAGCTCGAAGCGGATCCCCAGGTGCAGAAGGCCGTGGAAGCCATTCCGCAAGCCCGCGCACTCTACCAGAACGTGCGCAAGATCGTGGCACAACGCGCTGGCGGCAACCTCGATCAGCCGTAAGACAACCGCAGGGCCGCAACTCATTTGATCTGGAAGTATTGGATGGAGCCTGACCGTTCACGTCTTGGCGCTAACACCGCAGCGGTCCGTTTTATCTCGTTGTAAATCGTGCGGCCGTCTTCGGTTGGCAAGGTTGGGATCGTCTGCTAAGATTTTGTTGCTGCTCGTGGGCGAGTAGCTCAGCTGGGAGAGCGCCTCGTTCGCAACGAGGAGGCCGGGGGTTCGAATCCCCTCTCGTCCACCAGATTCTAAACTTATTGAATCCCGCATAATATAGCGAACTATTTTCGGGTATCCTGCGTCTAATTGGATATGGGAAACCCTGCTGGAGTACCTCGCGATTTTGAAGCTTTAGAGAAACGGCGCCTTCAAGCGATTCAGATGTTGGAGCGTGGACTGCGTCAGGCCGAGATTGCTCGTCAGCTCCGCGTTGTCCCGCAGACGGTGTCTCGCTGGATGCACGACTATCGCACCCACGGCAAGTCCGGGCTGCGGAAAGCGGGACGTGCCGGGCGCAAGCCGCGCTTGGGTGAGCAGCAGCGGCAGCAACTGGAGAAGCTACTGGTCGCAGGCCCCGAGCAGCTCGGCTATGAGACTCCGCTGTGGACCTGTCCCCGTGTGGCTCACTTGATTGAGCAGGAGTTTGACGTTCACTATCACGAGGGTCATGTCTGGAAGATTCTGGTTGGTCTAGGGTGGAGTCCGCAGCGACCGGAGGGGCGAGCCCGGGAGCGCAACGAAGAGCAGATCCTCAATTGGAAGAAGAAGGTGTGGCCAACATTAAAAAAAAAGCGCGCCAGGAGGGGCGAATCCTGGTCTTCATCGACGAAAGCGGACTGAGCCAGCGACCGCATCGTTGTCGTACTTGGGCGCCTCGCGGGCAGACACCCATACTGCAATACAACTTTAATTGGAAGAGTCTCTCGGTCGCTGCCGGACTCACCCTGTGGAACTTCTACTTTCGAATCTATGCGGGGGCCATCAAGAAGCAACAGGTCGTGGACTTTCTTATGGCCTTAGTGCGGCACTTGGACCAGCCGATGCTGATCGTGTGGGATCGCCTGCCGGGGCACCGCAGCCGGCTGGTGCAGGATTACATTGCCGGTTTGCAGGGCTGGATTTCTACTGCCTATCTACCGCCCTACGCGCCGGAACTGAACCCCGTCGAGTACATCTGGGGTTACTGGAAGCAGCACGAGTTGCCGAATGTCTGCCCGAAGGACTTCTGGCAACTGAGTGAAGCCGCGCGAGGAACGCTACGTCGCATGCGTCGCCGTCCGCGACTGATCACCGCCTTCTGGAAGCAATCTTCTTTGTGGCCAGAGTAGCTCTATATTATGCGAGAGTTAGTAGTTCCGCCAGGCGTGGAAATTTGGGAATACGATGCGACGAACGGCCACGCGGCGCGCGTAAACTAAAGTCGAGCGATCGCCGTCGCCTTTTCGTCTCCTTGATTGTCTCAAGCGCCGTCTGTTATCCCCTCCGTGGACACCTATCGATGTGTCCGCAACGGGCAGCATCCTTATTTACTCTCAATTCGTCCAGACGGCCATGAGATGACGCTTACGGAGCAATTCAGATTTCTGCACAGTAGAACTCGAAATGGTGTGCAGAGTAAGGGATGGCCAGTCTACTACTCATCGGATGATTCCTTCAACGATAAGAGCGGATACACAGTTCAATCACTTTTGCTCTTTAACCACGCTTTGGGCGTCCTTATCCTCACGCAACCCGGCGAAGTTCGAATGTCTCAGCCGGTCATGTTCTGTCCATTCCAGAAATTCGATCTGTGCAACCACTTCAGGCCTCAGCCACACTGCCTTCTCCATGGTTTCGGCGTCGAGTTCACGGCCAAATCTCGAAGGCTGAGTTTCTGGCAGATTGACGAATGGGCAAGTTGGCGTCACGAGGTGCTTCAATTTTGAAAACACTTGTCGCCGGGATGCCGGAACAAATCCGTTCCGCGTCCGGGCGACGTACGTCAAATCTTTTCCTTTGTAATAGCCGACGATAATCGAGTCGAATCCGTGAGGGCCGGGGAAGTAGCCGCCAATCACGAGCTCTTGGCCCTGGTTGATACGATATTTGACCCACAGGCCAGAACGGCGGTCAGACTGATAAGGACTGTCTTTCCGCTTTCCGATGACACCCTCAAGTCCCAGCCGTTTGACGGCCTCCACCATCTCCCATCCGGTCGTCTCCTGGTAATCCACAAGTTTAATCCTCGGCGAGTCGAACTTGATGCCGCGGAGCAATTCTCGCCGTTCGATGAGCGGGAGCTGTGTTGTGTCCCGGCCTTTGTAGCAGAGCAAATCAAAGACGAAATATCGGATGCGGCTAGATTCACTGCGATAGTTCTGCAAGAGGTTGAAGTTTGGCCGGCCAGAATCGTCGAGGGCGACGATCTCACCGTCGATTACAGACTCATCAGGCATTCCGGTTAGGGCTTCCAGGATGGCAGGATACTGAGCGTTGAATGATTTGCGGCGCCGAGACAGCAAACTAACGTTATTGCCCGATTTGACCGCTATCGCTCGATAGCCGTCAAACTTGATTTCGAACACCCACTTATCGGCGGTGGGAAGTTTGGTCACGCTCGCGCATTCCATCGGCTTGAGAAAGGTAGCGGATCGTTTGGAGGGAATCGAGTTTTGAGACATTCGGCGGACGCATTTGCGTTGAGAATGACCAGACTTCCGATTATCCTCCAGAGTACAATACAAATTCCCGGAGCACATCTATGGTCGAAGCCCCTTTTACATCCCCGCAGCACTGCACATTGAAATGAGAAAGACGAAAGAGCAGTGGGAGGAAGAGGCTAAAGACCACTTCACCGTTGACTTGAAGGCTCAAGGTCGAGGCGACTGGATTTTGGAGTTGTATCGGAAGCTCAAAAAACAGGTCACTTGGTCAACGAAAGATGTTCGCGACTCCCCGAAGAGGAACAGCCGTCATTTCAGCCTGAGTCTTCCACTCAGCAAAAGTTTGTCCACTCACTTTTTCGAGTTCTAGCGCAGCAACCCGTTTCTCTGCTCATTGAATTTGCGTCTGCTTAGGCAACTTGACCGCAGTCATCCAGAAGCGGTTGATGATCTTCATCAACGTCTCGAACTCGCTCAATTGCGCTGGCTTGCAGAGATAGCAGTTCGCTTGAAGTTGATAGCTCTTTACGATATCCGCTTCGAAGTCTGAAATGGTCAAGACAATTACGGGAATCGTCTTCAGCTTGTCATCTGCCTTGATGCAAGCCAGGACTTCCCGTCCATCCATTTTTGGCAGGTTTAAGTCTAGCAAGATGAGGTCCGGACGAGGAGAGCGGACGTAGTTCCCCTCATGGTTTAGAAAGGCCATTGCCTCCACGCCGTCGGAAACGACAAGCAAATGGATGGAATCATTGACGCCAAGCAAGACTTCCCGCATCAATCGTACGTCCCCCGCGCTGTCTTCCACCAAAAGAAGTTCGATGGGCATATTTTCCTGTTTTTCGTCTGCCGTAGATGTGTTAAGACCGTCAGCTGTACTGTGCTACCCATTCAGCAAAGCTCGGCAGTTTCTCAATTTCCTCCCGCGCCAACCGTTCGCCTGATGTATGGACGATAGTTCCTGTGATGTACTCTCCTCGTCGGCAATCACAGCTGTGAGTGTAGCCGACACTCAGTGCGCCTTCCGTCGAATAAGTCACGGTCACGTTGCCGATCTTCTTTTCCCACATGTCAAGGACACATTCTCCGGGCCAAACAACTCTCCACTTGTCCGCCTCACCCAGTTTCACTTTTTCAACTGTCCACCCAAAACTTCGGTTGTTCATTTCTTTGCAATAAGAATCGGCACTTTTTTCGTCGGGGAAACCGGAAGCGTCTTCGTATTCAGTTATGACCGGCGTAAACTCTTTCAGCTTCATTCCCTTTTTCATGTTTGCGTTCTCCCTAGCTCGGAATTGCTCTGCTGGCCCAGCGCGTAGGCAGTGGCCTGGGAAAGCGAACAGATTTGCTGTATGACCGTCCGCGCTTGTTCATCGGACATAGCCGCGATGTTTACGGCGGCTCTAGGCTCATCAGTCTTGATTATCGAGCTTATGATGCTTAGGTAGCCGTCTTTCAAAGAGCCGTCCGGAAAATCGTCGTGCCAGATGCTTCCAAACTCAGTGTCGTACACCCCCCTCAGCTTCTCTCGGGGTGCGCAGGAACTGTTGGCCAGATAACGAACTGCCTTGCGAAGCTGTTCAGCACAGTGTCCTAGATGTTCTTGCATTGTTCCTTCAGTCTTAGTTGTTTAGTCTTTATTTCTTGCCTCACATCGCTTTTGCGCATCCCTTCGGTTCGGCGGTCATGCTGATGGCGAAAGCCGGGGCCATCTGGTCGGGTCTACGCTTTCTTGACGGAGAGCGGACGATTTTCCAGAAACGCGGCGACCTGTGCGCTGTTAATTTGCAAGCCCCCGTTATAACTGACCAAACCCCTCTTCTTGAACTCGTTCATGAATTTACTTACCCTCGCGCGAGTAGTACCAACCATCTCGGCAAGGGTTGATTGGCTCACCTTCAGGGCGGAGTCGGATTTCGATTCCTTGGCTATATCCCCAAACAGCAACAGAACCCGCGCTAGCCGCCTTTCGCTGAAATTGAAGAATTGATCTATCAGGTCTTCTTCGATTCGAACTACCCGCGAAAGTAAATATCCAACGAACAGGGTCGCGAACTTCGGGTCCCTCTTGAGCGTGCGAATTACGCCCTGCTTCTGCAGTCGAATGACATTGGATTGTCCAATGGATCTAGCCGTGCAAATCCGCAAAGATTGTCCTGCCAGACTGCCCTCGCCAAAAAAACTGCCTGGCTGCAGGATTGCGATGATAGCTTTCTTGCGCGTGCTGACAGCCGTGAGCTTCACCGTGCCGCTCTCCACATAGAAGACAGAATCAGCTGGATCTCCTTGCGAAAAGACGGGCTCCTTGTCTCGATAGTTCCGAAAAGTCATCTCAGTACGGAACTTTTTGCGGAGAGCTGCGCGACTGACACCGAGACTACGTTTACTCGCCATTCGGATCTGCCCCTTCAATGAACACAGGAAACTGGTCACACTACGGCCAATCGTATGATTTATAGGACTAAGCCGTCTAGATGAGCAAAATTGACCACAGTAATGTGTACACAATTGGACTTCCAGAAGCGCCTAAATGTGATAGGCGGGTACCATAGGCGGGCGGTGGGCTTTTCAAAAGCGGCGATCAATTTTCGTGCGGTAAACCAAGAGAATCAACTAGCAATCTACTCTGAAGGTTACGGGTGCACTGTTCTATATTGGACAGTTGTTGCGACATGTCTTAGAAGTAGGGTGCTTGGAGTGAAAAAGAGCGAACTCTCCCTTGCCGCTTCGCAATCGGGCCCGGTGGTTCTTTGGCGGCGATCTAACCGGGGAAACTGCCATACGGTAAATCAGGTATCCCCCCGGATTGATTTGCGCGTATAGTGCAGTGTTAAAATTACTTGGAATACGGTGGGCCCCGTACTTTGTGCTGGGGCAGTGGCCCTTTTTGGAACTGAGCCAGGAGAAGGATGAGAAACTAAAAGACTTAGAGTTTCGGCCACGGTAAAGGTCGTGCACATTGTCCCCGTGGAGCTTATCTTACACGCAGGGCGTGCCCACATGTCCCAGGTTAGCTCAGACACTCTCCGAAACAGCGATCTGCCCATCAAAATACTTGTAGCCGACGACTCGGAAATTGTGCGCCGAGGGATTCGTCAGCTACTGTCTGCCCATACCGAAATCGCAATTGTCGGCGAGGCTGCCAGCTTCGTTCAAACATTCCAGATGGCGAGCGATTTAGAGCCACGGGTGATCGTCATGGATTTGCACATGCCTGACGAGAACACCATTACGCCCGAGGAAGTCAAATCACGTCTAAGTCATGATTTTCAGATATTAGGCATGTCGATTTGGAACGACGACGAAACCAAAGAACTGGCGGAGAATCTCGGTGCGGCTGTCTTGCTAGATAAAATGGACCTCGCTAGCGCACTCGTTCCTACGATTATGCAGTTGGGCCGCGAACGGAGCGCGGCTGCGTAGCGGATTGACAGGACGTGTTAAGGATAACTGTGCACCTTCGGGCGGCCCAGCTAATCCTCATACGAAAGAGCGAAACCCTGATAAATGGCTTTGCAGCCACATTTTGGGCACTGAAGCTCAGTCCCAGCCGGGGGGAACTCTGGTTTAACTGGCACGTAGTAATCCGCAAGAGAAACGTCGTCTATCTTTGAGTGCGTAAATATAGAATTGCAGTCCCTGCATCTCAGAACCCAATTAGGCATCGGGCGCTACTCCGACGCCAGGCTACAAGAATACGCGACAGTTTGCTGTGTACAATTGTACAGAAGCCCTTACAGTCGAATGACGAAGGAATTTCATTTGTACAGTGTTCCATATTGGGCTGTTTTTGCGACGTGCCTTATAGTAGCGTTCCAGGGTGAAAAAGAAAGAGCTGACGCCCAAACAAGTATCCTCCGTCCGCTGTCCTACCTGTGGCGTCCCTGCCGGGAAGAGTTGCGTGCTGCATTCAGGTATGCCGCGCTCAGAACCACACGTAAACCGGAAGTTTGCCGCGATTGAGGCCATCCAAGGGGAATGAATTCAGTCCCCTTGGATGTGTAGTCGAGTCTCGAATCCCCGGACGATACCTAATCCTGCACCTGTCTGCGGCGGCATACTCTTGACCGATTGATTCCCTGCAAATCTTGCGGCAAGAAACCCCGAATTTGGTTTGACGATGACGGCAACGCGAACCCATATTATGAAACCGAATACCCGAACTGTGGGAAACTGCTCGCGTTGGATTTGCCCGTAAACCTCCACACAAGCGAGCCCGGGCATGCGACTCAATCAGGGCGTCAGCCTCCGAGATACTCAGTTAACCAACCTGAATTAGTTGCGGGATCACGAGTGCCAGTATCATAAAACTCAACATCAAGCGCGGACAGCGAGGCGAAGAAGTCGTCATTCGCCACATAATTACTGCCGTCTGCCGAGGGTAACCAAAGTTTCCCCAGTGCTTCGTATGCGATCAACCAATTCTCGGAATATAGATCGCTAGCTTGCATATGTTTGGACCAGAGCACGGGGTCGAGGGCGTCAGCAAATCCGCTTGCTTTGAGGTCAAGACTCAACAAAGCTACAACCGAGTCATCTACGGAGGCTACCTCACTCCAGACGCTGTCCGGCAGGGCAATGCCAAATAACTTGCTTATCCAAAGGGCCCAAGCTACTTCAAATCCTTGTTTGAATTTTGCGTGGTAGGAAGCAATCTCGGCAAGTGCTTCACCCAGTTTATTAAGGTTAAATACATAACCTTTACTAAAGTATTCGGCAAGAATCGGCGCCAACGTCGGGGCAAGACTAGGCTCAGCGACGAGACTCCCTATTAGAAGCGATTCATAGAGTGGCCAATTGTCGGGTGGAATCGCAAATCCCGCGCTATGTTTGACCGCATATTTAAGTACGTTGTTTCCTGGGTATTTTGAAGCGTTCTCAAAAGCGCGACTGAAGAATGCGAGAAGGTCATCTCTCTCATTTCCAGCTTTGATAACATGCGACCGCAGCTCAGATTTCCAGCCGGGCTGAATTGGTTCGGGCAGTTCTGAGATCCTCGTTTTCAGAGGATTGATCTCAACCGCGAAATGATTTGCCACGCTGTGCAGGTCAGCAAGCGCCGCTTCGGCCTCCGAGCGGGTCCCGAAGTAGAGATAGTAGTCGTCAACATATCTTAGTCCCTTAAGGCCGGGGCGCAGGGTGGCCAATTCGACATCCAGAGAAGTGCCTAAGAGTTCGGAGATCAAGTCCGATGTTACGGGACCCACCGGAATCCCAAGAGTTTGTTTATCCTGCGTATTCCGAACAGCTTCATCGATCACATTTCCGTATAGGGTCTTGTCAAATTGCCTCGCCTTTGCGACGGCCTTCGTATGCAGAGCCCATGGAATGCTATGCGTGTAGAGCGTGTGATAGAACCTAGACAAATCAGCTTTTAGCAAAAATCGTGATGCCGATGATCTTATGACCCTCTCGCTGTCGAATGCATCGAAATCGTTCACTTTTTCGAGCCCCCGGCTTGAACCTGGTGAATACTGCAGCCTCGTCATCGAGAGCGCCGACCGTTTCATGTGGGTTTCGAGACTAGCCCAGTGGCTTTCAATCAAGACCACTAACTTAAGCTGATGAAGTGGATTTGGTATTCCAAGCAGCCTCCGGTGATGTTGTAGACGCGGGATGGAATGAAACGCGCAGCGACTAGACTTCGCGGCGAAGGTGTTCAGGTTTATCGGAAGGTGTCCCAATGCTCCAGCAAAGCTGCTCGTGGAAAAAGCAGGAGGTATCTCAACCGGGAAATACCCCTTATCTATGACATCAACATGGAGTGACATTGCTTGAGTATATTACGCATATAATAAATTTCGCAGTAATATCGGGATTTGTGCGCCGCCACTCCTTGTCAACGCGGTTTCCACGAAGCAACGGACGGTGTCGATGATAGAATGTGCGGAGAGGGCGAAGAGCTATGACCGATCTCAACGGGGAGTACTATCGCGTATTCGCGTACGGCCCAGCACACGGAATGCAGATTTCTGAACGGCTCCGCAAGGACGCAGCGGACAGGCGACGGCAAGAGTGGCAGAAGTGCATGCCGAAGAGCGATATCAGGGTTGAGAAAGTGGACGCACAAGGCCGGGCGATTAGTTAAGGATAGCCGACGAGGCCAACGTGTACCTGTTCGGAGAGACCCACCGTGAGCAAAGCACTCCCTCATTCCGCGTTTCACGAATGCGGTCATGTAGTCGTCGCGCGGCTGTTGGGAATCGCGGTCGAGTCAGTGACCATTATTCCTGATGAGAATTACGAAAGAGGCGAAGTGTTCGCAGCGGCTCTGACGGTTCTTGTCGAGCCTCTGAAGCTCCACGACAATGCGAGCGTGGAAACAGCGGCGCTCATCTTACTTGCGGGAGAAGTCGCACAGAAAAAATATCTATCGCGCGATTGCATTCGCCAGGCTGACTATGAGGCGGACCGTGCGACGCTGGCCGCCTTCGTGGATGAGCGCGATATTCCACGGTTGCAGAGAAAAGCGGAAGAGATGATCCGAGAGTCGTGGCCTGAGATAGAAGCTCTCGCAGGATTGCTCCTTGAAAGAGGCAGGATCGATTTCTTGATTTGGAAGGCGGGCTCTTGTCCGCGAGATCCTAGGGGAAGACTGATCTTGGCAACCAATGCGGCTACGCAGCGATCGACGCAGATTCAAACGTCTGTGGATGCCCTAGATGCGCAGGTTGTGGCCGCGCTTCCCTGTCGCACCGATCGCGTAAGCCACGTAAGCTAACTAAAAGCCCCCGCTAATTCGTAAGTGATTGCAGCACCACGTCTTAGCATCATCTCTGCCTCGTTCGCAACGAGGAGGTCGCCGGTTCGATCCCGGTCTCGTCCACCAATCCATTTAATATTGCAAAGTTGTAAGCCATTGAGTTGGTGGTGCGACTTGATTTGACGTCCCTCGCAGACACATAAATTCCCGTTGGCCGCTTGCATCCTAGCTCGTATCTAGATATTATCTAGACATGCTCCGGTTCGCTTGGGACGAAAGGAAAAACAAGGGCAATCGGACCAAGCATGGAGTTTGGTTTGAAGAAGCCCAGAGTACCTTCCTCGATCCTCACGCGCGCCTATTCCACGATCCAGAACATTCCGAGGAAGAGGATCGGTACATCCTGCTGGGGATGAGCTCCGCGGCAAGACCACTGGTCGTCATTCACTGCTATAGGGAATCCGATTCCATGATTCGGATCATTTCTGCGCGCAAGGCAACCAAGAAGGAGGTGCGATTTTATGAAGAAGGAATATAATTTCTCCAAATTGAAAGAACTGAAGAACCCGCACGCCGGCAAGAAAATGGCGGTGGGAATCAACCTGAGTCCAGAAGTTGTAGACTATTTCAAAGGACTGGCGGATGAGACAGGACTTCCTTACCAGAAGCTAATCGATCTTTATCTTCTCGACTGCGCGAAGAAGCGCAAGAAACTGACAATGAAATGGGTGGCATAGCGCAAGAATCTGTGGCAAATTCAAATATTTTTGTTGTGAGTGAGTAGCTCAGCTGGGAGAGCGCCTCGTTCGCAATGAGGAGGTCGCCGGTTCGATCCCGGTCTCGTCCACCAAACTACTTTGCTTTGCGAAAGCCGGATGCTCCATCCGGCTTTCGGCGTTATG
>Ga0209006_10006075_pt1 | contig 10955 bp, 8 predicted proteins | sample JacPin_JW_Ref_O2_FD_188567 | JGI IMG/M metagenome (GOLD analysis project Ga0209006, IMG submission 188567) | Forest soil microbial communities from Algoma, Ontario, Canada - Jack Pine, Ontario site 1_JW_Ref_O2 (SPAdes) (version 2) | ecosystem: Environmental > Terrestrial > Soil > Boreal... | reverse complement strand
CTGGTCGCGCGGTCTCCTCTGGCAGAATGGCGTGACCACCGATCTGAACACTCTCTTTCCGGCAAGCTCCCATCTCTTCGTAATCTCGGCCAGCAACATCAATGAGAGCGGACAAATAGCGGGTATGGCGGTAGATATGTCCGGGCCGCACGCAGGAAATATCGTCCACGCCTTTCTGGCAACCCCGGTAAAGGAAGACATGGGCAAGTCGGTTGCAGACGTCGTAACTACGCATCCGACAGTCAATTTGCCCGCGGCGCATGTTGGCTTGCGGCTTTCGCCGAGGTCCGCGCACTGCGCAATCCACGATAAGGGCATGTTCTGAGCTTCCGCACCCTGCATTCCAGCCATATGCCGCTCACAGGCAAAAGGCCGGAGATCGTGCGGGACATTCTGGGTCACGCGAATCTCGACGCGACCCAGAATGTTTTCGCAAGATTTGGGTGGGGAGCTCTCGAGAAGCTCACTGACATACTCTATGGCTTCCCGTATTCGTCATTGCGTCGAGTGTCCAAAATGCTTGACTCGATATTTGCCTGGCTTCAGCCCGTACCGCAACGGTTCTTACTTGATGCCGATGGCTGAAGGATTCGCGGATGAGTGGACGCTGCACTGTGCCTGCCGGAGGCCACCGGTTTCGAGTCGATGGAGTTGGATCGACCTGAAGCCATATGTGGTCTCGAATCAGGCACATGATCGCGGTTATGGTGCACCCGAGGAGATTGTTCCTGTAGACAAGAAGTCGCGGTTTTCGAGTCTCGCGAATTTATTCGGGTGATTGGACCGGAATGCGGAGGCGGCTTGATCCCCACAATCGACGGGACTTTCCGGGAGGCTTGCCAAGCATTTACATGCAGTCCTGCTGATTCGAATGGGTTATACCCCCTAAAGTTCCGAAATCAATTCTTGAACCAGAACATTCTGGCCCGCGATTAGAACTTATCGTCGAGTTCGTGCTGGGCGGACGACTACAGTCCGCCCTCCACGAATTTAGTTGATGCACTCTGTCTGCTCCAGCGCGCGGATGTATTCGATGACTGCCTCGCTCCAACCATCGATGTGCATCCACTTGCGGTAGCCGACGCCGTTCTTGTAGCTGGCCACATTGATCAGGTACCCCTTGCCACTGGGTGCGGGTACCTTGTCGTGCGCCTGCTCGTCGGTGATCACGATCAGGCGGTCGCACTGCTGGTTGCGTTCCAGTTTCTCGAGCGCCTTACCGAGGTAGGTTCCGTTGTGGCGTTGGGACCCGTTAATAGCATCGCGCAGAGCGAAGCCACGCCGCGCCGGCACCTCAACCAAATCGTCAGAAAAGCTGTACACCGCAACCTTCTCCGCGATCTCGCGCAATAGCACAGCCAGACCGCAAGCTGCGTCGCCGCGCTGCATCTCGGAGCGGCGAGACAGCGGCGCACTCATTGAACCCGAGACATCCACCAGTATGATGGTTTTTCCCGGCAGCTTCTCGGTTTCAGCCACGCACTTCAGCATCGCCCGCTCAAGCGCTTCTTCCCACTGCGGAGCGTAACGAGCCGCAGCCAGGAAACGGAATGGCAGAACGCGCGCCGTGCTCATCGAACCGAGCGCGGAAAGCACGAGCGACTCGTCCACCCCGGCCTCGCGCATATTGCGCAAGTTGCGAAGCAGCGCGAGTGCGCCGAGCTTCTGTTCGCGAAGCAGACGCTCCCAAGCCTCACGCTTGCCGGCACCAGAGCTGAGGGCAACTTCCCACGTATCGGGCGTGGTCAGCCGTCCCCAGATCAGTTTCCGCCAAACGCTCGCCTGGGCTTCATTACGAGGCTTCGCGTGGCAGAGAAAGAGCACGTCCCGCAGTTTGATCGGCCCGCTGCGGTCGTACTTCGCGAGCTGATACTCATCAAACTTCGGGAACGCCGCCGCCAACCCCTTCTTCACCTGGCCGGAAAGCGGCACACGGCCGTCCTTCCAATAAATGGCCATGAACTCGGCGAGTTCATCAGCGCGCTGAATGACGTGGGCAAGCGTCTCCGACACCAGGCCGCGATGCGTCTGGTGACGAGCCATCTCGCGAACCAGCAGAAGCGGCGCATGACGAAGCTTCATCTGATCGCGCCCTTTGACCGCCAGCGCAGCCACCTTATCTGCTGCTACCTTGGGAACGAGTTCGGCAATGCGGCCCGCGATCTCGATTCCGTCCTCATAAAACTGGCTCTCCCAAAGCAGGCACGCGAGCACCGAGCGCTGCAACTGCAGCTCCGGAGAGATGTTTTGCGCGGGAGCGCCCTCGTGCGTGCGCGCTCCAAAGTTAAGGTTCAACAGGTTTAGTCGGGCCATTCGTGGCCTCCTTTCAATTCGCAGCCTTTACCGATTGGCTCTGGGGTGGAACAGCTTGCAAGTGGGAATTGACCAACGCGGCCAAGGTCTAACTTTCAATATTCACCGGGGAACCAGTCGACGACGGTATTTGTTCCGACGTTCTACCACTGAACTACATGGCAAAGGCCATGGCAGGAATCGAACCTGCGACCTTCGGATTACGAAGGAACCCTCGTCTTCACCACCGGCGAAGCTTATGCAAGAACCCCGTGACTGGCCGCAACTTCATCCGAGCTTTCATCTCGCCGCTCGAACGATTTCACTTCCAAGGCCAGAAGCAAGCCTTGAAATTCGGCCATGGTTTCCGCATGCCCCGAGGCTTCGACAAATTCTCGCGCTGCGGATTCCGAAGACTCTGGAAAGAACCTGCAATACAGATCCACCTTTTGGCGATCGCTCGCTTTTCCCAGATAGAGCTTGTAATCGATTCTTCCTGGACGCAGAAGTGCTGGGTCCAGTTTTTCAACATGGTTCGTGGTCATCACAAACAGGACACCGGTGGGCGCAGCAAAGCCATCCAGAACATTCAGCAACCCAGAAAGCGTAACGCCATTCTGGTTCGAAGCAACCTCTTTGGTGGTATCCATTGCGCCACCATTTTGTTCACGGCCTGAATTTGCGTCGATCCGCGACTGGCTGCCCTGCATGCAATCAATGTCCTCAAAGAGCAGAACCGAATTCGACGGAACGTTGTTGACGGCATTCGTCAATTTGCGATCGTTGAAATCCGCCAGATTGACGATGTAGATCGACAACCCGAAGTGACCGGCCAGCGCAGAGACCAACGAGGTTTTCCCTGTTCCCGGCGGCCCGTAAAGCAAATAGCCACGGTGATAAGGAACTCCCAGTTGCCTGTACCGTTGCTTCGATTTCCGGAACTGAATCATGTCTCGTAGCATGTGTTCTTTTTCTCCCGGCTCCAAAACCACCGATTCGAGCAGGCGCGGCGAATATCCTGCCACGTAGTCCCAGCCGTCGTCGTACGTATACAAATAAGACTGGACGCCTAGTCTCTTGATGTGACACTTCACGATGTCGTCCACGAAGCTTTGGAGGAAGAACCGTTTTCTACCCAACGTTCGGAAGGTGAGAGACTCGACTCGTCTGCCGCTCCGCTCGTGCGTGTTTTCGGTGCGCGAGAACCAAACCTCAAAAGGTCTGCCTTCATACCAGAACCAATGTTTTCCCGGTGCCGGAATCATGGCGATCCGCTGGTTACGAAGCGTCGTGTCCAGATCGAGGCGCCGAATTCGTTGAAGAAATTTCTGCTCAAGAAACCATTCCTTCACCCAAACGAACGCGGCGTCCTCATCTTTCACTGTAATCATCATGGTGGTTTGACTGACAATCCAATCCCAAAGAGTTTCTGGCACGGCCCGCAGCCATACACTCACCCCGCCGATGATCATCAGCAGAAGCCCGCCAGAGGCGAATTCGTTCCGGCCGCTCAACACGCTTTTTAGAATTTGATGCATATTCATTTTTCTAACCGGCGCCAGGCCGGGGTTGTTCGAGTAACTCGCGAGTTACCAGGTTATTGGCCGGGGAATAAGCGACCACGGAACATTAGGCGCTTTACCGTTTAGCTACGCGGGTACAATCCCACGGCAGGATTCGAACCTGCATCTCCCGCTCCCGAGGCGAAGTAACCGTAGTCTTCGCCACCGGCCAAACCTCGTCATTCAAAAATTCGCCGGGGAACTAATGATGAGAGTCGACTCGAGGCACGAATTTTCCAGGTACCTTATGCTTTAGGACTACGCCCTCGTCCCTGGAAATTCTGATCCCCGGCAGGGCCGCCGCCCTGCGCGTCGTTTACTAGGGCGAAGTATCTCTCCTCTTCACCACCGGCGAAGACTGTTTCAACTCTTAACACATATATAACTTTGGTCAGGGAACAGGCGGGCACGGATAGGCTTTCGCCCATGAGGATTCGAACCCCACAGCCCGAAGACTGTTTCTACCAGAGAAGTATCCGTGACCAATCACCACTGACCGTTGTGAGTTAGCCTAGGGGTATAAGTGGCAGTGATACTCGATTAACAATCGATGTATCCGCTGCTGTGCTACCCCATCTGAGTTGTTGATTTGCGGAAGAGCGCTGAAGGTCGACTAGCGCGACTGGAGCGACGCCCGATAGCAACGCAGCCAGGTAATTGGCCTATGTTGCCCGCGTATCGTTGTGTTAGTTAAATCCGACAATATGGGCGTCCTTTCCTAAAGAAGATGTTAAAAGATGCCACGATTTATAAAGTTTTGCAAGATGAAAGTTGTGAATTTTCCAAAATAATCCCTTAGGCTTCGTCCATCACTCGAGCACTCCAGCGTTCTCGAGTGTCCGACAAATGCAATCTACAAACTGCGATGGCGGGCAGGATGTTTAAACGAAAATGGTCCGGGTGGCAGTAGTTGAACCTGCTTGGACATGAGGTCGTAAGAGGTGCAGCGGCTATCAAATTGCGCCAGGAGCAGCCGAACGCAATGCACGATGGGCAAGATCTTTGGCTAAGGGTCATCACAGAGCGCTCTGAAAAACAGGTCTAGAGATGGCCTCACAGAATCGAGCCTGGTTTGCTTGACCCTGACGCTTCGATATCATGGGGTGTGGACCTTCCAATAAACCCGCCGATCCTGCCCATGCTCGCAAAACGAGTGGACGAATTACCCGTAGAAGGCGATTGGATTTTCGAGCCGAAGTGGGACGGTTTTCGCGCACTGGTGTTTCGGGATGGCGATGAAATTTTCATCCAAAGCCGCGACGACAAACCACTTAATCGTTACTTTCCTGAGTTGCTGGAACCCCTGCGCGCAGCTCTGCCCGCACGTTGTGTGCTTGATGGAGAGATAGTTATCGTCAAGAATGATGGGCTTGATTTTGAGTCGCTGCAATTGCGTTTGCATCCGGCTGCGTCGCGCGTAAAGCTTTTATCCGGGCAGATACCCGCGTCATTTGTATTCTTCGACCTGCTTTGCCTTGGAGATCGCGATCTCTGCGGTGAGGCATTTCAAACGCGGCGCCGCGAACTGGAATCTTTGCTCGCTTCAGCTTCACGGCCCATTCATATAACTCCTGCAACCGGCGATCGGAGTATTGCCGCCGATTGGTTTCGCCGTTTCGAAGGCGCAGGCTTGGATGGCGTGATGGCCAAAGATCCTGCGGGAACTTACCAGCCAAATAAACGAGTGATGCTTAAAGCGAAACACGAACGGGACTGCGATTGCGTGGTGGCTGGATTTCGGTGGCATAAAAAGGGCGAGCACACAATGGTTGGCTCGCTGCTGCTCGGTTTGTTCGATCAGGCCGGCGCTTTGCAACATGTAGGAGTCTGTGCGAGTTTCAGCACGGCAAAGCGAACAGAGCTGGTGGAAGTTCTCAAGCCCTATCGAAAAGATGCGCTGGTGGACCATCCATGGAGGGCTTGGGCTGAGCGTGCGACTGAGAGTGATGAAGGAGTTAAGCGTATGCCCGGCGGACAGAGCCGCTGGAGCCAGGGCAAAGATTTGTCGTGGGAACCATTGCGGCCTGAATTAATTGTCGAAGTTGCTTACGACCACATGCAGGGAGGTCGCTTCCGGCATACGGCGCAATTCCGCAGGTGGCGACCCGACAAAAAGCCCAGCGATTGTACCTACGCCCAGCTTGAAGTTGTTCCTCCGCAAGAACTGGCGGCAATTTTTCCGCAGGGAAGGTGAGCGTTACTCGTTTGCCTTCTTCTTCCAACGCTCTCGCCACTCACGTGTGGGATCATCGTCTGGGTCTGGAGTTTCCTGCAACGGCCGTTGTTGCTCGGGGACATGCCGCAGGTTAATCCGGATGCGTGTCCATGTGGATGATCTCCCGCGCATCGAGTCCACCAGCACATCGTCCACCGCAAGCAGGCTTGCAATATCCGGGTGTTTGGCCTTCCATCGCTCAAGACCTGCCAGCGCCGCTGCTTTGTCAGGCGAATTCGCCACGGTAATCAATGGCATCTTTGCGCGCGGCTTTTTTATTACTGTCTTCTGCGTGGTAGATTTTGCGCGGGAAGGCATCACGCGCGCGGCCTCGCCTTCCATCTTGCGAAAGTGCGGAGGCCAAGGCGCGTCAGCAATACCTTCTGCTTCATCTTTATCGGCCAATTCCAGTAATTTTTCCAACGAACCAGACGATGCATCCATCTCGGCATGCGGATTGCCGATTTTCGCGAAGCGCTCAGGAACCGTAAAAATGGTAAAGTCTGCCGGATCGCAGTCGGGCACTTCTTCCCAATAGAGAGGGGTCGAGACGCGGGCATCCGGGAGCGGGCGTACCGAATAGGCAGAACATGTCGTGCGATCCTTCGCGTTCTGGTTGTAGTCAAGAAAGACACCATGACGCTCTTCCTTCCACCATTTCGAACTGGCAAGGGTAGGGGCCCGGCGCTCGACCGCTCGCGACAAGGCAACCGCCGCACGGCGAACTTGGGTAAACGTCCAAGCCGGTTCGATGCGTACATTCACGTGCATACCCCGTGAGCCGCTGGTTTTCGGCCAGCCGCGCAGGCCGACTTCATCAAGAAAACTCTGAACTTCGAGTGCGACGCGGCGAACATCATCCCAGCTAACGCCGGGAATCGGGTCGAGATCAATTCGTAACTCATCTGGATGATCGAGATCGCTGGAGCGCACCGGGTGCGGGTGCAGTTCGATGCAACCCAGATTTACGATCCAGGCAAGTCCGGCTACGTTATCGACGACAATTTCTTCGGCCGTTCGGCCAGAAGGAAACGACAAAGTGACCGTGCGCAACCAGGGTGGCCGCTTCTCTGGCGCGCGCTTTTGATAAAAAGCCTCCGCCTCGGCGCCATTGACGAACCGTTTTAGAACGATTGGCCGATCTTGAATCCCCGCCAGCGCACCCGCAGCGACCGAGAGATAGTATTGGATAAGTTCAAGCTTGGTGACTTTAATTTGCGAGGAAAAGTACAACTTCTCAGGATTGGTGATCTGAACTTCACGCCCATCGATCGACAGAACTTTGCTGGCCGATTCCTTTGCCACAAGATAAGGCTACCACTGATAATCACTATCTTAGGTGAGGCAAATCTCCGGCCATGAATGAATCATCATTCAACCCCACGATAGACGACCGCATCGCCCGGGGGCCGCAGATTGTGAAGTTCGGAGCTGTCACTTGTAGCTGCCGAGAGTTCTTGGGTCGTCGCGCCCTCCCGTTTGGCGGATCTCTTTACAGGCACCGCTCGCCTCAATGATGTTCGTTTTGCCTCAATAAAGATCAAAATAGTGTTCTTTTTGGTTGCATTCGACAACTTTCATTGTTTAGCATGTTTTGCTATGGATCACGCATTCGCCTTTGTGAACTGGGCCGATGGCGCTCTGAAGGTGCCGGGGCTCTGTTCGTCAGAAAAGAAATTGGGACAACTTAAGGGGATTTTTCACGACCAAGAGGCCTGGCAACGACTCGATCCAGAAACGACAGTCTATAGAGTTTGGTGGTGGCAAACTGTGCCGCTCGGTACTGAAGGTGGTTTGCTCTGGGGAAGGACTGAGATTCTACCGGGCCGAGTTGGCAACGAATATTTCATGACTCATGGCCATCGGCACGTGATCCGCAATCGTTCGGAGTTCTATGGAACTTGCCTAGGCAGTGGGAAACTGTTGCTCACTGACAGTTCGGGACACACTTGGTATGAAGACATGACCCAGGGCAGCCTTCACTACATCGGAGCCGACGTTGCGCATAGGGTCATTAACACGGGGAACGATCCTCTTCGATTTGTCGCTTGCTGGCCCAGCGATGCAGGTCACGACTACGAGATCGCAGGCACCCGCGGTTTCGGTGCGCGCATCGTTGAAGAGGGCGGCGTACCAGTATTGGTGAAGAATGTCCGGAACGAAAAGGACTAATGCGTGACGGCAGGCAGCGAGCAGGCAACCAGGTCCGATGCGAAGTTTGATCCAAAGCTTGGAGTACGAAGTCCCGCTGGAACCCTGGAATTCGCTTACGACGACGGTGTTTTCGGGCCGCAACCAGAGTTTCGCCGCTTGGACGATATTCGACGGAGTCTGCGAGACGGCGATAGCGAGGGTCCCGATCCGGTCTATTCGATTGTGATGGACGTGGGCCGCGAAGAGCATCGCGCCGAACTGGAGCGACGAATGCTTCTGTTCGGCGTGGTTGTTTATACGGCTGGGCAACTAGGAGCGGAACCGGTGCGAAGCCAGGGACACATCCATGCTGTCGCGCCGCACTGTGGGTGGTCCACGCCGGAATTGTTCGAAATATGGGAAGGGCGCGCAATCATTTACGCCCAAGAAACCGCCGACGACAAACCAGGTCGATGTTTTGCGGTGAGTGCGAATCCTGGCGACAAAGTCGTAGTGCCTCCGGAATGGGCCCATTGCGTCATCAATGCCGATCCTCAAAATCGCATGATGTTTGGCGCGTTGTGTGATCGTCAGTACGGATTCGCTTACGACAAGATTCGCGCCCACCACGGGCTGGCGTGGTTTCCCGTATTAGACGCACGAGGGATGATCACGTGGGAACAGAATCCTGCCTATCAACCATCTGATCTATCGATTCGCGCGGCTCGGGGTTATCCGGAACTAGATTTGGATCCTGGCATGCCCATATACGAACAGTTTGCGACTAAGACTGACAGTGTCCAATGGGTTTCAGAACCGTTGCGCGCCGAGTCACTGTGGCGTGCTTTCGAAATGTAAGTTTTGCGTCGATCAATCGAACAGGCCGGAGTTCGGAGCTACGGACTATGAGTGCGATTTGGGGCGTCGATCGTCGAACATTCTTGAAACTTAGTGCGGCCGGCGCAGCCGTAGCCGCTATGGACCCCGTTGTCTTAGGGGCTGCGCCGCTTGCCAGGGGAACGCTGTCGTGTCCTCCGGCCCTGTCGGACATGGCGTCCGACCGGCTGACCTACCGATTGCGTGATCTTTTCAACTGTCCGGTGGCGATGAACGAATTTGGGTACGCGCAGGTGGGAAAGTCGGTCACTGCGATCACGGCCATCTCGTTCCCCCCATATGCATGCTGCGGCGTGCCGGAGAGCGCGTGGAGTCCCGGATTTCTGCTGACCTGCGAACTTTTTCTCAATGGCCGGTTTCTGGCCATCGCTGGAGCTCCCGAAGGAAACGTCGAGTATCAGTGGTTTCCGCATTGTATTGATCGGAAGCAGACCGCCGAAAACTTGGAATTCACGACCCGCATGTTCCTACCCACGAAACGGCGCGCAGTTGTGCAGTCGATCGCGGTGAAGAATCTGAGCGGTACGCAGCGCAAATTTACGCTTGGTTTCGACATGCGTGGCGCGGTTGCGAAGAAAACCACGGCTTGGGTGGTTAACTCACCTGGAGAAGCCGACAACAGGATTACCTGGGATGCCCGTCGAGGCTGTTTGCTGTTCGAAGCGCAGCATTCGGAAATTGCCGCGGCTCAGGGTTTTCGGCCACCGCCCGATCGAGTCGAACAGAAGCGGATGCTGGTCTTCGATATGGAGCTCGGTCCAGGTCAACAAAAGCAACTCAACTTTGTAGTCGCGGTCGCCGAAAACGGACAAGCGGCCTTTGAACTTTATGACGGCCTGCAAGCGAGTTTCGCTGATCTCGAAAAAGAAAACGAAACTGTCTTCACCGGGTTGGTTCGCGCCGCGTTCACCCCCGGGAACTCCGAATTTACCGGCAATCTCCCGAAGCTGGTTACCAACAACGAATCACTTTGGAAGCTTTACCATAACGGCTTTGCCAATCTGCTCTTCGCCCGAAGGCATTCGCCGGATTCAGTTTATGGCCCAACCTATCTGACTTTGAGCGGGCACGTGCTTCCGACCCTGAGTTTTCCGTGGGATACATCCCTTGCCTCGCTCGCGCTGGCATTGCTCGATCCTATCCCGCTTCGCAAGCTCGTCGAAGTCTGGTCTGGCGCTGACATGCGCAGTCATCATTCGACAGATTACGTAACTGGAGAGGCAGTGGGACCGTGGTATGCCGTAAACGATAACGCGATCGTCCGCTGCGCCTGGCGCTATCTTTGCGTCACCGGAGATTTCGCCTGGCTGGATCGCAAGATTTCCGAGCGCACTATCCTCGAACACCTTGAAGCGCATGCTCTCCACTGGAAGAAGCTCGATCATCTTGGACACGGTTTGGGAGACTACGGAGCGATCGAGAATCTTTTGGAGGTTGTAAGCACTTACTTACATGAAGTAGCCGGGATGAATGCTGCAAACGTGTTCAGCATGCGGGTTGTAGCCGATTTATATGAACGTCGCGGCAACTCAGCTCGTGCCAGAGAATTGCGTGCCGAAGCGAAAGCCCTTGCCGATCGCATCAATCGTTTGCTCTACGTGAATGGAAAGGGTTACTGGCGTTGTGGTCAACCTGACGGCACGTTCAATGAGGTGCGGCATTGCTATGACTTTCTAGCTGTCCTCGACAGTATGTCGGAGGATCTAACGGCTGTACAAAAGCGCGAAATGAGCGAATTTTTCTGGCGAGAACTGCACAGCGAAAAATGGATGCGGGCACTTTCGCAAAGCGACCCGGATGCAACCTGGAACATACGTCCAGATCATAGCTGCCTCGGCGCCTATGCAGCGTGGCCA
>Ga0209006_10006074_pt1 | contig 10956 bp, 14 predicted proteins | sample JacPin_JW_Ref_O2_FD_188567 | JGI IMG/M metagenome (GOLD analysis project Ga0209006, IMG submission 188567) | Forest soil microbial communities from Algoma, Ontario, Canada - Jack Pine, Ontario site 1_JW_Ref_O2 (SPAdes) (version 2) | ecosystem: Environmental > Terrestrial > Soil > Boreal... | reverse complement strand
GCGGAGGGTTCACCCCTACCGCGGAGAGAACAGTGGACCCGGCAAGGACGATCATTGGAGAGCTTGACACCCAGACCCGGAATTAGAGAACAGTATCTGGGCAAGGCCGGGAGTGAGGGGCGCACCGTCGAAGTGATGAATGACCCTTAGAGACACTGATAAATGCGGTTTTTCATTGGGCCAAATGCAGAGTTAGGAAGATCATGGATCTTCCGGTTCTGTTGGAGGGAGAGTCAGACCGCCGAACACAAAGCGCTGTACACGTTTTCCTTCGTAACTCTCAGTAATGAATACGTTGCCGCGAGAATCAGCCGCGATGTTGTGCGCCCCGTAGAACTGACCAGCCCAATGTCCGCCACTGCCGAATTGACCTACGATCTTGAGGGATTCGCGATCAACGATCCATGCCCTCTCATTCGTGCCGTCCGGCATGATCATGAAGCGCTGTGCGGGATCGATAGAAAAGGCAATATCCCAGGATGAACCGCTGCCAAACGTATGTCTCGCAATGATCCCTTCCTTGACGAAGGTGCCGTCCTTCTTGAAGACCTGAATGCGATCGTTCGTTCGATCGCAGGCGTATACAAGCCCGTCGTATGAAATCCGGACCGCATGAACGATACGAAATTGCGGGGGCGGCTGACCATCGGGATCATATTTACTGGGCCGGTTTTCATGTTGCACCGCTCCCTTAAACGGACCAGGGAGCGCCTCTCCCGCTTTCTCAAAATAGGTGTCGTCCGGCGGTTTACCGTAGGCACCCCAATGCCGTTTGTAGGCGCCCGTGTCTGCATCGAACACGATGATACGATGATTGACATATCCGTCAGCTACGTAGAGTTCGCGGGCGGCCTCATCGACGACCATATTCGCGGGCGCTCCGAGGTTCTGGGTGTCGTTACTGCCATGCCCTTGGCCTGAATGGCCTATTTGCAGCAGAAATTTGCCATCCCACGTGAACTTGAGGATTTGCGCATCTTTCGGACCAGCACCTGCAATCCAGACGTTGTTTTGGGCATCGACGTAAATCCCATGTTCCAATTCCGGCCATTCATATCCGGGTCCGGGTCCGCCCCACGTCGCGATGACATTTCCGGCCTGGTCGAATTCGACGACCGGCGGAGCCGCATGCCAGCCTGCGCGGGTTTCATTTGGCTGCAAGGTGGAAGGCCGATGGATGATCCAAATATGATCCTGCGCATCAGCTGCGACTCCCGCTACCGCCCCGACCAACCACTTGTTCGGAAGCGTTTTCGGCCAAAAGGGGTCCACTCGAAACGAGGGCACCATTTTTGGCGATTGCGCGCGAGCACCATCTTCGGCTGACGACGCTGCTTGTGAAAGCAACAACAGCGGGAAGCAGAAACAGAAAATCCGGTAGAATGTCACACAGACGCTCCTTGCTGCCGGGATTTTCATGGTTTCATTTGTTTACGCAAACTTTGAGAACCAAGTCATTCGACTATCGAGGCCCCGAGCGCGCCACTTCGTACCGCCACAATGGCTTCGTGAAGTGTCGCAAAGATTCGAGCTTCTCCGACAGCCGCCGTAATCCGATGTCGATCCATGTCGGATCGAAGATATGGGCTAACACGCCCGAAGACGACGCCGACCCTTTGGCCGGCCAGATCATCAAGTAGCTCGCGGATGGATTTTGCGGCGGAATAATCGATATCCGTGATCGCGCCTGCATCGACAATAAACCACCCGATGAGTGTCGGTGCGTGCTTGACGAGGCTGCGCACTTCGTCTGTGAATCGATGAGCGTTCGCGTAGAATAAATCCGAATTGAAACGATATACGATGAGCCCTGGTTCGGTCTCCTTGCCCGGCACAGCGGGAACAGGAACCCATCGGTCGGCGGCGTTTGGCGCGAGAATAGCGGTGTGCGGGTTATAGCTGTGGCGCACGTGCCGAAAGAGCGACAGAGCGATCGCCAGCAAGATACCCTGCTCAACGCCGATCGCGACAACCGCCGCCGCGGTGAAGACAGCAATGTAAAACTCGCCCGGGCTTTCGCGGCGAATATCAAGCAGCCTCCTCACGTCTATCATCCCGATTGCGATCGTGAATACGATGCCGCCCAAAACGCAGCGCGGCAAATACTGAAGCGGCTCCGTGAGGAACAACAGGACCAGCAGCACGACGCCGGCAAAAACCAGTTGGGCGATCTGGCTGCGGGCGCCCGCGCGATCCGCCATCGCAGTCTGGGTCGGGCTCCCGTTGACCACAAACGCTCCGGTTACCGCGGCGACGGCATTTGCGGCCGACAGTCCGAGGATATCCGCGTCCTCATCCACGCGCTCATGGTATTGCGAGGCGAATGCACGCGCCGTGGCCGCGCTTTGCGCGATGATCATTGCAAAGCAGGAAGCGGCCACCGGCAGTAGTTTCAGGGCCTCGCTCCAGGTCACATCGGGCAGCCCGATCGTAGGCAACCCTCCGCGAATCGGACCGATGACCGCAATGCCCCGGTCTGCGAAATGGAACGCCGCGCTCGCCGCAATCGTCCCTATCACCGCGAATAAGGAAACAGGCGAGCGCGGGGCGACACGCTGGCCGAGCAGGATACTGCCCGCGACAAGCGTAGACAACGCTAAGGTTGGAAGACTGGCATTCGGAAGACCCTGTAATATCTCCCATGCCTGAGCAAGCGTGCTGTGCGAACTCACGGACACGCCGAACATGTCACCTAGCATCGCTGTCCCGACTTGAAACCCGACCCCGGTGAGAAACCCGACCAGAACCGTACGGGAGAGGAAGTCGGCTAGGAATCCCAACCTGAATATCCACGCCAGGAACAGGAGGCTGGCGGTCAGGAGCGCCACCATGCCAACCAGTGCAACGTATCTTTCACTGGCGGGCGCGGCCATCTGGGACAGCGAACTGGAGAAGATGACGGCGGTCGCCGAATCGGCGGCTACGACAAGATGTCGGGAGGAGCCGAAGACCGCGAACGCTACCAGCGGCAGGAGCACGGTGTAGAGCCCGGTGACCAGAGGCATGCTGGCGATGCGCGCATAGCCCAGCACCTGCGGGATGTTCATGGATGCAAGGGTTACACCCGCGAAAACGTCGCGTATGGCCGTGCTGCGATTGAAGGGCAGGAAGCTTTTGAAGAGAATGGGCCGCATTGTTGCGCACTCTAGGCCCGGATCACGCTTGGCACAAAGCCCACGTTGTCGCTCTATCAGTAGATTTCTGCCTTTCGGTTAAAGCGGACAAGAACTAAATCGTCCATCCGGCAGGCCTCGCCCAAGAATCCCTACGTGATAGGCGTTGACCTCCGACGGCGCGCAGGAAAGGATTGGAGGTTGGGTGACGCTCCCGTGTAATTTTATTGATCCTGTGGTTGAGGGTGTGGGCCTCGTCGTCATTGGAGTTCGGTGAATGTCCGAAACAGACATGTTGATCCGCCTCGTTAGCGCCGCCTTGCTCGGGAGCATCATTGGGCTTGAGCGTGAAAGAATATTGTGGGCTGCCGGCATTAGAACCCACATGCTCGTTTGCGTCGGCTCTTGTCTCATCATGATCGTTTCCCAATACGGCTTCGCGAATGTTCTGACGGAGAAGAACGTCATACTCGATCCGTCGCGTATTGCGGCCCAGGTTGTTTCGGGAATTGGCTTTCTCGGCGCCGGCTCCATCCTTGCGCGCGGAGAAATCGTAAAGGGATTAACCACGGCCGCGAGTATCTGGACGGTTGCCGCGATAGGTCTCGCGGTCGGCGGAGGTCTCTATCTGGCGGCCGGCTCTTCGACGATCATTATCTTGATCATCCTCGCGGGTATAAAGCCTCTTGAAGAGGCCTACCGATCGCGCAATCAGAGCTGTCAGCTGAAGATCGAAGTCGAGAGTGGGTTTTTGACCCCGGAATCGTTGCGGGCAACGCTCAACCTGCGGGTCAGCCAGGTTAAGCGTTTTATCGTTGAGAACCGCGGCAATCAGGGCTCCGATGAACTACTCGTTCTGCTGAACAAAGTTTCGTCCCAGGACATTGCCAGTTTTTCGAGGAGGCTAAACGAACTCGACGGCGTCAAGTCCGTCACTATCCTCAAAAATAAAAGGAATGGTTTTGCGGGAGATTTGGAAGCAAAATAAACGACTGGGTTAACTCCCGACAGTGTATGGGTGGGAAGGAAAAGCGACGTTTTTGCCCTGCTTTGCGAGGTAGATGGATGCTAATTAATAAACGACTGGCCTACGCCGCGATTGTGCTCTTGGCGAGCACCGGCATGGCTACACAAAGCCTGGCAGCACCTTGCCCGGGGAACGATAACGCGCTCGGCGTCAGCCGAGTCATAGCTGTCGACCCGAAAGAGCACACCCGAATTGGTACGATGCAATATCAGGAGACGCTGCCTCTAGCCGATCATGAGGTCGTCATTACTTTTGATGACGGACCAATTCCAAAATACACCAACCGCATACTCGAAACGCTCGCGACCGAGTGTGTTAAGGCAACTTTCCTCATGGTGGGAGAGATGGCCAAAGCCCACCCGGACGACGTTCGGCGAGTATTTTCCGAAGGACACACGATAGGGACCCATAGCTACAGCCATCCGTTCACGTTTCGCCGGATGAATGAGCAGCAGGCAGGCAAAGAGATCGATGCAGGTATTGAAGCTGTACAGAACGCGCTCGGCGACCCCAACGAACTCGCGCCTTTCTTTCGCGTGCCAGGGTTTCTGACAGCAAAGCCCACCGAAGCGGCGCTGGCAGCGCGCGGGCTAATGACATGGAGCGCGGACTTTCCGGCGGACGACTGGAAGAAAATTAGCAGCGCCGAGATTGTCAAGCGAGCGATGTCACGGCTCGAGGCTAAGGGTCGGGGAATTCTCCTCCTGCACGACATCCACGAGCGCACAGTCGAAGCGCTTCCGATAATCCTGAATGAGCTAAAAACGCACGGATATCATATCGTCCACGTGGTAACGGCGACGCCGCAAGTGGCGAAGACGGAGACGACTCCCGAGCAGTGGAGTTTGCCGCGACATCACGGAACGGAAGATGTTGCCTCTGCTGAGAAAGAGCCCCCCGATTCCACTGCCAGCTCCGAACCTTCCAAAGTCTCCAGCGCCGCCGAAAGCCCAGAAGCCGGACCGGCTTTCTCGAGCACCAACTTGACTGCGCTCCGCGGACTTGCCCCGCTCAGCGCGTTGAACAATACGGAAAATGGGAAGTCTGCACTCGCAGGCAATCTTCAGGTCACCAGCTCCATCCAGCATGGACAAACCCGATACGCCGGAACGGCAGAATTCGACAAGCAACAGCAGCAGGCGCTCCGCGATGCATTCATTACGGATGGAAACGCCTATGAACTCGCCGACGGATTGGGCAACGCTTTGAGCACGGCATACCGGAAGCGCGCCACCTTCAACAGCCCGGACAACGGGAAGACCAAGGAGTTCTCCAATCTGTCTCCCGCGGTCGGAAGACTATTCGCATTCACGACGGCCACGACAAGATCCGACTCTGCAGCGGGGAAATTCTTTTTTGCAAACGGTACGATCGATAGCTCTGCACCCTCGCCGCCGGAAGCCCGCTCCATCTTGAGCGAACTTCGCGGAATCGTAGATATTTTCGGCGTTGCCTACCACCTCCCGGCTGGCAGCACGAACGCAGGCTCGTATGGGAACGCGCGCCCTTTCCAGACCATGTCGGAACTCACCACATACGACGGCAAGGATTTCTTCGGGGCCGCATCTAACAACGTCGTATGGCTCAAGGGACCTTCGCAAAACCTCGTAAATAGTCCGTCGTATCCCAGTGGTCATACGACGCACGGCTATGCCGAAGGCGTTCTGCTGGCTTTGCTCGTGCCCGAGCGATATCCTCAAATGATCGCGCGCGCAGCCGAATACGGATATAATCGAATTGTGATCGGCGCTCACTATGCCATGGACGTGATCGGCGGGCGAACGCTGGCGCTTTATGATCTCGCGCAACTTCTGGCAAACAAACCGGGATATGTCGGCACAAGCCGCGCAGGAATTCGGATCGACGATTTCCGAAAGGAGTTGATTGACGCACGTTCGGAGGTCGCCAAACTTCTGGCAGAAGATTGCGGCGTCAGCCTTCCGGAATGTGCTGGCCGGGACTCAGGTCGATTTGCCGATTCGATCACCAATACGCTGCTGGTCGAGGCCACCCAGACTTATGAGCTACCTATCGTCTTTCCCGAAAATGCCAATCGGCTTGAGGAAGTAAGCAAGCTTGCGCCAGAAGCTGGCTATCTGCTGACGACCGCGTTTCCTTATCTTACACTTGAGCAAGCAGATCATATCCTGACGGTTACCGAAGGACCGGGTGGAGGCTTTCTGGATAACGGTTCGGCGTTTGGCGTGTATTCGCGTCTCGATCTCTACCGAGCTGCCGAGAAGGCCATGGCGATGGCGCCTGCGAGAGCCTCGCTCCATTAGGAGGTTGAGTAGATGAAACAGCGAATAATTCGGTCGCTGAAGCTTGTTGGAGCTTCAGTCAGCGTCCTGGTGGTTCTGACTGCTGGATGGGCCGGGTATCTCCACCTAAGCGGCAACTTTCACGCGGTCGAAGACGGGGCCGTCTATCGGTCAGGGCAACTCAGCGGTGCTGAGCTCTCGAGCCGTATTCGTGAGAATGGGATCCTGACGATCATTAACCTTCGTGGAAACAACGCTGGCAGCCCTTGGTACGACGATGAGATGAAGGCGAGTGCCGCCGCCGGCGTGCAACACATCGACTTTCCGATATCAGCGGACCGGGAGTTGACCCGCGAGGAAGTGGTACAGCTCGCCAAGTTTTTGGAGGGATCGAATCGGCCTATCCTTATTCATTGTAAAGCTGGCGCCGACCGCTCTGGTCTCGTCTCGGCTCTCTATAAACTCCTTATCAAGAATCGGCCTCCAGAGGAGGCTGCGGCGCAACTGTCGTTTCGCTACGGCCATTTTCCGTGGCTTGGAAGCCGCACAGTTGCGATGGACCGGACCTTCGCGCGGATTGCGTCTCACGTGCCGCTAACGCAATAACGGATCGAGCTTTGGGGCATCGGGGACGCCCTGCACGTACACGACCGGCTTCGTGGAACGCAGGCCGCGGTTTGATCCGACCTTGGAATCGCCGGCAGACATTTAAGTGCTGTGAAATGAGGCTCTATGGTCCCTAGGCGATTTGAGCCGACTCTGGTTGAATTGGTAGCCATGGCGAAATCGTCAAAGCTGGTGGCTGTAAAACGAGGCAAGGTCCTTCTGGTCCGACGCAAACGCGACCGACTATGGATGTTCCCGGGAGGTCGAAAGCGTGGCCGCGAAACCGAAAAGGATTGCCTTCGCAGGGAGATCAGAGAAGAACTCCCAAAGCTGAAATTAGGCCGGGTTCGACTTTGGAAAAGGGTGACGGCCAAAAATCGTAGATCTGGCCGAAAGATGAGCGACGCCATTTTTCTTGTCAGAAAGACAACCGGGGCATTAAAAATTGGCGACAAGAAAGAAATAGATAAAGCGATCTGGCGCAAGCCGCGCGGAATTCGGCTAACACCGACTTCGCGCTACATCGTGGACCACCTTTTCCCCAAGTGATCAAATTTGTTCGCCGCGTTTGCGTTCGTGATGTCCGCCTTTGGGCAGTTAGCGGAAATGGCCCAGTCGAGTCTGAAGGGCCACTTTCGGCGTTAAAGCTGCGAGGGCAGCACGCTCCTCGACTTCCGGTCTTGACCACAGCCGTAGCTATCTAACCGTTTTGTGAAAACTTGATGGTTGAGATGGGCCACTTTCCGGCATGCCCGCGTATGGAGAGTCGCAGGCCATGCAGTTCGTCCAGCCAAACGTTCTCAACTGTCCCGGCCTTTCCGTCGGTCAGGACAACGGCCTTGCCGACAAGATCATTATGAGCTCGTTCGAACGCGTTCAGGATCGTAGACGCGCGAAAGTTCACAACTGGCATGGTTTATCCAGATTTAGGCTCAAGGAGTGAACGCGGATGTAGCCTTAGAAAGGCGCGCAAGTAGTGGCCAGCGTACGGCAATCGAGTGTCCTGCCGGAACTCTCCGGCTTAGACGGGCCAGTCGACTTAAATGACTGGTTATCGCAACCGCCACCAGGAACACTTTGGATACATGGAGATTTAGATTCCAACACGGAGTTTGAAATGACCCAAGTAATTGGACTGAGTTTCGCTTTGCTGCTTTTTTTGAGCGCTATATGGGCAAACGTCAGCGATAGTTCACTCTCCCAAAACAAAGGCGCTTGGGTGTCGCACGTCAGCCGATGAAGGCTTCACAGATAAGCGATCTCACTTGCCCTACGCCAAGGGCGCTATGGAATGCAACCTCAACTCCAGGCTCAATTGGCAAAATCACTTCCGAGAAGAGCGGTTATCGGAAGTTACCACTTGCTGGCAGGGAATTAGACAGGGGAAATGCCGCCAAAGAAAAAGCCCGGCTCCGAGCCGGGCTTACCTGTCTTACTAACTGCCGGGGGCGTTATAATATCGACGCTGATAGACCCGCGGTCCATTATCGTAGTAGCCGGGGTCGGCGTAATATCCATCGTCAGGGGCGGCATAGCCGTAGCCTGGGCCATAGCCGTAGTAGCCATTATTGTAGGCGCCAGCTGCGACTGACGTACCTAACGCGGCAGCGCCTACGCCAGCGCCAATCGCAGCGCCTCTACCAAAGCCACGGGCCTCTGCCGGTGCAACTGCCGCTGTTCCAACTGCCGCGACGGCTGCGAGTGTCAGTATAATTTTTCACATGTGACTGCTCCTTTTCATGATGGGTCAACACGCGTGGGAGTGGTGTCGTTGCGGGAACTACGCGAGCTTCTTTTTTGGTTTCAGGGAACTATCTAGCTTTTCCACTGCAAATCTCCGGTTCCCTTGTTCCGGTTGTATCGGTTCTGCTCGGCGAGGAACGCCTTCATGTACTTGACGAAGGCGTGGACGACGGCGGGCGGCAGCTCACCGCTTAGGCGAGCAATCCAATGCTCTGTGGCTGTGCCTGGCGATCATTCAGGCCCTGCTTGGTACGGTCGCCGGTGCAGCCGACAAGCGAGAGAGCGAGAGCTAAGATCGGCAAAATGCGCAACATCACTTCTCCGGTCGTTTCGGCTCGAGCCAAGCCTCGGTCACGGCGCTTTCCATGACGTGTCGCTCAACTCTCTTACAATGAGGGCTAGAAAACGTTCGCAGGTCCTGGCCGCACATGCTCGGCTCTATCGCAGTTAACTTCATAGGAGAATCGCAGGCGGCGCACTGTGGCCCTTGGTTCTGTTTGTCCAGCACGTCATTGCCCTCAGTTTGGCGCTCTTAGTTCGCCCGCGAGCCAACCAGCCGCCGTCGGTGTCATGGGGTCGGATGCAATGACGTTGATCTCGACGTGATCGCATTTGGGGCATTCAAACAACCGGTGTTCGAACCCGATTGGCCCCGCTGAAACGCGCTCTAGCATCATCCGCGTCTGGCAGCGGGAACAGCGAGGGCGTTCAATGGAGGTCAAGAATTGATGGGATAAGGTCACGGCACTTCCCATTCATATAGGCGGGAGCGTTACCGGACTCTCAGTCACCGATGGTTGCCTGGGGCGGGGCGGTGATAAGTTTAATATCGCGCGAACCACCACCGCTCAGTGGTCAATATTGATCACTATTCGAAATCGTGAACAAAAAGAGGGGGGCCCAGCAGCGCGTGCCGGCTCCCCGTTTCGCCCAAGGGTGATTTTCCGTGGCCGCATCCCCCATGATCCAGCGGATCCAGTGCAAAAAAAGCCGCTACGGCTTGGGGCTACGGAGCACAGAAGTACTGTTCGCACCGGGCGCTGTCAGGCCCAACCGATCCAATATCGAATGGCCTGGCTTTGTGTAGCCAATAAAAATAACCACCTCTGCGGCAATGATCAGAAGGAGCGCGATCTCGCCTATGGTGATCTTTGTCTGCGGCTGCATCCCCCATGATTCCGCCGATCAGGCGCAGAGGGAAGCCGCTAGGGCTTGTTGTAGATTATGCGGGTGCCCCAACGGCGGCCCCAGCCTTGGGGGAAGACTGGAGCCTGTCCTTGGGGAGGACATGACGCCCGGTAATGGCGGCGGCATTTTCCGGGTGTCGAGTCGACGATTCATTCCGAACCCGATTGTTCCTACGACCAGCGTTTTCCTTCCCGGTGTCTTGAAGTTGGCAGACTCAGATGCAATCTGAGGGTCCCTGGGTACTCAGGACGAGTACCGGCGGCGCGCCGCCGAAGCTCAGCAACAAGCAGACCGGTCAATAAGCGAACTTGACCGAGAGGCCTGGTTACGTGTGGCTCAGGGTTGGTTGGGCCTACTCACAAAGCCACCTCAGACTGCTCAAGAATCGTTCGACCAACAGGTCGCCGACAAGGGAACCGGTCAGGACGAAAACAAGTCGGCGAACTAGGCCGCCTCAATCATTAACTTTTGCGAACTGAGCAAAATTGAACAGTGGGTCGGCGTTGCCGCGCGCCATGATGGCTCCATCACCGCCCTGTAACGGCATCTATCCGGTGACTGAGAGTGTTGTGCTTCCGCCCGATCAAGGCGCGCAAACATGTCCTTCCATGTCCGACCGCTGTGTCCAATCTGCAAAACAACAACAACAACGATGCTGGCGCGGACCACGTCCAGCCGTTGGGGCTTCCATATCCACACCTTTGAGTGCCCAGAGTGCCGCGACATTCATCAGATTGTCGCCGATCTGGCTGACCCCATGAAATCCCGAAAAACACAAGGCTGGATTCGCAGCGGATTGCGAGCGCCGACGTAAGCCAATGGCCCGCTACTTTTTCGATGGTCCGAGCTAACGATGAGCGAGCCGGTCCTACGGGTTTCTATGACCAGCATCGCCAAGACGAAACTCGTAGAACAGTTAACCTTGGTCACTCTTCAGACGGCCCATCATGGATCGACCTCGCCGCGATTCGCGTCAACACAACGGAATCACGCTTCGAGGCCTCTCTCAACCGACTTC
>Ga0209006_10006073_pt1 | contig 10956 bp, 16 predicted proteins | sample JacPin_JW_Ref_O2_FD_188567 | JGI IMG/M metagenome (GOLD analysis project Ga0209006, IMG submission 188567) | Forest soil microbial communities from Algoma, Ontario, Canada - Jack Pine, Ontario site 1_JW_Ref_O2 (SPAdes) (version 2) | ecosystem: Environmental > Terrestrial > Soil > Boreal... | reverse complement strand
CCGAAGCTCCTGCGCATACCTCTGCGCCCAGGCAGAATTACCGTTCTGGACATACAACGGGCTAACCGAAGGCGCGCTCGCGAACGCTTCTAGGTTGCTGGTCATCAGGCAGCCCTTCGTTCCGCAGCTACACGCTGGACGCCCTTAGCCCGGTCCTTGTTGCGCTTGGTCTTGATGGCGTGACAGTTCTTGCACAAAACTACACAACGATCCATCTCTGCTAGAAACACCGCATCAGGATACCGTACAGGAGAGTAGACCATCGTACTGATCTCGGCCACCTTCAGGAGGGGGTCAGGGTGATCAAAGTCCAGGGCGCAAGTCTGCTCTGCGCTCCCGTTCTTTCCGTACCCGCACTCCGCACAACCTCGCGCTAGCTTGTACTCGTCTGCCTGCTTCCCCCGACGATCACGATAGGCCTTGTGGTAGGCAGTCAGCTTCTCTCGGTTGGCTGGAGCGTTCCGGTAGCGCTGGGTTCGTGCTTTGAGCGCGTGCCGAGTAGGAACTGTCGCCTTACACCGGCTCCCGTGTCCGGGCTTCAACGCACAGTAAGCTCCGCGCGGTGTCAACTTGCCACAAAACGCGTACTTGACATACAGCATCACGTACGGACGATCTGGGTAAGGGGCGCGGCCCGTGGGAGAGTAAGGCTTCGCCTCTATCGGAGCAGCGTGAGAAGGAATCCAGTGGTGGCCCCATCGTTCGACGTAATCAGCGCTAGCATGACGATCCGAACACTCCCAGTACACGATCCGGTCTTCGAAGCCCCATGGACTTCGCAAGATATAGTGCTGTAGGCCCGGCATGGGATAAGTCTACTCGTAGGTGTCCCAGTACCCCATGCACGGGCAATCTTCGACCCGGCACTTCACTTCATCGTGCAACTCAGGGTCATGGTCGCACTTGCATTCCAGGAAGTCAGCTCCGTCCATGCCGTATAAGCTACCAGGTCCGTCAGCCGGGAGCTTGCCTTCCGCGTAGTGCTCCACCTTGTGGATCAGGTTCTCGTCAGACAGGTAGAACAGGAGGCTGTCACCCTGGAGGCCGAGCGCGTTGCACAGAAACTGCCCGAGCCGCTGAGTTGACTGCTTGTGCCAGGCATCCAGCAGCCTGTCCACGGTAGCCCCGCGCTTCAGCTTGCTCTTGTTGAACCGAAGTTCGTCTAGCCGCGCCTCTGCCTCACGGCGGTAACGCAGGTACTCGCTGATCTTCTGGTTGGTGTAGCTGATCGACTGCTGGAGCGCGATCTCCTCGTCAGTGGCCATCCTGACCCCCGAACGGAACCGCCGAGTCACACCGGCGCTCGCGCAGCGTGAAGGTAAACGGCTCCATGGTCCCGCCCATGTCGTAGACCTCTATCTTGGCCGCGACTTCGGGGGGAATGTCGTAGTACTCGTACGCCTGGTACGGCTGGGTCAGGTCACGGCAGAGTGTGGTCCGGTTGCGGCCGACCGTAACGACTCCCGGCGTGCCCGGAGTGAGCACCTTGGCCTGGATCGCCAGGGCTACCGGGCACGCGCAGGCAGACTCCCGGTGGCCCTTGTCGATGTGCTGCTGGCCTACCGTGACCTGGATGTCAGCCACGGGCCCTCGCAAAGTGCTTGCGGAGCTGGCGCTTGACGTACCAGGCGACGACGATCTTGAACAGCCAGGACATGGCTCACCTCACCATCATGAGACGGGTACCGGGGATCAGGTTGCGGTTGTAGGACGTGGACTGGATGAAGATGGTGCAGCCCGGCTTCTGGTCCGGCGCGAGGCGCACCGCGTGGTCCGTGGGCAGGCCGAGGACCGCACGCGCAGCGGGCCCGGTGTACACCTGGCTCCCTCCGTGCTTGTCCTGAACTTCCACGGCGATGGTCTTGTTCGGCTGGACGGTCTCCGTCTTCATGAACTGGTAGAAGCCCTTGCCGAGGATGTACGCGTTCTTCGTCTCGCGCGCCACGAACTCGTCAATGCGCTCCTTGGCCGTGACCGGCAGGAAGTAGTAGCTGCCCTGGGTCATGGGGGTAGCGGCGGCAGCCACGTCCTTCGCGGAGAAGTCCCGCATCTGGAACAAGCCGGAGCCACCACGGGTAGCCGTGTGCCTGTTGTAGCCGTGGACGCCGTGCTTGCGGCCTTCCATGAAGTTCTCGGTGGTGTCCCGGATGACGCGGCCCATGTGCTCCACGCCCGCGACCGAGGTGGTGTCCCACACGGAGACGTTGCTGGCCGGGAAGCCCGCCTGCTTGAGCGCGAAGACAGCCTGCGCGTCCGGCGCGAACGCGGCCAGCGTCCAGTTGTCCGGCAGGTTGTCGATGATGCGGGCCAGGTCAGACGGGCGGTGCTTGCTGTCGTTCTCATAGCCGTCGCTGATCACGTAGATCAGGAACGCGTGCTCCCCGTAGAGCTGCGCCGTCTGCTTCAGGTCATCGATCGACTGAATGGTGGCATCCACGAGCGCGGTCATGCCAGACGGCCGGTACTTACCCTGGATGGACGGCATTCGCAGCACGTCCTTGTCGTAGAAGACGCACTCCTGCTTGCCCCGGCTGGAGAAGGTGTAGAAGGTGGCCCGCGTCTCCTGGTCGTGAACCTGGGACTGCTTGGCTAGGAAGGCCGTCGTGTTGTCGGTCACTTTGATCACGCTGGACGCCAGGTGCCCCATGGAGCTGGACGCGTCCGCGACGATCGCGATGTGGTTGATGTAGTTGGCCGTGGCGGCTTCTCGCGCCATGATTTCTCTCCTAAGAGTGACTGGATCGAACTTCACTTCACGTTCCTGAACAGGTGGTAGAGCACGATCAGCTCCGCTACGAAGAACGCCCCGACTACCTCGTACGCCCACCCGATGGGCACGTTAGTCAGATCGCATCCCAGCATGGTCAGCAGCATCATGACGGTAGGCGCGATCAGCAGGACCAGTGCCCACCCGAACGGGATCTCCTTCCTCTTGCTCACCGTCGCCTCCCCGGCGTGCTCTCGCGCAGCTCCCACGACGGCGTGATCTCGACCTCGAACTGCTCGTACAGGTCATCGCCTGCTACCGTGCGGAACTTCTTGGTGTCGAACCGTTTGCCCTTCTTGATGCTCAGGGTGTACGCGGGGTACCTCCCGTGAGCGTCGGCTGGTATCTCGAACGTGTCGGGCAGGCCCTTGCCGTCCGGGAACAGCCCTAGGAGGAACCCCTTGACGGCAGCTTTTGTTTCCTCTTCGATGTCATCGGCCTCGCCCTTGCGGTCGTAGGCCTGCTTGTTCACGATCAGGAGCTGCTCAAGCTGCCCGCCCGGCTCCGGCTCGATCTTGAACTTCACCCGTGGCTTGGGCTGCGGCTCCGGTGCGGGCCTGACCGGCTGCGGCGGCATGGGCATCTCACTGGGCAGCATCGGTCGCTCGGTCACTTCGGCTCCGGGGTATTGTGCAGCAGCCAGTCTGGCGGCAGGGAACTTACACGGTAGTTCTCCGGCTCGCAGGTGGCAACCATCTTCGTGTTGACCTGATCCCCGTGCTCGTCGTACGCCCGCACCCACACCTGGTGGCGCTTGCCTTCAGCGTTTGACGCGTACCGGTGCAGGGTCATGCCGAACTCGTACTGCTCCGGTGAGGAGCGCGGGGTAACGACCGTCCTGAAGAACTCCACCTTCCAGATGTAGGGAGGGGTACGCCTCCTGGCTGAAGTTAGGAAGTGCTCGTTGATGTAGTCCTCACGGGCTTCCGCGTGCCGCTTGTTGCGCGCGTGGCAGAAGCTCCGCTGGTCCCAGTCCCAGACGCCTATTACTTCGCGTTCGTCGTTCATGTGGGACAGTCTAGTCGGTGATCTGGTGGGCCTCGGTGTACGCCTTGCCCCACCGCTCCCAGTCTTCCTTGAGCACCGGGCCGTCAGGCATCGGGCCGTACTTGGCCACGATCCACTGCACCCACTCGGGTAGCACCACCGCGACCTCGCGCCACGTGGCCAGCTTCTCGCCGGCCGGGCCGTCCCTGTGGTCCTCTAGCTCAGCCATTGTGCGGTACCTCCTTGCCCTTCTCGAACGAGCCGACGTTGACGGTACCGATCCACGCTCCCACGCGCTGCTTCGTGAACGTGGACAGGATGCGTGCCTCGCGGCGCGTGAGCCACACCCTCAGCCTTGTCTTCATGAGTAGTCTCCCTGACACGGCCCGTCGTTACCTAGGCAGGTACCGCACTCGCCGTAGTCTCCGTGGTTGGCCTTCGAGTGCCCGCAGCAGTCCACGGGCGCGTTAGCGTATTGCTGGATGCGTGCTTGCGTAGCCGTGAACTTCCTCAGCTTGCGCTTAGCTCGCTTGCTGGTCATGTAGCGTGGAACACAGGCCTTGGGCGTGTTGTTCCCGCCAGGGTAGACTGGCAGGTCCACACTAAAACATCCTGGAGCTACGGTGACTTCTGGCTACAACTGCACCCTCATGCACTGGTACAACGACGCAGACGGGCGGAAGGTAGCCACTGCGGACATCGGCAGCTATGAGGACATCCCGTACGGGACTGTGCACCACGGCACTAAGCACGCGACCGGCAGGCCGGCCCACCCTCAGTTCGGCCAGTGGCAGCAGGGCATCTCGTGCTCGAAGGCTTCCCGCACGATCATGATCGACGTGGACCACCCGGAGCAGTGGAATGACAGCGCTACCTACGTGGCCCTGGGCAGCCTGAGCGAGGTCGCCACCTCTGTCCGCGAGGACGGGCAGCGCGCCCACATCTGGGTGGTGGTCCCTGAGGAACTTCTCCACATGTGGCCGGCGCAGGGCCAGGCCGCGTTCGGCGGGGACATCAAGAGCAACGGCTTCTCATACCACACAGGCGTGCACAAGTCCGGCATGCAGTACGTCGCCACCGGCAACCCGATCGTGATCGCGGACGAGGGCCTGTTGCAGGCGCTGGCCGCCGACCGCTTCGTGGGCGAGGACGGTAGCCCTACCGGCGCGCAGGCCGGCCCGTGGGCCGACGACAACTACGAGATCACGGGCGACAGCCAGCTGACTGCGGACATCATGTCGATGGTGAACGCGGGCATGGATGACGGCGAGATCCACGAGCGCCTGGCCGTGATCCTCAAGCCGCTGGCCGAGCCGTGGACGGCAGCCCAGATCGAGAGCAAGATCCGGTCAGCCCAGCGCAAGATCGACGCGCGCATTCAGGCCGAGGATGATGTGTGGAACGCCCGTCACCCGGCTGGCGCGGCTGGCATCCTGGCCGACTGGCAGGCCCGGCAGGAGCAGGCTAAAGAGGAACACCGCGAGCAGCGGCAGGCCGTTTACGCACTTCCAGAGCCAGAGCGCCCGCCGCTCTCCCTCACCTACGGAAACGACCAGTGGCTTGCCCAGCAGATGATCAACCTGGCTGGCACCCTGGGCTACGCGTACGCGGCGGACACAGGCAGGTTCTTCCAGCGGATCGGTGATCACTGGGACAGCTGCCCGGACGACCCGTCTGCCACGATCGTAGCCCTGGCAGCTGACCTGGTACCGAAGCCCACCCCGGAGGACGAATCCATAATGAACGGCGCGGGGAAGCTGGACGAGCTGTCCCTGGACGGCAAGTTGTACAAGTCCCTGCACATGGCCGCCACCTCCCAGAAGATCGTGACCAAGATGCGCGCCCTGTGGCCTTCAGTCCGGCCGCGCATGATGGAGATGGACATGGACGCCGAGGTGCGCGTGTTCTGGGCTGGCGGCACGCCGTACGACCTGCGCACACTGGAGCCTGCGGCGCTCGACCTGAACTCCCCGCACCTGCTCACCGCCGCCTACATCCCGGCTTCCGGGCCCACGCCCCTGTGGGACGCCTTCAACAAGGCGCAGTTCCCTGACCCCGAGCTACGTGAGTACGCTCTGAACGTACTAGCCTCCGTACTCCGTGGCGGCAACAAGCTCCTGCCTAACTTCAAGAGCGACGGCAACATGGGCAAGACGACCCGCCTCATGCTCCTGGTGGACCTGCTGGGATCGTACGCCGAGCAGCTGCCTATACAGCTCCTCACGGGCCGGGCAGGGCACGACGAGTCATTCCTGAGGCTCAAGGGCAAGCGCCTGGTATGGATGGACGAGACGCCGCCTGCGGGCAAGGTAGCCGGGGAGAAGCTCAAGAGCCTGTCGGGTGGCGGCCAGCTCACGGGACGTGCGATGTTCGGACGTAAGTCCGTGACCTTCGCGATGCAGCACACCTTGATCCTGGCCGGCAATGAAGACCTGCCGCTGACCGACGAGAACGTGTACGCGATCCGCGTGCGCTACCTGCCCATCAACGGGGACAAGGAAGAGATCGCAAGGGTCTCCAAGCAGATCTGGGACGGCGGGGGCGCGCTCAGCGCAGCCTGGAAGCGCGAGGCACCGTCTGTGCTATGGGAGATGATGCAGCGGGCCTCGAACGTGATAGCAGACCCCTCCCTGACCAACATGCCCCTGGCAGCGATGGAGCGCCTGGCCGATGCTGTACTCGACCAGGACCACATCTCACGGTTCGTGAGGGACGCTTGCGAGCTGAAGGGCAGGACAGCGGCAGCGTTCCTCTACGAGGCGTTCGTGGCGTGGTGCCAGCGGAACAACATCGGGCACGGGGAGATCCCCTCCATCACCAAGTTCGGTCGCAGGCTTACCAAGATGGGCTACGAGTCAGACAAGTCCAGTCCCACCCGTGACCGCCCGCTGAGTCTCCGCGCCCATGCCATGCACTTCTAAAGTGCCAGTGCTGTCAGAACTGTCAGACGCCTACAACCCCTATTCTCTATACTCTCTATTACACTTATGACAGTATGACAGTATAATATAATATACCAACACACACACACAGGAGGAGATATAGGGGTTATAGGAAAAGTGCTGTCAACCGTTGGTTTTCGTCAGAACGTCAAACACGGCTAACACTGGGCTAAGGGTGGTGTAGGGTTCTGGCTGTGGATCATCCGGAGTGCTTCGAGCGGCTACGCGAGCTGCACCGGGCAGGTAAGCCGATCAGGAGGAGATGCTGGGTGAGCGACGAGGACGTGGCGGCGAGGGCGGAGGCCATCAGCCACCTGGACGCGAATCCGCCGATGGCCCTGGACACGCCAAAACCGCAAATCCCCCCTTTGGCCGAAAAAGCCGAAACCGATCCCTACTGCTGGACGCACTTCGCGTACCACAAGGACTGCATCACGGAGGGAAACCGGCCGAAGCGCGTTCGACGGACGCCCGAGCAGATTGCGGCGGACAAGGCCGCCAAAGAGGCCGAGCGTGAGCGGAAGCGCGCTGAGCGCCTGGAGGCGCAGGCTCACGCGAGGGCAGAACGCGCCGTGGAGCGTGTACGGGCCAAGGAGGCTGCGAAGGCCCAGAAGATCGCTGACGCCGAGCAGGGGCGCGTGGTCCTGCCCGCCGCAGTCTTCCGTAATGGCGACGTGATCCACGTAACGCTTCCGGATGCCTGGGGCATCATCAAGCTATACCTGAAGCACCTGTTCCTGGACTGCGAGAACACCGGCTACCCGCTGGGCCACAAGCTGTACAAGCTCCGTACGATCCAGCTAGGTGGCAAGGACTGCGCGATCGTGCTGGACGCGTCTGATCCTGACCAGCTAGCCGTTGCGGCCCTGGCGCTCAACATGGCCGAGAAGCTCTCCGCGCACAGCGCTGGCGCGGATGCCATTCCGTGCGTAGCGGCGGGCCTGATCAGCTGGGACGACATCTGGGCCAAGATGCACGACTCGGTTCTCTACCTGAAGCTGATCGACCCCACCCTGTCCGGTTCGGACGCCTCCAAGCTCAAGGAAGCCGCAGGCGAGATCCTGGGCCCGAAAGCCTGCTCGCCTCAGGCCGAGAAGGACAAGAACGCTCTCTTCAAGGCCATGGGCTGCCTGCTGGAGACCGACAACACCACGCCTCCTGAGAAGAACGGCTGGCTACAGGTCAGCCACAACGCGGTCGTTCAGGCGCGGTACGACGGGTCCGACGTGCTCGACCTGGCCCTGGTGATGGAGACGCTTCCGCCCCTGCCGGTGGAGCAGTCGGTACTGGACCGCGAGCGGTGGTTCGAGGCGAAGTGCGCCCGTGTGGCCTACGACGGCTTCAAGCTGGACTACACCCACATCAGCATGATGATCATGGAGCACGAGCAGCTGTTCAAGGAGACGCAGGACACTGTTCGCGCCCTGAGCGGCGGCAAGATCGAGAACCCGAAGTCGCCTGAGGTCATCAAGGTGCTCAAGGAGCAGTTCCCGACCACCGACTTCAGCATCAAGGACAAGACCACCAAACAGTACAAGGACTCAGCCGGCAAGGCCGTGCTGGAGCGCGTGAAGGGCCAGGTCAAGGGTAAGAACCCGCTCCTGTACCACCTCTCGGACCAGATCCTCCAGCACCGGCACCACTCCACGACTCTGGGCCTGCTGCTGCGCCCGCTAGAGAACCTCTGCGAGTACGGCGATTCGCGCATGCGGCCCACGGTGTACACCATCAACGCCGACACCGGGCGGTGCTCGTGCGTGCGTCCCAACGGCCAGCAGTTCAGCCGCCAGGGCGGCATCAGGGCGTGCGTGTGCGCGGACCCCGGCTGGGTGATGTGCAACGCCGACTTCCAGGGCTGCGAGATCCGGGTTGCGGCGGGCCTGTCCGGGGACAACGACCTGCTTGAGGCCGAGATCAGCCCGAAGTGCTACAGGTGCGACCAGAATCCTTGCTCGTGCGGTCAGGAGCACACCGGGCTTCACTGGATGGCAGCTCACGCAGCGTTCGGCTACGAGGCCACCAAGGAGCACCGCTACTGGTGCAAGCGGGGTATCTTCTGCCGCCTGTTCGGCGGAGGGCCCGAGACTGCGGCTCAGCAGGTCTACTGCGAGCTTGAGCCGATGCAGAGGATCTTCTCGGCTTTCCAGGAGCTGGCACCGACCTACACGGCGTGGGACGAGTGGCTGCGCAAGTGCTTCCGCGAGGGGCGCATGGTCTGGCGCGACTACGAGTCCGGCGAGAACTTCAGCCAGGAGATCGAAGGACGCCAGCGCGGCATCTACCGGACGTACTCAGGCCGGAACATCTACGTCAAGGCTCCCCACGCGTTCGGCAACTACGCCATCCAGGGGACCGCTCGGGAGCTGCTGGTGGATGGCGTGATCCGCTGGAGCCAGACCCGGTGGGGCCACCTGCCACTGCTGCCGATCCACGACGAACTTTTGGCCTGGGTACCGGAGGCTGACTTCGGGGAAGCAACTGCGGCCCTGAAGCGTTGCATGGAGACTAGCGTCTTGTCGTCACCTGGTTTTCCTGTTCATATCGGAGCCGATCCTGAACTCACCCCATACACCTACTGGCCAGACAGCAGCTGAGGAGCTGTGTGGTGAATGGATGCCGCGTGCTAAGACTTGGTGCGCGCTGAAGCCGGGCCACAGTAAGCGATTCCATCGCTCTAAAGCGGGAGTGGAACACGATCGTGCATACGCACGAGAGCACAACCGGCACGGTTACGTGACGCGTATGAACAACGAGGAAGGTCGAGCAGCTGAACGTACGTATGCGGCTGACAAGTACCAGCGGCGCTCTCGTATGTTGGCAGCTGTCAAGCTCACAGCCGGGTGCGCGGACTGTGGTTATGACAAACACCCTGCTGCCCTGGAGTTTGATCACCTTCCTGGCACTGACAAGTACTGTGCTGTTAGTAAGCTGGTGATGCGCTCGTTGAGTATATTGTTCGAAGAGATTGAGAAGTGTGAAGTAGTGTGCGCGTGTTGTCATAGGATCAGGACAACCGAACGAGACCAGTGGAAGCACCCATGGAAGTATGGGACACCGTTTTAAGGAGAGTGACGTGACCGGCTTCAAGAAGGTCCAGGTACGGCCCGGCATCCACGCCATCGTCGCGGAGGGCATGGACGAGGAGGCGGAACGGGCTGTAGTCAGGCACATACGGAAGGCACTGGACCAGCAGCAGGCGGGCAAGACAGACGACAACGGCGAGCCTCCCGTTGTCCAGTCAGACCAGTGAAGGGACACAAGATGGGCAGAGGATTCAAGCGCTTCACCGCTCCGCGCAACGACGGCAGTGAGCTGGCGATCGACTTCGACATGGACCTGGCGGACGACCTGGGTGACGAGTCTTGCCAGCGCTACGTGGAGGAGCAGGCCAAGCGGCTGGACGAGCAGCTGGAGCACGTGGAGGCTCGCCGTCAGTACGAGGAAGACAACCCCGTGCGTGACCGGGACGAGTAGCTTCGTGTATGCTGCCGCATGTGAGCGAGTATCTGACTACTGAGCAGGTCTGCGGCCAGCTGGCCGCCGGCGGCGTGGACGAGGCGACGGTCGGCCGCGTGTTCTCGGCGCGCATGCACCCGCAGAACCTGGACGACCCGAAGCAGAAGTTCGTGCTGGGCGTGCCTGCGGATGACGACCGGGTGTACCTGGTGGTTTACCGGTTCGGGCCGGGCACCCCGCTGGTGCGAAAGAGTCCGCTGGACGAGAACGGCCCGGACTGGCGTCCGCGCTGGCTGTCGGTGGAGGGCCCGTTCTCCGTCTCTACGGAGCAGGACGCGGCAGGCCGGAAGAAGCTGACCACTGCGAGCAAGGCGTTTCTCGACAAGAAGTGCAAGGAGCTGATCGCAAGTGGGTAAGGGCGAGGAGATCCAGGGTCCGCCGCTGGTCCCAGAGGGCACACCGGTGCTGAGGGCCGACGCCACCGACGACCAGGACGAGAACGAGCCTGAGGTGGTTGCCGAGGCTGAACTGGCTACGGCCACGGCCGAGGAGAAGCCGAAGAAGATGGTTCCTGTCGTCGTAGGCGGGGTCCTGCACGGCTACCGGGAAGAGGACTGACATGGTTGCCTTCTCCAGCTGCTTCGACGCCATCAGCGTCAACGCCCGGTATCTGCCGGCCGGCCAGCACGCCGGCTACACCACGGCTGGCGGCTACATCCAGTGGACTACCGCTCAGTGGAACGCTGACCCCGGCGCGATCCGAATCTGCCAGGACCCGTCCGGCACTGACAGCACTGCTGACGT
>Ga0209006_10006071_pt1 | contig 10959 bp, 9 predicted proteins | sample JacPin_JW_Ref_O2_FD_188567 | JGI IMG/M metagenome (GOLD analysis project Ga0209006, IMG submission 188567) | Forest soil microbial communities from Algoma, Ontario, Canada - Jack Pine, Ontario site 1_JW_Ref_O2 (SPAdes) (version 2) | ecosystem: Environmental > Terrestrial > Soil > Boreal... | reverse complement strand
CGCGCGGGCCCGTTGCAGCGCAAATTCCTGCTGGCGTCCACCGAGATACAGCGGGCTCACCGGCGAGTAGCGGTACTGCGACTCGAGCAGGAACGCCTTGGCCGTTTTCCACGATGTGCCAAGAGTGATCGACTCGGTCTCGTCCCACGTGCTCAAGCATTCCTGGATGCTGGCGCGGTCGCCCACGATAACCAGGTTGAGAGGATCGCCCTCGACCGTCTCGGCCGCATTGCCGGTGCATCGCGGCTGCCCTTCAATCCACGTGCGAAGAGCAGCCTCGTCGAGTTGCTCGGCGCTGCCGGCGTTTTTGGCATCCTCCGCAGGATGAGACAGGACGAGACCCGGCACCTCGACCATGAACTGGAAATCAGCGACGTGGCTGCGGCCGAGCAATCGCACGTCGATCCGTTTCACCCCTTCGTCCAACCGGGTGAAGATGAACCCGCCAACCTTCCTTCCGGGCAAAATGATCGCGGTCGGAAATCCCAACGTGCGAAGGAGTTCTCGCATTCGTCGGTTCGCGGCGCGCGCCGAGAGAAGCTTCAGCGGCACAAGCGGCAATAGCGGAAGGAAGAGCCATCCGAGCACGCCGAATGCCAACAGCCGCGTGCCCATCGCGAAATGCGCCAGGTGCGCCGCCTCCAGCGGAGTGTAGTAGTCGGGATCAAGCTGGACGCGGTCCAGCCATAGCGGTTCGTCGCCGGCGTTCACCACCTCCAACCACACCGCCTGTACCCGATGGCGCGCCAATCGCACACCGAATATTCGCTCGCTCTCGCGATCGCTCGGCACCGCGACTGTGGCCTCGACCTCGGACTCGCTGCGAGTCTGCGCCCGCTCCATGAACGAGCGCTCTTCGGGATGCGGCGAGTAGTCGATGGTCAACCATCGCCGCGGCGAGAAAATGTCTGACGTCGGGTCGCCCTTGGTCGGAGATTCAGCCACGCAAACGATTTACCGGATGCGCAGTGCTCTCGGAAGGACAATCGCGGCGATATAAACGCGAGCGCCTCGCACTTGAGGCGAGGCGCTCAACCATCATACGCGAAAACCGTCAATCTCGGTTGTAGCAACGAGCTCGCGCCGCGGCAGCTTCCGCCTCTACGTCATTAGCCGCCGCAGGATGCCCCGTGCTCCTATCTCGCCACACCTGGGCCTGGAGACTGCGGGCGCGGTCGCAGGCATACCGCTTGCCACCATATTCGTAGTATCCCTTATGCCAACCATGATTGGCGTACCCGTCCCGGTCGGTTTTGTAGTGATCCCACCACCAATCGACCTGCTGGATACCATTTGAATTTGCGCTGTAAGCCGGTTCCGCAAATGCCGGCGCGGACATTGGCAGCGCCAGCATGGCGCTGCCTAACAAACTCATCATCAGCGTCCTCTTGAGTTTCATGCAAGTCACCTCCTGTTTTCTGGAAGCAGCATCGGTGCCAAATTCGGATCGCACCAAAAAACTAGGAAATCCAAGAGGGTTCAAAGCGATTCGCTGAATCTTCATACGAAATACGGGTTGGCTGATCGGCAAAAATTTCAAATCCCCATGAAGTTAAAGCCGTCGAGAAACCTATTTCACAGTCGCCTTCTCTCGAACTGACGCCAACTTGACGATCCCGACCTCGCGACGCGTAGTCTTAGCCGGCAGGCCTTTGGCTTTCGGAGCTTCTTTCGCGGCGGGACCTGGGAGCACGCGAATGATCGCCATCATCCCCTGATCTTCGTGTTCCAGGATGTGGCAATGATAGACGAAGTCGCCGATATCTTGCCCGCGGAAATCCAGCCGCACAGTAACGCTCGGGTACTTGTGATGCGGATTTCCGTCCCAGAATGGAACGTCGATCATGTCCAGCAACTGACCCTGCAACACCTTATTCGGCTTGCTGCCGTTCTGCTGGAAATTATCCTGCGACATCACCATGAAATGGATCTGGTGGATGTGGAATTCGTGATTCTCTTGCGAGCGGTTCTGAATTGTCCAGTCCTCAACAGACCCCTGCGTCGTCTCGATAGCCGGAGGATTGTTGGGCGAGAAAACCACCGGCGTTGCTCCGTCGACAGTTATGAAGAATTGATCCTGGTTCTCTGAAAAGTACAGAGTGCGGGTCGCCGTGACCCGCGCTTCGGCCAATCCTTCGAATCGCTGGCGCCATGGCTTCGATACCTTGGCGCTGACCAGTGCGTCCTGGCCACTGTTGTCGCCGACCGGCGCGATGTTAGCGATGACGCGTTGCGTATCATTGTCGCCGTCGGGGCCGGTATTGATCTTCAAGGTCATGAACTGCGCGCTCTTCACTGTGGCTGACGGACCGGTGACGATGAATTCCATTCGCGAAGCGGTCGGCAAACGCAGGTGGGTGACTGTAATCAGCTTGCCTTGTGCGGTGCCGTCCTGTGAGCCGAGCGGGACGCCGTCGAGCGATACCAACTGGATCGGCTGCGGCTTCCCGTCATAAACCACCTCCAGGTCCAGGATGGTGTCCGCGGCGGCGTTGACAACCCGCCAGAACTGCTTCTCGTTGGGCGTTATATCGATGACCGCGGGCGTCAGCGCAGGATAAGGGATCGGGATGTAGTTGATAGTCAGGTCCCAGGACGGCACCGGACCGCCCGGCATCGGATTGCCGGCGACATTCTGATCGCGAATTACGAATACTCTTTGCGGCAAACCAGCGACCGCCGGCTGAAGGGCCTCGATTCCGTCAACGATGATCGCGCCTGTCGCGCCGCCCTGTGTCGTGCGCTCGGCGAGTCCATGAACGTGCGGATGGTACCAGTAGAGCCCGGGAGGTTCGTCCGAGGGAAACGCTACGTCATAGGTAAAGGTTTCGCCGGCATTGATGAGCGTATGGATAACCTCGTCCTGATGGCAGGTCGGCGGCGTATTGGTCCCGTGATAGTGAATGTTCACCGACGAGTCGTTCATCGTGGTGTCACCGCATACGGTGAGGGCGTTGGTCGTCATTTGCATGTCGCTGGCAGAGGTCGGCGTCGGCAGATCGTTCTTCACATTGATGATCAGATGGTCTCCCGGATTGATATGAAGCGTGGGGCCTTCGCTGCCGTCAGGGGTCGTGAAGCAGTAGAGCGTGCGCCCCTGCGCGTCCTGCGCGGTGTTGAACGCCAGGTTGACCGTCAGCGTGCCGCCCTCGCTGAAAAGGGCGGGCGGATTGGTGACGGTGCTGCCGGGGGCGGATCGAGGGCAGGGGCTTTGTGCGATGGCTGTGATCGGCGTCAGCAAAAGCGCGAGTGTCAGGAAAAAGTTAATGCGAAGGTGTTTCACGGCGTCCTCCCTTGTCAGGCAGATGAAGAATTTTGGGCCACACGCGTGAGCTGGATCGTTTGTGTACTGGGCGACGACGTATTACATCGTCATCAAGATCCAGCTTATCAAATTGTTAATCTGAGCCACCTGCCAATCAGCTTGACCTGAAATAGAAATCGGGGATTTGAAACAGGCGGTTGACTTGCGGCCCGCACGCGCGGATATTCTCCTCAACTCACTGAAAGGAGGTGCGTACGCAATGAATAGCCACTTTAAAGATCCTGCCGAATTGCGCACGAGCGCGCCTCCGATGAGCATCAGTCACCGGTAAGCCAACCGGATTTTCACTTTTTCACTGACATCGTAGCCACGGAGGCGAAAGCTCCCGTGGCTTTTTTGTTTCCGCTTCGCGCGAGCGTTGCGGGTGCGTGATTCGACGATTCAATTTTCGAAAATCGCAAATGGAGGACCAAGCCATGAGGAAAAATACGCAACCGAAAATCAGAGGTGCGCGAACGCAACTTCTAACTATTGGGGCAAGAGATGACCACTGCTTTAGAGATCGACCAGGGATTACTCGACGCGTTTATCGGCGATGGATCGATAACTGACGTCCTTTACGTGGTTCGGAGCGGGAAAGAGGCTACTGTCTATTGCTGTCGCGGCGCGGACGCGTCGGGAGGCGGACTGGTTGCGGCGAAAGTCTATCGCCCACTCGAACGGCGCAATTTTCACAATGATGCGATCTACCAGACCGGTCGTGACGCCGTGCTGAGCAGCCGCAGCAAACGCGCGCTGGCGAACAAGAGCCGTCATGGGCGCGATGTGCAGTACGGTACCTGGATCAACGCCGAATTTCAGACGATGCGGATGCTCCATGGGGCCGGCGCCGATGTGCCTGAAGTATTCGCGCAATCGAATGGCGCGATCCTGATGCAATATTTCGGCGACGAGGATGCCGCCGCGCCGATGCTGAATCGGGTCGCACTGCCGCGCGAGCAAGCGGACAGATTTCTGCGCCAGATTATCGACAACGTCACGTTGTGGCTCGCGAACCATCTCGTGCATGGCGACTTGTCGCCGTACAACCTGCTTTACTGGGAAGATCGAATCGTCGCGATCGATTTTCCCCAGGCGGTTGATCCCCGGATCAATCCGAAGGCGAGGTTGTTGCTCGGCCGCGATCTGGAGAACGTCTGCGGATATTTCGTGAAATATGGAATTCGGGCAGACGCGGCGAGGATCGCGAACGCGCTATGGGCGAACTACCAGACGGGGCGGCTATGACCCCATCGTCTCGCATTCGTATGGAGCGGACGATTAAATAAAAGCCGGAACCAGGTATGGCAAGGCAAATCGGTCCGGTTAAAGCGCGCATCGAGTACACCGGCATCACCGCCGTTACCGCTGCCCTGCGCGCGATGCCGTTGGAACGCGCGGTGCGGGCGGGCGCGCGGCTCGGAGGATGGGCGATGAATTTCGATCGTCCCAACCGGCCGATTGCGCTCAAAAATCTCGAGATCGCTTTTCCCGAGATGACTCAGCCGGCGCGCCTCAACATCCTGCGCAAGATGTATCGCAGTTGGGGCCGCGTGCTCGCCGAATGGACTCACCTGCCCGAGCTCAGCCGCGCCAACGTCGAGCAGGTCGCCACTTACGAGGGCAAGGAAAATTGGGACGAGGCCGAGCGCCGATCCAACGGCCACGGCTTGTTTGTGCTCACCGGGCACTACGGAAATTTCGAGCTGATGCAGATTGCGCAGTCGGTCTACGGCTACCGGCTCGCGATCGTGCATCGCGCGCTGCGCAATCCACTCATCGACGCCGCCATCTCCACCCAGCGAGTTCGTTACGGCAACCGCATCATCGAGCGCAAGGCGGGCGGGCGCGAGATGATGAAGATGCTGCGGCAGAACTGGATGATCGCGATCGCGCTCGACCTCGACGTGCGCAAGGGCGTGTTCGTGGATTTCTTCGGGATGCCGGCCTCGACCAGCGACGGTATCGCGAGGCTGTCGATCGCCACTGGCGCGCCGGTGATGCCGGTGTTCATGGTGCGCGAGGGCGACACTGTTCATCACAAGATCAAAATTCTGCCCGCCTTCTATCCCGAGAAAACTCGCAACCGCGAGGCGCTTGCGCGCGAGTACACGCAGCAATACACCACCACGCTCGAGGAGATGATCCGCGCGCATCCCGATCACTGGAACTGGATTCACCGGCGATGGAAAACGCGCCCACCCGGCGAGCCCCGCTTCTACTAGGCAGTGTTGAGCCAGCTCGATCGCGACGATCCGATAAATCCATCGATCATCGCGATTTAACCAATTGCTTCCCGGCCTCCTGAAGAATGCCGGCGGAGAGCTCTGAATCCGTCACGACGCGGGACATCGTTAGCGCCCCGATCATCGTGGCCGCCACTGCCAATGCTCGTCGCCTGGCAACATCCGGCCGAGTTTCGCCGAATTGAGCGGCGATGACTCCTACCAATTTCAGTAAAGCTTGCGTCGCCGCGGCACGTGTCCTTTCGTCACCTCGGGCCATCTCGCTGCCAAGCGCGGCCAGTGGGCACCCGTCTGCGGGATCGTCCCGATGCGCCGCGGAAAGATAGTTTTCCACAATCGTCGTCAATCCACGTTGCGGCGGTTTCCCTGAAGCCGCAGCAGCGAGTTGCTCGACCAAAGTTTCGGCGGCGGCCGTACATGCTTCGGCGACAATTTGATCCTTCGAGTCGAAGTGACGATAGAAACCGCCGTGAGTGAGGCCTGCATCCGCCATCAGATCGGAAAGACCCGTACTGGCGATTCCGTTTTTTCGGAATGCCGCCGCCGCCGCCTTGACGATGCGTTGCCGGGTTGCCGCTGCTTCCTGTTTCGATTTCCGCATTCGCTCCCAGTCCTTTCAAGTCGCACACACTTGCTTGACTCTTTAGATGATAGCTGACATCTATATGGATGTCGAGCGACATCTTAATTCAGACCCCATCGCAGGGTCCTGCGAGGAGACGAAAAATGACACAGACGAAGTTTCTGATTACAGGCGCGACCGGCGACACCGGCGGCTATACGGTTCGCCGGCTGCTTGAGAAGAATCACGCCGTACGCGTGCTCGCTCATCGGCCCGACGAGCGATCGGAGCAACTGCAGAAGTCTGGCGCTGAGGTTATGTTTGGCGACCTCCTCGACTTCGACTCCGTGCGTGCCGCGCTAAGCGGAGTGGATCGGGCGTACTTCTGCTATCCCATCTGCCCGGGGATCGTGCAGACGACCGCTCAGTTCGCGCAGGCGGCCAAGGAAGCCGGGGTCGAAGTCATCGTCAACATGTCGCAGATATCCGCGCGCGGCGACGCGAAAAGCGATGCCGCCCGTCAGCATTGGCTAAGCGAGCGGGTATTCGACTGGTCTGGAGTACCGACGGTCCACCTCAGGCCGACGTTCTTCGCCGAATGGCTGCTCTACCTCGCGCCAATGATCCGCCAGGGCAAAATTTTCGCGCCGTTCACTACAACGGGGCGGCACGCGCCGGTCGCAGCCGAGGACCAGGCTCGCGTTATTGTCGCAATACTTCAGAACCCGACTGCGCACGTCGGCAAGACCTATCCGCTGTTCGGTCCGCTTGAGCTCACCCTTCCAGAAATCACCGCGATCATCAGTCGCGTGATCGGAAAGGAGGTCACGTACCAGCAGGTTCCGATCGAACGGTTCGCCGAAATCTACAGCGGCAACCCGAAGAGAGCCGCTCAAAACACTGCGATAGCCATGTATGGCGATAAAGGTGCGCCTACCGGCGGCTCGGCGAAAACCTTCCTGATGCAGCACCTTCATGAAGTCGCCATCGACCACAGCAACGGCATCTTTGCCGGCACCAACAACTATATCGCTGAAATCGGTGGCCGCCCGCCGATGACGGTCGAGGCGTTCGTCAACAGGAATCGGGAAGCGTTCGTCTGACCTCGTCCATTTAATCTGTGCAGTCGGCGCGCCTGAGGAGCCGCCGGCCGCGCCTATCAATCTGCGATACGTTCGAGATGATCGGCGCGGGCGGCCTCCTCGCCCGGTGAAGGAGGAGGCGCATTCCTGCCCCGGCTGTATTGCCGTGGCGAACAACCCATGACTCTCTTGAAGGCCGTGCTGAAAGCGCTTTCGGATTCGTAGCCGAGCGACAGGGCAATGACGGAGATCGGATCGCCGGAATTCGTCAGCCTGTCCCCGGCCAGCAGCATTCGCCAGCGCGTCAGGTATTCCATCGGTGACGCCCCGACCGTCTGTTTGAACTTGAGGGCAAACGTAGATCGCGACATGCCGGCACGCTTCGCCAGCGCTTGCAAGGTCCAGCGATGCGCCGGATCCTCGTGCATAGAGTTGATCGCCGCGCTCATCTGTTTATCTGCCAGGGCGAAGAGCCATCCCACTCCCCCTCTCGGCCCTTCCGCCATATGCAGCCGCAGCGCCTGAACCAGCAACATATGGGCGAGGTGTTGTGCGACCAGAATGCCGCCCGCTTGTGGTTCGCGCAGCTCCTGCATTATCCGCTCGAGACACCAACGTAGCGTCGCCTTGTCCGATTCTTTCCGGATATGCACAATCGGCGGCAGTACTCCGAGCAGGATGCCGGCATGCCGGCCGGCGAAGGCGAAGTACCCACCTATCCCAAAACATTCTCCGCCGCCATTGAGCGAAGCGATGCCGTCATCTCGCGTAGCTGAACTGATGCTCTCGGCATCGACGGGCGCCAAGGCCAGGTCGCTCGCAAGGCGGAAAGGCCGCCCCCTCGGCAAGAGGATACAATCGCCCGTCTTTAGGCGCACCGGGTCGGGAACGCCATCCATTGCTAGCCAGCACTGGCCAGAAAGCACAGCGTAGCATTTGATGCCTTCATGCTGGGCAAAGTGGATGGACCACTGACCGGCCACATCAAAGCCGCGGACCATGTAAGTGCGTGGTTTCAGCAACGACAGAACATCAGAAAGCGGATCCATAGGCCATCCCGGACGATCGCGAAGATAATGTGGACTCTACAGCATAGACCGTCTTCCCTCCAGCACCTATTTTGATAACAACGGGGCGGCGAACGCCGTCAAGAAGCTGAGTAAAGGAGAATCGTGATGCGTGTTTTCGTCACTGGTGCTACAGGCTTTATCGGTTCTGCCATTGTTAAGGACCTAATCCACGCGGGCCATCAAGTGATTGGGCTTTCTCGTTCCGATGCGGGCGCCAAGTCGCTCATCGACGCCGGCGCGCAGGTGCATCGCGGTGATCTTGAAGACCTGGAAAGCTTGCGCAGCGGAGCCGCCGCCTCGGATGGCGTGATCCACTGCGCCTTCAACCACGACTTCTCGAAGTACGCGGCTAACTGTGAGGCTGACAGGCGCGCCATCGAGTCTCTCGGCTCCGCGCTCGTTGGCTCTGACCGACCCTTGGTCGTCACCTCCGGGACCGGTGTCGGCCTCACGCCGGGACGCCTCGCGACCGAAGAAGATCCGCCAATCCCCAGCTCCAGCATGCCCCGCAGCGCGTCGGAAGAGGCGGCAGATGCGATGGTCCAACGGGGCGTGCGCGTATCGGTGGTGCGTCTCCCGCAGGTCCACGACCGAGTCAAGCACGGTCTCGTCACCATCACGATCGCGATAGCTCGCGAGAAGGGTGTCTCGGCGTTCGTTGGCGACGGGCTCTACCGCTGGCCCGCGGTGCATCTGCTCGATACAGCGCCCCTCTACCGGCTGGCGCTTGAGAAGGGTGCGAAGGGAGCCAGGTACAACGCGGTCGGCGAAGAGGGCGTGCCTTTCAGAGAAATCGCGGAAGCGATCGGCCGCGGCCTGAAGGTGCCGGTAGTCGCCAAGCGCCCCGAGGAGGCAGCCGAACACTTTGGCTGGCTCGGTTTTTTCATGGGCATCGACTCCCCTGCTTCAAGCGCGCTGACGCAGGAACGGCTGGGATGGCGCCCAACACATGGCGGGATGATTGCCGATCTCGATCACGCGCGCGATTTCGAATGAGTCGGTGACCTAGATGATCTTTGGCGAAGGTGACGACGCGAACTCGGCTTTCAGCGCGTCGTAGCTTTTTAGATCGTCCATCGTGCGGAAGTATCCGGTGTGGACGTAGCCAAAAACCGGTTGCGCGCGGGCGACCAGCGGGGCGAAGAGACCGGGCATCAGGCTCCAGGGCGGATTCGGCGGAATCAGGTCGAGGACTGCGGGCTCGGCAACGATCACGCCGCAATACATAAAGGGTGAAAGCGTCGCGGCGACTCCGTCGTCGAGGTTGGGGGGATAGTCGTCATATTGAAGCGGGTCGCGACGCGTTAGCAGTCGCATCCGGCGGAGTCTTTGCGCGGCATCGATTTCGAGACGGCTGTAATAGTCGAGATTCGCCGGATTGAACGAAGCGATGGTGGCGACGGCTGTGTGATCGCGATGGAACGCGATCATCGCGCGTAGATCCAGATCGAGAATGGTGTCGCTGTTGGCCATCACGAACGTATCGCCGCCGAGAAAATTGCGCAGGCCGTTAAGCGGGCCTCCCGTACCAAGCAGGACAGGCTCCGGCGCGTACGTGATGCGAAGTCCAAGCTGCGCGCCGTCACTGAGTCCGTCCTGAATGATAGGCGCAAGGTGGTGAACGTTGATCGCAACCTCTGTAATGCCGGCGCGGCGCAGCATCGCGAGCGGATAGTGGATGAGAGGATGGCCGCCTAGTTCGAGCATCGGCTTTGGCGTCACGTCGGTCAGCGGCCGAAGCCGCTCACCCATCCCGGCTGCTAGTACCAACGCTCTCATGGCAACAGCGCGGCTGAAAGTTTGGGGAAGTCGGGGCGCATTTCGGAGAGCATCCGGCGGGCCTGCGCCAGCGCGTGCGGAATGAAGGGACGATAGCCGGTTTTTCCGTTACGCTCGAACATTTCGAACCGTCCGATCATTTTAAGCGCGTGCTGTAAAACGCACAGGCGATAGCTGATCATGAATTCGACCGCGTCGAGCGCGTGGACACCTCGTCGCGCCAGTCCGGCGTAGTAGAAATCGAGGATGCGGCGCTCGATTGCCGGCGTGACGACTTCATCGGTGTCGCGCGTGGTCAGAAGCACGGCGAGATCCTGCGCCGGGGGCGCCATGAGCGCATCTTGAAAATCTATGATGCGAATCCGCGGCCCGTCCTGCAGGTACAGGTTTTCGCGATGGTAGTCGCGATGGGAGAGCACGCGCGGAAAGCGATCGAGTCGCGCGGCGAGCGTCGCGAGCTCGGGTGCAATCGGAGAATAGTCCGCACCGGGCGCGACCGCCGCGAGGCCGACCTCGCCAAATTCCTTCAGCTCCCATTCGAAGAGCCGGCCGGTGTAAGAAATCTCGTTCGCGATACATCGAGAGTCGAGTCGCGCGGTGCCGTCAACGTGAATCCGGAGTAGCTCGGTGGCTGCCAGTCGGAACAAGTCGGCAACGTCCGCTCCCGGGCGGCGGACGGCGTCGAGCAGGGAGAGTTTGCCGACATCTTCGACCAGCATCGCGCGGCGGGCGGGGTCCGCATCGTACAATGCGGGGACCGGTGAGCCGATCGAATCGAGAAAACGGTGCAGGGTGATCCACGGCGGCTCGGTGATTGGCGAAGGCAGAAGATTGAGCACGCGGACGTAGCGCGGCAGGTCGTCGGGGCCGAGATCGACGAGGATGGCGGTGGCGGGGGCGGCGGCTTCGCTTTGGT
>Ga0209006_10006070_pt1 | contig 10959 bp, 14 predicted proteins | sample JacPin_JW_Ref_O2_FD_188567 | JGI IMG/M metagenome (GOLD analysis project Ga0209006, IMG submission 188567) | Forest soil microbial communities from Algoma, Ontario, Canada - Jack Pine, Ontario site 1_JW_Ref_O2 (SPAdes) (version 2) | ecosystem: Environmental > Terrestrial > Soil > Boreal... | reverse complement strand
TAACCCGCAACAGGGCACATATTTGTGCCTACATCACTCCGATGTCTCAAAGGCAAAGCGATGAGCATGGCAACTTTTGGCACCGAGGGTCGATTCCGGATCTCCACTGTGATTTCTCTTGTCGGGGGCAAAGCCGACATGCTGCTAATTGCGCTGATTGGTCGGTGTTGACCCCATAAGAGACATTACGCCCACCCGATTGGAGATTTGGGCAGTCATTAGAGTTGGACAGCCCTACGGCGTTACCCGCAAGGGATTTTTCGGCTAAATCCTCCCTGGCCCTCGTCGACAAGCGCGGCTAGGGCGGATCGTTGTTGGAAGAAGATTCCGCCCGGCGAGTTGTCGATTGATTTGATAGCCGACAAGTGGATTGCTAGGGGCAACTGCGTCGTTTGCACGAAACCAGATTGAAAAACGGAATCGGCGGATTGTTAGCAGGGGCGTCACGATGCCTGGGGAGGGGTAAATGCAGTGGACCGATATCACGAGTGGCATCGGCGTCCTGAGCGTGCATTGGCCAGATGCCTTAGGCTACCTGGCGGCCCTGATGACGATCGCCGCGTTCTCGCGAAGTACGATGATCTCGCTTCGCGTCCTTGGCATCAGTACGAACGTTCTCAATATCGCTTATGGACTTTCTGCCCACGTTTATCCGCCACTGTTCCTGCACGTTGTGCTGTTGCCGCTCAATGCGACGCGCCTCTATCAGATGTTGCAGCTGATCGGGAGAGTAAGGGTCGCGTCGCAAGGCAATCTTGACATGGCCTGGTTGAAGCCGTTCATGCACAAGCGGTCAACAAAAGCTGGCGAGATTATTTTCAGCGCCGGCGACCTTGCGGCCGACATGTACTATACGGTAGCCGGCCGTTACCGGCTCAAAGAAATTGACGGTGAAATCGCGCCGGGCCAGGTAATCGGTGAACTGGGTCTCGTTGCGCCCGAAAATCGGCGCACGGTGACGTTCGAGTGCGTCGAGGACGGCGAATTGCTCGCCATCGGCTACGCGCAAGTCAAGCAGCTCTATTTCCAGAATCCGAAATTTGGTTTCTATTTCCTCGATCTCATCGCCCAGCGGCTGTTCCGCGATATTCAGAGACTAAAGGCAAAGATCGCGGCACAGGCGTGAGCCCGGCAACCCCGCAACTTTCCAGCTGTGCCGTCGGATCGCTTACGATGCCTTCTAATCCTTTGACTCGGGGGAGTACATATGTTCATCGGACGCGCGATACTGCGCACTTTGCTCCATCTCGTCTGTTAGACCGAACACATTTCGCGCGGTCGCAAAGCCCTTCAAGTCAAATTCACCTACCGGCATAAATTCGGAAGGGCACTGTCGTGCGAACTCATCGGAGGCGAGGATAGCCCGATGGAGTCTGCCGGTGAGCCCTTCGATACGGGCGGCCAGATTCATCGCCGGTCCGACGCATCCGAATTTGAAGCGATTTCGACTACCGATATTTCCGTACGAGACTTCGCCCAAATGAAGCGCCAAACCGAACCGCACACCGGTGTCCAAACGGCTGGAAAGGCGGGCGATGGCATCGCGAGACTCGCGAGCGGCCATCAGTGCGGCCTTACAGACCTGCCGCGCGTTGTCTGCGTCGGGCGCGATCAAGAAAACCGCGAGCAGCCCATCGCCCAGGTACTCGAGAACCTCGCCGCCTCGATCGAGAATAGACGGCACTTGGCAGTCGAAATATCGGTTGAGCAGATCGACCAGGCTCTGCGCCGCTAACTGGTTCGACAGAGTTGTAAAGCCACGCATGTCTGAGAACCAGATCACCGCGTTCATGGCGTCTACATGCCCCCGCCTGATCTGTCCGGCGAGGATTCGCGCTCCCGCCTGATTGCCGACATAGGTGTCGAGCAACGCGCTGGCGGTGCGCCGAAGCGTCCTGTTCTCGACAACTCGAGACAACGGTGCGGCAATGGATTCGAGGTCAGCAATTTGCTGGTCGGTGAAGCCCCGGGCGTCTTGGGTCGCGAACGTCGCACCGTGAACCGCGCCATCCGCGAAGATCAGAGGAACGGCGAGATAGTCCGTCACGTTTTGTTTCCGCAGTTCGGGGAGCATTGTAAAATCTACCGGGCAGTCCTTGTCGGCGAGCCGGCGACGGACGGCCATGCCGGTATCTATGACCCGCCTTACCGCGCTTTTCCGGAACTCCTCAGACTGGAAGGCCTCGAGCGGGGCGCTGTTGACTTCTACAGCCGAGCCTTGTTTCCACAGGAAGCGCTGGCCCACGATGTGCGGGTGCAGCGTGTGCACGAACAAACCCACCCGCCAGATCGGAAACCCACATCCGAGAAGGCGATCACATAGCTCACTCAATGCTAGCGGCGTGTCCGACGCCGGCCGCGCGCCGGCGACCAGCCAGTCCACGATCGCCTTCGTATCGCCGCTCACCATCCCACCCCATGCGGACTATGCCCTGCATCGCAGATTATCCGCGACCATGCTAGCTTGCGGTATTGAACGGCTGGACTTCAACAACTTTTGTCGATGTCTCCGACACTGCAAATCGGTTCATTCGAGCTTTGAAACATGAATCTTCTCACATTCGACAACCCCGCCTTTCGTTACTTTGCTGTCGCGGCGGTGCTGATGATCGTGAAGATGATGTCGCAGGGATGGATCACCGTATTTCGGATGGTCAAGGTCAACGGCGGATTTCGTTATCCGGAGGATGCAAAGCAATCGCTGGCCAATCCTCATCCAAGCCCCGAACAATTGCTTCCCAATGAGTATGTCGAGCGTTCGCGACGCATGCATCAAAACGACGTCGAGAACATTCCGCTCTTTCTCTTCGTCGGCTTGCTATACGTCTGCACGGCGCCAAACGATGTTGCAGCCTTGGTAATGTTCTCCGTTTACGTCCTCTCGCGTTTCGCCCATTTCTATGCCGTGCTTACGGCCCGATCACATGAAACTCGTGCTGCGCTTTGGACGGTCGGGTCAGTAATCATCTTTGTCATGGCTGGCACTGTCATTTGGCACGTTTTGCGTTACGCGTGAGCAGGGCTTCCTTACGCTTTGAATAGGGGTTTGCAACCGTGCCCATCGTTTTGCTACATCCGCTCACGTCGGGTCATGGCCCTTGGCGTCGGTAAGTGGCACAAACTGATGTCGGCTTTCGGGGGCAAAGCTGAAGTCGCCGACCTGCGCTCGAAACGACGCTGTTGACCCAATGCGTCTTCTACCGGGTCCACTCTCGTATCGTGTTTGTGATCTGTGTCGAGTCATAGGGCTTGGCAAAGAAACGGCCGCCCTCCGGAAGGTCGTTTTTGCTTACCAGATGATGGCCCGAGGTCACTATTATCTTGATGGGAGGCCAGCGGTTGCGGACGGCATGAGCGAGTTTGAGACCGTCTATGGAGCCCGGCATTTGAATATCCGTAAAGACGACTCGAATGTCGCTGCGGTTCTCGAGTATCCGTATTGCTTCGTCAGCGTTTGCAGCTTCAACAACCTCGAAGCCCGCATCCTCGATAGCCCGGACAGCATCCAGGCGAACCAGTGGTTCGTCTTCGACGATGAGGACAGCTGGTGTTTTTGAACTGTTTACCCAACGCACCATTTGCTTTTTTTGCCCTCGGCGCGTCGCTGTAAACGAGCACGCCGCTGCTAATGCAGACAAAGCGTCCAACTAGCGGCACGACGCGTTTGTTCCCGAAGGGTGTGCGATTGCCCGGGCTCCGAGGCCAAGCATGTTTAATGCCTATCGCCTTTATGGCCGGCAGCGCCCATATGCTAATCATCCGGTCGCTCCCGCACGTCACGCTAGGTCGGCTTGCCCGCAAATGTCCGGCGCTGATGGGCTCGGTGCCCATAACGGCGGTTAAAGCGGGATTTGATCACCGCAGTTTCGAATGCCGTAAGTGCGAGCATTCGCCCGGGTCTTTAAATTCGTGTAGGCCGTCTGGAAGATCGCCTGATCACGCTAATCGTCGGAACCGGGCTATTGCGCTTGGCCGGTTCGGAGGAACGATATTGAAGGGATATGAGCCAACCATCCGACCATAAAGCGCCGGTCGTCGAACCTCCGACGAGTAACGAAAGGCCCGATGAATTAACGGGCCGGACGTTGCGCCAACGCATACGCCAGCAGGAGCTTCTTGCCGAACTGGGCGTCCTTGCGCTGCAGCGCACGAGCTTCAGTGATATGCTCAATCATACCGCCCGCGTGACCGCCGAGGGGCTGGGCGCCGAATACTGCAAAGTCCTGGAATACATACCGGCGGAGAACCGCCTCCTGGTCTGTGCCGGAGTGGGCTGGGAAGACGGCATTGTCGGCTCGGCCAGTGTCGGGGCCGATCTGGCCTCACCCGCCGGCTATGCGTTGCGCACTGGCAAGCCCGTCATTTCGAACCACCTTCAAAACGAGCATCGATTTAGAACGCCGGAATTGCTTAGCGAGCACGGCATTCATCGCGCGATGAATGTTATTCTGCAAGGCGACGGCGCGCCGTTCGGTGTGCTGGAAGTGGACAGCAAATCCGAAGGCGAGTTTAGCGAGCGCGACATCGCTTTTTTGCAAGGTGCTGCCAACATTCTTGGAATGGCGATCGAGCAACAGCAATATCAACGCAAGCTGAAAGCGGCGCTTGATCGTCATCAAGTGCTGCTGAAGGAAGTCAATCACCGCGTCAAGAACAGCTTGCAGGTCGTTTCGAGCATGCTTCAATTGCAAGCCAGATCGGTTGACGATCCGGACCTGAGCGAGCGACTCAACGAAGCGTCGACACGCGTCAATGCTGTTGGTCGTGCTTATGAGCATCTGGCTTATAATCCCGACCATGAGAACATCGATCTGGTCGAGTATCTGAGGCAAATCGTCGACGACTTGCAGCCTACCGTCGCTCCGTGCAAGATCGAGCTTGATGCACCCGAGCAAATTCAGTTCGCCGCGGACCGCGCTATTTTGGTTGGGCTTGTCCTGAATGAACTCGTTTCAAATGCGGGCAAGTATGCGTATCCCGATTGTCCCGGCGGATCGATCTGGGTGCGATTGGTTCAACCGAACAATAATTCAGTTTTAGTGTCGGTCCGCGACGAAGGTGTCGGTCTGCCCGTTGGCTTTGATCCGACGGCCGGCAAGGGGCTCGGCACGCGCCTGGTCAATGCACTTTCAAAGCAATTGGGGGCCCAACTGACGCGGCCAATGTCCCCCATCGGCACCGATTGCGAACTGCTTGTTCCCCTCAGTAACCCCTGAACGGGAAGTTGGCGGCCGGTTACGGTTCCAACTCTCACCGGTGATGTCTGTTCTTGGGCCCAAAACGTCCGCCGGCGATGTCTGCTCTCATGTCAGCAATTGCGTGACGAACGGACATGTTGCGGATAGCGCACTTCAGTAGCGACTGACCCGTTTCGACCTTCGCTTCGCAGCAAAACCATGTCTGAGATATTGATAAACGGACGTAACGCGGACATCGCGCTCGGTGGCGATTGACCCAAGGCGGACCTCAGATGAGGTGATGAGATGTCTCGAAATTTGCGGTGCGTTTCTCGGGTTGTTTTATCATCCTTGCTTCGCCATGCGTTTGGGCGGTGTGTCGGGCGACAAAGCGAGCCAGGAGTGGCGCGATTCCTCCCACACCCCGATAGCTGGCGCGGGGAAATTCGCGTCTGCAAAGTTTCCGATGGCAACAGCAACGTACCCGGGGAAACCCTCGCTCTCCCAGTAGACGGTCGAGCCGCATGTCGGACAGAAGTAAAAGGTCAACCCGTTCCCACTTTCGGCGGTTCGCTCCCACTTCGTAGCCTTACCAGCGAAGGTGATCTGCTCGCGCCGGTAGCGCGCCTGGTTGCCAATCACGGCGCCAGTGCGGCGCTGGCACTCCAAGCAATGACACATGGAGATGCGCACAGGTTCGCCCTCAATCGCAAGGCGGAGCTGCCCGCAGCTGCAGGCAGAGAGTCGGGTGGTCATGGCTCGGCTCCTCGGCTGTCGATATCGGCCCAGTGTAACCTCGACTTCAGACCGTATGTACTGCGCGCACACGCCTTCGTCGGTGATTGCCCATAGCGGCCTTTGCCGCCGGTCCCTCACTCCTCCGGGACCACGGCTTTGCGCAGGCCTTCGTGTATCGTTTCGGGCGCGTCGAGGCGTGCGCCGTACCATTTGACGGTCAGCTTTGGGTTTAGTTTGCGAGCCTGAGCAGCGGTAGCGTCGGCTTCTGACTGCCGGCCGAGAAAAGGCATTTGCCACGGCCAAATGTACGTAAACCGTCCACGTCGAGTCACCGCTGTCAAGGGCAGCCTGTTCTTGCAGGATGGCGTCCTCATACCGGCCCATGTAGTTGTACGTCATGCCCTTGACCATGTGCCAGCGACCCATTTGATTTTCATGTAACCGCGTTCGTTCCTCGCGGAGTCGTTCGATCAGCCGATCAATGATCTCTCGATCTGCGGGAAGAATGGCCAAGGGCAATAAGTGCCGGTACTGCCCAATGCGCTTGTCGATCTCTGTGCAGGACTCGACCATGCAGCGCCCCATTTTCATTAGGTACCCCAGGGGCTCGCATTCGTTCCGATAGCTATGGGACCACTCGGCAATTTCAAAAGTGATCAGTGGATTTGTGCAATCTTATACACAGGGAGTCCCATTCGCACATGGGGTGTGCAAAAGCGAACAGACCGGGCCGGCAATCGAATTAATCCTATCAAGGCGCGGGTACTCCCTCCCAACACCCCGAAGTACCCGATGCCGGCCCAGTGTCCCCGCTTGGGCTTGGCGTTCCCTAGTCTGTAGGCGTTCTGCGTAGAGAGCCCCGCCACACACGGGGCTCTTTCCTTTTCTCACGACTGAACCCTACACCTACTTGACTGCGGCTGGCTGTTCATAATTGCGCATCGAGACGGAATCTGCATCGTCGCCCTGAATGGCGAGTGATAATCCGCCCGCCAGACGCATCAATCAACACACGGGATGACGGGAACATGGATAAATCAGTCGCATTCACTACGGCCGAGCTTGTCGCTCTGGACGCTGCGGCGGTGTGGTTCATTACCGAACTTCGCGCGCGAATAAACCGCGCCGATTCGGAAGTGGATCGGGAGATATCCGCCGACCAAATGAAGCACTTGTTTGATGCGAGAAAGAGAATTCACGACGCGCGTCACTCTACCTAAAAGACAATGGCTCGCGAGGCTCACTTAAGCCGTCGTGGAGTGCTGAAACAGAAGCAAGCTGGCGTCGCCGTGCCGAAGGGTGCCACCGCCGCGCCAGCGGCGAATGTCGTCAATCTCAGGGACGCACTGCGGCGCAGCATAGCTGGAGAAAAAACCTGCGGCGAAAGCAAAGAAGCGCGCCCAGGGACAGAGCGTGATGCTACTGCCGATTTCAGGAAAGAAGGCCAAAGAGGAAAAGCCCGTGGCACGGCCTGCCAGTAAGCAGCGCAAGGCTGGCTAAGCGACTGTCATTGGCTTTTTTAGTCGGCATCGACACCCGAGCGTCGAGGGGCATCCGCTAAATCACAGACCGAAATAATGCCGCTTATGCTGCTTGGTCAGTTTCACTCGGCTTCAGTGAGTAGGTTTTAGCCGTTAGCGGCCCGCAATCCATGCAGTGATAGTTGTAGACCGCAAGATCACGGCGACTTGGATGCAGGTCAATCTCGGCGATTTTTACCGGCTTCCGGCATCTTGGACACGTATCATCGATAAACAATGTCAGAGACATGGTGAGTGCCTTTCGCAACCCGGCGAAATAAGGACACTCAACGGGGTCCAACATAGGATTTTTAGGATCTTGGGCGCTTTGCTATAGCGCCTCAATGTAACGATGGTGCGTCAGTAAGAGTTCCATGTCCAGCATCAAGGCTCGCATCGGGTCTGTGAAGTTAAAGACGTTTGAAAGCCAGCCGCTAAGATTTGCTAAAACAGTCTGCGGTCGGCTGGCTTGTGCAGCAGCCTTCGAGCGCGCATCGACACCACGAGTGGATTTTAATTTAACGGAACCGCGAGCATCACCGCCGCGTTGCCCTGACACATCCAAACATCCCTAAGGAGCTTTACATGGATAAAGAACACGTCAAGGGCGCTGCCGATCAAGTGAAAGGCGCAATTAAAGACACCGCCGGCAAAGTAATCGGCGACAAAGAGTTGCAAACAGAAGGCAAGGTCGACAAAGCGAAGGGCGCTGTGCACAACGCCGTCGGCGATGCGAAAGACGCGGTCCGAAAAGCGGGCGAGTAAACATCTCATTCATTGCCGGAAAACAGCCGCCCCGAGGGGCGGCTTTTTCTATGGTTCAGAATGTCTTCCGGAACATGAAAGCGTTGGCAGATCAGCCCGGCCTTTCCTAAAAGTACCGCATGCTCTGACGTCGCGCTTCCGCGCTCTTCGTCATCCGCCACGGCCTTGGTCGAGCATCGACACTTGAACGCTGAGCAGATAGCCCGGTACGTTTTTTCGCAAAGACGGACTACTTATACCACCAGAAGGAATCACACCTCTTGGCTATGGAAGCTGCCCCAAAGGCGGATTTGCCGAAACAGCACACCGGGAGCCAACGTTCCCACGTTCCGCGCCGAGATTTTTTTTTCGCGCAAATGGGGAAAGAATGCAACGATATTTCACCTATACCGCAAGAGGAGAATTGTTATTTGTCCTGTTAGGTTTGTTTTGAGGCGTCGATTGCCTACAATTTTATTTGGAATGGCCTCGAAACTATCGAATTCAACTTTTTACGGAGAGCGCGCCGCGTTGTGCGCTTGGTGTGCCGGGCAAACGGCTTCGGCCGAGGCTGCCGCCTTGCTTCGTTATTTGGAGCAAATGTGGATTACCGTTGCCGAAGTCGCGGAGATAGTTGAGAAGAACAAATCACATCAGCCGCTAGGTGACGACCCTCTGCATTTGTCGCCCGAGTAATCCAATCGCAGTCCTGTAATTCTACCGCTCGATATGGGGTCGTTCATTCAGCACGAAATTCAGCAGGCCTTTTTGAACTTCCAGCTTGCCGTTGTAGTTGATCAAGCCCAACTTCCGAAATTTGTTCATGAAAACATTCACGCGAGACCGCGTCGTTCCAATCAGCGAGGCAAGCGTCTCCTGATTCACCTTTATGGCTATCGGCTCCAGGCCAAAGTCGTTGCCATAATTGGCCAACAGCAGGAGAGCACGGGCCAGCCGCATCTCGCTGGAATTGAACAATTGGTCGACCAAGTCCGCTTCAACTCGGGCGGTCCGAGTCAGCAGATGAGCTAGAAAATAGTCGGCGAACTCCTGGTTCTCATGAAGCAGGCGAACTACGGTTTTAGTCTCTAACCGTATGATCTCGCATGTCGACATTGTGGTGGTTGTAGTCAACCACAGCGGTGTCCCCGTCAGCGCATCCTCGCCGCAGAATTCGTCCGGTCCGCGGATTGCGACGACGGCTTCCTTGCCAAGCTTGGAAATGACGGTAACTTTGACCTTGCCCCGATGGATGTAAAAGACCGAATCCGCTGGGTCTCCCTGCGCGTAGACAATTTGATCTTCTTGATAATTCGACGAGGTCCATCGCGTGTTGTGTTGGGTGAGCAATCCCATCACGTCAAACGAACTATGCTTTCGAGGTTTTGGCATGACCAACGCCCCATTTGGGGTTGATTTGCAACAACAGCTTACCTCCAATCCTGAGTTGTGCCAATGCGCTTTCACGTTTCGCCGTTGCCACCGTTCGTAGAGGCATGTCGCATATTGGCCCACCGCGCCGGACAAGCGGCGCGGTCGAATGTCGGCTTTCAGCAGAATTGCAAAATCGACGTTAATGACCCATCTCGGAAGTGGAGTGGCGACGGTCGAAGTCGGCATTGGCCAACGTGAATGTGACGGCGGTCATGGTGAGCAATTGGCGCACCACACGCCTCGTCTCAAAACCTCAATGAAGACGGGGCGTAGTGATCAAGAACTGGATGCCGGTTTCAAGTAAGCGCGCGCCGTCACGATGGCGGTCCACACCGCGATAAATCCAATGATTAGGAAGATAGCGAGCCACCCCGACCTGAGGCCAGCGAGGCTAAGCGCCATGCCAAGCAACACGCCTGGAAAGACATGGGCCGGCGCCCAGGTCAGAGCCGAGAGTACATTGGCGGCGTAGAATCGGCGCGACGACATTCCTAAAATCCCTGCCACTAACGGCACGAATGCACGCACCACCGCTATAAAACGAGCCAGGAAGACACTCGTCGTACCATATTTCTTTATAAATGTTTCGCTGCGGCCGATGAATTGTGGATACCGATTAAGTGGCCAGCGTAAGAGAAGCTCCCGGTGATAGCGGTGTCCTAACCAGAAGGACAAACTGTCGCCGAAAATGGCTCCCACGATAGCAGCAGCAAGCAGTGGCCATGGATTCACATGAGCGCCCGTCGCAAGGGCACAAATTCCAATAATGAGCGTGGAGCCGGGAACGACCGTGCCTACAACAGGGATCGCTTCTGATAACGCCAGCAGGAAGATTGCTGTAACAGCGTAGTGCGGATGGCTCCCGACAAACTCAACGACCCAGGTAAAATGCGCTGTCATCGTTCGGCTTCGTGGAAGGCGACCGAACGCCGCTATCGGCTTTCAACAGCGAGGGGGAAGGCATTGGACGCCTGCTAGGGAAGTCCAGCCAGCCCAAAATGTTCCGCAGGCCTGTCGGGTGAGTAACTGTAACGCCTATGAAGCCCGCTAAATTAGCTGACTATCTGAATGACCAGAACGACAGTGTGCTTTTAGCTTGGGATGCCCCACTCCCACGACCGCGCGATCCCGATAAGCCCTCGCGAACGAACAGGACCTCACGAGGCAAAGCTTCCTGGCAGCTGGAAAACCTTTTCGGATCAAAGCAGGTTGAGACTTTTTCCGCGCTCAAAACGGGCCTTTTGGGGTGCGCGTTCAACCGGTCAGCGCAACACCGCTTGAAGTCTATCGGCTGGCGTTTCGAAGCCCAAGGTCTTTCGCGGTCGCTGATTGAGCCGCAGAGCAAT
>Ga0209006_10006069_pt1 | contig 10960 bp, 6 predicted proteins | sample JacPin_JW_Ref_O2_FD_188567 | JGI IMG/M metagenome (GOLD analysis project Ga0209006, IMG submission 188567) | Forest soil microbial communities from Algoma, Ontario, Canada - Jack Pine, Ontario site 1_JW_Ref_O2 (SPAdes) (version 2) | ecosystem: Environmental > Terrestrial > Soil > Boreal... | reverse complement strand
CGGCCGGAGTGTGGGCCGGAAGCTTTCGGCGCTCCGGCATCTTTACCGGTATTTGCTGCTCGATAAGAAAATCGAGGGCGACCCGACGCTGAATATCGAATCACCGCGGCAGTGGAAGGTGTTGCCGAAGTCTCTGGCACGGGACGAAGTCGAATTGACCCTTGCTTCTCCGGCCGCGGAGCTAGCCAGCGGACACCGAAACTCGACGGACGCTGTGGCGTTGGCGGCTCGCGATCGAGCCGTGCTGGAGCTGCTTTACGCCGGAGCCCTGCGAGTTTCGGAGTTGGTGAATGCTACGCTCGAAGACTTGAAGCTCGACGCCGGATATATGCTGGTGCGTGGCAAAGGGGACAAGGAGCGCATCGTACCGCTGGGCAAGCCGGCACAGGATGCGCTTTCGGAATATCTGGCGAAAGGGCGCCCGGTCCTGACAGAGATGAAGTCGACAAAAAATTCCAGCCCTCCCCCGAAGAACGCGAGAAGAATGGAGCAACCGCAATCGACCAACAAAGACGTGTCGCGCTCGGTGACGACAAAGAATTCGCCGCTATTGTTTATTGCGCGCGGCGGCCGCAAACTGACGCGGCAGCGCATGTGGCAGATGGTGGGGGAATCCTCAGTTGCGTCCGGACGGCACGCGTCGCCGCATATGCTGCGGCATTCGTGCGCCACGCACATGGTTGAAAACGGAGCGGATCTGCGTACCGTGCAGACAATCTTAGGTCACTCTGATATTTCTACCACCCAGGTGTACACGCATCTAGCGATGGATCGCCTGAGGACGGTTTATCAGAAGCATCATCCGAGAGCGAAGGCCAGATAAACGCTTGCTGATTGCAGATTTCAGATTGCGGATAGAAGAAACGAGAGGCAAAAATCTGCAATCTGCAATCTGAAATAAGAACATGCCAAGCGCACGCACAACCGTCGAAAAAGCCGTGGCCGACTTTCTCCATCATCTAAGGGAGAGAAACGCCTCGCCGCACACCATCAAAGCCTACAGCGGCGATCTGGCAAATTTTGCTGCTTATGCAGGTTCGCGAGACTGGAAATCGATCGACCACATCGCAATCCGTGGATTTCTCTCGCAACTCTATGAAAAAGGACTGGGGAAGACTTCCGTAGCGCGTTCGCTGGCGGCCGTGAGGTCTCTGTATCGCTGGTTGGCGCGGGAGGGTGTGGTCGAACAGAATCCTGCCAAGCTGGTGGCGACGCCAAAGTTGGCGAAGAGGCTGCCCAGAGTCCCGACCATCGAAGAGATGAACTCGGTTCTTGACGGACCAATGCCCGAATCGGCTGCTTTTCCCGAGCGCGATCGGCTTATGCTCGAACTGCTTTACGGGTGCGGCATTCGCAACTCGGAGCTTACCGGAATCAATCTCGACGACATTCACCTGAGCGCAGAAGCAATCCTGATTCGCGGCAAAGGGAAGAAGGAACGCTTCGTTCCATTTGGCGTGTCAGTCAAGTCCGCGCTAGCTGCATATGTTCCAATCCGGCAGACGACCCTGTCTGCAACGCGGAAAAACACAGCAGCACTGCTCATCAATCATCGCGGCGGACGGTTGACCACCCGCAGCGTAGGCCGCATCATCAAGAAAATTGCTGTTGCGAAGGGGCTTTCGCCTGATGTGCATCCCCACACCTTACGCCATGCCTTCGGCACGCACATGCTCGAGGAAGGCGCCGACCTGCGCGCCATTCAGGAGTTGCTCGGCCATGAGCGCCTAGCCACTACCGAGCGCTACACCCAGCTTTCGATGAAGCACGTTTTGCAGGTCTACGATCAGACTCATCCACGCGCCAAGTAGAGACAGTTCCCGCCCTTATTGTCTCAGGATGGTGTGAAGGGCTGCGATTTGCTCGTACTGCGCTGCTTCACGAGCGCGCACGGAGGGCACTCCGCACGAGCAAGAGCCAACGCCACCATCACTCAGGTTTTCGCAACCCCTCCCACATCTCAACGATCCGACCTTTTAGGTCGAACGTCAGCTTATCGTAGGCAGCTTCGGAAGCTGCAGATTCGGGCGGCGGACAGATTGGGTCGCCGACCATCATCTGCAGCGGTGTAAAGCCTCGGAATCTCTGGTTTCGTGGCCAAGCATCATAGAACCCTTCAATCGCAACAGGTACGATCGGAACTTGCAGGTGAATCGAAAGGATCGCCGCGCCTTTCTTGAAAACCCTGGGCATGCCGTCAATGGAACGCTCGCCCTCAGGGTAGAGAACCAGCGCCATGCCATGCCTTAATCCGAATGCACCCGCACGCATGGCTGGAATCAGATTTGCGTCAGGATCGACCACCACAACTTTGATGGAGCGCGCCAGGCGCCGCATTATTCCCTCGCCGAAGATTTCGCTGGTGCCTACGGCAAAGGCCCTCATAAAGATGTCCGCGGGCAGAATACTCGCCAGGACCAGCGGATCGAGATAGCTCTGATGATTGGAGGAAAGGATGAAGGCGCCGGTCTTGGGTAGCTTCTCGAGTCCACTCACCTTTAAATGAAATCGATCAAGAGCTGCGACTTGCATCAGTCTGGTAAACACGTACCAGAATGTGTCGTTGATCTTGCCAGGGTGGGCGAGCGCGAGCACGTCCGGGTCGTCGGGATCTTCTGCCAGAATGGCTTTCCAGCCGGCAAAAGTGACGCGTGTTCCGGGGCTGCCGGCCCCGCTGCTCGCGCTCTTCAGGACGGTATCGACCAGATCGCGGACGGTGTAGATCTCGGTCAGTTGCGATTCTTCTACGTTGCCGCCGAGTTCTTCTTCGAGGCGGCTGAGCAATTCAACCCGCTGCATCGAGTCGAAGCCCAGATCAAGATCCAGATGGAGACTCGGTCTCAGCGTGGGCGGTGCGGAATGCGCGCTTTCACGAATGATCTTCAGAGCGCGCTGAACATCGGGCTGATCGAGCCATCGAGTCTCTTGCTCGGTTAACGGTCTATCCGTACGGAGTTCTGTGCCCTCATCAAGCTTTTTTGTCTGATTTGTTCTTACTCGCTTTTCGACTTCGAAGCGTTTAATTTTACGGGTCGTCGTACGCGGCAAATCCTCTTGCCAGATTTCGTAGCTGCCGATGCGCTTGGTGGAGGCGATTCCGGGCGAAAGGCCTTCCACATCGAAACGGATCATCTCCTTCGCGTTGACGATCTTGCGCTGCCGCAAAATGTCGAAGTTGGGAACGATTACGGCGTGCAGGCGGTCGCCACCCTGAGCGGGACTGCCTTCCAATCCCATCACGGCGATTTCTTTGATATACGGCGATTTCAGGTAGTAGGCTTCGATTTCATCGGGATAGACGTTCTTGCCGTTGCTCAGAACGATTACTTCTTTTTTGCGGCCCGTGAGAAAAAGATGGCCGTGCGAGTCGAAATATCCCAGGTCCCCGGTGAGGAACCATCCGTCGCGGAGAACTGCGGCCGTCGCGTCGGGACGGTTCCAATAGCCTTTCATCACGACCGCGCCGCGCAGCGCCACCTCGCCGACCGCCGGGCCCTGGTCTTGCGGCTTCGGGTCGAGGATCTTGGCCTCGACGCCTTTCATTGCCTTGCCGACCGAACCAATTTCATTATCGTGGGGCGAATTTGCGAATACTGCGGCAGTGGTTTCCGTCAGGCCGTAGGCTTGCAGAACGTCGATGCCGAGATCGTGGAAGTCGCGCGCAATGGCCGGATCAAAACGAGAACCGCCGGTGACCAGGTAACGCATCTTTGGTCCTAGCGTGTCGTGCACTCTACGGAATAAAATTCGGCCCGCATTGATTCCCACTTTGCGCAGAGTGCGATTTAGCACAACCATCACGGCGAAGACTTTCTCGGTGATCGCGCCGCGTTTTCGAATCTCCTCGAAAAGACGCTCGTGAATCAGATAGAAAAATTGCGGGACGACCGCGAAGGCGGTGATGTTGCGCTCGCTCAGTGCCCGCAGCAATTCGGTTGTATTCAGAGTTTCCAGATACACGACTCGCGAGCCCTTCACCAGCGGCAGCAGCAGATTCGCCATCTGCGCGAGAACATGAAACAGCGGCAACACGCCGAGCAATGCGTCCGCAGGACCAAGTTCCACCCAGTCGAACACCGCAGCGACTTCGCCGATAAAATTGGAATGTGTCAGCATCACGCCTTTTGGATCGGCGGTGGTGCCGGACGTATAAAGCAGAGAAGCAAGATCGTCATCCTGGAATGCGGCAGCTTTGAAATCGCCCGGGCCGGCGTCGAAAATCGCGGGCATCGTGGCCAGCCAGCGTTGCTGGGTGGACTGGTCGGTCAGGCGCTCGGGATCAGTGAGAATGAGGCCCAACTTCAGTTCTGTGGCCGCGGGTCGCACGACCGGAACGTGTTTCGCATCGCAAAACACGGCGGTGGCGCCGCTGTCTTTCAGGAGCTTGGTGACCTGGTCGTCGTGCAGAGCTGTGTCGAGGGGAACCGCAGCGCTGCCGGACGCGATGATTCCCAGGTAGGTAGCAACCCATCGCGGGTGATTGTCAGCCAGAATCGCCAGCCGCGCTCCGCGGGGGAATTTATTTTGTGTGATCCATTGGCCCACCGATTCGGCCATCCGGCGAAGTTCGGAGTAGGTGCAACTTTCGAGATGATCCTGGCGCTGCAGTTCGAGCGCGACATTGTGGGGCCAACGCTCGGCGCATTCGACAAAACGATCGTAGAAGGTGGGCATCGGTCGTGGCGAATATACACGAAAGCGGCCCAGGCCGTAGTGAGTGCGGCGACACCCGCGTTGAGTCCGAACCATGCGCGGTACCTGACAGGGGCTCGGTTGCCGGAAATGTAACTCGAAGCGCGAACCCACTTAGGGCTGCTGGGGAGTTTGCGGTTTCTCTGCTTGCGCGATCGCTTTGCGGAATTGCTCCACGGCGGTGACGCCTGGTTCCCGCAGACAATTCTTGGCGATATAGCGCCAGACTGGCGAAGAGTCCAGCGGATCTTGCACATGGCCGTTATAAACTTCGAAAGTATCTTCTGACGCGCCAACCTCATTGCTGATGCGCGGACTATTCTGGGGTGGCACACCTGGGTCGCTGAGCGGAGGCGGTTGACCTTGTTGACCGCCGATGCGGATGCTGCCGTCACCGGTTTCGACCGTACCCGGGCGCTGGTCAATCGGTCCGCCCTTGATCGTTGGCTGCACGGCTCGACCGTTTCCGGTTCGAACCGCGATGACCAGGTCAGATTCCATTCCCTCCATCACCGGTTCTAGTCTGCCCCATTGCATGAGCGCCTTCTCCACACTCTCGCGAGCGTTAGCCATCGGCTGACCGACCGGTTCTCCAGCATCGGGACTGATCACGACCCGTACGGTCGTTGCCCTCAAAACGTACTCTGGAAGGGAAGATTTCTTCTTGTCTTTCGCAGGAGACGGAACGGTAGATAGAGCGGCTATCAGCACCAACGAAAACAGGCGTGCAGTCATGGGAGACTCCGTGACCAGCGACTGACGCGCCATTATACTATTGATGAGTCATGCTGGCTTTTGAATGTGCTAGGCTTTAAAGGTAGTTACGGGCGTTCCTGCCCTCTGAAGGAATTCACGGTTGATTAATCGGCTGCTAGGCAAGGTTTTTGGGACCAAGAACGAACGCGTCGTGAAGTCGCTGATGCCGAAGGTCCAGGCGATCAATGCGCTCGAGCCGCAGATGCAGAAGCTCAGCGACGCCGAGCTGCGCGCCAAGACCGCCGAATTTCGGCAGCGCATTCAAGAGCGGCTGAGCCGGGTTAGCAGAACTCCGCAAGCTGAAGTCCTCGAAGCGGGCGCCGAGGATGAGCCCGATCTTGATCAGCAGAAACAGTTTGAAAAACAGGAGTATGAAGCGATCCAGGAAGTCCTCGGCGAGATACTGGTTGAGGCCTTTGCTGTGGTCCGCGAGGCCGGATGGCGTGTACTGAACATGCGCCACTTCGACGTGCAGTTGATTGGCGGCATGGTGCTGCACCAGGGAACGATCTCGGAAATGAAGACCGGCGAGGGCAAGACCCTGGTCGCTACGCTTCCGGTCTACCTCAACGCGCTCAGCGGCCGTGGCGTACACGTAGTCACGGTCAACGATTACCTCGCGAAACGCGACTCCGAATGGATGGGCAAGTTGTACCGGTTTCTCGGCCTCACGGTCGGGGTGATCGTGCACGATCTGGATGATGAGGAACGCCGCGCGGCCTACGCGGCCGACGTCACCTACGGAACCAACAATGAGTTTGGCTTCGATTACCTTCGTGACAATATGAAGTTCGACATCAAGGATTGTGTGCAGCGGGGACACAATTACGCGATCGTCGACGAAGTAGATTCCATCCTGATCGACGAAGCCCGCACGCCGCTAATTATTTCAGGCGCCAGCGAGGAGTCGACGGACAAGTACTACAAGGTCAACCGAATTATTCCCAAGCTGGAGAAAGGCGAGGAGATCGAAGCTCCCCCGGGTGAACCCGCACAGCTCACAGGCGACTTTGTGGTCGACGAAAAGCACCGCAACATCACTGTGACCGACGAGGGTTGGGTGAAGGTCGAGGGACTGCTGGGAATTGGAAATATCGCTGATCCGGAGAACTGGCCCCTCAAGCATCACGTCGAGACCGCAATCAAGGCGCACGCGCTGTACCGCAAAGATGTCGAATACGTGATCAAAGACGGGGAAATCATCATCGTCGACGAATTTACAGGACGCATGATGCCCGGGCGGCGCTGGTCGGATGGCTTGCACCAGGCGATTGAGGCGAAGGAAGGCGTGAAGATCGAGCGCGAGAACCAGACGCTCGCAACCATCACGTTCCAGAATTACTTCCGCATGTTCAAGAAGCTGGCCGGCATGACGGGTACGGCGGAAACGGAAGCCGCCGAGTTCGACAACATTTATAAGCTGGACGTCGTCGTGATCCCAACCAACAAACAGATGCGACGCGTCGAGAACCCCGACATCGTCTACCGCACGGAGAAGGAAAAATATTTTGCCGCGGCGGACGAGATCCAGCAACTCACAACGAAAGGCCAGCCCGTGCTGGTGGGCACAACCTCGGTGGCAAAATCCGAGCGCCTCTCAGATCTGCTGAAGAAAAAGGGAATCAAGCACGTCGTTCTGAATGCCAAGTTTCACGAACGGGAAGCCGAAATCGTTGCCCAAGCCGGACGCAAGGGCATGGTCACGATCGCGACCAACATGGCCGGCCGCGGTACTGACATCCTGCTCGGCGGCAATCCGGAGTTCATGGCGAAGCAGGAACTGGTGAAGAAGGGAATCGCACAGCAATTACGCGTGGCGCAGGGCAAAATCGAAGGACCACAGGAAGACGGGCAAACCTCCATCTTTTACTACAACGGCAACGAGTACACGGTCCCGACCGACGCTTGGGCTGACGCTCTCACGCGCTACAAAGCGCAGACCGATGTTGAGCACGATGAAGTGATCGAAGTTGGTGGCCTGCATATTTTGGGCACCGAACGGCATGAGTCGCGGCGCATTGACAACCAGCTTCGTGGGCGTGCCGGACGGCAGGGCGACCCGGGTTCTTCGCGCTTCTACCTTGCGCTTGAAGACGATCTGATGCGCATTTTTGCCAAGGAGTGGATCTCAACCCTGCTGCAGAAGTTGGGAATGGAAGAAGGCGTTCCGATCGAGTCCAAAATGATCAGCCGCCGCATCGAGACGGCCCAGAAGGCCGTTGAAGGACAGCACTTCGAATCCCGCAAACACCTGCTCGAGTACGACGACGTAATGAACAAGCAGCGCGAGGCCGTGTACGGATTGCGGCGCCGGCTGCTGGAAGGAACGGACCAGAAGGATCTCATCCTCGAGGATTACGTTTCAGCCATTCTCGGTGAACTGCTGGAGCAGCACTGTTCGGCCAAGGCGCACGCGGCGGATTGGGACATCAAGGGTTTGAAAGACGCAGTGTTTACGCGCTTCGGTGTCGACTTCCTCTCCGAAGGCGTGAAGGCCGATACGCTGAACCGGCAAGAACTTGGCGACGCTATTTTCGAGAAGCTCAAACAGCGATACGACGCGAAAGAAAAACTGATCGGACCGGATGCGATGCGCCACCACGAGCGCATGATCATGCTGAGTGTGATCGACCAGCAATGGAAAGATCACTTGCTCAGCATGGATCACCTGAAAGAAGGCATAGGGCTGCGCGGCTACGGGCAGCACGATCCCCTGGTCGAGTACAAGAAAGAATCCTTCGACATGTTCGAGGCGATGATGCAGCGCTTCCAGGAAGATACGGTTCGATATCTCTACCTGATGCAAATTCTGGAACGACCGCCGGATGCGGGCCCGGGCGGGCCGCCGGCGAGCGCGCCGGTTGGGCATGGCTCCGGACCCGGCACGCCGGAGCAGCACGATGGAGATGGAAACGGACGCCGTCCGTCGCGAATGGTCTCCACTTCTGCCGACGAATTGGAAGAGGCCTTCATGCGCCGCAAGCGCAGGGAACTTGAGCAGGCACGAATGGCGGGAGCGGGAGATTCGCAGCCGGTACAACAGGTTGTCCGCGGACAACAGAAGGTTGGACGGAACGATCCTTGCCCTTGCGGATCCGGGAAGAAATATAAGAAGTGCCACGGCGCATAGAAAAAGAGGGTCGTGCCAGGTGCGAGGCCGCGAACCAAGTTTCTAGGATTTGTGGACATCCTTGAAGGTCATTTCCCGCGCAGGACTCTTCGTCGCTTGCTTCCAGTCGGCAAATAGCGTTGCATAGTTCTTGGTGATGTAGTCCGCCGGACTGACCCCGAGCTTTCTTGCGGTGGAGTCGATCCACCGCGACGGACCCTCAATCTCGCAGAAATTGCCGATTGGCGTTTCGTCCACAACAACTTTGCCTTTTCCGCTCGCCCACTCAGCGCGAAATTTTTCGTAGCGAAATGATGGCGAATAGCCCAGCGCACCTAGGATCGCGTCCATCTTGTTCCCGTCAGCGACTCCCGTCTCCAACTCCACCCGGCTGCTGTGGCGTGCTCTCTTGGCACCGCTCTTGTGGGTGATCGTCCATTCCGAACCGTAGTTTCGGATCCGCAGCAATTCTTTGCGCCGGCGCAGAACCTCTCCCTGCAGATCGTAGAGTGTATTGATCTCGTGGGTCCGTCGTGTGACCAACCGGAACCGGGCGGCTCGCAGCTTACGGGTCAGAGACCGCAAATCTGTAACCCTGAACTTGATCTCTATTTCCGTGGGCATGCAAGCATTTTATTACGGCACCGACGGGTTGGCGGCGGAGGCGGTTAGAATCGGAGCGGGCGATCGGAGTTGTTCCCAATTCACAGGCTCGATCGGGCCCACGATCAATCCCCAGGAGATCGCGCCCAGCCAGGCCACCCCCGCTGTTATGAAGAATGGCCATTCAAAGCTGCCTGTACGGTCGACGAGAAATCCCGTCAGCATTGGCGCGACCCATCCCGCGAAGTTTCCAATGAAGTTCTGCACGCCGGCCCATCGTCCTGCGGCGAGCGGTCCCGCCAGGGTTTGCGTCACAGCCCAGGTGCTGCAACAACCGATGCCAAGGAAGACGCCAGTCAGCGCGAGCATGGCGATAAAAATATTTCCCTGCGTCACTGCAGTCAAGACCAGAGAAATGCCGATCCCCACCTGTCCTATGACCAGCGACCCCTTGCGCGCCTGCGTCGGATTGGCTCCGGCCTTGATCCATTGATCGGCCAGCTTCCCCCACACCATCGCCGCAATCGCCGACATTAGAAAAAGCAGTCCGCCATATCTTGCGACCTCATTCATCGAGAACCCGCGTCCGTTCTTGAGATAGGACGGCAACCAGGTCAGCAGAAAATACAGAAAGTAATTCACGCAAAACTGCCCCAGGCAAGTCCCCCATGCGGAGCGCTGCCGCAGAATTGGGATGATTCCAACGGAACGCGTCGACACGGAGGCAGGTCTGGGCTGTCTCCGGGGCATCCACGCCATCCACGGAGGCAGCCACAACAGGGCTCCAAATCCCAGGGCCAGAAAAAACGGACGCCATCCAAACGCTTCGACGACCGTTCCCCCGACCAGAATGCCTACCGCAGGCCCGAGAGAAAGGCCGGCTATCAACAAAGCATTTGAAAAGCCGCGGCGGCTCTCGGGAAAGTACGTGGAGAGGACCTTGGAATAAGAAGGAAAGGCTACCGACTCCCCCACTCCCAGAATTACGCGAACAGCGATAAGAGCGGTGAAGCCATGCAGCAGGCCGGTCACGGCGGTTGCAATCGACCACAGGAAAAAGCCTGCGGCGAACACCCACTTCACGTCGAAGCGATCGACCAGCCATCCCGCAGGCATTTGCATCAGTCCGTAGGTCCAGAAAAAGGCTGCCAGCAAAGTGCCGAGTTGCGTGTTGGAGATGTGAAGCTCGTCCTTTAGCAGGGGCGCAGCGATCGAAAGATTGCTGCGATCGATGTAGTTAATAAGTACCGAAAGGCCAAGCAAAACGAGCACGCCGGTCATGCCATGATGGGGCTGATGCCCGGATTCCTGCGGGGTGAAAACTGGCCGCAACCTGACTCTTTCCCCACCTGTGGAGTTATTCATCATGGCAAAGCGGCCCAATTGTACACTCCCGCTCGACAGGATGCAGGCGAACAGCTTTGACCTTGGGCTATGATTCTCGACGCCCGCGCTCATTAGGGAATGGATCTATGGGGATATATGGATATAAAGAGTCTATTCCGGCGGGAAGACATCGAACAACTGATTTCGCGCATCGATCGGCTCGAACCTCACTTGAGACAAATCGGCGTGTGATCCTTTGAGACTGTCGGTGTTAGCTGAAAGTCGGCAGCTTCACGAGATCGTCCTTGGGAATCGACTCCAAGTGCAATCCAGCTTTGCGCCACGCGGTTAAACCGCCCACGATTACGAACGTGTTGAAGCCTTTTTCCCGCAGTAGATGCGCCACCCGGGCGCTAGTCGCTTCGCGCGCTCAAGTACAGTAGAGGTAAATGTCCTTGTCTTTCGGAAGGTTCT
>Ga0209006_10006068_pt1 | contig 10960 bp, 15 predicted proteins | sample JacPin_JW_Ref_O2_FD_188567 | JGI IMG/M metagenome (GOLD analysis project Ga0209006, IMG submission 188567) | Forest soil microbial communities from Algoma, Ontario, Canada - Jack Pine, Ontario site 1_JW_Ref_O2 (SPAdes) (version 2) | ecosystem: Environmental > Terrestrial > Soil > Boreal... | reverse complement strand
GCATGGTTATCAAGATTCTGAATTGGGCAGGCAACATCCCGAACTAGGCCTTCTATCGTTTCGTTGGAAACATTCGCCCGGGCACCGGCCATGTCCGTGGTCTGTGGAGACTGAGACGCCGCCAGGAGAATCCCGCAGCACGCAAGTAAGCCAATCTTCAACGGTCGGATCAACGGCCGGATCAACGGTCTCTCCTTTTCATATAGAAAAGTCAGGATTACAGACCCCCGTGGAAGCGCGCGAATGCTTGGGCATCCATGAGCGAGATGGCGAGGATGCCCGCCCCGAAGACGAGCGCGTGCTCGGTCTTGCGCGGATTAAAGCTGCCCACACGATAGACAAGCAGGTACCCGATGGCAAGGTTGAAGAGGCCCCATAGGACATTGACCATCGCGGAGGACAAGCCTGCTCCAGGCGGTGACGCAAAAGGGCTCTGGAAGGCGGGCCCCGAGATCCCGTTGCCGAGATGAGGCAGTGCGTTCGCAAGGAATGCGCCCCCGAAAAAGTAGGCCACATAGTGGTACCAGCGCATCGCAACTCCCTTCTGACTGCCAGCCCGATGGTAGCGCAGGCAGGTCAAAAACGAAAATGCGTGATGGCCATCCCCAACGAATTCACAATAGAAAACGGCGCCCTGACACCGACCATGAAACCTCGTCGCCGCGTCATCGAAACTCGCTACCGCCGGGAGATCGACGAACTCTATGCACAGGCGGAAGCGGCTGTTCCGTAGCTTATCGAAACAGTCCCCGTTGAGGACCATCCGGTATACTTGCACGTTCCAGAAGGCGAAGCATTATGAAGCGGTCAGCCTGTGAATTTCAGCTCCGCCAACGTGTAGCGCTCATGGTCCTAGGGGCGCTCTTAATCAGCATCTCTTCTGGCTGTCACCGGACTGACGCGGACGTCGCCGAAATTCTTTCAGCGGCGGGCAATGGTAATTTGGCGAAAGTCCGGCTGCTGCTCGACCGTAATCCGAACCTGGCATTCAGTAAGAACAGGGAGGGCTACACGGCTCTCCATTACGCCGTGTCCTACGGCTACTTGGAAATAGCGGAGTTGCTGTTATCCAAGAAAGCCGATGTGAACGCAAAAACGAGCAAAGGCGACACTCCATTACAGTACGCAGCATCGTATGGCCACAAGGACGTTGAGGAGTTGCTGCTGTCCCACAATGCCAACGTTAACACGCGAGACGAAATCGGGCGGACGCCGCTGTATGGCGCTGCGGCGAGCGGTCAGACCGAAGAAGTCAGGATACTTCTCGCCTCCAAAGCTGATGTGAACGCCGGAACTTTTCGCGGTTATACCCCACTGAGCGTGGCAGCCGCTCGTGGACGTGAGGACGTTGTGCGTTTGCTGATCGAGAGCGGCGCAAACGTCAACGCAGCAGACCTCGACGGTGGCACTCCCCTACACTGGGCGCGAATAAGCGGCTACACGCGCATCGAGGACCTATTGCGCCAGCGCGGTGCCTTAGAACTACCGCGCGCAAAGTCAGAGTGGCCCTACCCTTGATCTTCGACGTACGACGGCAGTCAATGAACGCTATCAGGCCCATTACGCTCGTGATCGGATTCGCGCCAGGGTCCCCGACGCACTTGGAAACTATCCATCCGTCGCGGGCCGTGTACTCGCGCCCCGCGCTTTCATTACAATGATTCCATGTCGGACTCACTGATCATCGCCGGACGCAGCTTCCGCTCCCGCCTCATCGTCGGCACGGGCAAGTACAAATCGCTTCAGGAAACCGCGCGCGCCCTGGAAGCCAGCGGCGCGGAGATGGTCACGGTCGCGGTGCGCCGGGTGAATCTTGACCGCGGTTCTGAAAGAAGCAAGGAATCTCTGCTCGACTACATCGACCCCAAGAAATATTTCCTGCTGCCTAACACCGCCGGCTGCTACACCGCCGATGAAGCCATCCGCGCCGCACTGCTGGCCCGCGAAGTCGGCCTCTCCGATTGGGTCAAGCTCGAAGTCATCGGTGACCAGGCCACGCTCTATCCCGATGTGCAGGCCACGCTCGAAGCCACGCGCGTGCTGGTGAAAGAAGGTTTCACCGTTTTGCCCTACACCTCAGACGATATCGTCTTCGCCAAGCGCCTGATCGATGCCGGCGCAGCAACAGTTATGCCGCTAGGCGCGCCCATCGGCAGCGGCATGGGCATTCAGAACGAAGCGCACATCCGCATCCTGCGCGAAATGATCACCGCCGTTCCGCTGATTGTAGACGCAGGCGTAGGCACCGCCTCCGACGCCGCGCTGGCCATGGAACTCGGAGCCGACGCCGTCCTCATGAACACCGGCATCGCCAACGCGCAAGATCCAGTCATGATGGCCGCAGCCATGCATCACGCCGTAATCGCAGGCCGCCAGGCGTATCTAGCAGGCCGCATGCCGAAGAAGCTCTACGCCACAGCAAGCTCGCCGCTGGAAGGCCTCGTGAAGAATTGAGTAATTGAAGAATTTGAATCTTGCCTGTTTTCAAATTACACAATTACTCAATTTCCCAATTACTCAATTTCCTCAAACCAAGAAAAAGGGCGACCATTCAAGATCGCCCTCGCCAGCAAGAATTCCGCCGACTTCCTACAGCATCTTCGCGCTGTCCACATGAATCGAATCGCCCATGACATGTCCCATCACGGCGATGTGATGTCCCACATGGTCCTTCAGCGCATCCGGATTATCGACCAGCAGAACTTTCTGGTCCTTGTCGGTGACGATGACCATCTTCGCGCCGGCAGCCAGGCACTTTTTGGTGCATGCCTCAGCCTTGTCGTTGGCGCCCTTGGCGCCGCACTTGTCGTCGCTGACCCATCCCTTGACGGTTTCGCTCTTTCCCATATCGTCAAACGCCATCGCCGACATGGCGAGCAGGAAAAACGATGCAACAGTAATCATCAATACTTTTCTCATAGCCGGTTCTTCTCCTGAATTGGAAATCAAATCGGCGGGTTGGAACCAGCGATCCCAAACACGCCAGCGCCAGCACTATACCATTTTCAGTGCGTGCGAGTTGTCAGAGCGCCCAATTAAAGAGTCCATCCAACACTCGAACATGAACGATCTCGCGCCACTGCTAGTTTGCCCCGAATCCCTGCCCCGGCATCAGACGGAGTATCACCCCCAGCGCACTGAGGACCGCGACAAAATAAACTGTCGTCGGCCGGCTGGGGTGCGCCGGAAGATCTCCAGTGAAGAATGCCCGGTATCCAGCTCCGGCGGCAACCAGAAAGAACACGCTCTCTCCGCACACCAGCCACAAGGCTAGACATGCAGCCAGCAACAACATGCGTTCGATTTTGCTGAGAGCCAGCGCGGCTTGCCCTCCATCCAGCACCCACACCGGAATCAGGTTCAGCACATTCAACCACGCGCCGGAACGCGCCAGCGCTGCCCACAGATGGTTCCCGGTTTGCCACCACAGAATCGCGCACGCCACCGAGGCAAGAAATCCGGCCAGCGGTCCGGCCAGGCTTACCGCCGCGCGCGTCTCCGGCGACACCCCCATCGCCTGCCAGCGCACATACGCTCCGAATCCCGGCAGAAAAACCGGCATTTCGGCTGGCAGTCCGCGCCGCTTAATATCGATGAAATGACCCATCTCGTGAATCAGAATGAGCACGGCGAAGCCAATCCCGAATTTCATTCCGAAGGCTGCCCAATAGAAGCCAAAGAATGCGGCAAAGCTCAGAAGAAACTTCAGCTTGAAGATCGCGGCAAACAGGGTTTTGCTCTTGGCCAGCAGCACGGCCACCGGGCCAAGAGGTCCCAGGCGTTGCGCCCACTTGTTTTCCGCTGGTTGCGTAACCGGTTGAGCGCGGCCCGCTTGAATGTCGAGGGAACGCGCGTGCTGCTCAATCCATGCGGCTTGTCTTGAATCGGCAGGGAGCAATTGCAGTCCCATAAGCCACTGCTCGCGGGCTTGCCGCAGTTGTCCCTTCGCTTCCAGCGCCTTCGCTTCGCTGGATAGCCGTTCCAGCTGTTCGGAGTGTACGAGCGCATGGCACTGGTCGCAGACGAGCGACCCGGGCGCGAGTTCTCGCGCGCATCGTTTGCAATTTCGAATCGGCTCGGGAGTGATCGTGGCCACAGTTGCGGATTCAACGCGCAGGTTGCGCCGAGTTCTCGAACGGCCCGTAGACCTGCAAAGGAGCGGCTGCCGTGATTCTCCACGCGATCCTGATTCCCACGGTCAGAATCACAATGCCGATGATAGAGCCAAAACTGGGTCCTCCCGACCATATCGCAATGAAGGGCGATGCGAGTCCGATGAAGGCCAATAGCGCCACGCCCTTCACGAAGCTGGGGCGCGGTTTCGCAGGAGTGGGAGTCTGGGCCGGCGTTAGAGTGGGAGCCATTGTCGTGGAAGCTGTGGGGGGAAGAGGCTTGTGCTGCCCGAATTCGTTCTCCAACTGGCGTTGTTCCGCGGCCAACCGCTGTTTCTGTTCGTCCGTCGATTGCAGCCTCTGAGCGTGCTTATGCTGGCCGGCATAATGTATCCAAACGGGTACCGCGGCCATCGATACAGCGGCATAAGTTAATAGAGCGGCGGTTATCTGATAGCGCCTGCCGCCCACTCCGCCGGACCCTTTCAGAATGGCCTTGCCCACCATCCAACCCACTGCCAGGGAAACGTAGCCGATGATGATCCCGGTCGCGATGGCAAACGTGGCATAAAGAATCAAGCCCGCGACGGCTGCGCCGATGCCAAACAAGAGACCGCGCACGTACGCGGCATGCGTGTCTTTTGCCAATTCGCCGCGTACCTGTTCCGCGCAACCCGCGCATGCCATCGATTCGTTGACGCGGTAATAGGCCCCGGTGATCGGCTGGTGGCAAAACTGGCAATGATCGTTCCCCGGCAGTCCGACATACTCCGCCGTGCCAAACTGCGGAGTGGGATTGTGGATGATGCCATCGCTCATGGCCGGAAACGATAGCACAAGGTTGGCCTCTGAAGAAGGGGTTTTCGCAATATTCGCGGGCCGTTTCCGGCGGGCTGGCCGGGTGCTAAGGCGTGCCCGTGCGCTATTTCACTTCCGGGCTGAGTGGCTTACCGGTAACTCGGGCTTGGCCGGAGCGGGAGCCACATACACATATTCCCCGGGCTTAGCGTAGCCCAGTTGCTCGCGCGCTTCTTTCTCAATCGCTTTGTGGTCGCTCTGCAAACCCTGGATCTGCTGTGTAACTTTTTCGTTCTCCGTGCGCACATGTGCGATCTGCTTTTGCAAGGCCTCGTACTCGCTGCGCTTCTGCTTGTAGACCACCATGCCATTCGCGCCAAACATCACGTGAACCATGAACATGCAGGTAACCACCGCGATGGCGATGGTGGCGATGCGCCGCCGCAGTTCATACACGCGAAATCCCAGCGGACGCACGCGCTCGATCCATGAAGCGGCAAACAGCTCCGCCTGAGGGGCTTTTTCCGCGAAGATGCGCGCCCGTTCCTCGGAACCAGGAAACTTCGTTGTGCTCAAGAATCGCTTCATTCAAGAAACCGAGATTCAAAATCCAAGACCGGATTAGAGGGCAGCTTCTCAGTTGACTTCGCTTCCACTCCATCGTCAAGCGGAAGTTCCTTCCGCTGCTAAGATACGAACCAACTTGATTACTAAAACCACTCGGCGTTGGCTGAAAGCTGAGTGCTGAGGGCTGAAAGCTAGTTTCCCATGACCGACAAACGAATCGTCCTCACCACAGCAGGCTCCGAAGACGAGGCGCGCAAAATTGCGCACGCGCTGGTCGATCGCCAGTTAGCTGCCTGCGTCAACCTCGTTCCACAGATCGAATCCGTTTATCGCTGGCAGGGTAAGGTGGAATCGGCGCGCGAGTGGTTGCTGCTGATCAAGACCACCGCGGAAAAGTTCTCCGCGGTGCGCGATGCGCTTCGCGAACTGCACTCCTACGATCTGCCGGAGTGCATCGTGCTTACGATTGACGATGGCAGCCCCGACTACTTGCAATGGATCGCGGATTCGGTGAAATAAGATTCTTGATCCGTGTCCGTGAAATCCGTGGCAAGGTTCTTAGATTACGGCCAGCGCCTGATCCAAGTCATCCAGAATATCCTGCAAGTCTTCGATGCCGACCGAGATGCGGACCATGCCGTCGGTGATGCCGATGGCCTTGCGGCCTTTTTCGCCGAGCGCGGCGTGGGTCATGGTCGCGGGGTGAGAGATCAGAGTCTCGACTCCACCAAGCGATTCGGCCAGTGAACAGATGCGGACTTTTTTCAGCATCTTATTGGCATTTTTCAGCGAGCCGGTCTCGAAGGTGATCATCGAGCCGAAGCCGGTCATCTGGCGCTTTGCCAGTTCGTACTGCGGGTGATCGGCGAGGCCGGGATAGTGAACGGCCTTCACTTTTTTGTGCTGCGCTAAAAACTCCGCGACCACGCGGCCGCTCCGGTCGTGGATTTGCATACGGGCGGCGAGGGTCTTTACTCCGCGCAGGATGAGCCAGCACTCGAAGGGCGACAGGATCGCGCCGGCGGCTTTTTGCAGGAAGGCGAGTTTTTCGGCATGCTCGGGCTTCGAGCAAACCACTACACCGCCCAGGCCGTCGCTGTGGCCGTTGAGAAATTTTGTCGTGGAGTGCACCACCAGGTCCGCGCCCAGCCAGATTGGCTGCTGGAAGTAGGGCGACATGAAGGTGTTGTCGACGACCAGATCGACTTCTTTCTTGCGGCAGATGCGGCTGATCGCCCCGAGATCGCTGATCCGCATCAGAGGGTTCGTCGGCGTTTCCACGAAGACCATGCGCGTGTTTTTACGGAGAGCGCGCTCGACGTTTTCCGTGACCGAGGTGTCGACGTAGGAAAACTCCAGGCCGAAGTTGGTGAAGACGTTGTTGAAAAGACGCGGCGTGCCGCCGTAGAGGTCGTTGCCACAGACGACGTGGTCGCCCGCCTTCAACATGCTGATGACGGCGTTGATCGCGGCCATGCCGCTGGCAAACACCGGAGCGGCGATGCCACCTTCGAGCGACGCCAGGTTCTCTTCGAGTCGTGTGCGCGTGGGGTTGGAGACGCGCGAGTATTCGTATCCCTTGTGCTCGCCAATGCCCTGCTGCACGTAGGTTGAGGTGGGATAGATAGGAACGGTGACGGCGCCGGTGAGCGGGTCAGGCTCTTGTCCGGCGTGAATGGCGCGGGTAGCGAAACCCGGCTGCTTCTTCATGGCTTTCATATTTTCTAGATGGGTCGGGACTGCCCTCGAGAAACGCGGGATCGAGATCCCTTTCGAAATATATCATTTTGGCTAAATATTTGGCCAAACCACTTAGGGTGGCTTGATCACTGGTCATTTTGCGCGCTTGAAGCGATGCCTTTTAGCCTTGACAACCCCGTTTCGCGTATGTACAGATTGTGCATATCAGTTGGCGGCCAAACCTCAATGCTTTTTGAGCGGGACGAAGGCAAGCGTCGGGCTAATCTTGCAAAGCGTCTCATCGATTTTCAAGACGCAACGCAGATTTTCGATCGGCCGGTCTTCGAGAAGGTGCAGCGCCGCCACGGCGAAGAGCGCGCGTTCGCCATCGGACTCATGGGAGGCGTCGAGATCGTTGTGGTTTACGTTATGCGCGGCGAGCGCCGACGGATTATTTCGGCCAGGAGGGCACATCGGGATGAAAGGCAAGAATACGCAAACCATCTTAGGAGCGCGAGCCAAGGGAGCCGCGGACTTTAAGCGGCTGCGCGCCATGCGCGACGCCGATATCGATTTCTCCGACATTCCCAAGCTTGGAAAATCTTTCTGGAAGACTGCCCGGCTAACCTTGCCTGAACCCAAGGACCGGCTCACGATCAGGGTTGACCACGACGTGGTGCAGTGGCTGAAGAAGAACGGGCGCGGCTACCAGACACGAATCAACGCCATTTTGCGGTCATATATGGAAGCGCAAACTAGCACAAACCGGTACCGGAGCTATCGCTGAGTTGTGGAGTGGCCGGCGAAAATCAAATCTCATTGGAGCGGCAAGGCACCCAGGACTTCCGTCCCTTCGGCTCCGCTCAAGGCAGGCTCTGCGCTATATTATGCCGCCCCTCCGGGGCTTTGAGTCAGAGGCGTCGTTTCGCTTCGGCTGCGGTCGGAATATACTGGCGAGGTTAGTTCCGCCCTACCCTTGAGTTATGAGCCTGTTACAATTCGCAGCTATTACGCGAGGTGACACATGGCTAATCCTTTAGTACTGGTGCATGGGTACGGCAGCAGCGGGGCGGCCTTTGGGAAATGGAAGGCTGCGCTTGTGGGTGCGGGCAGGAAGGTCGAAGAGATTTCTATTGGAAACTATGTCACTTTGAACAACGAAGTTACGGTGGATGATATTGCCAATGGTTTTCAGCACGCGCTGCACTTAAAAGGCATCGACAAGGGGCCGTTCGATGCCATAGTTCACTCCACTGGGATGTTAGTCGTGCGTTCGTGGCTGACGGCGACGAAAGTACCCTCGCGGATAAAACTGTTGAAACATCTGGTTGCGCTGGCTCCCGCAACTTTCGGTTCACCCATTGCGGCGAAGGGCCGAAGCTTGCTGGGAAGAATCTTTATGGGCAGTAAACAACTGGGCCCGGACTTTTTGAATTCGGGAAATCTTGTGTTGAGCAACCTGGAGTTGGCCAGCGAATACACATGGACTTTGGCGCACAATGACTTGATCGACACGAAGCTGTATGACCCGAGCCCCGATACTCCTTATGTTTTTGTTTTCGATGGAACCGACGACTACGGACGGCTGGCCGAGATTTTCCTTCCGGGCGACCAGAAGGGCAGCGATGGGGTGGTGCGCTGGTCGGGCGTCGCATTGAACACGCGCAAAATTACACTGAACCTTGGCCTGCCACAAGCGGCGGTCACATGGTCGGACTGGAGCAATCTGCTGGATATTCCGTTGATTCCTGTGGCGGGGCTGAATCACAACCAGATCCTCAGTCAGCCACCCGATGAGCTTGTTTCGCTAGTTCTGAAAGCTTTGCAGGTTAATAGTAAAGACGACTTTGATAAGTTCCACAGCGATGCGGTGGCCAATGCGGCGGTGGTGCAGCAGGGCAAAGAAAAGCTGGCGGAGAACGGCAACCGGTGGCAACAGTTTGTTGTACACGCGAAAGATAGTCACGGAAGCCCGATTACGGACTACTCCATCGAAATTCTTGCTATTGCCGCGGATAACACCGAAACCTCGGTCTCCGGTTTTGAAGCGGATGTGCACCCATTTGCGGCTGACAATAGTTTTCGCTGCTTCCACGTGGATCTCGACGCGCTTCCTGCGCTGGACGGGAGACGCCTGGTGGCACGCATCATAGCCTCGACCGGCACGGATTTGGTGGGGTATCAGGGATATGGTTCCAACGTCGCGGAGGGGGCGACGCCGAATTTTGGTCCCGTCGATCTGGATATTTCCGGCTATGACGGAGCGCAACCGGGTAAGCCGGCTCTGTTCTGGCCCTTTACGACGACGCTGATTGAAATTGTTTTGAACCGTGAACCCATGCCGCCGGTCAAGATTTTTCAGTGGTCTGTGGAGGAAGGTGACTCCTGAAACTTCGTGCAATGACAAGGCCGATGGCCGAGGAGTCCTAAAAGGACGGCCTGACTACATTTCAGCGTCGACAAAGAAAGTCAAGGCTTGAACACGGAGGACACGGGGCCTCACAGGGTAATCCCGGACTCAGCAAGGCACTTCGGGTTCCAGGAAAACATTCGCTTCTTCTTCCGCCGCTTCCAGGCCTTCGGGCAGCGAGCCGCGGTTGTATTCGGCCATGCGGTTCTTCCACTTGAGGAAGTCGGTGATGCTTTGCGGCTCGATGCGAACTTCCACGCGGCGGAGGCTGGCGAGGAGAAGATTCATTTCGTAGCGAAGGCCGGTGGCGCTGCGGAGATTCTTGGCGGCGAGCTGGATGATCTCGATGCCGCGACCGCGGAGTTCGAGCAGTCCCCAGCCGGTTGGCAATTCTTCGGGACGCAGAAGATTTGCGGGAGTCAGGTAGAAGCGCTCGCAGCCCACGCCGCGTTCCGGCTTGGAGCGGAAGGGCTTGACCCGGTCGGCGAGAAAATCGGCGCGCGTGACTTTGCACTCCACCAGCACGGAGTGATTGGCGCGCTTCCAGCCAATGGCGTCGGGCATTTCCCCGCTGACGCAGGCCTGCTCGGAGAGCACGACGCCGCAGCGGTAGGAACGCAGCCAGCGGACGGCTTTTTCGACGAGTTGGGCGTGAGTCATGGATTCGGCTTTCTACTCCCGCTGTGGTAGCGGCGAGATATTTGTATACGAAAACCCAGATTCGGGAAAAGTATCTGGATGGTTTCTTTTTCCGTTTCAACGATATCGAAGATGACCAACTTGGTCATGTCTGTTACCATGGTATCGTGCGTACCGTAAACATCGGCGAACTGAAAGCCCGGCTCAGCGCGCACCTCCAATTCGTGAAGAATGGCGAGGAGGTTCTGGTCTGCGATCGGAACAAGCCAGTGGCGCGCATCATTCCCTGCCAACTCCAGGATCAATCCGAGCGCGAGCGGCGTTTAATTGCGCGCGGCGTGCTTGTGCCCCCGAAGAAGAAGCGGAAGGGGCGTTTGACATGGCCCACCCCCCCTGGCAACGTCCCTGACGAAGTGATGGAACAAATATGGCGGGAAGAGCGGGAAGGCCGCTAACCCGGCATTCGGCTTTCTGGGATGCCAGCGCTCTGGTTCCCCTCTGCGTCAATCAAAGCCAAACGCCCAAGTCGATCGCACTCTATCAAAGTTACGATGCGGTGGTCTGGTGGGCCACGCCCATCGAAATTGCCAGCGCGCTGGCCCGCCTGGTGAGGGTGCAGCAACTCGATTCCGCTGGTTGGACCAAATCACGGAAGTTGACTGAGGCTCTCGCGGACTCCTGGTCCGTCATCCAGCCTACTCAAGCGATTCAAGGAAATGCCATTCGACTGATAAACCGTTTGGGGCTGAAAGCG
>Ga0209006_10006067_pt1 | contig 10961 bp, 11 predicted proteins | sample JacPin_JW_Ref_O2_FD_188567 | JGI IMG/M metagenome (GOLD analysis project Ga0209006, IMG submission 188567) | Forest soil microbial communities from Algoma, Ontario, Canada - Jack Pine, Ontario site 1_JW_Ref_O2 (SPAdes) (version 2) | ecosystem: Environmental > Terrestrial > Soil > Boreal... | reverse complement strand
CCCGTCATCGGCGAGGTCCGCCTCGGCGTCGCCGTCCGCCGCGGTAACCGGGCTTCCGCCGGGGGCGGCCGGTTAGGCTTTGGCGCGGGCCGCGCCGAGGGCGCCGCGCGCGATGCGCAGCAGCGCGGCGCGGGTCAGCGTCTCGGCCGGCATGCCGGCGCTTTTCACCTGGCGTTCGGTCTCGGTGAGCGCGCCCAGCACGGCGGCCGCGCGCCGGGGCGGCCACAGCCGGAGCTGGCGCTTGAAGCGGTCCTTCACCTTGAAGAACAGCGGCGGGCGTAGGCTCACTATCGCGTCCTCTTCGGAGCCGCCCTGGGCCAGCTTGGCCCCGGCGCGGTGCAGCCGCTCGAAATGCCGCATCGCCGCGCGCAGAATGCGCACCGGCGCTTCGCCTTCGGCCAGAGCGCGGTGGAGCGCGCGCTCGAATCCCGCGGTGTCGCCTTCGGCCGCGCCCAGCACCACGTCGTCGAGCGACAGCTCGGCGCTGTCGCCGACCACGTCCGCCGCGTCGTCGAAGCCGATGCGGCCGCCGTCGCCGGCGTAAAGCGCGAGCTTTTCCAGTTCCCGCCGGCTCATCATGCGGTCGCCGCCCAAGGACGCGACCAGGTATTGCACCGCGGCGGCGTCGGCGGTTACCCGGTGCGATCCCAGCACCTCGCGCACCAGGGCCTCGATCTCGCGCGGCCCGTCGAGATAACACGCGATGGCCGCCGCGTTGCCCGCTCCCTCGAAGGCGCGGCGCAAGGCCGAGCGCGGCTTCAGATCGCCCGCCTCGACCAGCACGAAGCTGTCGCCCGGCGGCATGTCCTTGAGGAACGCGGCCAGCGGCGCCCCCGCCGCGTCGCCGGCCTCGCGGATCCAGATCAGCCGCCGCCCGCCGGTGAGCGCGAGTTGCGCCGATTCGTCCTGCAGCCGGGCCGGCTTGGCGCCGAGCTCTTCGGGGGCGAGATAAACCACCCGGAAGGCGTCCTTTATGTCGGGCACGAGGGCGCGGGCGAGGGTCTCGGCGCGCTCGGTCACCAGGCCGCGGTCGGGGCCGTAGATCAGGCAAGCGCGCGCCGCCTTGTCGGGTGATTTGAGGAAAGCGGCGATGCGCTGCCGCTCGAGCTTCAAGGCGCGATTCTCAATTTGCGGCGGCGCGGCGATTGCGCACGAACAGCGAGATATTCGCCACCATGTCGTCGCTGATGTCGCTGACGGCGCGGGCGCGCGCGTCGTCCTCGGCCACCTGGGTGGCGTAGCCGTCTTCCAGGATATTGAAGGCGCTGATGGTGTGGCTGCGGCCGTTGAACACGATGGTCTCGCCCGGCGCCACCAGGGTGTAGGTGGCGCTGGCGCTGATCTCGCCGCGCTCCGAGGTGGCGTTGCGTTCGATGCCGAGATCGCCGCGCGACAGGGTGATCGCGGTGCGCAACTCGTAGCTCTGCGGCACGGAGACGCCGCGCGGATTGAGCCGCTCGCGCAAGGACATCGCCAGCAGCTGGCCGTCGCGGTCGGGAATCGATACGACCTTGATCGCCGCCAGATCGGGATCATAGGCGCCGGCGGTGCGCCCGCCGTAAAGCGGGTGGAAGCCGCAACCGGCCAGCGGCGAAGCCGCCAGGGCGATCAGCAGGGTGCGCCTAGACCACGACATTGACGATCCGATTCGGCACGACGATGGTCTTGCGCGGCGCGCGGCCGCCGAGCGCGCTGATCACGTTCGGGAGCGCCAGCGCCGCTTCCCGGGCGTCGCCTTCGCCGGCGTCGCGCGGCAACTCGACCGTACCGCGCAGCTTGCCGTTCACCTGCACCGCCAGCGTTACGGTCTCGGCCAGGATGAGGGACGGGTCCGCCTTGGGCCAGGGCTGGTCGACCAGGAGTTCCCGGTGCCCCAGCGCTTGCCACAATTCCTCGGCGAGATGCGGCATCATCGGCGACAACAGGCGCACCACCGACTCGATGGCCTCGCGCACAGCATCGCCCGAAGCCCGGGCGCTTTCCTCGATGGCATTGGTCAGCTCGCGCAGCCGCGCCACCGCCTTGTTGAAATGGAAGCGGTCGAGGTCCTCGGTGACGAAGGAAATCGTCTGGTGGGTCACGCGGCGCAGCCTCTGGTCGTCCCCGGATGGGTCATTGGGTATTTTGGCACCGGGCGGCGGCAAGGGCGAGGGTCTTTCGGAGACCATCCGCCACAGGCGGTTGGCGTAACGCCAGGCGCCCTCGATGCCGGCGTCGGTCCATTCCAGGTCGCGCTCGGGCGGGCTATCGGACAGGAGATAGAGCCGCGCGGTGTCGGCGCCGAAAGCCTCGACGATGACTTCGAGCCCGACCACGTTCTTCTTGGACTTGGACATTTTCTCGAGTCGGCCGGCGGAAACCGGACCGCCGCCGGGGCCGGTGAGGCGGCCGGATTCGTCGCGCCGCACCTCCTCGGGAAAGAGCCAGTGGCCGTCCCGGTCCTGGTAGGTCTCGTGGCAAACCATGCCCTGGGTGAACAAGCCCGCGAACGGCTCCTTGATCTTCCAATAGCCGCAGCGTTCGAGCGCCCGGGCGAAAAAGCGCGAATAGAGCAGGTGCAGCACGGCGTGCTCGATGCCGCCGATATACTGGTCGACCGGCATCCAGTAATCGACGTCCCGGCGCTCGAAGGCCTGGTCCGAACGCGGCGAGCAGTAGCGGGCGAAATACCACGAACTCTCGAAGAAGGTGTCGAAAGTGTCGGTCTCGCGCACGGCCGGTCCGCCGCATTGCGGGCAGGAAACGTGCTTCCAGGTCGGGTGGCGGGCGAGCGGGTTGCCCGGCTGGTCGAAGGTCACGTCGTCCGGCAGCGTCACCGGCAGATCCTTCTCCGGCACCGGAACGATGCCGCATTTCCCGCAATGGATGACCGGGATCGGACAGCCCCAATAGCGCTGGCGCGACACGCCCCAGTCGCGCAGGCGCCAGACGGTCGCGCCCGCGCCCGATTTGAGCTTCTCCAGCCGCGCGATCGCCGCGCGCTTGGCCGATGCGACGTCGAGCCCGTCGAGGAACCCGGAATTGATCGCCTTGCCGTCGCCGGTATAGGCCTCATTCCCGATCGAGAACGTCTTTGAATCTTCGCCCGGCGGCAACACCACCGGCGTGACCGGCAGGCCGTATTTGCGCGCGAATTCCAGATCGCGCTGGTCATGCGCCGGACAGCCGAAGATCGCGCCGGTGCCGTATTCCATCAGCACGAAATTGGCGACATAGACCGGCAGCTCGATGGCGTCATCGAAAGGGTGAGTCGCCTTGACGCCGGTGTCGTATCCCTTCTTTTCCGCCGTCTCCAGCACCGCCTCGCTGGTGCCCATGCGGTTGCATTCGGCGACGAATTCCTTGAGCTGCTTGTCGCCCTTGGCGAGCTCCTCGGCCAGTTTGTGGTTGGGCGCGACCGCCAGAAACGATGCGCCAAAGAGCGTGTCGGGCCGGGTGGTGAAGACTTCGAGGCGGTCTTTCCGGCGGCTTAGGGCAAAGAACACGCGCGCGCCTTCCGACCGCCCGATCCAATTCTCCTGCATCAGCCGCACGCGCTCGGGCCAGCGCGGCAAATCCTTGAGCGCGTCCACCAGCTCCGCGGCGAAGTCGGTGATCTTCAGGAACCATTGCGACAGCAGGCGTTTCTCGACCGGCGCGCCCGAGCGCCAGCCGCGTCCGTCGATCACCTGCTCGTTGGCCAGCACGGTGTTTTCCTCGGGATCCCAGTTGACCCAGGATTCCTTGCGATAGGCCAGGCCCACCTTGAGGAAATCGAGGAACATCTTCTGTTCGTGCCGGTAGTAGTCGGGGTCGCAGGTGGCGATCTCGCGCCGCCAGTCATAGGCGATGCCCATGCGCTTCAACTGGTCGCGCATGACGGCGATGTTGGCGTAGGTCCATTCCTTGGGGTGGACCTTGGAGGATATGGCCGCGTTCTCGGCCGGCAGGCCGAAGGCGTCCCAGCCCATCGGATGCAGCACGTTGAACCCCTGCGCGCGCTTGTAGCGCGCCACCACGTCGCCCATGGTGTAGTTGCGCACATGGCCGACATGGAGCTTTCCCGAGGGATAGGGAAACATCTCCATCACGTAGTATTTGGCGCGGCGCGGATCGGTCTCGACCTCGAAGCTTTTACGCTCGCGCCAGACCGCCTGCCATTTCTCTTCGGTTTCCTTGGCGTTATACCGCGCCATTGGGCGTGGGAACGCTTGGCCTGAGGTTATTTCTGCGCCGTGCTCAGACGCATCTGCCGGGCGCGCGCGAGAATCGCGTTCTCGAGGTCGCTGGCGGTATTCTGATCCACCTGCGCGTCGATCCAGTTGCCGGTCTTCTGGTCGCGCGTCTGGCGGAACACGCTGGTCTTCACGCCGTCGGCGCGCAGTTCGCGGCCGAGGATGAAGACGTTGACCTTGAAGCGCTCGTTGGGCGAGGTGGGCGGGCTGTACCAATCGGTGATGATGACGCCGCCGAAGGGATCGGCCGAGGCGAGCGGCATGAAGGAAACCGTGTCGAGCGTGGCGTGCCATAGGTAGGAATTGACGCCGATGCCCGGGCCGCCGCCGTTGTTCGAGCTGGTGGTGGTGTTGTCGGAGAAGATCATGGATATGATGCTGGCGTTCTTGCCGTCCATGTTGCGGTTGTATTCGTCGGGGTTGATGTATTTCGGATCGTTGCCGTAGGGATCCTCGGCGCGGCGCTGCGCGTCGGGATCGGTGCCGGGGGCGTAGCGGTCGCTGCTGAACAGGCTGCAGCCGGACAGCATCGCGCCGGCGAATAGGCACAGAAATGCAACTCTCGTTGCGGACATGACCAGCGGCTCCTTAAGCGCACTCCCCCCGGAACCTTGCCGGTCCGGGTTCACCAAATAATCTTATACCCGAGACCCCGCGCATGTCGCTATGTCTTCACCGCTTGCGCGCGCCTCCCAATCCGGCAGGACATGGAAAATACGAAATATTCCAATGACTTAACCCGCATCGCCGGCAACCTGGCGGGGGTTCGCGTGCGGCTGGTTCGGGCCGCCGAAGCCTGCGGCCGCGATCCGGCCGGGATTTCGCTGGTAACCATTTCCAAGGGCCAGGATGCGGCTTCGATCGGGGCGGCCCTGGCCCAAGGCCAACGCGTCTTCGGCGAGAACCGGGTGCAGGAAGCCCAAGCCAAATATCCGGCGCTCAAGGCCGAATATCCCGACCTCGTTCTTCACCTGGTCGGTCCGTTGCAGACCAACAAGGCGGCGGATGCGGCGGCGCTGTTCGATGTCATCGAAACCGTGGACCGGCCCAAACTGGCCGAGGCGCTGGCCCGGGCCATGGCGAAAACCGGCCGCCTTCCCGTCTGCCTGATCCAGGTCAATACCGGCCATGAGCCGCAAAAGGCCGGGATCGCGCCCGGCGAAGCCGACCGGTTCATCGCCGACTGCCGCGCGCGCTGGAAGCTGCCGGTCCGGGGCCTGATGTGCGTTCCGCCGGCGCATGAAAGCCCCGCGCCGCATTTTTCCCTGCTGGCCGCGATCGCCGCGCGCAACGGCCTGACGGAGCTCAGCATGGGCATGAGCGCCGATTTCGAGACCGCGATCTCCCACGGCGCCACATATATCCGCATCGGCACGGCGATTTTCGGCCCTCGCCCGGCCTAAAGCGCCCTAAAGCGCGATAATCACGCGGCTGGCCGCATCGGCCTCCGCCAGTACCGCCAGCAGATCGGCGCGCTTGAGCGCGATGCAGCCCTCGGTCGGGCCGTAATCGTCGCTGGCGAGGTGCAGGAAGATGGCGCTGCCGCGTCCCGGTCGTACCGGCTCGTCGTTGTAACCCAGCGGCACCACCAGGTCGTAAAGCCGGTCTTCGCGCCAGAGTTTCTCGGCGCGCGCCCGGTACGGCAGAACGACGGGGCGGTTATAGGCGGCATCGCCCGGATCGTCGCACCAGCCATCCGCCGGCGCGAGCGCCCGCACGGACAGCTTGGTCGCCGGGCGCGCCTCGCGGTCGGGGCGGTACAGCACGCGGCGCATGAGAAAAGATCCGGCCGGCGAGGTGCCGTCGCCCTCGCGCTTGTCCGCTTTCACGCCGCCGCGGCCGAGCGCGCATTGAAGCCGCCGCCCGTTCCAAACCGCCCAGCCGTCGCTGCCAACCGCGAGATTCATCTTATTTCGCCGGCGGCGCGTGCGCGTCAAGGCCGCGGCGTTGCAAAATCCGCCAGGCATGTTCGGCGTCGTCGGCGAATTCGAACAATTCCAGATCGGCTTGATCGACCATGCCCTCCTCGACCAACGCCGGGAAATTGATCACCCGCCGCCAATACTTCTCGTCGAACAGCACCACCGGCACCACGGGCGCCTTGCGCGTCTGCACCAGGGTCAGCATCTCGAACAGCTCGTCCAGGGTTCCAAACCCGCCGGGAAACACCACCAGCGCGTTGGCGCGCATGGCGAAGTGCATCTTGCGCATGGCGAAATAATGGAACTGGAAGGTCAGCTCCGGCGTCGAATAACGGTTGGGCTCCTGCTCGTGCGGCAGCGCGATGTTGAAGCCGATCGACGGCGCGCCCGCCTCGGCTGCGCCGCGATTGGCCGCCTCCATGATGCCCGGTCCGCCGCCGGTGGCGATGACGTTGTCGCGCCAGCGGTCATGCGGCGCCAGCGCCCCGCCGCGCTCCGAGGCGATGCGGGCGAATTCCCGCGCCGCTTGGTAATAGACCACCTGGCGCTCGAGCCGCGCCAGGTCCTGGCTCGCAGATTTGCGCGCCGCCTCGACCCGCTCGGGCGAGGGCGTGCGCGCGCCGCCGAAGACGATGACGGTCGAGCGGATGCCCCAGTCGCGCAACAGCAATTCGGCCTTGGCGTATTCAAGCGCGAAGCGAATGGCGCGCAACTCGTCGCGCAGCAGGAACTCGGTGTCCTCGACCGGAAGCTTGTAGCTCTGCGATCGCTTCTGCGGCGTGTCGTCGCTCAAGAGGGCCGGCCTTCCGCTGCGCTGTTTACCGCAGCCATCGTGCCGCCTGGCGCCTTGCCGCGCCAGCTTTCCCTGGCGGCGCTCAGCCCAGGTAGTTCTTGATCGTCTTCGGGTCGCGCGCCCGCGCCTCGCCCGGGTTCTGGCCGAATTCCCGCTTGGCGCGCCGCTGGCGCAACAGATCCCAGCACTGGTCGAGCAGGGTCTCGACCTGGCGCAACCGCGCGCGGTCGGCGTCGCTCGCCTGGCCGGCCGATTCCTTCTCGAACAGCGCGTGTTCCTCGCGCGCCAGGGTTTCGATATGCGCCGTCACGTGCGCGTCGGCCATCTGCGTTTCTCCCGCTCCGGTTTGCGCCCGCGTCACTTGCCGGCGAGCGCGTTCCTGAGCCGGCCGGCGCCGGGATGGTGTCCGGCGCCGCTGAAGACCTGGTCGGGCGTCAGCGGCTGGCCATAGTATTTCGACGTGGAGCCGTCATCGAAGGAGATCGAAGTGCCTTCGATGTTGATCCCGCCATAGGCGCCGGTGGCATGCACCCAGGCCACCACGTCGGCGGTATCCGCCGTGAGCGAGTTCTGCTTGTTCTCCTGGCCGACCACGAAGACGCCGACGCCGTCCTGGCCGCCGAACTTGACCTGGTTGCGCATCCATTGGTCGAGCGCGCGGTCGGTCATGATGAAGAACACGGTCTGCGACTGCTGGAATCCCGCCTGCAAGCCCAGCGTGCCGCCGCCGATCGAATAGAAGGCGGGGTCGCTCCAACTCCCGTCGGGCCGTTTCACCACCAGCACCGCGGCGCCGCCCTGGCCGCCCACGATCAGGCCGCCCTTGGACAATTCAGGCACGATCATCAGCGCCTTGGCGCGGGCGAGCAGACTGCCGGAATAGGTGAAATTCGGATCGCTGCGCATCGGCGCCACCACGGCGGCGGCCTTGTCGACCAGGTTCTGCTGGTCTTGGCCTTGCTGGGCGAAGGCGCTGACGGGAGCCGCGACAGGCGCGGCGGCGATCACGGCCAGGAATAAGGCGGATAAAGCAACTCTGCGGATCATGGCGACCTCATTATTTCGGGTTTTCAGGCGCCTCAATTCAATCACGAGAATAAGGCAATTCCGCGGTGTGAATAAGGAAAAGAGCATACGCGCAATCGCACCAGGCCGCCATTGAGCGTTGCACAGGCCGCGCCCCGCCTAGCACCTTACGTGCGAAGCAGAAGGCGCGCGCCTTCAAGGGTTAATCGTCCCAGACGAGCGCGCTCATGAGCATGTCGATGACCGTGCCGTCGCTCGACAACGGCAGCACCAGCGCCTCGCAATCGTGGGGCGCGTCCACGTCGATGAACACGTGGTCGCGCCGGTGGGCGACCGGGGCGCGCTTCTCAATCACCTCGGTGAAATGTTCCTTCGCCAGCCGGGCATGGCCGGCCGAGGGTATTTCATCGACGCTCTTTTTCGTCATCTCCTTGCCGATGTTATGGCTCAGGATGGACGCGTGCAGGCGGTAGGAAAACCGCAACGGGTCGTAGGCGACGTCGACCAAAGACAGGTTTCCCAGAATGTATTTGAGATCGGCCGGCGTGAAATCCGCGCGGCGCGGGAATTCACGCCCGTTGCGGCGGCTTTCCCAATCCGCCAGCAAACGCTTCAAGCGCGGCGCTCGTATCTGGTACATGTCCGGATTGTCGAACTTCGCCGTTAAGGCATTGTGTACGGACGGAAAGCCGCATTGCGGCGCGATTTTTTCCTACCGGCTTCGCGCGTCGGGTGCCACGCGAGACGTGGCCTGTGCTACGCCCTAATCCGCCGCCGCGCTCTCGTATTCGTCATTGGCCGCGAGCCACGCCGATTCGGCCAAATCGAGCGCATGAGCGGCGGCGGCGCGTTGCCGGGCCAGCGCGGCCGCCTTGGCCGGGTCGCGCCGGAACAGATCGGGCGCGGCCAAGGCCGCGTCGAGCGTCTTGATCTCCTCGCTGAGCGCGGCCACGTCGCGCTCGGCCTGGTCGGCGCGCCGTTTCAGGGGTTTGAGATTGCGCCGCCGCCCGTCGCCGCCGCGCGTCTCGGCCTTGGGCTTCGCCGCCGCGCGCTGCGCCGGCGCGTTCTCGCCCGCCAGCAAGAAGCGCCGGTAATCGTCGAGATCGCCGTCGAAGGGCTCGACCCGCCCGCCCGACACCAGCATCAGCCGGTTCGCCGTGGCGTCCAGCAGCCTTCGGTCGTGGCTCACCAGCACCACCGCGCCCTCGAAATCGTTGAGCGCGTTCAAAAGCTCGTTGCGCGCGTCGATGTCGAGATGATTGGTCGGCTCGTCCAGGATGAGCAGGTTGGGCCGGTCGAGCGTCGCCAGCGCCAGCATCAGCCGGGCGCGCTCGCCGCCGGACAGATTGGCGACCCTGGTCTTCGCCTTCTCGGCGGAGAAACCGAAGCCGCCGAGCTGAGTGCGCAATTTCTCCATCGGCAGCTTGGGGCGCAATGCGGCGAGGGTTTCAATGGGCGTGAGATTGCCGTCCAATTCCTCGAGCTGGTGTTGCGCGAAATATCCCGGCACCAGCTTGCGCGCGCGGGTGACGGTGCCGCCCATTGGCTCGAGCTTCGCCGCCAAGAGCTTGGCAAACGTGGATTTGCCGTTGCCGTTCTTGCCCAGGAGCGCGATGCGGTCGTCGGGGTCGAAGCGCAGCGCGAGATGCGACAACACCGGCTTGCCCGCCTCGTAGCCGACCGAAGCGCCGTCCATGGTGATGAGCGGCGGGTTGGCGGGATGGGGCTCGGGGATGCGGATGGGCGTCACGTGCTCGTCCAGGGGCACCGATACGATCTGCATGCGCGCCAGCATCTTCATGCGGCTTTGCGCCTGGCGCGCCTTCGAGGCCTTGGCGCGGAAGCGGTCGATGAAGGCCTGCATGTGCGCGCGCGCCGCCTCTTGCTTCTTGGCGAAGGCGGCGTCGAGCGCGCGCCTGGCCGCGCGGGTCTCGACGAAGGTGTCGTAGCCGCCGGTATAGAGCGTGAGCTTGCCGCGCTCGAGATGCAGGATGAATTCCGCCGCCTTGTTGAGGAGATCGCGGTCGTGGCTGACGATCAGGGTGGTGCCGCGGTAATTGAGCAGGAATTCCTCGAGCCACAGCAGCCCTTCGAGGTCGAGATAGTTGGTCGGCTCGTCGAGCAGGAGCAGATCGGGCGCCTGGAACAGCACCCCCGCCAGCGCCACGCGCATGCGCCAGCCGCCGGAGAATTCGGCGCACGGGCGAAGCTGCTCGGCCGCCGAAAAGCCCAGCCCCGCCAGGATGGATGCCGCCCGCGCCGGCCCCGAATAGGCGTCGATGGCGATCAGGCGGTCATAGACGTCGCCCAGCGTGTGCGGATCGGTCTCGCTCTCGGCCGCCGCCATCAACCGGGCGCGCTCGGTATCGGCGGCCAGCACCGTGTCGATCAGACTTTCCGGGCCGCCGGGCGCTTCCTGCGCCACCGCGCCGATCTTCCAGCCGCGCGGCCAGGCGACATTGCCGCCATCGGCGGCAAGCTCGCCCTGGATCACCCGCAGCAGCGTCGACTTGCCCGCGCCGTTGCGCCCGACCAGGCCGATGCGCCGCCCGGCCGGCAGGTTGGCGCTGGCGCCAGCGATGATTTCGCGGCCGGCGATGCGGACGGTGAGGTTGTCGATGGCGAGCATGGGCGGGGGTGTCGGTGTGGATAAGAGTGATAACGAGGCCGCGTATATAGCATTTTTGGCGGCTGCCAGCCCGCGTTTGGCGGCTTAAAACGTCGCCGATCGCTGGGTTTCAGCTTGATCCTTTGCCATTCCAGGGCGGCAAGCTAGGTGGTCGGCGCCGCGGCCGGAAATGTCACACCTAGGTACCGGTCCCGCCTGTTAAACCACTGCTGAAGAACAATATTTTGCTTATCCGGCAGCCCAAATCCCCGGCATGGGAATTCGACATCCGGCTGCGCTTACTGCCGAATACCTGCAGGATTGACTAATCGGCTTGGTGTTCCCGTAACTCGACCCCGGCGAGGTCGAGCGCCTCTCTGGGATAGGCATCGCGTCCC
>Ga0209006_10006066_pt1 | contig 10962 bp, 8 predicted proteins | sample JacPin_JW_Ref_O2_FD_188567 | JGI IMG/M metagenome (GOLD analysis project Ga0209006, IMG submission 188567) | Forest soil microbial communities from Algoma, Ontario, Canada - Jack Pine, Ontario site 1_JW_Ref_O2 (SPAdes) (version 2) | ecosystem: Environmental > Terrestrial > Soil > Boreal... | reverse complement strand
TAACCGCCAAGGTTAGCCGCGGCATCCCCGGCAGGCTCGGCGAGATGTACGAGATCGCCCGCGGGCTCACCGATAAGCCGCTGAAGGTGAGCGTCGGCGCCGGCCCGGCTAACCTCACGTTCCACGTCGACCTCAAGTACCCGGGCTCGCGCTACTCCGAGCAGCGCAAGCTCGCCGAGGACATCGTGCCGATCTTCAATCAGGACCTGAAGGACCTGGTGGCGCGCGGCGTGGAGTTCATCCAGATCGAGGACCTCGGCGGCTGGCAGCTCGCGTGGGATCCCGACTCGAAGTGGATCATCGACGTCCTCAACGCCTGGATCGACGGCGTCGACGCTAAGATCGCCTGGCACTCGTGCCTCGGCGCGGGCTACGGCAACACGTTCCGCACGGTCGAGGACGCGCTGCCGCGCGTGCTCGAGCGCTGGCAGGACGTCAAGGTGCAGCAGTACGCGCTCGACTTCGCGCTGCGCAACATGGTCGACGTGCACGCGCTCAAGGAGCTCGCGCCCGACCGCGAGGTGCAGGCGGGCGTGATCGACATCCGCTCGCTCTACATCGAGACCGACGACGAGATCGTGCGCCGGATCCACCAGGTGCTCGAGCACATCGAGCCCGGGCGCGTCTACCTGTCGACCGACTGCGGCCTGAAGGCGCTGCCGCGCTTCGTGGCGTTGGAGAAGCTGAAGGCGCTGGTGCGCGCGGCGAACCGCGTGCGCGCCGAGCTGCCGGCCCCGAGGGTGGCGGCCCGTCATGGCCGCAGGGAGGTCTCGCCGGCCGTCAATGGCCGCAGGGACGTCCCGCCGGCCGTTAATGGCCGCAGGGAGGTCTTGCTGTAAGATTGCGCCTTCGCGCCTGTGGGGAATATTTACTCGTGCCCATCTCGGTCCGCTCTTGAATCGCTTGAGATAGGCGATGCGCGCGGAAAAACGCGCGACCGCGTGGCGGCGAAACGAGCAGCGAAGGCTGGTGTTCCAAGAGACGGTGATCACAGGCCAACAAGGGGTGGGGCAAGCCTTTCCTGCGGGTATTTAATTCTTGCGCTCCCCGCGGCCTTGACGAGCTTCACTCGGCAGTCCAGCCGCCGTCAACGACCAGCGAACTGCCTGTCATCAAGGCGCTAGCGTCGCTAGCCAGGAACAAGATGGGACCTGTTAAATCCTGAAGTTGACCAAGCCGACCTAATTTAATGCGATTGAGCGTATCCGTTCGGAAGCTCTCGTTTTGGAAAAACGGACGTGTCATCGGGGTCTCGACGAAAGTCGGTGCCAGCGAATTGACCCGGATATTATGCGGTGCCAGTTCGATCGCCATCGCTTTGGTGAAACCCTCCATCGCATGCTTTGTTGCGCAATATACGCTTCGATTTGCGGCGCCCACATGACCCATTTGGGAAGACACGTTGACGATTGCGCCGCCCTTCTTTGCTTCGATTAATCGGCGCGCGAAAGCTTGCGCCACAAAGTATGCGGCGCGGACATTCAAGCCAAAAATAAAATCAAAGTCTGCGCTCGTCACGTCGACAAATGGTGCCGGCCGATTGGTGCCGGCATTGTTAATCAGGATGTCGAATGGTGGTTGGTCGCCAATGGTTCTTTGCACTGCATCGAGATCGCGAACATCGGCCGCGATTGAAGAGGCCTGTTGACCTTTCGCTCTGATTGCCTCTGCTGCTTCCGCGATCTCGCTCGCCGTGCGCGCTATCAAGCACACATGAGCCCCGGCTTCCGCTAACGCCGATGCCGCGGCCAAGCCGATGCCCCGTCCGGCGCCGGTAACCAGCGCTCGTCGACCGTCGAGCCTGAAATTTGCAGCGCTGAAGAGTTCAACGCTCATTCCGCAGCCTGGCCGTAGGGAATGTTGCGCCCGCCATACCGGCGAACTCGGATGTTCGCTTGTTCGGCGTGGCCCGAAAAGCCCTCAAGCAGGCAAAGTCGAGAGCAATATTCGCCGATCATTGCGCTTGCCTTGTCGGTGAGAACCTTCTGATACGTGCATGTTTTGAGAAACTTTCCGACCCAAAGACCGCCGGTAAAACGGGCATTTTTTCTCGTCGGTAGCGTGTGATTCGTACCAATCACCTTGTCACCGTATGCCACGTTGGTGCGCGGTCCTAAGAATAGGGATCCGTAATTGCTCATTTTGCTGAGAAAGTAATCCGGATCCCGGGTCATCACTTGCACATGCTCTGAAGCAATTCGATCGGCCTCCTGCACCATTTCCTCCTGTCCATCGCAGACGATGACCTCGCCATAATCCGCCCAGGCCTGTCGGGCAACCTCGCGGGTGGGGAGGATTGTTAGCAATCGTTCAACTTCGTTGATAGTTTCCCGCGCGAGCTTTTCAGAGTCAGTGATCAGCGCAGCTGGAGAGCTTGGTCCGTGCTCGGCTTGACCTAGAAGATCGGTGGCGCAGATCTCGCCATCGACGCTATCGTCGGCAATGATGAGAGTTTCAGTGGGACCTGCCAGAAGATCAATACCAACACGTCCGAATAACTGCCGCTTGGCTTCCGCGACGTAAGCGTTGCCGGGGCCCACGATCATATCGACCGGCGGAATCGCCTCAGTGCCGAGTGCCATTGCGGCAATGGCCTGAACGCCGCCGAGCACATAGATTTCATCCGCCCCGCCATAATGCATGGCGGCCACGATGGCCGGATGCGGACTTCCGTTGAACGGTGGTGCACAGGCGAGGATACGCTTTACACCGGCAACTTTAGCAGTGACAATCGACATATGCGCCGAAGCAACCATTGGATAACGGCCACCCGGGACGTAGCAACCGATTGAACCCAGCGGAATGTGGCGATGACCAAGAATGACGCCCGGCAAGGTTTCTACTTCGACGTCATGCAGCGTCTCGCGCTGTTTCTGAGCAAAGTTGCGCACTTGATCTTGCGCAAACTTTATATCCTCTAAATCGCGCGCGTGAACCTGCGAGATCGCCTTTTGGATATCGGATTCAGAAAGGCGAAAGTGCTGCGGTGCCCAGTCGTCGAATCGTTTGGAAAACTCGCGTACCGCCGCATCCCCACTATTTTCGATTTGCGTTATGATGTTCTCAACGACTTCGCGGACTTTGAGGTCAGTAATTTTTACCTGATTTGAATCGAGTCCGCGCTTGAGCCAACGAGACATGTTTTCCCTCCGCCGAGGTCAAAGGAACAAAATGCAGTGGCGCAGGTGCGCCGCGCAGCAGGGCTTGCAGGCGGCAACCTGCGACGAGACCATAGTGCATACGCTTGCAATTTGGTAAACACTCCCATAGTGGGCAGGGCGGCCAATGTCCAGTCCATCGCGCACTTCTCGGCTCCTCGAAGCGCGACGAATGGATCGCCTCACCTCGCCTCGTACCGCCACGCCTTGCGCTGCCGTGTCACTCGTCCACAGGACGATTCCAACACAGGTCTGTATGTTGTAATGAGGTCCCTCTGGGGAAGTGTCATGGCACGTCGATCTGAGCACCTGCAAACAAAGCGACTGAGAAAACCGACCTCGTTGGATGTCGCTGGGATGGCCGGGGTTTCCCAAAGTGCTGTCTCGCGAGCTTTCACGGAGGGTGGGAAAGTCTCCAAAAAGACCAGGCAAAGGATTTTGAAGGTTGCCAAGAAAATCGGCTATGTGCCCAATCTTCACGCCAGCAGTTTGATTACTCGGCGTACCGGGATGATTGCTTTGATCATGGGGGACATAACCAATCCATTTTACCCCGAGGTTCTCGAGACATTTGCTAGTCGCCTGCAGAGTGCGGGCAAGCGCGTGATGTTATTGCGGCTATCCCGAGATGAGCCGGTTGATTGGGCGCTTCCCCATGTTTTGCAGTATCAAGTGGACGGGATCATCATCGCGACTGCAATGCCCGGACAGTCCGTCAGGGAGCTCTGCGCGAGAGCTCATGCCCCTGTTGTATTGTTTAATCGAGTAGTTAGCGGTGTGTCCGTTGACGCTGTGTGTTGCGACAATAACGCCGGCGGCCGCATTGTAGCGGATATTCTCCTGGACTCGGGTCACCGGCGGTTTGGCTTCATAGCGGGTCTCAAGGGCGCCTCGACCAGCGCCGAGCGCGAGCGCGGTTTCTTCGAGCGTGTTCTCGCACGGACCGGGACGATACCTTCGAAAGCATATGGAGACTTCACCTATGAGGGAGGCAACCGAGCGGCTCTTGCATTGTTTGCGCTACCGCATCGGCCGGACGCGTTATTTGTTGCAAATGACATTATGGCCCTGGGTGCGCTTGATGCGCTCCGCATCGAGCTCGGGCTGCGCGTTCCTGACGACGTTTCGGTCGTCGGTTTTGATGATATCGCAGCCGCTGCCTGGCCGAGTTATTACCTAACGACGTTCCGGCAGCCGATCAATCACATGGTCGAGGAGACCTTGCGGCTTCTTGCCGAGCGCATCGCAAACCCAAATCGTGAGCCGGCCACCATGCTGGTACCGGGACGCCTTGTGCCGAGAGCGTCGGCGCGGTTGACATCGCTTCTACACGCGCCAGTCGAGCCTGCAGCGTAGAGAAATTCCCGCCCATCGAAGTCGACCAGATATCGAAGTCGACTAGACAAGCGGCCTCTTCTTGCCTACGATTGCAAACGTATGCACTGGCTGGTTGCATAACTGGCCGGCTGCGTACATGAGCCGTAATTCGGTCCATTGCCGCGCGAACTCAAAATAGCGGCGCAGGGGGAGGCACAATTGAAACATCTGAAAATCAGCTTTGCTGTACTTGCTGCGACTTTGGCGGTGGCCGGCGCTGCTGTCGCCGGCGGCGTCGATGAATTGTCGAAAGACATTCAGCAGACGCTCTACAACAAAGATATGCTCGATCCGATGCAGCCCGTCGCTGAGAGTCCTTATCGCGATTGGAAGCCCAAAAAAAGCCCGCCGTGGAAGATCGGCTATGCGAGCTCTTATGCCGGCAATACCTGGCGCGCCAATGTGATGGATCGCCTTCAGAACACGCTGATTCCAAAATGGAAGAAGCTCGGCCTGATCAGCGAGGTGGTCATCACACAATCCAATCTGAATGACTCGACTCAGATTCAGCAAATGCGCCAGCTCGTCGACCAAGGCGTCGATGCAATCATCATCTGCTGCTCCAACCCGACAGCGTTGAATCCAACTGCACAATACGCCCACGATCGCGGAGTGCCGGTATTTTCGATATCTGGCTATATCACTTCGCCCTATTCAGTGAATTCTTCGGCCAATTTCGTTGTGAGCGGCAACATGCTCGGGGATTGGACGGCCAAAGAAATCGGCGGCAAGGGCAACGTACTCGTCGTTGAGGGTATTCCGGGCACATCCGCTTCTGACTCGCAAGACAGGGGGAGCAAGGCGGCGCTCGCGCGCTACCCCGATATAAAGGTGGTGGGTTCGCTCGCTGGTATGTGGACGGACCAAGTTGCGCAGGCCGAGATCCAGAAGTGGCTCGCTACCAACCCGGGCGAGTTGAACGGCATCATTATTCAGGATGCCTCCGAGCAGGGAGCAATGCGCGCCTTGAAGCAATCGGGCCGAAAGATGGTCCCGATCACGATCGGCGGAGAAATCGGGCCGCTGTGCTATTGGCGTAAGAATCCGACATACGTATCCGCCGCCATACTGCCCTGGCCCCCGGGCGATGAGGTCGAAATGACCTGGAACGTCATGATGCGGACGCTTCAGGGCCAAGGCCCAAAGGTCGAATCGATCCTGACCAAGCCGCAAATCTTGACATTCGACGATATCAAGAAAGTGCTGAACGAGGATTGCAACGAGGAAGCCGATGGTTGGTACAACCCCGGCATCGAGAAGTGGGCAGGCAAAGCCTACCTTGATCAGTTCTTCCTTCGCCCGGCGGATCCGGAAACCTACAAGCCCTGAGGCTCAGGGCGGCGTGTCCGCCGCGCCCGCGATCGGGCGCGGCGGAGCCTTCATTTTCCCGCGGGCCCACATGTCATGGCAGTTGCGACCGTAGAAATAGCGTCGGTTCGCAAGACCTTCGGCCCCACCGTTGCGCTCAACGGTGCGAGCCTGCGCGCCTATGAAGGCGAGGTTCATGCGATCATCGGCGGCAACGGCTCCGGCAAGAGCACACTCGCCAAGGTCATTTCCGGCGTGCTCATTCCCGACAGCGGGCAAGTGTCGGTATTTGGAAAATCCGCGAGCACGCCGGTCGAGGCGAAAGCCCTCGGGATTGCCAATGTGTATCAAGAAGTGCTCGTCACTGATGAATGCTCGGCGCTCGACAATCTTTATGTCGGTGCCGACAATCTGTTCAGCGCCAGCATCGGGCAAGACGAGAAAGTTGCAAATGCCGGCGCGCTGATGCGCGAACTCCTGGGCTTCGAGCTCGATCTGCAAACGCCGGTGGGCGATCTGCCGCTGAGCATCAAACAGTGGATCACCATCGCCCGCGCGCTGCTCGCCGATCCCAGACTTCTCATTCTCGATGAATCCTCCGCCGCCCTGGACTTCGATTCGACCGAGCGGCTTTTCCGGAAAATGCGCGAGCTCAAGACGCGCGGCGCCAGTATTCTTATGGTGAGCCACCGCATTGCGGAACTGGTGCGCATCGCCGATCGCGCCACCGTTCTGCGCGACGGAATCGATGTCGGCTGCCTCGAAAAAGAGGAGATCACCGAAGCGCGCATTTTCGAACTGATCGCCGGCCCGGAGCGCGGCTGGACGCTGACGACGCAATCCGTTGCCGAGCGGCAGAGTCAGAAGCCGGTGCTTCGGGTCGAAGGCGGCCGGGTTTGGCATGATGCGGGGCTGATCGACTTTACCCTCTATCCCGGTGAGATTGTCGGGATCACCGGCCTTGACGGACAAGGCCAGACGGACTTCGTGCGCTGCCTCGCCGGCGTGCAGAGCCTCGTCGCCGGCCGCATCAGCGTGATTGACGGCAAGAACAGCGAAGACGTGAATGATCTTCGTTCCGCGCGCGACAATGCGGTGACGTATGTTTCGGGTGACCGGAAGAAAGAGGGCATTTTCCCAAACCTGAGCATTTTCGAGAATCTGCTCATTTCGGTCTACCAAGACTATCGGCTTGGCGGATGGCTCAATCTCGCCGATCGTCGGAAGCTTCAGCCGGTGTTCGAGTGGGAATCCGACAGGCTCGCGGTCAAGATGGAAAGCCGGGACAACTTAATCACGTCGCTGTCCGGCGGCAATCAGCAAAAGGTGCTGATCGCGCGCGCGTTCGCCGAGAAGCCCAATGTCCTGGTGCTCAACGATCCGGCGCGCGGCATAGATGTCGGCGCCAAGCTCGATCTCTACCGCAACCTGAGGGACTTCGCCGCCAACGGCAAGGCGGTGGTTTTCCTCTCCAGCGAGATCGAAGAGTTTCTCAGCCTCTGCACCCGTGTGCTGGTGTTCCGCAACGGCGCCATCTCGTCCGCATTCGATCCGCCCTATGACGGCCACGTTATTCTCAATGCGATGTTTGGAAGGCGTGCAAGTGCGGCGCTGCCCGGGGAGACGAACGAGCAGCACGCGCACGAAGTCGCCCAGCGGCTGCGCCAGCGGCACGATGAAAAAAGCCACCCAATTCCCCGCCCGCTCAAGACGCCGGCTGCGACGGCAACGACGCAGGATGAACCGTTCAATTTCACCGCCCCGGATATCCCGCCGGGGTCCGTCATCCCGCAACGTTTTGCCGAGGACAACAAAGTATCGCCGCGACTCGCATGGTCCGGAGCGCCGGCGGGAACGAAAAGCTTCGCAGTCAGCGTGACCGATCCCGATCTGCCGCCAGAGTTTAACTTCCCCCGCGCGTTCGCCCATTGGCTGGTCTTCGACGTCCCGGCCGATACGCGCCAGCTTGCGGAAGGTGCCAGCGGCAGCGCCGCCATGCCGGCCGGGGCGCGCGAGCTCAACAGCGATTTCGTGACGTTCAACATTCCCGGCTTCGGGCGCGGTTACGGCGGACCGTGGCCGCCCGACCGGTCACACCGCTATGTCTTCACGCTCTACGCGCTCAAGGCTGAGCATCTCGGCCTCGCCGACGACGCCACCTTCGAGGGCTTTGCCGCCGCCGTCTTGCCGGTGACCATCGCGTCACATTCGTTCGTGGCCCATTATGGCCCGGCCAAGAGACCTCTACCAAACTGATCGGAGACCCCCGCATGCGCGAGCAGTCCAGGAGGAGAGCATGAGCCGCTATTCAACCCGCAAGAGCTTCGATCTCGAATGGGTCGAGCACTGGGCGCGCCGCGTCAATGAGGATCGCATACTGGCCGTCATCGGCCGCTTCTTCACCGGAAAATTCGTCCTCGGCATCGACGAAACGGATTATCTAATCGAGGTGAGCAAGGGGAAAATCCAGCGCATTGCCGAAGGCCTCGCCGCCAACGACTTCGGCTTCGACTTCGCGCTTCGGGCCCCGAGCGGCAGCTGGGCGAAGTTTTCTCAACCTATTCCGCCGCCGATGTTCAATGACATCTGGGCCATGGCGCATCCCTTGCACCAGCACATGCGCATCGAAGGCAACACGCTTCCATTCTGGCAGAACTTGCGGGCGCTCACCCACATGCTCTCCCTGATGCGGAGCGCCTAAAGCGAACGCCAGGAGACTAAAGATGAACACGCATGATCCGATTGTTGGGCGCTATGTCTATGTCCAGTGCGAGGGCAAGACCTACCGTACCTATTACGAAGAGAACGGCGAGGGCATTCCGCTGGTTTGCCTGCACACTGCAGGAACCGACGGCCGGCAATATCGGCACCAGCTCTGCGATCCCGATATCACGGCGAACTTCCGCGTCATCGTTTTTGACCTGCCGTGGCACGGCAAATCGCTGCCGCCTGCGGATTTCTACTTGAAGGAGGACGAATACAAACTCACCGCCAAATTCTATTCGGACTTCATCGTTGCGTTCTGCCACGCGTTGGAGCTGAAGAAGCCGGTGATCTTGGGGTGTTCGATGGGCGGCAACGTCTGCCTTTCGCTCGCGCTGCGTTACGAGCACGAGTTCCTGGCCCTCATCGCGCTCGAGGCCTGCGACTACTCCCCCGGCTGGTGGATCAATCCGCTTCACCACCCGCACATCCATGGCGGCGAAGTGGTGGCGACCTCTGTGTTCGGCCTGATGTCACCGGAAAGCCCGGATGAATATCGGTGGGAAACCTGGTGGTATTACGCCCAAGGCGGGCCCGGTGTCTTCAAGGGCGATCTGTATTTCTACAGCGTCGATTCCGACCACCGCGACCAAGTCTCGAAAATCTCGGGCAAACTGCCGATGTTTTTTCTCACGGGCGAATACGATTTCGCTTGCACCCCCGAAATGACCGAGCGCACGGCGGAGAAGATCAAGAACGCCGAGTGCATCATCTTCTCAGGCGGTCATTTCCCGACCTCCGAAGACCCGGTGAAGTTCAAGGAGGTGATCTCGCCAGTGCTTAGAAAGGTCCTGGCGCTCGATCCGGAACGTCGGCGGGAGAGGAGCGGCGCCTTTACCACGCGCAGTTCGCTGTCGAGCGCCCGGGCTGAGCGACCGGCGGCGAATGCGGATGGCCGCCGGCATATCGAACTCTGATCAGAGGTGACGGCTCTCGCCATGACGGAATCCAGAGGCACGCAAAACACCTATCTCCTGATTCCGATTCTGCTGCTTGCCATCCTGGTGAGCATCGCAGTGATTCGCGGGCCGAACCTCGTTTCGCTCTCGGGGTTCGGCAGCGCGATCATCGTCGCGGCGCCGCTGATCCTCGCCACCTATGCGCTGATGGCGGTTGCGCTTGCAGGCCGCGGCACCGTCGACCTCGCCGTCGGGCCGCTGCTGGCCTTCATCAACGTCTCGATCGTTACCCTGAACGGTCTCGGTCTCGTGACCTCTCCGCTCGGCGTGTTCGTCGTGGCGATCGGCATCGGGGTGATCTACCAGATCCTGTTCGCGCTGGTGATCATCGTGGTACGCGTGCAGCCGATCATTGTGGCTTTGTCGGGTTTCCTGGCGCTGTCCGGTATCAACCGCGTGATCCTGCCGCGGCCAGGTGGTGTTGCGCCGGACTGGATGATCTCCTGGGGCCTCGGCAATACGATCTTTTCGCCCGTGCTCCTGATCCTGGTGTTTGCCACGGGCGGATGGCTCCTGTTCACGCTGTCGCCGTTCTTCAAGCATCTGCGCATGATGGGCTACGACGAGCGCGCCGCATTCACGGCAGGCGTGCGCAGCGACGTCGTGCGGGTCGGTGCGCACGTCATCGCCGGCATCTTCGTCGGCCTCGGTGCAATTTGTTACACCGCGCTGATTGCTTCCGGCGACCCGACGCAAGGCACGACCATGTCGTTGACCGCCGTGACCGCCGTGGTGCTGGGTGGCGTCAGTCTGGCGGGCGGGCGGGGCACCGTCACCGGCGCGCTGCTCGGGGCCACCAACCTGTTCCTGATCGGATACGTACTGGCGACGTTTCAATTTGGCCCGGTCCAAGGTTTTGTGACGCAACTGCTCTACGGGCTTACGCTCATTGTTTCGCTGCTCCTGACCATGCTGGTGCCGATCGTCGGACGCTACATCAGCTTCATTTCTCCGTTTGCCGCCGTGACGGTGCTGGGTCTCGTGGTCGCCGGCATCGTTCTGGAAGTCAGCACAGCTCAGATTTACGGCGGCGCCGGTCCGAGCGCCGCCGTCTCAGGCGACCTCGTCCATCGCTATCTGATTTTCCCGCCGGGCGGCGATGGGCAGTCGCTCGCGATTTCGTTTTCGCCACTACAGAGGTTGCTTTTCATCGCCGCGGCCGGCATTGCCGCGCTCGTCGTCATGATGCGTGTCGCCGTCGTTGAAGCCGGCGCCCGTCGGTTCGGCGTCTTCGGCCACGCGGTCGTCGCTTGCTTCCTTCTGCTGTTCCTGGCGCTCATTGCCATCTACAGCCAGCCGGCGCGCGGAGGCCTCCTGCCGTGACGCTCATGCCGTTGCCCCGCTCCACCTTCCTTCTGGTTTTGAACCTGGCGATCGCATTGATCGTTGGCGCGATC
>Ga0209006_10006065_pt1 | contig 10963 bp, 8 predicted proteins | sample JacPin_JW_Ref_O2_FD_188567 | JGI IMG/M metagenome (GOLD analysis project Ga0209006, IMG submission 188567) | Forest soil microbial communities from Algoma, Ontario, Canada - Jack Pine, Ontario site 1_JW_Ref_O2 (SPAdes) (version 2) | ecosystem: Environmental > Terrestrial > Soil > Boreal... | reverse complement strand
CGCCGAAATCGTCCAGAATATCCAGGATCAGAATGCGCGCATTGTCGCCCGCGGCTTTTCGATAGAAATACGCTGCGCTTAGACCGCTGATGCCTCCGCCGACGATCACCAGATCGTAATGCTCGCCAGTGTCCACCGGTTTGTCGGCTTGATTCCAGAATGTGTGATCGCGCAGAGCATGAGCCGTGGTGAAGGAGCCGGGATACAAGCCGCGCATGCCGGTAAGCGCAGGCGGATAACTGCTGGGCGAGGGTTGAGCGGCAGCGCCGGTCTGTCCGAAGGCCGAATGGACCCCCAACAAAGGCGCGCCAATCGCCACTGCCACGCCATTCAAAAAATCCCGCCGCTTGATGGGGCGGTCCATTCCAAGTTCACGATCTTGGGAGTTCATACAGGTCAGTCCGTCTCGGTGGGAAGCGCCGGCAAATCGCCGGAAATTTCAGGGACGAAGGAAGGCGACCGCGCGCTCCAAATGGTGGACCAGGCGAAGCCGATCAGGAGCAGAGCCGCATAAAGATACGGAAGGTATGAATACGGCGCATCAGGAACCGGATAAAGGTTGCCCAGCAGAGCCGCGCACATCGCGAGAATAGCCAGAACGGAAATGACGATGGCCTGTGGCGTCAAGCGGCCCAGCGAACGCAGGTATATCGGCGCCGCCGCGGAAACCAGAATATAAACGGTGACGAACCCAAATGTAGCTACCGTTCCGATAAGGCCATAAATATCGAACAGGTTTACGCCGCGCGTCATCATAACCGCGGCGGGCAGGAAGGCCGCGATGGAACTCACCAGCACGGCGCGATGCGGCGTTTGATTCGCCTCATGCGCTTCGCCCAGCACGGAGTGCAGCGCTCCGTTGCGTCCCATGAGAAACAGTACTCGCGCGGCCGCGGTGATGCAAGCCAGAAAGCACGAGAAAAAGCTGAGGACCGCGCCCAGATCGGTGAGCGTTCCCACTATGGGCGGAAATCCGGCCTTCTGCGCGAGTACGTGCAAAGGCGCCAGGCTTTGACCGAGGTTTTGTGATTCGCCTCGAAATCCCAGCACTTCGGCGTAGGCGCACAAAAAGAAGAACACGCCGGCCAGGATGGCGCTCCATTTAACCGCTCGCGGGATGCTGACCAACGGATTGCGCGCTTCCGAGCCGAGCGAAGTGGCGCTTTCGAATCCCACTGAGCTGAATATCGCCAGCACCAGTCCCAGGCGCAGCTTTTCCGGACTCACCCCCTGCAGCGTAAGCTGTCCCATGTCCAGGCGCCATCCATGCTGGACGATAATGCTAATCGCGATAACGGAAATCAAAGCCACCGAAGCCGCTTCCAGCCACAACATGAGGCGCGCGGAGATTTGTACGTCGCGATAAGCCAGGTAACAGGCGAACACCATCACCAGCGCGGTTAATAAGAGCGGATAAGCCTGCATTCCGAAGCGGTCCCGCAAAATGACATTCGCATAGTTGGTGACGCCGGCGCCCACCGACGCAGCCGTGCCGAGATAGGCGATCAACAAGGCCCAGCCGGCCAAAACGCCCCAGCGGGGATGCATGTGGTCGGTAATGTAGGTGTACAAAGAACCAGGCGAGGACGATATTCGGGCGAATTGATTTACATTAAGCGCCACCAGCAGAACGCCGGCTGTAGAAATGAGAAAAGCGATGGCCGCGCCTTGGCCCGCCAGCGCGAATACCAGCGGTATGGTCATGACGGGCGCGCCGGTGGGTGCGATCAGAGCGACGGATTGAGCTAACGTCTCGCTCGGGGACAGAGAGGCGGACTTCAGTCCGTAAGAATTGGATTTTGGAGACTCTGGCGCGGACGTGGCGGCAGGCTTTACCAACCTTACCGAAGTATTGCCAAGTTCCATCCACTTATACTAGCATCAGACTTAAGCGAACTGTTCCGGCTGGGACCATCGATCCGCACAGGCCAACGTCCTGCCGCCAAGTCAGCTCAGTTGCTGAGGAAATCGCAATTATTCAAGCGAGAGCAAAGGCGATCACATGGCAATTCCAACTGATATCCAGCACGACATTTCGGAGCGCCAAGCCGCTCCACCCAGCACCCATCCACTCGATCCTCTTTTCGCCGCGGAGTTGAACGAGGCGGTGCAAATACTGGCGCGCGAAAAATATCTCACCGCCAATGTTCGGATCGCCTCCATCAATTTGATTGAGCCGGCGAAGAGCCTGGTGGAGAAGCACAAGGCCGGAGCTCCGTTCGAACGCAAGGCGCTGGCTGTTCTGCTGGACCGCGGCAAGCGCGCCTCCTATGAAGCGGTGGTGGATCTGCCCGGCCAGTCCGTCACGTCCATCACGCAGCTTCCGTCCGACGTTCAGCCTTCGGTGATGCTGGATGAGTTCGGGGAGTGCGAAGAAGCCGTGCGGCGCTCGCCAATGTTCCGGGCGGCGCTGGAGAAACGCGGCGTGACGGACGCCGATCTGGTGATGGTAGACCCGTGGTCAGCGGGCTTGTATGGCACCGAACTGCCGGAAGAGAAAGGTGTGAGGAGATTGCGGGCGCTGTGCTTCCTGCGGGCCGAACCAAAGGACAACGGCTACGCGCGGCCTATCGATAGCATGGTGGTGGTGGTGGATCTCTACAAAATGGAAGTGATCCGCATTGAGGAATACCCTATCGCTCCGCTGCCTCCCGAGCCCGGCAATTGGGCGCGTGAGTACATCCCCAATATGCGCCAGGATCTGAAGCCCGTGGACATCGTACAGCCAGAAGGCCCCAGCTTCACGGTGGAAGGCAACCAGGTGGAGTGGCAAAAATGGAAGTTTCGCGTCGGCTTCACGTCGCGCGAAGGCCTGGTGCTGCACACCATCAGCTACAACGACGACGGCGTGGAGCGGCCCATTCTGTATCGCGCATCCATTTGCGAGATGGTGGTTCCCTACGGCGATCCGGGCGAGCAGTATTATCGCAAGAACGCGTTCGACATCGGTGAATACGGCCTCGGGATGCTGGCCAACTCGCTGGCGCTGGGTTGCGATTGTCTGGGCGTGATCCACTACTTCGATTTCCCTCTGGTGGACAGCCACGGCAACGTCACGCCGCTCAAGAACGCGGTATGTCTGCACGAAGAAGACTACGGCATTCTTTGGAAGCACACAGATTGGCGCACTGGCCAATCGGAAGTGCGCAGGTCGCGGCGGCTGTCGGTCTCTTTCATCGCCACCGTGGGGAATTACGAATACGGATTTTACTGGTATTTTTACCAGGACGGATCCATCCAGTGCGAGATCAAGCTGACCGGGATCTTAAACACCACGGCGTTGCCGCCTGGTGAGCGGTCGAAGTACGGCACCGAAATCGCGCCGCAGTTGAACGCGTCGTTCCATCAGCACATTTTCGCCGCCCGCCTGGTGCCTACCGTGGACGGTCCGCACAATTCTGTGGTGGAAGTGAACAGCATTGGCGTGCCCATGGGCGAGAGCAATCCGCATGGCAACGCGATCGTTGCCGAGGAGACGCTGTTCACTACGGAGAAGGAAGCGCAGCGCCGCGTGAACTCGGCCACCGCCCGTTTCTGGCGCGTGGTGAATCCTGGCAAGAAGAATCGGCTAGGACGGCCGGTGGCATATCGTTTGGTGCCCGGCGAAAACTGTCCGCCTTTCGCCCAAGCGGACGCGCCCATCATGCGGCGCGCGGGGTTCACTCAGAATCACGTCTGGGTGACGCCCTACAATCCTCATGAGCGCTACGCGGCCGGGGAGTATCCGAACCAGCATCCAACCGGAGACGGTCTGCCTAACTGGACCAAGGCGAATCGCAAAGTGGACAACACCGAGATCGCGCTGTGGTACGTGTTCGCGCATAATCACGTGCCGCGTCCGGAGGACTGGCCGGTGATGCCGGTGTCGATGCTCGGATTCGGATTCCGCCCGGATGGATTTTTCGACCGCAATCCCGCCATGGACGTGCCTCCGCCGCCGGCGAAGGATCACTGCTGCCACTAAGGTTGGGGCGCGAAGCGCATCGGGCGGTGACTACGCGATGGCAGGTTTCCGCCGCGTCCCCGGCGTGGCTTGCTCGAACGCGTAAGCCATCTGCAAAACGCTCCACTCGTCGCGATGCCGGCCAACGATTTGCAATCCCACCGGCAAGCCATCTTCGGTGAACCCGCACGGCATCGAAATGGAGGGATTTTCGAGCGACGAAATCAACATGCAGGTCTTCATCCACTCGATGTAGGTCGACATTTTGACCCCGGCAACTTCGGTGGGATACGGCTGCGTGACATCGAAGGGCAACACTTGCGTGGTGGGCGCGATGAAGTATTCGTATTTCTCCTGAAAGATCCGCATGTTGTCCCAGGCCTTGCTGCGCAGGGTATGCGCCCGCGCGATGTCCGCGCCAGTGAGCTTGGAGCCGCGCTCGGCCTCCCACTGGATGGTGTCCTTCACCAGATCGCGATGCAGCCGGATATTTTCAGACTGCGAGGTGGCGTAGCCCCAAGCACGCAGCGTATCGTACGCCTCCAATGCGCCCGTCCAATCGGGCTCGGCCTGTTCCACGATGCAGCCCAGATTTTCAAAAACCTTGCGCTGCGCGTTCACCAAATTAAGAACGCGCGGGTCGAACGGAATCCCTCCCATGTCCTTGAACCATGCCACGCGCACGCCTTTGAAATTGCGCGCCAGATTGCCGGTGAAGCGCGAACCCGGTTCGGTGATCGAAATGGGACAGCGCGCGTCGGGCCCAGCCATCGCGCTCAGCAACAGAGCGACATCGGGCACGGTACGAGCCATGGGTCCGGAAACGGCAATGGTAGACCATGCGTCTCCGCTGGCGCCGTGCGCCACGCGTCCTGGCGCGGTGCGAAATCCCACCACTCCGCAAAACGCCGCCGGATTTCGCAAGGAGCCGCCGCTATCGCTGCCATCGGCGATCGGCAGCATGCCGCACGCCAGGCTCACGGCCGCGCCGCCGCTGCTGCCTCCGCAGGTCTTCGTAAGATCGTGCGGATTCTTTGTTGCGCCGAACACCGCATTGAACGTTTGCGACCCCGCTCCGAATTCCGGCGCATTCGTTTTGCCCACGCAGATGGCGCCGGCCTGCCGGATCCGCTCCACCAGAATCGCGTCGTGCTTTGGTACGAAGTCCTTGAAAATTCGCGAGCCGAAAGTGGTACGGATGCCCGCGGTTTCCACCAAATCCTTGTGCGCGACGGGCAGGCCGTGCAATGGCCCTAGCGTCGCGCCACGTGCCTGCATTTCATCCGCCTTGCGGGCATTTGCGATGGCCTGCTCGGCAACCAGCGTGACAATCGCATTTACTTTGGGATTGACGCGCTCAATCTGCTTCAAGTGCGCGTCCAGCGTTTCGCGGGCGCTCAGCTTTTTGCGCCGGATCAGGTCTGCCATTTCCGTAGCGCTGAGGAAACAAATATCCTGGCCCTGGCCGGCGAGCAATTGAGTGGCTGCGGCGGCGCCCAGTAATTGCGCGGCTTCGCGCCGGGTGACCAACGGATCGGGCATGTTGCGAGTTTATCCATCTCTTCAGATATATTGCAATGGCCAGTTATCTGGCCATGGGCAGATGTGTTGCAATGAGCAAATATGTACGTGCCCAAGCTGTTTGCCGTTGAAGATCTGGTTCAACTCCAGGACTTCATGGAGGAATTCAATTTCGCGACCATCGTCACCCAGCGCGACGGCGAGCTCACCGCCTCGCACATACCATTCATACTCGATCGTAGCGTGGAGCCTTACGGGACATTGCGCGCGCACCTCGCTGTAAAAAACCCACAGCTCGAAGATGTGCGATCTGGAACGCAAGCGCTAATAATTTTTCAGGGCCCGCACACTTACGTTTCCCCGTCCTGGTACGTCACTCCGCAGAGCGTGCCCACCTGGAACTACACGGTGGTCCACGCTTACGGTGTTCCCAAAATCCTGGACGCGCACGCACTGGCCGCGCTTCTGAAGAATCTGGTTGGCAAACACGAGCAGCAGTTTGAGAAACCTTGGGACTTCGATCCCAACGATGCCTTCATGCAAAGGCAGATGCCTCAAATCGCGGGTTTCGAAATCAAGATTGAGAAGCTGCAGGGGAAGTTTAAGCTAAATCAGAATCGCACGGCGGCGGATCGGGCGGGTGTAATCGACGCGCTCTCGAAGAGCGAAGATCCGTTGCAACGCGAGGTTGCCAAGCGGATGGCATAGAACCGCACCTCAGGGTTCATATCTCGGTAGCGCCAGCCTACCAAATTATCGTAACCTTGTCTCTTAGGCGAAAGCCTCTGAGGTTATGAAACGATTGTTTTCGCTCCTGGCATTCTTCGTGACCGCCGCAAGCGCGGGCACGCTATACCTTCCCGCCTATCCAGCGGCGGTCCTGGTGTTCGACGAAGCCAAGGGACAGATCGTGGATCGCATCCCACTTGAAACAGGCACGCCCATGTCGGTGCGTCTGGCGCCCGATCACAAAAAGATCTACGTCACCACCATCGATCACAACGGCATCGAAGTAATCGATGTCGCCTCGCGCAAGGTGATCAATCATTTTGTGCTGAATACCGCAACCACGCAATACCGCTTCCGCGGCGGCGCGGTGGATCCGCAAGGCAAGCTGTTCTACACCGTAACGCGTGAGATCGACAAACTTCCGGAACACTTCGACATCAAGCGCGCCAAGTACACCGTGATCGATCTAGAACAGCAGAAGATCGTCAAAACCGCCGACATGGCGGTGGAGGATGAACGGACCAACCGTCTTTCCTTTGAGGTTTCGCCCGACGGAAAATATCTGTACCAGTTCGGGCCCAAGATCAAGATTTTGCAGACCGCGGATTTCAAGAGCGTGGACGAATTGGACCTGGCGCAGCCGGATTTCGGCGCGATGGATAATGTTCGCCTGGGAAGCGACCTGGATCTGATTAGCCAGCCCGGCGTGCACACCTCGATCTTCAATTCGTCCGATCCTATTGTTCACAACCGTGTATTCGGCCTGGCGCGACTGGATCTAACGACGCGGCACGTGGACTACAATCCGATCGGCCCCGCGCCGTCTGGCATGGCGGGTCTGCAAGTCACGCCCGACAAGAAGTTCGCTTACACGGTCGTAGCCAACGGCGCCGGTGGAAATAAGCGCTGCGAATTCTGGCGGTTCGATTTAACCAGCGATCGGCTGACGGACAAAGCTGAAGTGCCTTGCCGGACCCGCTTCAGCTTCAGCATGTCGAGCGACGGCAAGAAGTTGTACATCTACGGCGCCGGTTTTGAAATTGAAGTTTACGATACCGCCACGCTCAAATGGGAGAAGACGTGGGATCTGCAGAACGACGTTACCGGGGGAATCGCCGTCCTGCCGTAGAGCACGACCGACTCCCTCACGGTCGCGGTTCAGTTAGCCGCGCACGTCACCCGCGCGGTTCAGAGGATACTGAGCGTTCAGAACCGCGACCGTGAGGGAGCGTCCAGGCAAAATCACAGCGTTACCGAGCCGCGACAGTGAGGGAGCGTCCCAGACCGCTTGCGAGCCGCTCAGCCCGCCTGCGAACGGTCATAAAGTATTCGCCCGCCGACGATCGTCATATCCACTTTCAAGCCCAGCAGCTTCTCCGGCGAAATGCTCAACGGGTCCTCGGGCAGCACAATCATGTCGGCCAGCTTGCCCGCTTCCAGCGTGCCTTTGAGCTTCTCCTCCCGCGTGAAGAAAGCCCCGTTGCGCGTATACATCGTAATTGCGTCCTTGATGCTGACCGCCTCGCCGGCACCGTACACCTTGCCGCTTTCGCCCTTGCGAGTAACCGCCCCGTAGAGTCCCACCATGGGGCCGATGGGAAGATTGTCGCTGCCGAATGCCATGTAAATGCCATGCTTGATAGGCGTCGCGATGGAATTGTTGGTTGCCAGGCGCTTGCCCTCTAGCGTCTCCGTGTAGCGGCCTTCCAGATTGTAGGTGAAGTTGGGCTGCTGCGCGATCAGGATCTTGTCTTTCTCCATGAGTTGCAGCGTCCGCTCGGGAGGCAGCACGGTGAAGTGGCAGAGATAATGCCGGTGATCGTTACGCGGATAGTCGTGCAGCACGGTGTTGAACGCATCCACCGTCATCGCGATCGCCGCGTCTCCGATGGCGTGTATGCCGAACTGCCAGCCCAGCTTGTGGCCCTCTTCGATGTTGGCGTGGATCTGCTCCGGCGTAAAGAAAGGCCGTCCGCGAAATCCTGGCTGGCCTTTGTAATCCACCGTCACCCATGCCGTGGGGCCCGTGAATCCGCCGTCCGCCATCATTTCGCCGATGGATCCCACGCGCAGGCGCTCATTGCCGTCGCCGGTTTTGCGGCCGAACTCTTTCAACTTCGCGGCGCCCTCTTTCGCATGTCCGGCTTCCGACGGGTACCCAATTTGAATCGACGCGCGGGGCAGCTCGGTTCCGTGTTTTTCGTAGAGACGCTCCCACTCGGCGTAGGAGCCGGTGACATCGGGCTGCACGTCGGCGCCGGCTTCGATCACGCTGGTGATGCCAAGCTGCAGCTGCTCGCGCACATCGGCGAACAGGCTGTCGCGCACGTCCTGCGGCTTGTCTCGCGGAACCAGGCGCAAGTAAAGATCGGTCCGCTCACGAATCACTCCGTTGGGCTCTCCGTTCGCGCCTTTTTCGATCAGCCCGCGCTCCGGATCGGGTGTGGCTTTGTTGATGTCGGCCATCTCTAGAGCCTTGCTGTTTCCAACCGCGCTATGACTGCCGGCGCGAATGAGCACCACCGGATTGTTCGGCGCCGCCGCGTCCAGATCGCCGCGCAGAGGCTTGCGCTGCTCGGTGAAATGGTATTCGTCCCAATCGTCGCCAGTGATCCATTCGCCGGGACCCAGTTCCTTCGCCTTCTCGCTCACCTGTTGCTTCAGCTGGGTAAGCGATTTGGTCTGGCGAAAATCAATATGGCGGCGGGAGTAGCCTTGCAGATGGATGTGCGTGTCCATGAACCCCGGGAGCACGGTGCGCCCGCCGAGATCGATGGAGCGGGCGGTAGCGTATCGATTGCGAAGCTCGTTGCCGCCGACAGCCAGGATACGTCCGTCCTTGATCGCGATCGCCTGGCGAATAGAAAACGCATCGTCCACGGTCACGATCTTGCCGTTGAACAGCACCAGATCCGCGGTTTCTCCTTGAGCCCTGGCTGCCCCACTCAGCGCCAGCGCGCCCGCCGCGCCAAGAAATTGACGTCGCGACCAATCCATGAATTCACCTCTCTGACAACCTTACAATAATCGTGGAAGCTTTTCCCAGAATGGTAACATCGTGTTTCTAAACGCATGAAGATCGCGATCGTCGATAGCGGCATTCACCCCGGCCATCCCCACGTCGGGGAAGTTGCCGGCGCCATCGAAATCGCTGTTGATGGCGTAAGTAACGACGCGATCGATCGCCTAGGACACGGCACCGCAGTCGCGGGCGCCATTCGCGAAAAAATGCCCGACGCCCAGTTGTACGCGGTCAAGGTTTTTGACCGCAGGCTAACCGCCAACATCGGCGTGATTCTTCGCGCACTGGAATGGTGCCGGGACCATCACATGGATCTCGTGAACCTGAGTTTGGGCACGCGGAATCCGGCGCATCTGGAAAGCTTCGTCCGCGTTCTGGGTGATGACTTGCTCGTGGTGAGCCCGGCCGATGTTTTGCCCGGCAGTTTGCCGCAAGCCATCGGTGTGCTCCCCGATCCCGATTGCCCTCGCGACGCTTTCCGGCATCACGCGGGCGTTTTCCACGCGTCGCCGTATCCACGGCCGATTCCGGGTGTTCCCGTGGCTCGCAACCTGCAGGGAGCCAGCTTCGCGGTCGCGAACATGACGGGCTTGGTCGCACGCGCGCTGAAAAATAGCTCGCGGTCGGCGATTCGAGACAAGCTGATTGAGCAAGCAAAGGTTTTTTCCTGAATTGAACGAGTCCTTGCTCTGGCTGGTATACTCAGAAAACAAATAATGACCTCCGACGGGGCCACGTAGGGATATCCTTGTCCAAGCCATCTTCATCAAATTCGCTTTCCAAAGTTACTGCACGCAAGAAATCGCCACGTCCGGCGAGGAAAGTCGGCGAGGCGCTGAAAGTGGGCGCAGTGGCCGAACGCCTGGGCGTGTCCGCGTCCATGGTGCGCTCCTGGGAAAAACTGGGGCTGGCCAGACCGGCGCGCAGCCAGAGCAAGTATCGTCTCTATACCAATGACGATATCCGCGTCCTGCGCCGAGCCATTTACTTGCGGCGCGTGCAGGGCTTGAACGCTCCGGCCATCCTGAATCAATTGAAGCAGGAGGGGCTGCTCAACCATCGCGCCGCGGGTCCGGCGGAAGAACAGTCGTCCATCGGTCCCCGTTTCCGCAAGCTGCGCCTCCAGCGCGGCGAGTCGCTCGCCACGGTGGCTCACGCGGTGGGCGTCTCCATTGGATTCCTGAGCAACCTGGAACGGTCGCAAAGCGGTGCCTCCATCGGCATCATGCGCAAGCTGGCGCAGTATTACGGCCTCAATATTCTGGACCTGTTCACTCCCATCGATGGCACTGGGCCTTTGGTGCGGCCGGCCGATCGCAAAAGTCTGGAGGGCGGTCCCGGCGTTCAAATGGAACTGCTGGCGTCGGGCAAGATCACGATGGAGCCGCACCTGTTTCGCGTAGCTCCCGGCGCGGGCAGCGGCGATTCCTATTCGCACGAAGGCGAGGAGTTCCTCTATCTGGTGCGCGGCCGGCTGGACATCGTACTGGCTGGCGAGGAATTCCAGCTGCGGGCGGGCGACAGCTTTTATTTCTCGAGCAAGACCGAGCATCGCTGGACCAATCCGGGGAAAGCCGAAACGCTGATCCTATGGATCAACACCCCGCCCACTTTTTGAGCAAATCCGTCCTCTGGGACCTGGACGGCACGCTCGTCGATTCCGAGCAATACCATTGGCTGGCCTGGCGCGACAGCATGGCCGCCGAGGGCGTCGCGCTCACGCACGATCAATTTCTGAAGACGTTCGG
>Ga0209006_10006064_pt1 | contig 10964 bp, 8 predicted proteins | sample JacPin_JW_Ref_O2_FD_188567 | JGI IMG/M metagenome (GOLD analysis project Ga0209006, IMG submission 188567) | Forest soil microbial communities from Algoma, Ontario, Canada - Jack Pine, Ontario site 1_JW_Ref_O2 (SPAdes) (version 2) | ecosystem: Environmental > Terrestrial > Soil > Boreal... | reverse complement strand
GGCGGCTTGGTGTATCCGATGTTTGCTTGTCCGGGGACGAAGGTGCGCACGGAAGTGAGTTCCATGCCGGGCATCTATCAACAATCGGCGGACCAGATTGTAGAAGAGTGCCGCGAGGTCGCTGGGGTGGGAATTCCCGCCGTAATTCTTTTTGGTTTGCCGGAACATAAGGATGAGCTTGCGTCGGAGGCTTACGACGCGAATGGTGCGCTGCAGCGTTCCATCGAAGCGATACGAAAAGCGAAACTTGATTTGCTGGTGATCACGGACGTTTGCCTGTGCGAATACACCAGCCACGGGCACTGCGGCGTGATTAAAGGCGAAGAAGTGTTGAACGATCCCAGTGTGGCGATCCTGGCCGATGCTGCGCTTTCGCATGCTCGAGCGGGCGCGGATATCGTGGCGCCGTCGGACATGATGGACGGGCGAGTGGGCGCCATCCGTGAAAAACTCGACGAAAACGGATTTGAGAATGTAGCGATACTTTCTTATGCGGCGAAGTATTGCTCGGCGTTTTATGGCCCGTTTAGAGAGGCGGCGCAGTCTTCGCCGCAGTTTGGAGACCGCCGGAGCTACCAGATGGATCCCGCGAACGCACGCGAGGCGTTACGCGAAGTGGCACTGGATTTGGAAGAAGGCGCGGACATGATCATGGTGAAGCCGGCGATGCCATATCTGGATGTGATCCAGCGCGTGCGCGAGAAATTCGACGTGCCGGTGGCTGCTTACAATGTGAGCGGAGAATACGCGATGGTGAAAGCGGCGGTGCAACGCGGGTGGCTGGACGAAAAGCGCGTCGTGCTCGAAATCCTTACCGGGATTCAGCGGGCGGGCGCCGACATGATTCTGACTTACCACGCGAAGGACGTCGCGCGCTGGTTGAAGGCTTGTTAACCAGTAATCGCGAGCATTGCGATCCGGAAAATCCTACCTGAAATTTCCTACCTGCTAGTTATTTCGCATGGATGCTAGGCTTTCGCGCGCTGCTGTGATGGCGCGATCGATGTCCGCGTCGGTGTGAGCGGCGGAAATGAACAGCGCTTCATATTGTGAAGGCGCGATGAATATGCCGCGGCTGAGCATGTTGTGAAAGAACATGGCGAAGATCGCGGGGTCTGATTTTTTTGCGTCAGCGTAATTGCGTATCGGACCATCGGCAAAAAATATAGTTAGCAATGAACCGGCGACGTTTACTTCGCCGCGTATTTTTGATTCTTTTAATGCGGAGCGCAGTCCTTCGGCGAGGCGTTGGGTTTTACGATTGACTTCTACGTAGAATCCCGGAGCTTCGAGTTTGGGAAGCGTGGCCAGTCCCGCACGCATCGCGAGTGGATTTCCAGAGAGCGTGCCGGCCTGATAGATGGGGCCCAGCGGTGCGATGTGCTGCATGATTTCTCGTTTGCCGCCGTAGGCCGCGACGGGAAGTCCGCCGCCGATAATTTTCCCCATCACGGTGAGATCGGGATCGATCTTGTAAACGCTTTGTGCGCCGCCATAAGCCATACGGAAACCGGTGATCACTTCATCGAAGATCAGAAGCGATTTTTCTTTTTTGGTGATGGCACGCAAGCCTTCGAGAAATCCTGGAGCGGGCGGGACGACCCCCATATTTGCGGCTACGGGTTCGACGGTTACAGCCGCAATTTGCCCGGGATGTTTTTTGAAAACATTTTCCACGGCTTCTAAATCGTTGTACGGAATATTCAGGGTGAGCGCAGCGAACGCGTCGGGAACGCCGGGAGACGCGGAGATGCCGAGCGTCGCGAGCCCCGACCCCGCTTCGGAAAGGAAGCCGTCGGAATGCCCGTGGTAACAACCTTCAAATTTGACAACCAGGTCGCGCTTGGTGAATCCGCGCGCCAAGCGCACAGCGGACATGGCGGCTTCCGTTCCAGAATTGACGAAGCGAACCATTTCGACCGAGGGAATTGCTTTCGTGATTTTCTCGCCCAGCTCCACTTCGAGCGGTGATGTCATGCCGAAGCTGGTGCCGCGTGAAGCTTGATCGGAAACAGCGGCGACAATATCGGGATGCGCATGCCCCAGAATTAGCGCGCCCCAGGAACAGACGAAATCGATGTACTCGCGGCCATCAACATCGTAAAGACGCGCGCCCTTGGCGTGGTCGATTACGAGCGGTGTGCCTCCTACGGCGCGGAAGGCGCGGACCGGGCTGTTCACTCCGCCGACAAGAGTTTTTTTGCCGCGCTCGAAAATCTCTGTTGAACGAGGGCGGAGATCTTCGGGCTTCAAATTTTGTGGATCTTTCATTGCTCCGCTAGCCATGGAAATGCGCGTTCTCCATCGATTGACTATTACTGATTCGCGTTTGTATGAGTCATCTTAAAGACGCACAACTCGAAGCGCAAGCGCGATGGGACATTTCTCACTGCGGAGGAAAGTCCGTGGTGTCCTGATTTCGGCGAAATGTTCGGGCGAACGTCAGAGCACGCTTGCCCCTCGCAGGCTCAGGGTAAACAAGCGTGCCGCTTACGAGTGCCGAGAGAGGGCTCGAAACGTTGCGGCCTCAGAGGTTAAAACCCCTGAGAGGAGGGTGGATTTATGTCGGAGCTAAAGCTCCGACCCCCTGAACTGCGCGATATGGCACGGCTGCGCTTCGAAGCTTAGGGTAAAAAGCCGTGTTCTGACGGCTCGTGAAATTAGAACGCTGCCGAAACGTCGGCCGCGCGTGACACGCACTTCAGCCGCGGGAGCCAAAGGTCAACGCGATGAAATTATTGGCGAAGCGACAGCGCAAAGGCGAAGGAAGCTCGAACCCCGATTTTTCGTTTGCGCAAGAGGGCCCGGAAAGACTTTTCCGTATTGCCTCTTATTAAGGGCATTGTTACAGACAACCGCCCGCCGGAAGCCCTGCCATGTGCTGTAAACAAACGCGTTAGCGTTATTGGGCGATGGTGCGGGCAATGCTTTTGTATATATGAGTTTGATCAGGAGTAACCCCTTCCATGGTGTTAGCGGTTGCAGTTTTCTTGCTACAACTTCAGCCAGGATTGACGGTTTGCACGCCCGCGGAGCTTGCGTCGACGTCAGACCGGACTGCATCGCTGGATCGAACGCGCACGAAAATGGCGGACCCCACGGCCAACATTTTTGATTCAGGCACAGAGGCCGCGGCGAAAACGGACGCAGAATCGAGTTCCTCGTCTGGCGCAGTTCCGTTGAAGATGGATTCGATTTATTCGGACGACAAGCTGGGCTGGCCAGGTTCGACTGGTGTTTTGCTTGCGCAAAATTCACAGTCGTTTTCGACGATGCGGATTCCGGAAGCAGATGAGAAGCGCTACGCAATTCGCCCAGCGGAGTCGGCACCGGCGCGACGAAATTGGTTGATGCTATCTGTTTTGGAACATAGCGCGGCGACGTTTGATGCCTACTCGACACGGCAGGCGGTCTCTCGCGGCGCGGTGGAAGAGGATCCTCTGATGCGGCCATTCGCGCACTCGCCTGCAATTTACGGGGCGATACAAGTAGCGCCGGTTTTGTTTGACCTGCTCGCGCGCCACATGCAGCGGAGTAATTATAATTTCGAACGCCGTACCTGGTGGGTGCCGCAGACGGCAAGCACGGGGATGTCGATTTTTGCGGGAGTTCACAATTTGAGCATGAAGGAACGGCGGCAAACGGTTCCGTAGATAGACCTTAAAAACTTTTCCTCTGGCGGGGAAGATAAGCAAAGGACACCCGATTTCCCTCTCCCGGGTGTCCTTTTTATTTGGTGTCGGCGAGAAGATGGCTCGCACCACGCAAGAACCAGCGCGGCTATCGGGCTGCGATGAAATGGGACTTCTGTTGACGAATTACTTCGAGACTCCAACGGCTGAACGCGCTGCCGTCGGAGTCGAGCCGGCCATGCGCTTCTCGGTCCAATCCGCGGCTCGGCGCGATGCTTCCACCGCCGCATAAACGAGAGATTCAGGGCCGACGGAATCGGTGTTTGCAAAAACAACGCGCTCGAGCGGCTGATTCGCCGCCGGAATTATTTTTGTAAAGATTCCGGGGGCGGACAAGAATATCCCATGGCCGCGGCGATAGACGTGCACTTCGATAGGGTCCGGGGAGAATTCGGGCAGCAACTTTTGAAAATCGCGCAAAACGTTCTGGGTGATTTTCTGGCAACCGGGCACTTGCAGAAGCTTGTCGCGATGTAACTCTGATACGGGCGTGTAAAACGTGAGGATATTGTTTTTTTGTTTGTAGTCAGGCTGCTTTAGCAGTACCCAATCGGCAACCACTACATCGCAAAACGTATTGCCGGGGCACCATGAATCGTAGGCGCGGTTGTACACAGGCTTGTCGTAGATCATATTGATTACGAGATATGGGCAGTAGCGGAAGGAGCGCATGGCATCGGTTTGAGCGTCCGAAAGGCCGAAGACGATTCGCGAGGTGATTAACTTGGGGGTGGCCATGACTACGAATTTCGCGGCAACCGTGTGCAACGCGTTTTCGAGAAAATAAGTTATATGGACTTCTGTTTTCTGGGGATCGACGGAAACGATGGTCGCGCCGTTGGTCATTCTATCGGCGGCTTTCACGCGCAGAGTGTCGAAAAGTTTTTGCGCTAATACTGCGTTGCCGCCGGGAAGCGTGATGCGAGTGTCATGTTCGGCCGCGCCAGCCATATCTTTTAGCTCGTCGAGCACGACCATCGTTGATGTGTCCTCGGACGCAGCGCCGTAATTCGAAGGACCGTAGGTGTCCCACCAGAGCTTCACTTCCGGAGCATAGTTTTTCAGGTATTTCGAGAGGGGGAAGCTGTCAAATTGTTCCTGATTTTTATCCGCGGCAAGCTTGAGCATATCAGTACGGAATTTCTTGAAGCTTTCGCGCACCGAAACAGGGTAGGGAAGCTCGTCAAGACCAGCGCCCCAGGTATCCGCCACCCATTTGCCGTTGACGATAGTGGGGTCCGGACTGTTGATTGGAAGAGGAGTAAGTCCAAGCTCGCGCGCGAGGTGGTCGCTTGCGGTGCCGACATAGTCAAAAGCCGAACCGCTACAAAATGGCTGGCCTCCATATTCGCCCATGGTTGCGTTGCCGCCCCAATGCGGCTCTTTTTCGAGCAGAAGAAAATCGTGTTTCTGCAGGAAGTAAGCGGCACTTAACCCGCTGATGCCTCCACCGACGATGACAACGTCGTAGCGCTTCGAAACCGGCGGCTTTGCGAAGGTATGTCCGTCGCGAACCTGATGGCAAATTTCGAAATGGTCGCCGTCAACTTCCGGCTTAGCCGCATCCGGCCCGGCAAGGAGCGACAAATCCACGGGGCATCCGGCAGCGACAGATCCGGTAACGATAAACTTCAAGAAATCTCGTCGAGTGTCGCTCATGAGCTTTCTCCTTCAAGGGTGGAGGGCAGCAAAGCTGTCGCGGCTTGAACTTCGCCTGTTGCTTGGGCGCGTGTGCGCAGCCGGTACCAGAAAAGAATTGTGCCGATGGAGAATAAAAGAATCAGTGTGGAGATCGCGTTTATCTCAGGCGTGATTCCGCGGCGCAAGCGCGACCATATTTCGAGCGGCAGAGTGTTGTCACGTCCAAACAGAAAAAAAGTGACTGCGATTTCGTCCAGCGAAAGCGTGAAAATCAGCAGAGCTGCGGCAATCAGCGAGACTTGTAGGTTTGGAAACGTGATTCGCCAGAATGTTTTCCAATGATTCGCGCCCAGGTCCAAGGAGGCTTCTTCCTGGGCGCGGTCCATTTTTTGCAGGCCGGCGAAAATTTCGGTGGTAGCCACTGAAATCAGCGCGGTACCGTGGCCGAGGATCACTGTAAACAAGCTAAGCTTCATGCCTACACCGACAAACAACATTTGCAACGAAAGCCCGGTGATAATTCCTGGGAGAATGAGCGGGAGAAGGACGAGGCGTCGAAAAAGCGCTTTGCCCGGAAATTGGGCGCGATCGAGGGCCAGAGCTGCGGGTAAGCCAAGGCCTAGTGAAATGCCCACGGCCACCGCTGCGACAATCGCGCTGGTGAGCACGGCGTCCCACAGAGCGGAATCGGCAAAAAGTTGGCGATACCAGTCAAGGGTCCAGGCCGAGGGCGGGAACCCTCCCACGCCCGAGCCATTGAACGAATAGACCACCAAAACCGCGATCGGAAAATAGAGGAAGGCGTACACGAGCAAAGCATAAGTGGTGAGAAGCGGGGAGCGCGAGGATTGGAATGCGCCGCTCATGAAATTGTGAACCTCTTTTCCAATCGTTCAGTTACGAAAAGAAGAGTCACTACGAGGAGCAGCATGCAGAACGAAATCGCGGCGCCTAACGGCCAGTTGTAAGCAGCGCCGAACAAGCTGACCACAATGTTGGAAATCATGATGCCGCTGGGACCTCCCACAAGCAGTGGGGCGAGAAAATCTCCAAGCGTGAGGACGAACGCGAAAGTCGCGCCCGCGAGAATTCCGGGTAGAGACAGCGGCAGAATCACATGAAGAAACGTGGAGAACGGGGAGGCGCCGAGATCGTGCGAAGCTTCCACCAGATTGCGCGGCACATGTTCGAGCGAAGCGTAAATGGGAAGAAAGGTGAATGGCGTATAGATGTGGGTAAGCGTGAGAATCACGGCGAAAGGACTGTAGAGGAAAAATTCCACCGGCCGGTGAGTGATGTGAAGGTATTGCAGAAACCCATTTAGGACGCCGTCGCTACCGAGAATAGTTTTCCAGGCGTAACCGCGCACCAGGTAGCTGGCCCACAGCGGAATGATCACAAGCTGGTAGAGCAAGTCCTTGCGTTTTGCCGCGTGGAACGAAAGGTAGTAAGCAAGAGGATAGCCGAGCAGCAGCGCGAGTAAAGTTACCGCTCCGGCTATCCTGATCGAACGCAGCAGCACAGTGAGGTACAGCGGGTTCCGAAATAACTGCGCATAATTCTGCAGGTTCCAATTGTGTAGGACCACCTGTAGCGACGAAACGGACCAGAAGCTGTAACAAAAAAGGATTGCGTAGGGCACCAGGAGAAAAAGAGTTACCCACAAGAGCGGCGGGATGGTTACACCGGCTTTATACGCGCGGGAGTACATAAATTATATTTCGCTGCCTTCTCGCACACGCACGACATCCCCGGCATTGAATTCGAATTGTTGCTGGCCGCTCAAAGCTCCTGGGCTAGGGACGCGCGCGCGCATCGCTTGCGAATCGCCGCAATCGATTTCCAGCGAATCCATAGCTCCGCCAAAAGTTTGATTGCGAATGTGGCCATGAAAAATCGCGGTGGCGCCAGAGGTGTTTGCAGAAGCGCCAGACGCGAGGCGTATTGCTTCGGGCCGCAGCGAAAACATGGCGGGACCCGACGGCCCTGCCGCCGGCCAGGCGATCGCGCCGGCGGTAGCGACTCCATCGCGGACTTCGGCGCGCAGCAGATTTGTTTGACCGATGAACTGCGCGACATAGGCGGTTCTGGGATGTCCATAAATTTCGCGCGGCTCGGCCACTTGTTCAAGCCTGCCAGAACGGAGCAGGGCAATGCGGTCGGAGAGCGCCATGGCTTCTTCCTGGTCGTGCGTAACGAAAATAAAAGTGATGCCCACCTCGCGCTGCAGAGATTTCAGCTCAATTTGCATCTGGCGCCGCAAATTCGCATCGAGGGCGGATAGAGGTTCATCCAGCAGCAGAACGCGAGGGCGATTTACGAGCGCACGCGCCAGGGCCACACGCTGTTGCTGTCCGCCACTCAATCGCGAAGGGGCAGATTGCGTGAATTCGCTCATCTTCACCATGGCTAGAGCTTGTGTGACGCGGTCAGGGATTTCGTTGCGCGGCGCGTTTTTCGCTCTTAGTCCGTAGGCGACATTTTCAAAAACCGAAAGGTGCGGGAAAATCGCGTAGCTCTGAAACACGGTATTCACCTGACGCCGGTACGCGGGAATTTCGTCGAGGCGCTCGCGGCCCATCCAGATTTCGCCGCCATCCAATTGTTCGAACCCGGCGATCAGGCGGAGCAAGGTAGTCTTGCCCGAGCCGCTTTCGCCCAGGATGGTGAGAAATTCGCCGGAGGCGACGTCGAGAGAAATTCCGCAGAGCACAGCGCGTTTCGCGAAACGTTTCTCAACTTTTTGAATAGAGAGCAATGGTTCGGCGGTAGGGTGTTCCACTTGCGCCGATAATGGAACGGCGTTCAAGATGGGTCTCCGCAAGCAGGACCCTGACAGGCGCTGGTGCTCTTGCAGAAATTCGAATTCACTGCGCCGCCTTCACTTCATTCCAAATCTCGTTGTATTTGTCGCGGCGCGGATATTGTTGCCAGAAATAAATGTGCGTCATGTACTCGTCCACGTTGTCGAGATGCAGGGATTTCTTTTGCGCGTCGCTCATGAGCGGTGCAGACTGTGGATTGGCGGGGTCGTAACCCGTAACATCGGCGACTAGCTTTTGCGTCTTGGCTTCGATCATGTATTCCAGAAACTCCGTGGCCAGCTCTTTGTTCTCGCTCGCGGAGGTGATCATCAGATGATCGATCCATCCAGTCGTATTTTCTTGGGGAATCGTTTCGCCAATCGGGAATCCCACCTTGCGCAAATTGTTGGTCATTAGCGGCCAACCCATTCCGGCGACAATTTCGTGATTCTCAAAAAGATTAGTGAGCTCTCCGCCGGTGGCCCAAACTTTTCGGATGTTGGGTTTCAGTTCGATTAGTTTTTTCTTAACATTTTCGAGTTCTTGATCGGTCAGGTTGTACAAATGGCTGGGATCCGGCTTGTCATATCCAAGAACTTGCGCGGCCATGCAGATTGTGGACAGATCGTCCCACACGGAAATTTTCCCTTTCAGACTGGGATCCCATAGAACAGACCAGCTGGCGGGCGGAGTTTTAAAATAGGTGGTGTCGTACAGCAGGGGATTCGGGCCCCACACGAACGGGACACCGTAAACTTTGCCGTTCACATGGACCAAGGGCGCGTCGCGCAGGCGGGCGGAAAGCTGGGAGTAGGATGGCAATTTTGCGAGGTCGAGCGGAGCAGCCAAACCCGCTGACGCGATGGACGTGACCACGTCACTGGAAGGAGAAATCACGTCGTAGTTGCTCGCGCTGCCTCCGCGAAGTTTTGCAACCAATTCGTCGCTGGTGCCCATGTATGCGGCAGTGATTTTGCAGTGATGCGACTCTTCGAACGCGAGCACAAATAGCGGGTCCGCGTAACCTTCCCACACCAATAGGCTGAGGGTGGGTGTTTTCTTGGCGCAGCCGGCAGCCGCGACAAGCAACGCTGCGGCAAGAAGAGAAATCAAGAATGAACTTTTTTTCATGGGTTTGCTTTCACTTCCTCTGCCGCTTCGAATCTTGCTCGATACACCACGCGAACGCCCGTCATTGTCACTGGCACTTCCGTTTTTCCGAGGCCGCGTGGCTTTGCTCCAAATAGATCTGCGCTCGCAATATTAAAATGTTGGGGGCGTATTCACCCACAACACCAAGGTTTCTTTCTTGCCGGGATTCTTCCAGTGATGCTCGTTGCTGCTTTCGAAATAAAAACTGTCTCCTTCTTCGAGTGTGTGCTTTTCCCCATCATCCAACACGATTTCCAAGGAGCCGCGCAGGATGTAAAGAAATTCCTCGCCGTCGTGGGCGTAAGATTCTCCGCTTCCGGCTGCGGGAGCGATGCGGAAAAGGTGGGGCTCCATCATGGCGGTGCTGCCCCAGGATAGAAGCTCCATACGAACGCCGGGACCTGCCTCTAAGACTTTTCGGTCAGCTGGTTTTACGCGCCCGGGATTGGCGTCGGACGGATTGAATAGGGAAAGAATGTTGACGCGATAGAAGCGCGCGAGGCGGCGTAATGTGGCGACTGAAGCGGTCATCTGGCTGCGTTCGAGAGCGCTCAGAAAACCGACCGAGACGTTCGCCGCGCGAGCGACTTGCGATAGCGATGCTTTTCTTTGCAAACGCAAACGCCGCAGGCGCGGGCCGACCGGACTAGCCTTCGGCCGGGCGCTGGCGTGCGGCAAAAGTTTTTGCGTCTTTAGGAGGTGGACAATAGCGGGCGCGTTCATGCCGCGAGCGCGGCGAAGAAACTGAGCACGTTTTAAGATGCGCAGATCGGCATGGGTGTACATGCGGTAGCGGCTCCGAGTTCGAATCGGCACAACCAGGCCGAGATTTTCCCAGGAGCGAAGTATGGAGGGGGAAATCCCGACGATCCGCGCGACATCACCAATGCGCAGGTGGCCTTTAACGGGCGCGTTTTTCTGCGAACGCTTGTGAGGCGGCGTCAAAAATCAATTTCCCCTTGACAACCCGTGGGCCTTCTTCTAACGTTCCCGGATTATAGTAAGGTTTTTTCCACAGCTGCAACCAAAAAAGTTGGGGTGAGGCGTCTCGGGGGATTTAGTGGCGCCAGCTTTTCCTGGAGGAGCGGGGATGACTTCAAAAACATGGGTACGTGTGTGTCTATCTGTGTTGGTGGCGTTTCTTTTGGGCGGAGCAGCCTGGGGACAAACAAACGGAACCATTCGCGGAACGGTGGTGGACCAATCCGGCGCGGTGGTTCCCGGCACTGTGATTACTGTGGTGCTTGCCGGTACGGACGGCACGCGGTCCGTTACTGCTGACAAAGACGGGGCGTTCGATATTCCCGAACTGGCAGTGGGAAGCTACAACCTGAGTGCTGACGCTCCGGGTTTCAAGAAATTCGTGACCAAGGACATTGTTGTCACCATCGGCCACGTGAATCTTGTCACCGTCAATCTTCAGCTCGGAGGATCGAGCGAAACCGTAACGGTGGAAGCGAACGCCGCGCAGGTGGAAACCACGAGCACCCAACTGGGAGCAGTGATGAACGACACGTCGATTCGAGAGCTCCCCCTAAATTCGCGCAACGCCTACGCACTGCTCCAGCTTCAGCCCGGCGTGCAATCGCAACTAGGAGCGGATTTGTTTGCGGGCAGCGAAAACCCGGGCGTTGTTTCCGTTAACGGAGGCCGCGGGCGCTCAAACAACTACATG
>Ga0209006_10006063_pt1 | contig 10965 bp, 8 predicted proteins | sample JacPin_JW_Ref_O2_FD_188567 | JGI IMG/M metagenome (GOLD analysis project Ga0209006, IMG submission 188567) | Forest soil microbial communities from Algoma, Ontario, Canada - Jack Pine, Ontario site 1_JW_Ref_O2 (SPAdes) (version 2) | ecosystem: Environmental > Terrestrial > Soil > Boreal... | reverse complement strand
ACCATACGATCGTCGGTTCCACTGAGGAATTTCGCTCGGGGGAATTTCAGATCGAACAGGTGAGCTTCGGCGGTGACTTCCACTGGCACAATGTGCGGGCGCGCTTTCTCTCGATGTTCGGCGAGTTTGCTACGACCACGCCGCGTAACGATGCAAGTTCCGCCGTCGGCCAGTGGGACCTCGCTGATGCCTACCGATACTTCTCGGAGGCAAATGCCGGGTACCACTTCGACGTGAACCACGGCCTCAATGTCGATCTGGGCGTATTTGTCTCGTATATCGGCTTGTTCAGCTATTACAACTATGACAATTGGACTTACCAGCCGTCGTTCGTGTCCTCCAACACGCCCTGGTTCTTTAACGGACTACGAGTTCAGTGGTGGCCAACCCAAAACTTGAAAATCGAGCCTTGGCTCATCAATGGCTGGCAGTCTTATGCCAAGTTCAACAGCAAGCCCGGATTCGGAGGGCAGATCCTCTGGATTCCGAATGACTCGCTTAAATTGGTCTTTAACAGCTATTCCATTGGCCAAGATAACTTGAGTTGTCAATCGAATAGCGCCAGCGGATCAAACGGATCCATGGATAGCCTCTGCCAGCCGCAAAATGGCGGCAACCCCAATGCCTCAGTCGGATCATATGTGGCGGCGGGGGGACCCGTTGATTGGTCGAGGGTGAAGCGTGTTCACGAAGACGACAGTATCGAGGTCAAATACTACGACGCGCACGGCCAAGGCGGAAACGGCGTGTCCAGAATGGCGTTCAGCTATACGGTCGATCTCGGCTGCGAATACGGCGGCGGCGTGACGTGCTCGGGTGGAAGAAACAAGGAGAGTTTTTTCGGCATGATGCTTTATGACCGGACCTGGTTTCACAGCGATCTGTATGCGGTCACGATCGGCGGCGGCTTCATGAACAATCCGGGTCGCTATCTGGCTCTGACGCCGCCCATTAACGGAGCGACCGCCGCCACTGGCTCGCCGTACTTCACCCAGGCGCCTGGGCAGAAGCTCTTTCAATGGGACACTCAGCTCAATTTTCAGTACATGCCCAAGGACTGGATTACCTGGTGGACGGAGGCGACGTTCCGGCATTCGAACGCGCCGTACTGGTCCGGCTCAGGTGGCGTGACACCGCCGGGCGGCAATAACGGCTCGCCCGGGAGCTGTGTTGGCGGCGGCTCCAGCGCAACCACCGGCCAGTGCGAGCTAGGCGACTGGTTTCCGGATCTACGCACGCGCGAAGTAGTGTACGGCGCCGGCGTTCTCGTCAAATTCTGAGCTTTGGCCTCATCATGGATGGCGCATTTGTACTCATCGGCGTTGCGCTGTATGCGCTCACGCACTGGCTGATCTCGGCGATTTCACGCCTTGGGGGCGGCGAATGACTGCCGTCTATGCGCTAAGCGCATTGCTTGCTCTGGCTCTCGGCGCGTACCTCTTGTATGCCCTCATCCGGCCGGAGAAGTTCTGATGACACTCGCGTCCTGCGCGCTGATTGTCATGCTTCTCCTGGTCGTGCTGCTCCTCACGCGGCCCGTCGGGCTCTATCTTGCGGATGTCATGCAGGGCAGGCCGATCTGGGCGCTGCGCATGGGGGCGCGCACTGAAGCCTGGCTTTATCGGCTCGCGGGTGTCGACCCCGCGATCGAGATGGGCTGGAAAAAATACGCGATCGCATTACTCGTTTTCAATTCACTCGGCGCGATCTTTGTCTATCTTCTGCAGCGGCTGCAGGCATGGCTGCCACTCAATCCGCAGCATTTCGCGAATGTGTCGCCGGACTCGGCATTCAATACGGCGGTGAGTTTCGTCACCAATACGAACTGGCAGGGCTATTCTGGCGAATCCACCATGAGCTATCTCACGCAGATGGCGGGCCTTGCGGTGCAGAACTTCCTGTCCGCAGCGACCGGCATCGTCGTGGCCATCGCGCTCATCCGCGCGTTTGCGCGTCACAGCGCCGCGACGATCGGCAACTTTTGGGCGGACATGACGCGCTGTACGCTCTATGTTTTGCTGCCCATCTCCACACTCCTCGCGATCGCCTTCGTGTCCCAGGGTGTAGTGCAGAATTTCAGCGCGTACAAAGATGTGCCGACCGTCGAGGCGCTCACTTACCAGCAGCCCAAGACGGATGCTCAGGGCGCGCCCATCAACGATGCCGCCGGGAACCCCGTGCAGGAGACGCTGACGACCCACATGCAGACGCTGCCCATGGGTCCGATCGCATCGCAGGAGAGCATCAAGGAGCTAGGCACCAACGGTGGCGGCTTTGTCAACGCAAACTCCGCACACCCCTTTGAGAATCCGACGGGGTTGTCGAATTTTCTGCAGATGCTCGCCATTCTCCTAATTCCGGCGGCGCTAACGTATACCTTCGGCCGGCTCGTGGGCGATACGCGTCAAGGTTGGGCCGTCTTCGCGGCCATGCTGATTCTGTTCGTGCCGCTCGCCGTGATGGCGGTGTACAACGAACAGGGTGGTAATCCGCGCATCGCGGCGCTCGGCGTCGATCAGGCGGCGAGTGAGCTGCAAGCGGGCGGCAACATGGAGGGCAAGGAGGCGCGCTTCGGCATCGGCGCCTCGGCTTTGTTTGCCACGGTGACCACGGGTACGTCCTGTGGTGCGGTCAATTCGATGCACGACTCGTTCACACCGCTCGGTGGCTTCGTGCCGCTCTTTCAGATGCAGCTCGGCGAGGTGGTGTTCGGAGGAGTCGGAACCGGGCTCTACTCGATGCTGATATTCGCCATCATCGGTGTCTTCATTGCGGGACTCATGATCGGCCGCACGCCGGAATATCTCGGCAAAAAAATCGAAGCGTTCGAGATGAAGATGAGCTCGGTCGCGATTCTGGTGATGCCCTTCATCGTGCTCATGGGCACGGCCGTCGCAGTCTCGATAGCCCCCGGCAAGGCGGGTGTCGCGAATCCCGGCGCGCACGGCTTTGCGGAGATCCTGTACGCCTTCACGTCCGCAGCAAATAACAACGGCAGTGCGTTTGGCGGAATTTCCGCCAACACCGTCTTCTACAACACGACACTCGCTCTTGTGATGTGGGTAGGGCGCTATTGGCCGATTGTCGCGGTGCTTGCGATCGCAGGTTCACTCGCCGCTAAGAAACGCGTGCCCGTGACGGCCGGCACCATGCCCACGCACGGCCCGACTTTCGTCGTCTTGCTGATTGGCACGGTACTCCTCGTCGGCGCGCTCACCTTCGTGCCGGCGCTCGCGCTGGGCCCCATCGTCGAGCATCTGACGCTGTGGGCGCATTAGAAGCAGATTCAAGGCATCACCACGTGGCACGTCAGAAACTTTCCATGTTCGACCGCGCACTCTTTGGGCTCGCGCTCGCGGATGCTTTTCGCAAGCTTGATCCGCGCGTGCAGTGGCGCAACCCCGTGATGTTCGTCGTCTACGTCGGGGCGATTCTGACCACGATGCTGTGGTTCCAGGCTCTCGCCGGCCGTGGCGAGGCGCCCGCCTGGTTCATCCTGAACGTGGCGATCTGGCTATGGTTCACCCTGCTGTTTGCGAATCTGGCTGAGGCCCTAGCGGAGGGTCGCAGCAAGGCCCAGGCGGCGTCGCTGCGCGGGCTCAAGCAGACGGTGATGGCGAAGAAGCTCGCGCATCCGCAGGATCGCGCGCGCACGAGCGCCGTGCGGGCGAGCGATCTGCGGCGCGGCGATGTAGTGCTGGTCGAGGCCGGCGACTACATACCGGCGGATGGTGAGGTACGCGAGGGCGCAGCATCGGTGGATGAGAGCGCGATCACCGGCGAATCAGCGCCGGTCATCCGCGAATCCGGCGGCGATTTTTCTGCCGTCACCGGAGGCACGCGCGTTATATCCGATTGGATCGTCGTGACCGTGACAGCCAATCCGGGCGAGACATTCATCGATCGTATGATCGCCATGGTCGAGAGCGCCAAGCGGCAGAAGACGCCGAACGAGATTGCACTCACGATCCTCTTGGTTGCCCTCACCCTCGTATTCCTGTTCGCGACCGCCACGTTGTTGCCGTATTCGCTCTACAGCGTCGCAGTCGCCAAGCTCGGTACGCCAGTCAGCATCACTGCACTCATCGCCCTGCTTGTGTGTCTCATCCCGACGACGATCGGTGCGCTGCTTTCTGCAATCGGCGTCGCAGGCATGAGCCGCATGATGCAGGCGAATGTCATCGCGACCTCGGGTCGAGCCGTCGAAGCCGCGGGCGACGTCGACGTCCTGCTGCTCGACAAAACGGGCACGATTACACTCGGCAACCGGCAGGCCGCGGCATTCATCCCGGCGCCCGGCGTGTCCGAGGAGGAGTTGGCGGGAGTCGCACAGCTTGCCTCGCTCGCCGATGAGACACCGGAAGGCCGCAGTATCGTCGTGCTTGCCAAGCAGCGCTTCAACCTGCGTGAGCGCGATTTGCAATCGCTGGCGGCGACCTTCATTCCGTTCTCAGCTCTTACGCGCATGAGCGGAGTGAATATTGGCGCCCGTATGGTGCGCAAAGGCGCTGCGGATGCCATTCGCAAGCAGGTCGAAGCTTTAGGCCAGGTCTTCCCCAAGGCAATCCAGGCGACCGTCGATGACGTGGCGCGCCGCGGCAGTACGCCATTGCTCGTGTCCGACGATGCCCGGGTGCTGGGCGTCATCGAGCTTAAGGACATTGTGAAGGGCGGCATCAAGGAGCGCTTCGGCGAGCTGCGCCGCATGGGAATCAAGACGGTCATGATCACCGGTGACAACAAACTCACCGCTGCGGCGATCGCCGCCGAGGCGGGCGTCGATGATTTCCTGGCCGAAGCCACGCCGGAGGCGAAGCTGCGGTTGATTCGGGATCACCAGAGCGAGGGCCGGCTCGTGGCCATGACGGGAGATGGCACCAACGACGCGCCGGCGCTTGCTCAAGCGGATGTGGCCGTCGCCATGAATACCGGCACCCAGGCCGCCAAGGAAGCCGGCAACATGGTCGACCTTGACTCCAACCCCACCAAACTCATCGAGGTCGTGGAGACCGGTAAGCAGATGCTGATGACGCGGGGCTCTTTGACCACGTTCAGCATTGCCAATGATGTGGCCAAGTATTTCGCCATTATCCCTGCGGCATTTGCCACGACCTATCCGCAGCTCGATGCGCTCAATGTCATGCGCCTCGCAAGCCCGCTGTCGGCGATCCTTGCCGCCGTCATCTTCAACGCGGTCATCATCGTGTTTCTCATTCCGCTGGCGCTGAAGGGCGTGAAGTACCGGGCGCTCGGCGCAGCCGTGCTCCTGCGCCGCAATCTTCTCGTCTATGGCCTCGGGGGCATTTTGGTGCCCTTTGTCGGAATCAAGCTCATCGACCTGGGCCTGGTACTGGCTCGTCTCACCTGAGGAGCGCCTCGTGCTACGCGCAGTCATTCGACCGGCCATCGTTCTGTTTGCCATTTTGACGGTTCTCACCGGCATCATCTATCCCGTCCTTGTGACGGGCATCGCGGCCGTTGCCTTCCCGGATCAGGCGCGTGGCAGCCTGATTGCGCGCAACGGCAAGCCCGTCGGTTCACAATTGATTGGGCAGAGCTTCAGCGATCCGAAATACTTCTGGAGTCGACCGTCCGCAACGTCTCCGCAACCGTACAACGCTGCGAGTTCAGGCGCCTCGAACTTCGGCCCGCTCAATCCGGCCCTCACCGATGCCATCAAGACGCGAATTCTTGCGCTCAAGGCGGCCGATCCGCTCAATAGGGCGCCCATTCCGGTCGATCTTGTCACCGCCTCGGCCAGCGGTCTTGATCCGCATATCAGTGTCGCCGCCGCGCAGTACCAAATAGCGCGCGTCGCGCGGGCGCGCAGCCTCGACGTGTGGGCAGTGCAGGCGCTCGTCGCGGCGCACGAGCAGCGCAGATTGTGGGGGCTCTTCGGTGAGCCGCGCGTCAATGTACTCGAACTCAATCTGGCACTTGACGGCCACGGTACACGCGGTAGCGAGACCAGCGCGCCGTGATGGATGAGAATTTCGCGCTCCGGGTAGGCAGGCGAGCCGCGCGGCTGTAGCCTTCAGCCATGGCGGACGTGCGGCCCGATCCGGATCAACTCCTGCGGCACGTCGAGGAGGAGGAGAAGCGTGCGAAGCGCGGTCGACTGCGCATATTCTTCGGCTTCTCGGCGGGCGTCGGCAAAACCTACGCGATGCTTGAGGCCGCACGCGCGGCGCGCTCTTCTGCCACAGATATCGTCGTAGGCTATATTGAGCCGCACGGCCGGGTGGAGACCGAGCGCCTGCTTGACGGTCTCGAGCGGCTCCCCACTCTCTCAACACACTATCGCGGCATGGTGCGCGAGGAATTCGACCTCGACGCAGCTTTGCGCCGCATGCCGACCATTTTGCTCGTTGATGAGCTTGCCCATTCAAATCTCGTCGGCGGGCAGCCCGCACCGCGTCACCCGAAGCGCTGGCAGGACGTCGAGGAGCTATTGGAGGCGGGCATCAGTGTGTGGACGACGGTCAACGTTCAGCACCTGGAGAGCTTGAATGACCTCATTACCCAGATCACGGGTGTGCGCCAGCGCGAAACTCTTCCCGACCACGTGTTTGATGAGGCCGATGAGCTTGAGCTGATCGATCTGCCGCCTGACGATCTGCTCGCGCGTCTGCACGCCGGCAAGGTGTATATCCGCGACGAAGCGGCGAATGCGGTCGAGCGCTTCTTTCGCAAGCCGAATCTTTTGGCGCTGCGCGAGCTTGCGCTGCGCCGCGTCGCGGATCGCGTCGAGGCCAGTGCGCGCGCTGCCGCGCCCGGAGATGCCGCGCGCACTCGCTTTGCAAACGATCGCATTCTTGTCGCGATAGGCCCCGATGCGCAGGCCGAGCAGCTGGTGCGGGCGGGTAAACGCATCGCCGATGCCCTCGATGCGCAGTGGATAGTCGTCTATGTCGAGACTCCGGCGCTGCTGCGCCTGTCGGAAACGGAGCGCAATCGGCGCATTGACCTTTTGAGGCTGGCCGAATCATTGGGCGCGGAGACCGTCACACTCGACGGTCCCACGGCAGCCACTACGCTTGCGGAGTATGCGCAGACCCGACATGCGACGCGCCTCATTGTGGGGTCTGCCAAGCGCCGCGGCTGGCGGGCATGGCTGCGGCGGTCGACGACGACCGAGCTTGTGTCGCGCGCCCATGATTTTGATGTCCTGGTGATTGCCGCGACCCCACGGGGCGGCACCGATCCGAGCCGGACTTTGCGTAACTCGACTGCGGCCGATGTGCAGCCGATCCGCTGGGATCGTTATGCATGGGCGCTGACGAGCGCTCTTGTGTGCACGGCGGCTGCGTTTCTCATGTACCCGCGCTTCGAACTGTCGAACCTCGTGATGGTCTACCTCCTTGGCGTGACGCTCGCCGGGCTGCGGCTGGGCCGTGGCCCCGCAGCTTTGACGGCATTACTGAACGTTGCCGCTTTCGATTTCTTCTTCGTTCCGCCGCGATTCAGCTTCGCCGTCTCGGATGCGCAGTACCTCGTGACGTTTGTTGTCATGCTGACCATTGCCCTCGTCATCGCCAATTTGATGGCGAGCGTGCGCCAGCAAACCCGCGTCGCCGGCGCACGCGAGCGCCGCACGGCACTTCTCTATGGGATGAGCCGCGAGCTTGCCGTCACTCGCGGCGTAGGCAACATGGCGCGCGTTGCAGTGAAACACGTCGCCGAGGTTTTCGACTGCCTGGTGACGGTTCTGCTCCCCGATGATGCCGGCAAATTGCACTATCCACATGAGGCACCGCTGGAGGTTTCCCTGCGCGGAGCAGATCTTGCCATTGCGCAGTGGGTAGTCGATCACGGCCGGCGTGCGGGTCTTGGCACCGATACGTTGCCTGCGGCGCCGGCGCTGTATCTGCCGCTCGGGGATTCCCGGCCGGCGCTTGGCGTCGTGGCCGTGCTGCCGAGCAATCAACGTCGCGTGCTTCTGCCTGAGCAACGGCATCTGCTCGAGACCTTTGCCGGGCAGATTTCTCTTGCCCTAGAGCGCGCACGGCTCGCCGAGACCGCTGAGTCTGCTCGGGTGGCGGCAGAGGGGGAGAGTCTGCGCAATACCTTGCTCGCCTCCATCTCGCACGACCTGCGTACGCCGCTTGCCATTCTGGCGGCCGCCGGCAGCACTCTGGCAGAACACGGCGCGGGCTTGGATCCGGCGACGCGAACCGAGCTTGCGCGTTCGATCGAAAGCACGGCGCGCGAGATGTCAGATCTCGTCTCGAACGTCCTTGACCTGACGCGCTTCGAGGCGGGCGAGGTCGTGTTGCGACGTGATTGGCAGGCGCTCGATGACCTCATCGGCACCGCGTGGCAGCGGATGGATGCGCAACTGGAGGCGTATCCGATCGAGCTTTCCCTGCCTGCGGATCTGCCGCCCGTGTACGTGGACGCAGCTCTCATCGTGCAGGTGTTTGCCAACCTGTTTGATAACATCGCCAAATACACGCCCGCCGGCACGCGTGTGCGTGTTTCGGCAGCGGCTGAAAAGCAGTTCGTGCGCGTCTACGTCGACGATGAGGGGCCGGGGTTACCCGGCGGCGAGACCGCGCGACTGTTTGACAAGTTCCAGCGGGGCAGCGGCGAGGGCGCAATTGCTGGAGTCGGCCTTGGTCTTGCCATCTGTCGAGCGATCATCCGCGCGCACGGCGGCAGTATCGAGGCGCAGCAGCGTCCGGGCGGTGGCGCGCGCTTCGAATTGACGCTGCCGACGACGGAGCAAGCCTCGTGACGCAGGCTATGCATGTCATCCTCGCCGTTGAAGACGAGCCCGCGCTGCGCAGCATCCTGCGTGCGCTCTTTGAGGCGGAGAACTACCGTTTCATTGAGGCGAGTACCGCCGCCCGTGCGGACGTTGAAGCGCGCACGCACAAGCCCGATCTAATGCTCGTCGACCTGGGGTTACCAGACGGCGACGGTCTTGGCGTCATTCGCCGGGTGCGCACTTGGTCCGCAGTCCCCATCATTGTTCTGTCGGCGCGGACGATGGAAGAACAGAAGATCGCCGCTTTGGATGCGGGAGCTGATGACTACGTCACGAAGCCATTCAGCGCACCGGAACTCTTGGCGCGCGCGCGTTCGACGCTGCGGCGCAACGCGCGCCGCGACGATGGAACCTCGGCGCTCACGTTTGGCTCGCTGCAGGTTGATCTTGCGCGGCGCGAAGCGCACGGCCCCAGCGGGCAGATCCACATGACCCCCTTGGAGTATCGCGTGCTCGAGTGTCTCGCGCGCCACGCCGGACTCATCGTGCGGCAGGAACAGCTCATTCGTGAGGTTTGGGGTCCCGACCGTCTGGATGACTCGCGCAGTCTGCGCGTGTGTGTCAAAAACCTGCGCGGTAAGTTGGAGCCCGATCCACGCCGTCCGAAGTACCTCGTGACCGAAGTTGGCCTCGGCTATCGGCTGCGCACGGACGAGCCGCGCGAAGCCGCCGAGTCATGATTTCAGCGGCGGCCCCGGCGCGCGCCGCGCCTCTTCCATGATCCAGGTGCGAAACGCTGCGATCTTGTCCATTTCAAGGTAGCTTGCAGGACACACGAAGTAATAGGCGCTCTTGATCGGAATAATGGTGCGGCTGGCAATCGCCAATCGGCCGGACTCAATGTCGAGCGCCACGAGACTCCAGCGGGCAAGTGCCAGGCCCTGACCCGCGCCCGCTGCGCGCACGACGCTCACCGCATCATCGAAGGTCGCGCCGCGGCGCTCGTCGGCATAGAAGGCGCTCTCATCGGTTGTGCCGCCGGGCCACGCTCGCCAGGCTTCGCTCTCCTCGTGCAGGAGGTGATAGCGCCTCAGATCCGCCTGATTACTCACGAGGCCGTGTTTCTTGAGAAGCTGCGGCGTGCATACGGGCAATAGCCAGTCATCGAGCAGCTTTTCGCAATGCAGTTTGGGCCAGCCGCCGGCGCCGAAGCGGATCGCAGCCTGCACGTCCGAGTGCCCAAAATCGACCATCTGATCCGAGGTGTGAATGCGCACTTCAAACTGCGGATGACGCGAGTTGAAACCCGGCAGCCGCAGCAGCAGCCATTGCTGCAAAAATGACGCGAGCATGCTCACCGTGAGAGGTCCGGTGCGCTGCTCCCGCCGAGCTTCGTTGATGGCGCGTTCGAGCTCCGCGAGCCCGTTGCGGACGCGCGGCAAAAGCTGCGAGCCCGCCGCCGTCAGCTGCGCGAGCCTTCCGCGGCGATGAAAGAGCGGGGTTCCAAGATACTCCTCGAGCGCGCGAATCTGCATGCTGACCGCGGCGGCGCTCACCCCGAGTGCGTCGGCGGCAGCTACAGCTACAGCTACGGTCCGACAACTGCGTACGGCACCACCACCCCTGCGCAGTCTCTCGCTGAGGGCACGGCGTCGCAGACGGCCGCCGCCTCGCTCAGTGGCCTCACGCCAGCGACGACGTATCACATCAAGCTGGTCCTGACCTCGCCCGACGGAACAGCCACCTCAAGCGATGCCATGTTCAGGACGCTGGCAAGTACCCCTTCTCCCCCTCCTGCTTCGTCGCCACCGCGGCCGAGGATCTCAAAGGCGCACGTGACGCACAGCCGGTTTCGGGTGGGCAAGCAGCCGACGGCGATCTCGGCCAAGGCGAGAAAGCCCCCAGTCGGAACGGCTTTCATCTTCACGCTCTCAACGGCCGCGAAGGTCGAGATCACGATCGTCCGGAACGCCCCGGGACTGCGGAGCGGCCTGCGGTGTGTCCTCCCGACCAACAAGCTCAAGCACCATCACGCGAAGCGCTGCACCCGCACGATCACCGACGGCACACTTACTCGCGGCCGAGAGCCGGCCGGAGTGAACGACGTCACGTTCGGCGGACGCATCGGCCACGTCCCCCTTCCGCCTGGCTCCTATCACGCCCGGCTTGTCGCGATCAACTCCACCGGACGCTCAAGCCAGGTGACACTCCCGTTCACCGTCGTCAAATAGAGGCCAGCGCTCAGCGACTACGCC
>Ga0209006_10006062_pt1 | contig 10968 bp, 12 predicted proteins | sample JacPin_JW_Ref_O2_FD_188567 | JGI IMG/M metagenome (GOLD analysis project Ga0209006, IMG submission 188567) | Forest soil microbial communities from Algoma, Ontario, Canada - Jack Pine, Ontario site 1_JW_Ref_O2 (SPAdes) (version 2) | ecosystem: Environmental > Terrestrial > Soil > Boreal... | reverse complement strand
CGTTCAGCGCTGTCAACGCAGGAACTTTCTTTTCCACGATCTTGTTCCCCACTACCTCGAACACTGGATAAACCTCATCGGCCAGCACGTGATCGTCTTCGATCTTGGTTTCGTCGTAACGACCCTTCAACCCGGTGGTGTAATACGTCGCCGCATTCGAAGACGCGTCCGAGCCAAACAAATCGATGGTCACGCTGTAATGAAAATTCAAATATTTCTGCATGGTTTCCAGGTCGATCACTCCGAGAGCGCGCACATCGCCAGGAGTTTCCACCTTGTACTCGCGCATCACTTCACAGGTGCGTTGAAGAATACGACTGACTCCGGTTTCACCAACAAACATATGGTGCGCTTCCTCAGTCAGCATGAACCGGCAAGTACGCGCCAAGGGATCAAATCCCGATTCGGCAAGCGCACTTAATTGAAACTTGCCGTCGCGATCGGTAAAAAACGTAAACATGTAAAACGCCAGCCAGTCCGGCGTCGGCTCATTAAACGCACCCAGTATCCGCGGATTATCAACGTCCCCTGACCGCCGCTCCAACAGCGCCTCGGCCTCTTCACGCCCATCGCGGCCAAAATAACGGTGCAACAGATACACCATGGCCCACAAATGCCGCCCTTCTTCCACGTTCACCTGAAAAATATTTCGTAGATCATACAACGAGGGACAGCACATCCCCAGCATGCGCTGCTGCTCCACGGAAGCAGGTTCCGTGTCTCCCTGGGTAACGATCACGCGCCGCAGCGTCGACCGATATTCCCCAGGAACTTCCTGCCACGCGGGGTCGCCTTTGTGTGTTCCAAAATTCACCGCGCGCTCGGCGCTCCTCGGCTGCAAGAAAATTCCCCATCGATATTCCGGCATCCGTACATAACCAAATTTTGCCCAGCCATCCGCTTCGACGGTTATCGCCGTGCGCAAATACACTTCGTAGTTGTGGCTCTCCGTCGGGCCCGCGTCGTACCACCAACTCATATATGCTGGTTGCCAGTGTTCCAGCGCACGCTGCAACACCCGGTCACGCCCCAGGTCCACGTTATTAGGAATTTTCTCGGTGTAATCGATCATTGCTACTCTCCCGCATCACAAAAGCCTAAACTTTTTCCCAGTTGAATTTCACTGGCGAACCACTGCCGTACACCTTCAAAGCCCCGTTCGGCCCCACCGCATTCGGCCTAATAAAAATCCAGTTCTGCCACGCCGACAATCTTCCAAAAACGCGGGTCTCCATCGTCTCTGGCAAACCAAATCGCAAATTTGCTTCCAGCCCCGTCAACGCATCCGGCGAAAGCGCCACACGCGACTCGATCGCGGTGCGCAACTCATCCTGCCAGTCCAGATTATCAGGCGCGGACGTGACCAGCCCAGCTTTCACCGCTTCAACGGGCGCGAGCTGCTTACCGATATGCCCGCGTAATTGTTGGATGCGCTTTTCATCCTGATAGAAACGCGCTGCTAAGCGCGAAAGCTGATTAACCATCGGCAACGGCCCAAAATTCATCTCCGACAACATCACCATCGCGCGCTCTTGACCCTCCTGCGTGTCCAACATGTACACGCGGTCCGCCGCCATCGCCAACTCCAGCAACGTGCCCACAAAGCACGATCCCGGCTCTATCACCGTGTATAACGACCGCGAAGTCACATCCAGTCTCGCAAACGTCCGCCGCATCATCCCCAGAACTTCGCGCACAAACCAGTTCTGCACATTTTTCAAAATGAATTCGTCCATGGCCAGCACAGCTTTTGCGTCGCCGCTGGTTTTCAATATCCAAAGCCCGAGCTCCAATTCGTTACTGCGCAGGCTCAGAATCGCGTCATCCAGCTCTCGCGCCATCTTAAGCGGCCACCACTCGGCCCCGAGTTCTGTCACCTGTTCCACAGTTTGCGACGGAACCATCTCGGGAGCCTTCACGGTAATCGTGACTATTCGGCTACTGCGATCGACCACCACATCAACGATCTCGTAGTGCAACCCATCCTCATCGATCCTCCGTTTCAAGGGCGAAAGAACAACACCTTTAGCATGCGCCGGGCGGTCACTCCCTTGCGCCAACTCCGTTGCCCGTTTCTTCACGTGCTCACCAAACTGCTGGGTCTTAACTACGTCGTCCACCAATCCCCAGTCCTTGGCCCGCTGTCCGCGAATTCCATCCGAGGTAGTACAAAAAACGTCCGCCAGGTCCCGACGCACTCGCCGTTTGTCCGTCACCCGCGTCAATCCGCCGGTACCCGGCAACACGCCCAGCAGAGGCACTTCCGGCAAACTGACCGCTGATGAACGATCGTCCACCAACACAATTTCATCGCAGGCCAGCGCCAATTCGTAACCGCCTCCGGCTGTCGTGCCATTCAGGGCCGCCAAAAACTTCAGCCCGGAGTGCCGGCTCGAATCCTCAATCCCGTTGCGCGTTTCGTTGGTGAACTTGCAGAAATTTACTTTCCACGCATGCGACGACTGCCCCAACATGTAAATGTTCGCGCCAGAACAAAAAACGCGCGGCTTAGCGCTGGTAATCATCACCGCGCGAATCTCCGGATGCTCGAACCGAATTCGCTGCAGCGCGTCGTGCAACTCAATGTCTACGCCCAAGTCATAGGAATTTAATTTCAACTTGTAGCCCGGCCGTATCCCGCCATCTTCACTTACATCCATCGTCAACGTAGCCACCGGCCCATCAAACGACATACGCCAGTGCTTATAGCGCGATGGTTCGGTCTGGAAATCCACCATCTCCGGCTTAACCCGCACATCCTGACTTACAGCGCCATCCACAAGCTTCTCCTAACAATTAACCGGGGACGCCAATCGCATAATTAGTGGGTCCCTGAAACCGCAGTCCTGCAGGTCTTAGTTTACTGCATACCGGAGGGGTTCGTCGGTAGCGCGTTTACATCAGAAACGATAGCTGGTACGGGGGACAGAGCGTGCGGGTGCGTATCCCTTCCAGGCGGCCAAGGAATTTAGTTTTTGAGTGCCCTGAGATAGAGCGACGCCTCACCCGCTTACTTGGATGAGGCGCCAACTTGCAGAACATTTCTGGTTGGTTTTTCGTTTTGTTAATCAGCCGCCACAAACCTATCTTCGGAGTTGGTCGTTTTTGCCGTGCTCAGGCCCAGCGCATTTACCACGCCGGCGCCATACGCAGGATCTGCCTGAAAGAAGTGCTGCACCTGCAGTTCCTGGATACGCTGCGGGGCGTTTTTCAGACTAGCTGCGATATTACCGATCAAGCGTTCGCGAGCGTCAGGTTTCATGAGGCGGAACAGATTGCCCGGCTGCGTGTAGTAATCAGCGTCCAGGCGGTGGTTGTGCCGGTCGACAGTCCCGCTGACGGGGCGCGGACGCTCGCGGAACGCGGGGTCCTGAGTGGGACCATCGAAACTGTTCGGCTCATAGTTGACGGATGCGCCGGAATTTCCATCGAATCGCATGGCGCCGTCACGATTGTAGGTATGAAACGGGCATTGCGGCTTGTTGACCGGGAGCGAATCGTAATTGACACCCAGGCGATAGCGATGCGCGTCCGGATAGGAAATCAAGCGGGCCTGCCCCGGCTTGGTCTTGAAGTGCCATTTCACGTAGAACAGTTCGTTCTTCGCGTTGATCAAACTAAATGTATGGCTGCTGAAGCCGTCCATGTGCCGGTAACCGTCGGGGGTGCCACGATCAGAGAAAAGAATAGTGACCTGATGGAGCGATTCCGGAGACAACGACCAGAAATCCCACATCATCGTGGCAGATTTAAGATTGGTTTGCGGGTCGCGCTTCTGGGTATGGATGAAATCGCCAAATTTCAGCGGGTCGCGGATAAAAAAGACCGGCGTATTGTTTCCGACCAGGTCCCAATTCCCTTCCTCGGTATAAAACTTCAGAGCAAATCCGCGGGGGTCCCGCTCGGTGTCTGCAGAGCCCTTCTCGCCGCCGAGAATCTCAAAAAGGTCGGGGTTTTCTTTCCAGCGCTGGAGAAAAGTTTGGCAGTGGTGTATTGCGTCAACGGATTGGTGCAGACAAAGTGTCCATAAGCGCCGGAGCCTTTGGCGTGCACGACGCGCTCGGGAATGCGTTCACGATTGAAGTGCGCCATTTTCTCGAACAATAAAAAATCTTCGAACACTACTGGGCCTCGCGGGCCCACGGTCAAGGAATTCTGGTTGTCGCCTACCGGCCGACCGGCATCGGTGGTCATTCTTTTGTTTTCTGACATTGTTTCCCCGTCCTCCTGAAGAGTAGGGCCCGGCAACCTATACATCCAATACATTGTTAACATAGAATGGATAGGCATTGCCTATAGGACTAGTAAATGGAATTTCACCAACTTCGTTATTTTTGCGCCATCGCGGACAGTGGCGGCTTCAGTCGCGCGGCGCGTCTAACGCACGTGTCACAGCCTTCGCTTTCGCAACAAATTCACAAACTGGAAGAAGAATTGGGTGCGCAGCTTTTTGATCGCATCGGCCGCACCGTTCTCCTTACGGAACTCGGTCGGGCATTTCTTCCGCGCGCCAGGGCATTGTTATCTGACCTGGAAGCAGCGCGCAGCGCCGTCGCCGAAGGTAGCGCATCGATCACCGGCTCAGTGTGTGTGGGCGTGATCCCTACCATCGCGCCGTACTTTCTCCCTCCGTTGCTGGCTACGTTTTCTCGCAGATATCCGCAAGCGCGCGTAACCGTCGTCGAGGAGATTACGCCGTTATTGCTGGAGAGAATGCGAAGCGGGGCGATCGATGTAGCAGTCGTGGCGGTGCCGCTACAGACGCGTGGACACGAGTTTCAGACATTCCCAATGATCGAGGAAAAACTTTACGCCGCGCTTCCTTTGGGGCACGCGCTGGCCAAGCGGCGAAGCATCACGCTCGGAGAGCTGCATGATGAACCTTTTCTATTGTTACGCGATGGTCATTGTTTCCGCGAAACGGCGGTGGCGGCATGTAAGCGAGCGCGGGTACAACCGAAGATCATTTTTGAAAGCGGACAATTTAGCAGCATTCTCAGCATGATATGTGCCGGACTGGGTGTATCGATCATTCCGGCCATGGCCCTCGAGAAACGAAATGGTTGTCAGTTCGTTCCACTCGCCGACGGTCGCGCCACGCGGGCAATCGGCGCGGTTAGCTTAAACGGCCGGTCGCTCAGCCGCGTGCAGCAAGCATTCCTGACGCACCTTACTGCCAAGATCGGCAGCAAGCCCACGCATCTCGCGCGGTGAAGCTTTAGCGGCTAAGCGGCCGTCGCGTGCCTTGGCGCGCTGGAATTCATGGAGGAAGCCGCGCAATTGCGCTCGTGCCTTGTGTAATTGGGATTTCGAATCGCCCACCGAGCGTCCCAGGATGTCTGCAATCTCCTGATGCTTGTATCCCTGCACGTCATGCAGAACAAATATGGTGCGATAGCCGGTCGGCAACCGTTTTATGCAGCGCTCCAGATTGATGCGGTCGAGCGCTCCTTCCAGAATTGAGTCGCGACAACCGAGATCGATGGCCGGCGGACCGCTGGGTTCGTTCGCGTCGAGTGGCTCTTCAAGTGACACGGCCGGCAGTGACTTCCTGCGTAAGCACATCAACACGCGGTTGACGGCTAAACGGTGCAGCCACGTGGAGAAAGCCGATTCGCCCCGAAAAGTGTGAATTTTGCGGTACAAGAGCATGAAGGCCTCTTGCGTCAGATCTTCGGCCTCGGCGGGGTCTTTTACCATGCGCACGCAAACGGCATAGACGCGGCGACTATGCAGCCGGTACAGCTGTTCGAACATGGCGTGATCGCCATTCTGGGCGCGTGTGATAATTTCTGCTTCAGTCAAATCATTCTTGTCGGTGCAAGAAATTATCGGCGCAGACTTCCTCGAGGCCGGTTCCGCCGTGGAACGCGTGCTCCCGTTGAAGCTGCGCCGCTTTTGTATGGTGTGCGGCGCCAGCGATTGAGCTGTTGTATTCCTGCACCTGGCGTTTGCAGTAGCTTGCATGATGTTCTCTCAGCGACCTGCGGATTGAACCGCTATCGACATTTTGTTTTGACTTACCTGCGTTGCGGGTTCCGTTTGTGACAAGCCCTTGTGACGAACTTCCTTGGGCGCCATATGCTTTTCTTTAGGAGTGTAGTAGCTGAAAGTAACTCCCAGTTCCGGCGCTTCAAAGGTCTTAATCGTATGCACGTCCGCAATGTCCACCAGATCTAATTGCGCAGTATTCGAGAGAACGCCAGTGTCGGCAGAAGTAGCCCGGATAATGACATTCGCTTTTGGGCTGTGAATGTACAGCGTGTAAGGCGAGCTCTGCGATGACAGCTCAAAGGTGTAGTCGCCGGCGGGTAAAGTGGAACCTGCCCAGTACACTTCGAATGGCAAAGTAAACTTGCCCTGGTATGCCGTTACTGCATTCCCACCGCCAGCCACAATCCCCAATGCCAGTGCGGCGAGGCCTAACTTTGAAACCACTTTCAAATAGCGAGCCGAACTCATGTTCAATCTCCTTGTTCCTTCGTATTAGATGTCAAGACATTCTCGTGTCTTCAAGATATAAGACCGGATAAGTGAGCGGATAATTCCGCGATCAGGAATCTTTTAGAAGGAATGCAATTCCCAGACAGAGTCGCTCTGGACGTGCCACCGTCTGGGTAAGGGAACACAAATCTTAATCAAGCAGAAATTACGAAGGACAGATATACGAAACGCAGAGGCTCGCGGCGATTTCAGAAGATCATCTACTAATACGCTTCAACGTTGCAGTCTGAAGCCTGAGTGGCGGTCGGCTGTTGGATGAGCTGCCCGCTCAGCGCTTTCGTATAACTTGTAGTCGCCAAACTCTTCAGTCTTCATATCGTCTTCGCTCACGCCGGCGCTGCTGAGCAGACTAGTCATAGCGGTGACCATTCCCGAAGGCCCAGCAATGTAGTACACGGGCCCCTTGAGTCCCACCAAATAACGCTTCAGCATTTCATGATTGATGTGGCCTCTCTCATACGGCCACGCCAGCGTTCTGCGACCAGTGACTGTCGGAACAAAGATGAAATTGCGATTCTGTGCGCCCAGGCATTCCAACTCTTCCAGGAAAGCTGCGTCATCGGCGGCCCGATTGGAGTAGAACAAATACAGTTTGTGTTCCAACTGTTCCTGAGTGGCATGTTGCAGGATGCTTCGAATAGGGGCAATTCCGATGCCGCCAGCCAGAAATATCGCCGGCCTGGTCGCGTCTTTGTGCAGCGTGAACGACCCCCTGGCACGGCTGACCACAAACCTAGTGCCAAGAGCAGCATCCTTCAGGGCGCTTTTGAAGTTCGTCTTGCGCATACGCATGGCGATCATGATCGCTTCGTTTTCTTGAGGACAGCTCGCCAGAGAGAAGGTCCTGAAATTGTCGTTTTCACATCCTTGGTGAGGCTGAGCAAAGACAAGATCAACATGCTGCCCAGCTCGGAATTCAAAGTAGCGGTCATCAGGTTCGAACCAGAAAGCCATGGTGTCCGATGCAATTTGTTGACGATCAACTAATGTCATTCGATATTCGGCCATTGTTTTCGTCCCCACCTTCGTGTCCGGTTCAATATCCGGGCTTCAGCTATGTAGACCATCTTCAGCGAGATTTATTCCGGGCTCGCCTTACGGTTCGACGATCAGCTGACCCTTCATTCCTCCGTGACCGAGTCCGCAACGGTTGCAACAATGGAATGAATAGGTTCCTGCCGTGCGCGGCACAAATTGCACTACGGTGGGAGTTCCCTTCTCGAGCTTGAAGCAGTCCTCTTTCGAACTAAAAACGAGCCCGGGCTCGCCTTTGGCGTCCGCTCCGTCGGGGTACAGGTTAATCTTGAAGCCGTGAGTCTTATCGAGTGATGTGAATCTCAACTGCACTGACGCGCCGAGTTTTACGTGGATTGGCGACGGCGAGTATTCATACTTCTTCGCGGTCACTTCTATAACTTGCACGCTCTGATCGGATTGGGGGCCATCTGGCGGAGCGGCAGATCCTGAGCTGAGTGCAAACGCACTCAACAAGAATAAAAATGTAATTCGCAGTGTGCTATTCACTCTGATCTCCTGGGAATCGAATTTGTCGGCGGCGGCGGCCAATCGATGTCAAACAGATTGAGCGCACACCTGCAGTGACCCCGCCTGCAGTGACATAGACCAGAACGGCGGGGATTTATTTCATCGCGGAGTCACAATAAGAACAGACCTCCATCGCCACGGGTGTTCACGAATTATTTCCGGAACATATGCGGAACGTACCAGCGGGCGTAAGTTGCCACGCCAAACAAAAGGACCACCCACCACAGCACTAACACAGTGCGCATCCACAGCTTGTTGTAGTTCCTGATGCGTAGTCGCGCCGGCAACAGGCTCGTGCCCGCCGCCAGCAGGATGTACAAACCCCCGCCTTCCGCCACGGTTCCTAAGGCGGCATGCGCAGTAGCCAGGGCGTAATAAGCCTTGCCAAGTCTAAAGGGAATACGCGGAGCGACGTGAGCACGAAATGACGGAAGCATCGCGAGGACAATCAATAGAACATTGACGAGCACGATGACCGACTGACACTAAGCGTGTTGCGTGAAACGTTTCAGTCGCGCGAGAAGCGCTCCGGCAAGCAGTCCAACTCCCATCAGCAGTTCCAAAAGTAAAACGAGATTGGCGTGAGGAGGAGCGGCAGTTGACAGGCCGCTCAAAGGACTGTTTCGGGTATGGCTGCGGTTGGTCCGATCCTGATATCGCGAAACGTGTGCCGATGCCGGCCTCGAAATGTCTTAATCTCCGCCGTATGCGTCGGCTGTTGAATCATGGTCCGTCCCACCAATCACCGGGCAAGCATCAAATTCCTTCCACGATTCCCTGCCCTTTAAAAGATTGCCTGAGTTTTTCAGCTTTACCAAGAACACTCGCTGAATCTTGCCGCTGCTTGCGTTCTCGCCCGGGCCGGCAACGCACACGTAGACTTCGGACGATTTCTGCTCCAAAACCTTGATGTTGATTTGCGTTCCCGCCGGGGTGGCTACAACCGCCTGATTCTCATCCAGCAAGCTTGGCACGTAGCCGTAGTCGCTGAAGGTTTTCTTGCTGTGATCGCGTTTTGGCCGTATGCCGGACGGCAAAGTAGTGACATCCAGCTTTTCAACTACGAACTTTGTGACCTCGCCTTTGGGATAAGACGCGGTATTATTTGCTACCGCCGCTGAAGCCGTGGCCAGAGCGATCATTCCACATAACATTTTCATAACTGATCTCCTTTACTCTTAAATTTCTGTCGACACTTGTAGCTGTATACGAATTCCTCGATGCTTAAAGGCGAATAGTGAGTTTTACGTCCTGGCTGGACTAGCCGGGCCCATTCACGCCGCTGAGAAAGCCACCGAGATGCGCGGTCACCACGACTAGAAGGACGGCGATGGCTTCCAGCGATAGGCGATACGTCGGCAAAGATTTCTCGGGATCGCGCCGCGCCCGCAAGTGAATTAGAAACACCACCCAGATAACCACCGCGGATATGCAGCCGAGCACCAGATGCATCAGCAGAATTCCTTTCAGCTTTTGGCCCTCTAATGCCCATTGCCAAGCGGCCAGTCCGGTCGCTACCACAGGAATGGTGAAGCACGCAGCCAGCAACAAATTGAAGTACGCCGCTGTGGCCAGGCTCCGACTCTTTGCCCACTGGGCGAGAAAGTCGAAGGCCACGGCCACCGTAAATAGTGCAATGGGAAAATGAATCAGCACCACATGCTGCGCGTGTTTGGCCAGCAGAACAGTCTTGAGGTCGAACGGATTTACACTCATCGACCCCTCACTGCACTACGACTTTGCCGGTCATCTTTGGGTGAATAGAGCAGAAATATTCGTAGGTGCCCGGTTTGCTGAAGGTGAACGAAAACTTCTCGTCAGTATCCAGCACTTTGGATTTGAAAGTTTTGTCGGTGCTGACGGCGGTGTGTGGAATGTCGTCGTGATTTGTCCAGGTCACCGTCGTCCCCACCGAAACCTTCAGCTCCGCGGGTCCAAAGCTGAAATTGTCGATCTTTACTTCTGTCCCATCGGGTTTCTGCTGCGCGGCGGCGGATATATTCCTTTCCCCAGCGCGCAGACCCGCGAATGCAACTCCAAACGTGGTTGCAAACAATACTGCAGTAGACACAATTCTCCTCATGTTTTTTCCCTCTCTTTTATTTAGCTGCGTTTGTGGAACTTTTTTGTAGTGCTTCTTAAGCCAGCGAAGAATCCACTACCGCCAACGCATGCTGGCCGTGCACGTAACTCACATCTGTAATTCCGAGCACACTTTTCAATTGCTCGGCAGGTACTTTCATCGGGCCGGGTGACGGCGCCTTGCCAGGCTCCGGTTGTGGAAACGCGGTTGACGCGGCAGTGTGGAATGTTACGTTGCCTTCCACCTTTTGCATGGTCTGGTGGATATGACCATTCAGCACCGTTACGGATCCGAACTTCTTCAGATACGCGAGCGCCTGCGCGCTGTCTTCCGTTCCCCAACCCCACTCCGGATATATGGACCACAGTGGAATGTGCGCGAACACCACAATCGGCGTGCTGCTCTTCAGGCGTTTGACGTCATCTTCCATCCATTCCAGCTGATCGTGTCCCAGCGTGCCTAGTCCGCCGGCCTTCAAGTTCAGCACGTTGACCAGTCCGATAAAGTGGACACCCTTCTTGTCAAAGCTGTACCATCCTGCTCCCTTGGTATTTTTTCCGTAACGTTCCAGATACTGTTTACCGTCGTCATTCAACATGTCATGCTCGCCGGGCACATAGAAAATGTCCTTGGGGGTGGCGCCTTTCAAAATTTGGTCCACGGTGTCGAATTCTTCCGGCTTCGAGAGGTGGCTGATGTCGCCGGTGTGCAACATGAATTCTGCCGGAGTCGACAAGGCATTGACCTTGTCAATCGCGGTCTTCAACGTTCCCACCACATCCGGATTCGCGGCTTTGTTGAAGCCCATGTGGCTATCGCTGATCTGCACGAAGCTT
>Ga0209006_10006061_pt1 | contig 10969 bp, 8 predicted proteins | sample JacPin_JW_Ref_O2_FD_188567 | JGI IMG/M metagenome (GOLD analysis project Ga0209006, IMG submission 188567) | Forest soil microbial communities from Algoma, Ontario, Canada - Jack Pine, Ontario site 1_JW_Ref_O2 (SPAdes) (version 2) | ecosystem: Environmental > Terrestrial > Soil > Boreal... | reverse complement strand
GGAGCGGATTGGGTCTCGCACTGGTGCGCCACATTGTGCAGGCGCATGGTGGGAAGGTAGCAGTAGAAAGCGCGCCCGGACGCGGCAGCAAGTTCATCATTATTTTGCCACTACAAAATTCACAGCTTCAACAGGTGTCAATATGAGACAAGAAGAAAAAGTAGAGCGATCTGAGGCACAGAGGCGGGCGAAAATACTTGTGGTGGAAGATGAGCCGGCGATGGTGGCCGGTCTTCGCGATAACTTCGAGTTCGAAGGTTACGAGGTAATTACCGCGCAGGACGGCATCGAAGGCCTCGAACGCGCGCTCGAGGAGTCTCCCGACCTGGTGGTGCTGGATGTGATGATGCCGCGCATGAGCGGGCTCGAGGTATGCAAGCAGTTGCGCGCCAAACGCGCTTCTCTTCCCATCATCATGCTGACCGCCCGCGGCCAGGAGATCGACAAGGTGGTGGGCCTCGAGCTCGGCGCCGATGACTATGTGACCAAGCCCTTCTCAATTCGCGAGTTGCTGGCCCGGGTGAAGTCTGTCCTCCGCCGTACAGCTGCCTTACCAAAAGATAAGGAGCAGCATTCCTTCTCCGATGTAGAAGTAGACTTGCGCCGCTGCCGCGTAGTCAGGTCAGGCAAGGCTTTGGATATTTCCTCAAAAGAATTCGACTTGCTCAAATACTTCATCTGTCATCCCGGCGAGACGCTGAGCCGTGATCGACTTCTTGAAGACGTGTGGGGCTATGAGAATTACCCCACCACCCGAACGGTGGATACCCACCTGGTGCGGCTTCGCCAAAAACTGGAGCCTGATCCGGAACAACCGCAGTACTTTTTGACCGTGCACGGAACCGGCTATCGGTTCGTCGGATAGAACAACCAACCAAATCGCAACGAGGTGGACTTTGAACACCTACACCCTGGTACCGGGCGACTTCAAGTATGGAATGGTTACCTCCTTGACGACGTCGTGGAACGTCGTGCGGCCATCGACAGCACCCCCCAAGGATGAAATGGATTCGCTCCTGAGAGAGCGAGTGGATCTGCATGCGCAGATTGCTGACGCGGTGCAGATTCAGCGTAAGCTCAGCGGTCCGCGCGTCTTACACTGTGGCGACCTGCAGTTCGCGAGGGAAGTGTTTGCGGCACGGTATCTTTCCGGAGACTTTACGACCTTCTCGCAGGATGGGTCGAGGGTTCTCGCAGTCCTGGGAGATATCGCGGGCAAGGGCGTCGCTGCAGGGATGTGGTTCACGCATCTGGCCGGCCTTTTGCAAAGCTGCGGCCGGCCGGACTTCAACCCGTCGACGATCGCCTCGGAAATCAATCGTCATATGTGCTATTTGCAGCCAGTGGCGCCATTTGTGACTGCATTGATTGCACAGATCGACTGCGACCGGGGAGTACTCACCTACTGCAACGCGGGTCACTTTCCGCCCATACTCTTTCGCCAGGACGGAGACGTTCAACTGCTGGAAGCCGGAGGCCCTCTGCTGGGGGCTCTTAAAGGTGCCGAGTTTCAATCAGGGGAGCTGATGCTCGAACCCGGGGATACGGTTGTCGTATACTCCGATGGCGTGGTGGAATGCCGCAATCCTGAAGGAGAAGAGTTTGGCCTGGACCGTTTGATTGCAGCATTACCACGGGCCAAACAGCAGTCCGCTCACGGCACCCTCATGATGCTGCTCGCTGTCGTACAAGAGTTTGCCAATGGGTATCCCATGAGCGACGACATGAGCCTGACGCTGATTCAGCGCGACACACATTTGGATTAGCATTCTTATTCTTGCTGAGACGCAATGAAACAATTTGGCTGTTTTCAACTCGATACCAAGAACGAATGCCTGTGGCAAAACGGGGTGCAGATCGGTCTGACGCCAAAGCCGTTTGCCGTGTTGCGCTACCTGGTGGAAAACCCGCAGAGGCTGGTGACGCACGATGAGTTGCTGGACAAACTGTGGCCTGAGACCTATGTGCAGCCGCAGGTGTTGCGCACCTACGTGCTCGAGTTGCGCAAACTGCTGGGCGACAGTGTGGAGACCCCGCGATTCATTCGCACTGTTCCGGGACGCGGCTACTGGTTCCTGGCGCAGGTAGAGGAGGCCAAAGGCCACGCAGTCGACGCTCGTGGGCCGCACTCTGGGCCCATCGTTGGGCGGCAGCAGGAATTCGAGCGCTTGAATACCTTGCTCCAGCATGCGGCCCAGGGCGATCGTCAGGTCGCTTTCATTACCGGGGAGACCGGTATGGGAAAAACTGCGCTCATCGATCTCTTCTGCCGCCACCTGTGTAGTGAAGGCCAGGGGCACGTCGCCCGTGGTCAGTGTGTGGAAGGCTTTGCCGGAAAGGAAGCCTACTATCCCGTCATCGAAGCACTTGGACACCTTTGCTCGAAAGACGATGGCAGGAAGCATGTGCACGTCATTCGGCAGAAGGCTCCGGGATGGTATGCGCAGCTTGCTGCTCTCCATGGCGGTGGCCCAGCGCCCGTGACCCAGCCCATACGCAGCGAGCGGATGTTGAACGAGATCTGCGATGCCATCGAAGCAATGTGCTCCGAGACGACGTTGACCGTGGTCTTCGAGGACCTGCACTGGGCGGACCTTTCCACGCTCGATTTGATCTCTGCGCTGTCTCGACGCCGCCAGGCCGCCCGATTATTGATGTTGGCCTCCTACCGTCCGGCGGAGGTGAGTGTGGGCCAGCATCCGCTGAAGCGGCTCAAGCAGGACCTGGTTACGCACAAACTGTGCACGGATGTGTCGTTGCGTCCGCTGGAGAGGGACGCGGTAAGGGAATACCTGGCTCAGGAACTGAAACAGGAGGCACTTCCCAAGGGACTGCCCAGCTTTGTGCATCAGCATTCTGAGGGTAATCCTCTGTTCATGGTCGCCATGCTCGAGCACATGGTTGCGCAGGGCTTTCTACGGCAAGCCGATGGTGCCTGGCAGTTGCGAACCGCGCTGGCAGAAATCGACATGGGCGTGCCCTCGGCGCTTTCCGAAATGATCGAGTTACAAATTGACCGCTTGGACGCCGCCGACCAGCGCCTGCTCGAAGCAGCAAGTTTGATTGGCGTGGTTTTCCCCGCATGGGCAGCGGCTGCTGCGCTCGATGGCGATCTTGAGGACATTGAAAGTCAGTATGAAACGCTGGCGCGGCGGTTGCACTTCCTGCATCCGGCTGGACACGACGAGTTGCCCGACGGGACGCAGTCTGCCTTCTACGTATTTGCGCACGGATTGTATCGCGAGGTGCTTCGTGCCAGGCAAGCTCCGGCGCGGCGAGCCAAGCGGCATTTGCGAGTGGCGGAGAAGCTGGAGAGATTATTTGCCGGCCGGGAAATGGATGTGTCCACCGAATTGGCGTTGCATTTTGAGGCAGCCGCGGAGTGGTCGCGCGCGGCCCAGGCGCTCTGTACGGCTGCAGGGAATGCAATGCGGCGGGGTGCGCGGGACGAAGGCCTGAAAACGACGGAACGCGCGCTGCGCCTGCTCGAGAACTTGAGCGAACCCGACCGTGAGCCAGCAGAGAAAAAGATACGTCAACAGATTGCGGGACTGAAGAAGCGGTTTGAAGGTGTGCTTCAGGCGTGATTAGTTGTCGGGTCCTTCAAAAAAACTCTGGATGAAATCTCGACGGCAATTTGACGCGCGAGGTCAGGCCACAGGGCTAGGGTTGTTTTCAGAGGACAACCCCATGCTAATGAGCTTCAGGAATCTGGTTCTTTCATCCGCCGCCCTTTGCGCTACCGCAGCTTTTGCCGCCGAACAAAAAAGAGTAGAAGTGCCGTTTGACTTTGTGGCGAAAAACCATGCCTATCAAGCGGGGGCATATGCAATCTCGATCGACGATACAAGGTCTTTTGTAACCTTGCGCGAAATGGGCAAAACGAGCCGGCCCCTCACCTGGATTGTATTGCCTGGAAACGGCGATCCGAGCCATCCAAAAGTCAGCCTGGTTTTTGATGTAACCGAGTCGGGCAAGGTTCTGCGAACCATTCAATATCAAACACTGAGTACGCCGAATCTGAATACGAAGCCGAAGCAGGCAGTGGAGAGAATCACAAGCGTAGGGGAGTAGATCCTACAACAAAGGTAACGTCGATGGGCCTCTTTGTCAGTCTCGCAAAGGGGCCCATCGCTTTGCTGCGTTCGGTAACTTTCCCGATCCGAATCGCAGACTTCAAGGTGAGCAATCACTCCCCCTTGTCATCCCGAGCGAAGCCGAGGGACCTGCGGTTAAGCGAATTCGGTGAAACCGAATTCGTAGGGACGCCGCGGGAGTAACAACAGGGGGTGCCCCACATCTCGATTTTGAGATGTGGGAAATAAACGGGTCTCGACCTTTACCCTTCAAGCACCTTCAGTTTCCCGATACGGGCATTGGAAAAAAGACACGCTGGTCGCCACGTCCGGTAAGTTGGCGAATCAGATCGACCTCATGTTGGCGATACGGCGTGTCGTCCTGCTTGAAAACTTCATGGAACCAGATGGTTGGCTGCAATAGAACATAGGGGCGCTCCCAGGAATCCCAGGGAAAATAGGTTTGTGTTTTTCCCGCGACCAGGCCCCAGTTGATAGCCCCCACATGGTACTGCTTGGCCACCGGCAGAACACCGTCGAAGGTTGAGCCCGCGCCGCGCGCCATATACTCCGTGCAGATCAGCGGCCGGCCCTGCGCTTGAAGAGTCTTCACACGCGCTTCGAAATCCTCAGGCCAGCCGTAGTTGTGAAAAGTGATTATGTCGGACTCGCTCAGCTGGATCTTCGTGGTTTCGCTTTCCAATGCGGGTTCTCCCCAGTTGCCATTGCCCCAGACGCCGCTTGTTAATGGCTGCGTCGGATGCACAGAACGCGCCCAGGCAAAGGCTTTGGGAAGCAACTCATCCACCCGCTGCACTTTCGCGGCGACGTCCTCAACTTTGTCCCCACCCCGGTTGTCCGGCTCATTCCAGATATCCCAGCCTAGAATGCGGTCGTCCTTGGCGAAGGCGCCAACAATGCCGGTTACGTATGCCTGCAGCTGTGGCTCTACGGCCGGATCGTGCAATCGAGCTTTCCCGGGGCTCTGCACCCAACCAGAATTATGAATTCCCGGGATAGGCGGATGTTGAGGACCGAGCTTGGGGCTGGCTTCCCAACAGGAGTCGAACAACACCAGCAACGGTCTGATGTGGTGTTTGGCTGCGATCCCAAGGAAGGTGTCGAGCCGCTGCTTGAAACCTTCAGAGTCCTGTTGCCAGAGTTGGTCCTGCAGGAACACACGCACAGTGTTCATGCCGATGCTCTCTGCCATGCCCAGCTCTTTGTCATTGATGGCTGGATCAAAAGTTGCGGCCTGAAACATCTCCAACTCGTTGATGGCGTTGGAAGGGATAAAGTTCGCTCCCACGAGCCACGGCTGCTGTTTGTACCAGTCGTTTGCCTTCTGGGCAGTCCACCGGTCCGGCGCACCGTTTGGAGACTGTGCCATGGCTGTTGTCAACAGCGACAGGGTCATAAGCGACAGAGAGCAAAGCAGAGAATGCCGCAAGATCATCCGAGTTCCTTTCCTATCGAGCTGCCGGTGTTATTGGACGGCTGCGTCATTATCCTTGTCTTTACGGCCCGAACTTTTCCAGTTGGCATTGCGGACGCTTACCAGGCGTTTGGCCATCTCCTCACTCTTTTGCTTGTCGCCCAACTGTGCGTAAGCCTTGGCGAGCAGGAAATAGGCTTGCTCGGCATTGGGATTGTCCTCAATGGCGAGATTTAGCTGCGTCACCGCTTCGGCGGGCTGGTTCTGCGTCAGGCGGATTCTTGCCATTTCGATCAGCGCCGGCCCATAGCGACTATCGATTGAGAGAGCCTTCGTAAGTTGCTCCTCGGCTCCTGCCTGATCGTGTTTCGACTCTAAAGCCAGGGCGAGCCGGCAATAAGTCCGCGGCTGTTCGGGAGACAATCCGATGGCGGCGTGGTATTCGGTCATTGCCCGATCGACATTGCCCAATTTGACCAGGGCGTTTGCCAGCAGAAAATGGGCTTGATAGGAATTTGGATCGAGCGCAAGAGCGTGCTGCAGATCGTCGCGTGCCGCATCATAGAGGATGGAATCGTACTCGCTTTCGGCCAGTGTGATCAGAAAGGCTGATGAATCAGCATACGCCTCCCGCTTGGCGTTAAGCAGCGCTACCACATCTTTAAATTTGCCCTGAAGCTGCATGGTATTTGCGACCGTCACCAAAGAATTGGCAGACGGATCGGTCTTGTAGGCCGTTTGGGCCACGGTCTGGGCAGCCACCAGTTGGTGACTGGCGATAAATACCACCACGGCTACTTCCATCTCCTGCAATGGCGTGGTTGGCGTGGCACGGAAATGCGCCAGGGCCTGCGCGGCTTTATCCACCTGGTGACCGCCCATGTATTCGCGCGCGAGTGAAGCGGCGATGCTGTTATTGGCCGGCCAGGCAGTGTGGGCGCGCAGCAGGGTTTGCTGCGCATTCGGCAGATCCCCACCCACCTCAAGAGCGCCGGCCAGCAACAAGCTGACGCGTGGGTCACAAAGCTGGGTGGAAAGCGGCTCCAGGAGACCGGCCGCCGCTTTGAACTTTCCCTGCTGCATCAAGGCGCTTGCATTGGCGAGCATCGTGTCTATTTGTGCTTGCGACGGGCACCTTTTACCGGTTTCCGCCGCTCTCGCAGCTGCCCCACCACCAAATAGGCAGACAGCCACAAGAGCAACGGTCAGAGCGGACTTCGCCCTAGAAGGTGAAGCGCAGGCCGAGTTGGATTTCACGCGCCGGGTTGGCGTTCTGTAGATACCCAAATTTGCTGTCATTCACCCCTGTGTCCAGGTTGTAAAAGTTGACGCGGTTAAAGGCATTGAACACGTCTGCCCTAAAGGTTAAACCATAGCGTTCGGCGATGCGCCAGGTCTTATCCCCGGAAAGGTCCCAATCCGCATATCCAGGATTGGCTACACTTTGTACCGAAGAATTTCCCTGGACGCCCACATCGGTGACTGGATGCACATTCGCCACGTTGAAGTAAGGTCCGAGTTTCCCGTTCTTGCCTAGGCCCCCATGCAGATTGGAATTGTTGACTGGTCCCGAAACATCAGGCAAGGCATTGACGAAGATGCCCAGCGATTGACTGCTACCCAACGTCGACCAGATGCCGGTGTGGTACGACACGATCGCCGCCAGTTTCCAGCCGCCGGCAAGTGCGTCTGTGAGACCGCCGTTATTCAGGAACGTCTTGCCCTTGCCAAACGGCAATTCATAAATGGAATTGACGGTGAGCACGTGATTGATGTCCTCCTGGCAGTGACCACGATCGAGACGCATATCAAGGGGATGCCACGAGAAGACATCCTGCCACGGCCAGCCGAGGCACTTGGAGAGGGTGTAGGAGCCGAGCAAGGAAAAGCCTGAACTGTAGCGCTTTTCCGCGCGGAGGACCAAGCCGCTATAGAAGGAGCTACCCGAGTTGGTGTTCTCTTGAACGCCATTCCATCCTGGGAGAGGGTAGGTTCCGTCGGTATTCTCAGGGTCGATGTTCGGACGCTCCTCATAGTGATGGGCAGCATTGCCCAAATACGCAGCTTCAAAGACCCAGTCTTTGAGAGTGTGGGCGATGGAAAGATTCCATTCGTAGGTGTACGGAGTTTGCCCGTTCGGTTGGATAAACGAAGCCGTGGGCCCTCCGCCAGGTACCGTGGGCCCGAAGAGTTGGTTGAGCGTGTAATTCAGCGGCTTGCCGACCGGAGCGTTGCCATAACTCTGGATCAGATAGAACTTGGTGGTGTCGACCATCACCTCGTACTGGTTGATATTGGGCTGGAGGTAAAAGATACCGAAGCCACCTTTGATATCGGTGTTGCTCTTGTCGAAGGGAATCCAGTTGAACCCTAACCGCGGGGAAAAGTTGGTATAAACCGGCTTGACCATAGCTCTGGTCAGTCCCAGGGTGTTGGTGTCGGGATAAGAAAGATCCTGGTTGGTCGCAAGATCAAAACTGCCGACGCGATTTCTGGTATCGATGGGTTGCTTGGTATGTTCCCACCTGGCGCCGGCAGTCAGGGTGAGATGGTTGTTCACCTTGAACGTGTCGCTTACGTAGTACGACTGGTACCACATTCTCAGGTTGAGCGTGGGGTCGCCTAGGGCGGTGAATCCATTGTTGGGCACGCCTAGCAGCAGGTCGGCGACTGGGTCCCCGGAGTACGTACCATTGAAGGAGATGTTAGTGGCCGCCCAATCTTCGTACATGAAAATAGGCTCGTAGCGGATGTCGAGGCCAGCCGTTATCTGGTGCCTGCCTTTCTGATATTGAAGTGCCTCCGCCCACATATTGAGGCCTTCGCGCACGATATCTGTTCCTTCGGTCGATCCGGGGTTGGCATAGTTGGTTACGGAGAAACTTGGTGGGCCGTAGGAGCCGGGTTGATCTACTTCCCCGATCAAGCCAAGCGGATTGGAGTTTGCCGGGTTATTCCCGTCGGCCCGCTGCTCACCGACCGCGGTGTGGGCCCAGCCATAACGAACATTGTTGATGAGCGCGGGCGAGAACACGTGGGTCCATCCAAAGGCCAGATTCTTGGGATTGGACGGGTAGATGATTTCTCTCGAGGGTGTGATGTCGGTCACGCTGGTGGTTTGATTCTGATTGGTGAAGCGAGCGAAGACGGTGTCATTGTTGGATATGTTGTAATCCCAGCGAACGTTCTCCTGATCCCAGTTGTCGGTGGTGACGGAAAGGTAGTGGTAGTTCTGGTTGCTTGCATAGTTGCCGTTTGGGGCAGGGTAATAGTTCAGGATTTTCTGCGCCGTGGCATTGAACAGATTGGATGGGACCTGGTTGCCCGGGAATGGCGCATAGGCGCCGTTCACGATGACGAAAGGATTGACCAGTTGGGTGGTATCTGCGCTAAAGTTGCCGGCGCGTTGGGCGGCCGTGGGAACATTGGCAAACGTGTTGATGGGCGAGATTTGCCGAAAGCCCTCATAGTTGCCGAAGAAGAACATCTTGTTCTTCTTGATGGGTCCACCCAAACTTGCGCCAAACTGGTTCTGGTGAAAGGGCGGTGGGCCTCCCTGATCGAAATAGTTGCGAGCGTCGAAGTCATTGTTGCGCAGGTACTCGTAGGCAGCGCCATGAAATTGATTGGTGCCCGAGCGCGTCACCACACTGACGAAGGCTCCTCCGTTGCCGAACTGGGCTGGTGCCCCGGATTGTTCCACCTTGAACTCCTGCACGAAGTCAGGGGAGGGCAGAAGCCCCGCTGCACCATACCATGCATTGCGGGTTTCAATACCGTCATAGAGATAGCTGGCATCGTCTTCGCGTAACCCGCCGATCACCAGCGCAACGGTTGCTGTTCCCGTCCATTGCGAGGCGGGAGAACTCATGCCTTGCACCACCGGCACAACGCCGGCTGACAGCTGCGCCAACTGGAGAACGTCACGGCCATTGAGAGGCATGTCGGTGATCTGCTGGCTTTCGATAACTTGTCCCTGGTTCGAGGTCTGGGTATCGATCAAAAGGGCGTCTGCAGACACGGAGATGCTTTCGGTCGTCTGGCCGACGGCCAACACAATATTCTGCGAAAACTGCTGATCAACGACGAGTTTGAAGGGTTGGATATTCTGTGTCTGAAATCCAGTCTTGGTGATGCTCATGGTGTAGGTGCCAGGCGGAAGCTGCGTGACATGGTAAGCGCCGAGGTTGTCGCTGGTTGCCGAATAGACGACGCCGGTTGCGCTGTTGGTGACCTGAACGTCGGCGGCGACGACAATCGCGCCGGTCGCGTCGGTCACCGTACCGTTCACAGCACTCGTTGTGCTCTGGGCACGGCTGAACATGGAGCTGAAAAGGAAAATAGCGAGCGCGACCAGGAACGTTACACGCTTCATTTGCCTTGCACCATACCCATGCGAAGACATTGCCCATGTTCCTGCCTTTTTCATGCGTCCTCCTCACAAAGTTGTCAAATGTAGTGCAGACGGTTTCAATTCTGCTTTCTGGAATGCAAGCGGTTACATGAAAGCGCTGGCTGGCCCTGCAGTGACGCCGAGAAGAGTAGCCTTCACATCGCAAGAGACACAATAGGGTAGGTGACCCCATTCGCAATGGTGCAGATGAACTACACGCCATTTCCTGCCTCGAATCCGCAGGGATCAAAGCCCGACGACCGACTCTTTTGCGGCGCACCGACTAAAGTCGTGCGAGCTTTTCCTTAACCCTGACGTACATAATCTTCCAGACAAGAATGGTTTTCAGTCCGTATCAAAACTGGGCTTTGTATCAGGGCACAACTTTAGTCGAGCCAAAAAAAAATCGAAAGAGAATGGGCTTTTAGCCCCTGCCTCCGCTCATCCCGTACGAAATCCTCGGTCCGAGGCTCTTTTCGCTCGTGCGCCGCATGGATCACTCCTGAGAGAATGGCGCTGCAACCAGGAGGCGCAGTCCAGGTTTTGCAAGTTCGCATTTAAAGGCCACGATGACGCTAAATAGAAAATTCTCCCGGCGGCGTCTCCTTCAGCAGTTGACGGCGGGGGCGTGCAGCCTGCTGGTCCCACGAGCGTGGCCTGGCTCCAGCGCCCCGCCTCCACCAGGCCTTTTTGAAGAGATACCCGCCACCAGCACCGGCATCCACTGGCTGCATACGTCGGGCAAGTCGCCGATGAAGTATTTGCCGGAGAGCAGCGGCGCCGGTTGTGCCTTTCTCGACTACGACAACGATGGGTGGATGGACATCTACCTGGTGAACAGCGGTAAGAGCGATTTCTACAATCCGCCGAAGCCTTTGCGCAATGCGCTCTACCGCAACAACCGCGATGGCACGTTCACCGACGTCACGGAAAAGGCAGGTGTCCCCGGTGGCGGCTACGGCATGGGGGTCGCAGCCGGTGACTACAACGGCGACGGATTGCCCGACATCTACGTGACCCAGTGCGGGCGGAATATTCTGTACCGCAACAACGGCAACGGCACAT
>Ga0209006_10006060_pt1 | contig 10969 bp, 9 predicted proteins | sample JacPin_JW_Ref_O2_FD_188567 | JGI IMG/M metagenome (GOLD analysis project Ga0209006, IMG submission 188567) | Forest soil microbial communities from Algoma, Ontario, Canada - Jack Pine, Ontario site 1_JW_Ref_O2 (SPAdes) (version 2) | ecosystem: Environmental > Terrestrial > Soil > Boreal... | reverse complement strand
CTCTGCCCGTCGTCATGCAGAAGGGCAAGACGTTCGTCGGCTTCTTCGCGCTCGACATCAATGCTGAGTTTCACTACCCGAAATACTTCTCCATGCTGCCGACCGGCCCGAAGCCGCGGGAAGCGTTCACCGAAGGTTTCTTCCAGGTGGCGATGGCGCAGAATCCGAAGCCGCAAACCGTTGCGCTGACGTCGGAGGATGCCGAGTTCGCGCGCAACGCCTGCGATGGCGCCCGCGAAAACGCCAAGACTTTCGGTGTCAAAATCATCTACGATAAGACGTTTCCCCCGGGCACGACCGACTTCTCGCCGATCGTGCGCGCGCTGCAGGCGGCCAACGCCGACCTTGTCGTGGTCTGCTCCTATCCGCTTAGCTCGGTCGGCATCGTGCAGTCGGCCAAGGAACTGGGACTGAACCCGAAGATGCTCGGCGGCGCCATGGTCGGCCTGCAAGCGACCGTGTTCAAGGACCGGCTCAAGTCCAAGCTCAACGGCATCGTCAATTACGAGACCTGGGTGCCGTCGGAAAAAATGATGGCGCCGGCGGCGGACTTCTTCAAGGTCTATCAAGAGCGCGCCAAGGCCGCTGGTGTCGATCCGCTCGGCTATTATCTCGGCGGCTGGGGCTACGCTTACTTTCAGTTGCTCGGCGAAGCGGTCGAAGGCGCGAAAAGCACCAACGACGACAAGCTCGCCGAATATCTGCGTGCGCACGAGTTCAAGACCATCATGGGCGACGTGAAGTTCGGCCCCAATGGCGAATGGACGCAGTCGGGCATGCTGCAGGTGCAGTATCACGGCATCACCGATGCCGCGAACCTCGAAACCTGGCGCGGCATGAGCTACCAGACCGTGCTGACGCCGGCCGATCAGAAAACCGGCGACGTCATTTATCCCTACGAGAAGGCGCAGTAGCGCGCCTTCTCCGCGCTCTTTTCATGTCCCTTGGAGCGGTGCATTCTCCGTATGGAAAGGCATCTGTGGTCGCGCGCGCCTAGGCGCGGCCGGCGTGCATATAAGAGTCCAAAAAACCTTCTGGGGAGGACATCATGAGTCGATACGCTGTATCGCGCAGCATCGCGCGCGCCATCGGCGCCGCCTTTCTGATCGCTGCGTTAGCTGGCGCGTCTGCGCCGGCATCGGCGCAGAGCGGCGATCCGATCAAGATCGGCTTTAGCCTGGCGCTGACCGGTCCGCTGGCGCCGAACGGCAAGCAGGCGCTGCTCGGCGCCAAGATCTGGGAAGAGGAGATCAACGCCAAAGGCGGCCTGCTCGGCCGCAAAGTCGACCTGGTGAACTACGACGATCAATCCAATCCGGCCAACATACCCGGCATCTATACCAAGCTGCTCGACGTCGACAAAGTCGACCTCGTCAACGGACCTTACGGCACCAATCTCATTGCGCCGGCGCTCCCGGTGGTGATGCAAAAGGGCAAGATGCTGATCGGCTTGTTCGGCCTCGATGCCAACAAGGAATTCCACTACACCAAATATTTCTCGATGATCTCGGCCGGCCCGAAACCGAGCCAGGCGTTCACCGAGGGCTATTTCCAGGTCGCCGCCCAGCAAAAACCAAAACCGGAAACCGTCGCGCTGGCCGCCGAGGATGCCGAGTTTTCACGCAACGCCTGCGAGGGCGCCCGCGAAAACGCCAAGGCGTTCGGTTTCAACATCGCCTACGACAAAGCTTTTCCGCCCGGCACGACCGATTTTTCGCCGATCATTCGTGCACTGCAAGCCGCCAATGCCGATCTTGTCGTGATCTGTTCCTACCCGCTGAGCTCGGTCGGCATCCTCTTAACGGCCAATGAGCTGAACTTCACGCCGAAGATGCTCGGCGGCGCCATGGTCGGGCTGCAATCGACCGTGTTCAAGGACAAGCTGAAGTCGAGGCTCAACGGCGTCGTGAATTACGAGACCTGGGTGCCGTCGCCGAAACTGCTGGCGGCGGCCGCGGACTTCTTCAAGATCTATCAGGAGCGCGCCAAGGCCGCCGGCACCGATCCGCTCGGTTACTATCTCGGCGGCTGGGGTTACGCCTATTTCCAGCTGCTTGGCGAGGCGATCGAAGGCGCCAAGACGCTCAACGACGAGAAACTCGCCGAATACCTGCACAGCCACGAGTTCAAGACCATCATGGGCGACATCAAGTTCGGCCCATTTGGCGAGTGGACCAAACAAGCGTCGCTGCAGGTGCAGTATCATGGCATCACCGACGCCGCGAACCTGGAGACGTGGCGCGGCATGAGCTACCAGACCGTGCTCACGCCGGACGACCAGAAAACCGGCGAGCTGATTTATCCTTACGCGAAGGCGAAGTAGCGTCCGACACGACCGCTAGGCTTTCCGCTCCAGCGCGTTCCGATCCCACTTCGCCAAATCGGCCGCGGCCTCGTACGTCTCCTGCAAAAATCCGAGCAGGAACGCATCGGGGTCGCGCGCCTCGCGCACCGCGTCATACGGCAAAATGAACTGCCCGACATTCTTGTCGTAAAAGCCCTCGGCCATCGAGAGCCGCGTGTCGCCGTAGCCGGCGGGCTCCGGATAAGCGTAGACGTAAAATGCCGCGCGGCCGTAGCCGCCATTGCCAGGCCAAAAGCCGCAGCTTGAAACTTCGTGCGAATACGCTTCCGCCATCACCCAATTGGCGACGTTGGGGGTGACGCTGGTCGGCGGCGGCGCCGTGCGGCCGGAGAAGCGCGTGACCGCAAGATCGAAGCTGCCCCAGAAGAAATGCACCGGGCTCACCTTGCCGATGAAGCGGGCACGAAATTCGTTCATCACCCGCGCGGCCTCGAGTACGGCCTGGTGAAAGCGCGAAGCGTATTCGGCGTCGTATTGCGCGTGGCTGTGGTCCTGGTCGAACGGAACGGCGTTTGCGATTTCGCTCGGCATCGTCCAAATGTGAACGTCGATGCCGAGGCGGCGTAGCCGCTCCATGAATGCGGCATAGAAATCGGCGACCGACATCGGCGCGAGCGCGACGCTTTCCACCCGGCCGTCGCTGGTGGCGATGCGAAGCTCGTGGCCGGCCAGATCGAAGACGATATCGAACGTGCCGCCGGCATAAGGGTTCGCCGGCGCGACGAGGCAGCGCGAGTCCACGTACAAAGTGACGTTCCACCAATGATTGACCAGCGGCGTCAGCTTGAGCCGCACTTTGCCGGCGATCTGCGTCCAGCGGACGAGCGTTTCGCAGGTGTCGTTCCAGGCCGCCAGCGGCAGGTCCGGCCAAAGCGTGTGTCCGGTCATGGGATCGTCCTTAATGGCGCGGTCGTTCGCGCGACCTCATGGTCTTAGCGCGATCAACCCGCGAGGAAAATCCTCTGGGAGCGCACCTCAAGGCGGGTGTGCGCGTTACGATCCGCTACGGACGCGGCCGCGCCAAACGCCGGTCTGTTCCGGTGCGCCACGCCGGCCAGCGAGCCGGTAGAACGTCGAGCGCAGAAACGGCAGCGGGTCATCGAAGGACAACGTCGATTTCGCTTCGCAGCCGAGTGTCCAGGCCGCCCACGTTGTCAGCGGCACGCCGGCCGCACGGGCGGCGGGAAAATCCTTCCACGGCCGGCACCAGCGTACGTCCGCTTTCACGCGCGTCGCCGGCGGCCGCGGCGATCCGGTGAGATCGGCATAGACCAAGGCCGGGATATTGACGCCGGCAACAGCGCCCGGATGGTGCCACAGATTGAAGCGCGGATTGATTTCCAGGAGCCGGAGATTGCCTTGCGGATCGCGCTTGAAGTCGAGCTTGGCGACGCCGGTCAACTGTACCCGTTCCACAATGTCGCGGCCGAGGCGCCGCACGTCGGCGGCATCGGTGATCTCCAGCGCGGTGGTGTGGCCGTAGCTCAATGGATAAGTGCGGATTTTGCAGCCCGTGAACTCGCCGGCAATGCGGCCGTGCGCATCGACGTAGCAATGATAGTTCTCGATTCTAGCCTCAGTGCCGGGGATGAGTTCCTGCGCCAGGAGCTCGAGGCCGACGGCATGGAGTTGCGGCCACAGCGCTCGCAGCGCCTCGATGTTTTCCGCGCACAACGCCTTGCGCAATCCAAACGCATCGTTCCAGCGATCGAGCCGGGTCCGCGGCTTGACGATGAGCGGGAAGGCAAGGCCGAGCTCGGCCGGCTCGATGGCCGCGGGGTCGAAGCGGCGCGCCGGAGGCACCGGCAGGCCGTGACGTGCCGCAAAATCCTGGAAGCGCGCCTTGTCGAGCAGATCTTCGACGAGCGTCGCGTCGGCGGCGACAAAGCGGAACGCTTGCGCCAGGCGCTGACGATGCCGCGACACCAACAGGATTTGTCCGTCCTCTTCGTAGAACAGCACCGGCGGTTCGCCTTGCGCCTTGCCGAAGCGCACCAGCGTGTCGAGAAGGCCGTCGATATTGTCCGCGTAGTCGTCCCAGACCAGGCAAGACTGCGCATAGCGCGAATAGAGCGAGGGCCCGCCCGGCCGGCTGACGACCGCGCAGGGAATACCGGCCAGCGCCAACGGCCGTAACAGATCCATGTCGCCCATGACGCAGGCGAGCGCTTTGGGCGCCGGAGGCGTCGCAACAACAGCTTGGCGTTCGACGGACCGGGATGGCCGCGACAATGAGCCGATTGCGGAGCGCGCGTGCGAAGCCAAAGTCCACAAGGCCGGCGTCTGTTTGATCCACCGTTTGACCCGCCGTCGCCCGCTCGAAAACCAGCGCGCCGGCAGGCCGCGCCAGGTCCGCGTCGCCGTATAGTCGTAGAGCTTGAGAACGGTGTCGGACCATTCCAGTTTGTATGGCTCATCGCCGATCGTGAAATCGAAGCGCTGCATACGCAGCGTAATGGCGTGCGCCATCAGCTCGCGCAGATGCAGCGCGCCGGGCCCATAATGGGCCACCTCGCTGTCCACATAGCTGGCGAGCACGTGGTAATAGCAATCGCCGAACACGATGCCGAGATTCGCCGCCGCGCAAACAGTGCCGATCTCCACCCGGCTGATGTGGATCAGATGCCGCAGCTCCGGGTTCGACGCCAAGTCGCGATAGAATTCGCGGTGTCCCGGCGGCGCAAAGATGTCGGCTATGCCTTTGCGTGCCAGTGACCGGCTTTTTTGCTCCATCAGGATTTCGAGCGTGCGCCGGGCATCCTCCGCATCGGCGGCGGTTGTAAAGCGGATATCGCCGTATTGCGACATATGCCGGCGCTTGGCGCGGTCGCGGCGGCGCGTCGCCGAGGAACGTTTGGCGAAGTAGAATTTTTCCCAATCGTCGCCCAGCCGGGTCAGATGCGCGCTGCTGCGATTGGGCGTGATGGCAAGATAGGTAAATGGGTTGAGCTGCGTGCCGATCTGTTCCGGCATTTTCTCAAACTCGATCCAATCGTAGCGCAGCAGCGGTTCGCAACTCGTCTGCACTTGCAGCTCATGCCAGGCCGCGAGGAAACTTTCGGGCGTGACGCGCTGCGAAAAATCGCGGGCAAGCAGCGGGGCGTTGTAGTCGCACAAATCCTGGCCGAGCCAGCAAAGCCGGCGCGCCAAATGTCCGGGTACGACACAGAGCGGCAGGATGAAAGCGATGTCGCCGTCGGCGAAGCGGCCGATGGCGATGACCGGGCGGACGCCTTGCCGCGCTCCGATATGCCGTTGCCAGGCGGCGAGCCAGTCAAACGTCTGGAACGCTGTGCAGTCGGCGGCGCGTTCGAAGCGGCGCCATTCGGCTTCGACGGTGTTCAAATCGCTGTAGATGCGCAGATTGAGGCGCGCGGACGCGTCTCGCAGCACGTCGCTATGGCGCGCGCCTGCCGCGGGGCGGATGTCGACCGCAGTGGTTTCGTTTCGAAACGCGGTCAGTGTCGTGGCGCGCGTCACAGCACTCACTGAAGAAATGTCCCGATATCGTTTGGTGATAAGCGAGAATAGCTAAGGTCGCCTCGCTATCGCGCGGCAAGATGGCGTTAAGGTAAAGCGCCGATGAATCGCCGGATTTTTGCGCAGTCGGGCAGGAGACCCGGCGTTCGGTGGTAGCGCTCCTTGTCGCCCTGGCGTCGCGACAGCTTCCCCGAACCTCGCCCGTGAGGGCCGCTTCGATTATTTGCTCGTGGAATCGACGGAGGTCTTGGAGCCGCTGCCCGCCGCGGAGACTCGCGTGGGCCGGCGGACGGCTCTCATCTTCCCGCTGGTTCCGCCGCCGCAGAAGAACCGATCGCCGCCATCGGACTCAAGCCCCGACACCTTACCCCGGCGGGCATCGCGAGTCTTTCCAGGACCTCTCCGGTTTGAGGATCTATTCGCCTCAAATCGCTCTCGTCGCCTTCCCAGGTGCCGTGCCACGGATTGTTGTTCGCAGATTCCGGTTCGGGGCGACGATGGAGTTCGGGATCGTTGCCGAATTTTGCTATGCCATGATGACTTTTCATGGTGTATTTGAAAGTCATCGAAGCATGTTCCGCTGAGCCTCGGAAAGTATACCTGCGGCTACGAGTTTGTCGGCTAGCTCTGAAAGCGCTGGCACGACTGTCGTCGCGGCTTTGAACAGAATACGAGCCTCATGGCTCCGTCCTGCACGGGCGAGCAGTACGGCATGCCAGAACCGAGCTTCCTGGTTGTCGCCAATGACGGCAGCGGAGTTAGTCAGCGCGGCGGCCGCGCGATCTAGATCGCCGGGCACGGGTTCGTGAAACTCGCCGACCATGAGCCCCGGCGCCAAGATGGTCGCGTAGACCGGGTCGAACGCCTTGCGCAACATCAAAAGTCGGTGCAATTCCCCGATCGGATCCCTTGCGTCGTCAACGCGCAAATCGATGGGGGTGTGAGCCCAGGGCTCGGCGGTGCGTTCTCTGTCTACGACGACGAGAACCGCTCCCTGGCTGCCACGTATGTCGCCGCCCGCGTCCTCGGCGGCACGCATCGCTCGAAGAATCCGTTCGCCTAGTGCCGTTGGGCCACTCGCCGGAGGTGATGATTGATAGGCTGCGAGCATGGCAGGAATGACGTCGGCGTTAGCCAACATATTCCCAGCCACGGCTACCGGTCCCGCCGAAATGCTCGCAGCATATCCGATGCAGTTTTCGCCGGTCCATGCCACCGCGTCTCCGGTGGCGCCCACCAGCGCGACCTGCCTCACCTGCGGGTTAGGGTCGTTCGCGCGCAACTCGGCGAGGATGTCCGCACCACGACGACCCTCTCGCAGTCCGGCGAGTCCAAGCTGACCATACCGCGGGTCCAGAAAGGCCTGAGTGGCGACCACGCCGACTCCAGGCTCGGTCCATGTAACTAAGGCGCCAGGCGCGAAAAAATGTGACTCGCAGCCAACGCCAAGCGCGCCACTGACGTCATCGCGCGCAACCACGCTGTATGTCATCTAGCTCTGCTCTCCGACTGCCGACACAGTTCTGATATGAGGTACGACACCTGTTGAGGATCTTCCAGCATGGGAAGGTGCCCGATACCGTCTAGAATTAGGGGCGTCGGAGCGTGCAGGGCCGCGGCGAGTTCTTCGGCCATCACGAGTGGGCATGTAGGATCATGCGTGCCGACCGCCACTATAGCAGGCGGCCGTCGGTCTGCGAGGCGGCCAACAGTTGGCCGCGAGTCCGCTTCACCAAATGTCTCCCAAATGACGTCGGTGACCAGCGATACCTCCCGCCCGTGACCCACTGCGATACGCGTCAATTCGGCGGCGGCATTTAACTGGGCATTGGGACCGAGTATCCGGTGACCGTGCTCGTCGAACCATCGCCGCACGCCCATTTCACGCAGTGACTTCGCCATCGCTTCCAGGTCGTCGACTCCGAGGCCTATCCTCATCGTCGCCCCGAACGCGGCCACGCTCAAGATGCGGCTTGGAGCGGCGGCAAGCATCTCGATCGCCACGGCTCCGCCAATCGATCCCGCAGCCAAATGAGCGCGGGCGATTCCAATGTGATCCAGTACAGCGAGTCCATCCGCCGCATAATGGGCGGCGCCGAACGGACCGCTCATCACAGAGGCCCCGTGACCTCGGTAGTCGAAAGCGACCACCGTGCGTTCCTCGCTCAACAGTGCCGAAATTTCAGCCCAGATCTCCGCTCCGGTATTTATCGGATGAAGACATAATAGAGGTTGGTGGCCGGAACCGGCTGGACCTTCCCAGACCATGTAGGAGATGGCTCCGGCAGGCCCTCGCGCAGTGTTACGCCTCATGGGTCATTCTGATTCCAACCAGGCCATATGAACTTTGCGAATTTCTGCAGTATCGTGTGCTGTAGATGACATGGATCTTTCCTTGATGCTCTGTTTGTCCGTTGATTTCTGATTGCTGCAGAGAAACACGCGCATGGCCACTATTATGGACCGCCCGACCGCATTAGAGAGAGATATAGCCGCCTCCGTTCGTTACAATACAGCACACCTCCCCTTACAAGCGTCGCTACAGTCGACAGCCGCGGTGTAATCGGCTTTTAACGTGGTCGATTGACGGCTTAAGTTTCACTAGCGAGTGTACCACGCGGCGGCGGCGCATCGCTAATAGCGTCTGACCGATGATTGAGAGCAATGAGTTATGAATGTTGCACGCGTAAGCGCAGGCGTCGCGGGATTTAACGCCGCGCAAATGGCAGCTGGTCTGCAGGCGAACGTCGTCATTCTTGATCAGGATCTCGGTGTGATCGAGCGGCTGGCCGACTACTTTCAGGGCCGAGCACGAGTACGCTGTTCCACTCGCGAGACTATCAAAGAGGAACTGACGGATGCTGATTAGGTTATCGGTGCAGTTCTGATCCCGGGCGCAGCGGCTCCGAAACTTGTGAGCAAGTCGATGCTCCAACCGCGGCGTGTATGTGCGTTGCGATTTCTGTCGCTTTCACTCCCGGCGGACATTCAAAGGCCACGCTGTGCGCCTGTTTCTTAGCCTTGACGGATGCCGTGGACAGCTGTTCCAATCGAGGCACAGGTAGACGGAGGAGCACCATGTCCACATCGACGAGGCCGGAGCATGTCAAGGTCGAACAGGACCGACAGGACATCCTGAAGCTGCACACAGACTGGTGGGAAGCGAACAACGGTCTCGACATTCCTCGTATGGCCTCGGTGTTTCCGACCGGGATGAACTATCTGATGTTCAACCTCAACGGACATCCGTACTTCGGGATCAAGGAGAAGATCACGCTCTGGGAGTGGTACCAGAAGGAGTTGGACATTCCGGAGAAGCCCGACATCCGGATCATGAAGCTCACCATCGATGGGGACATGGCCTGGCTGGGGTGCGAGGGCATCTTCCCCCTGCGTTCTATTGGCGCGAGCGGCACCGGCTCCGAGACCTGGAGGCTGGACGAGGATACGCCCCTCGACCGGTTCCGTCTTCGGGCGACGGAGATCTATCAACGAGACGACGGCGAGGGACGGCCGGTGTGGAAGATGTGGCATTTCCACTGCTCGCCGCTTCCGCCCGGGACAGAGACCCGTCCGGCGTTCGCGGACACCCCGGATGAGCGCGGCCTTGGCGGGAATCCCTGGTCCGATCCGCTTCGCGTCGTCGGCAGGTAAATGACAGTGGCGGGTCGCGGTGGCGAGACGGGCACCCCGGTCGCACGCCGGTTCGCGACCGACGGGCCCGCGGGGGAACGTACTTGGACAAGTTCAAGGCGGAGTTGCGCAACGGCTGGGCTATGCGCTTTGGGAAAGTTTGCGCATTGATGAAAACGGCAAAACGCTGGAGAAGTCCTTACAGGCCTATCGGCGACCGCTTGCCATCGACACCCCCCGAGTCGAGACCATACTGACGGAGCATCCTACCGCAGAGGGGTCTTTGGCGCCAAAGGGGCGGCCGAACCGCGGAGCTTGTTGCCGCCCGCACTGGTTGCCTGCGCCGTCAGTGACGCCATTGGTCGGCGGATCAACAAACTGCCTGTAACGCCCGAAGACATGCTGGCCGCCATCATCGAGGGCGAGCGCGAAGCCCGGAAACCGACCGAGCAAATAGCGGATCTGATCCGCTCAGGTTCTCATCATTGCCAGGAGAACAGACAACATGGTCGAGACCTCGCGCAATTTAGGAATTTTCTTACTCGGCGATCTGCCACCTGCTCAGATTGCTGAAACGGCGCAACTGGTCGAGGAGGCCGGTTTCAAAGAGCTGTGGATTATCGAAGATTATTTTATGCTTTCCGCGTTCGCCACGTCCGGCATTGCGCTGCAGGCGACCAAAACGATCAAGGTCGGCATTGGCGCTATTGCCAATCGAGTCCGGCACCCAGCGGTCGCGGCGATGGAAGCGACGACGTTAGCGGGCGCCTTCCCTGGCCGCTTCCTCAATCTCGGGCTCGGGCACGGCCTTCCGTTCTGGATGAAGCAATTGGACCTTTATCCGAAGTCGCCACTGACGTCGATGACTGAAGCCGTGCGTGACGTTAAGCGACTAGCGCAGGGCGAAACACTAACCGAAAAAGGCGCTGCCTTCTATCTACGAGCCCTTGGGCCAACTCTGCTTACGGAAGTTTACGGCGTGAATGAGGAATTGAAGGAGCTCATAAAAAAGGGCGGCGCCGATACGATCGAAAAGGAAATGCCTGACGAATGGCTGGATTGGCTCGGGGTAGCAGGATCGCCGGCCGAGGCAGCAAGCTCGATTACGGCCCTATTCGATGCCGGATCAACGTCGGTCGCTCTGTGTATCGTTCCGACCGAGGAGCTACGCGCACAGCTAAAGTTAATTGGGCGAGAGATTCTCCCTCGCGTCAATTAACGTTCACGCAAGCGATTGCTCCTCCGCGGAAACGCACGCTACTGGAGCGACTAATCGGTCGTCTCGTCAAATACGGATTCGGCATCCCCTTCGGCAATAATCTTGCGCGTGCGCGATTCCTCACAGACCGCGCCCCCGATGATGTGTTGCCCGGAGGTTCCGCATGAGGTCCGCCAATCGCTTCTCTAATCGGCCATTCAGGGTCAAGCGCTTTCAGACCAACCACCACCACAGCAGTGTCGATGTCGCTCACGGGCTCGTGCTTCTCTTCG
>Ga0209006_10006059_pt1 | contig 10969 bp, 10 predicted proteins | sample JacPin_JW_Ref_O2_FD_188567 | JGI IMG/M metagenome (GOLD analysis project Ga0209006, IMG submission 188567) | Forest soil microbial communities from Algoma, Ontario, Canada - Jack Pine, Ontario site 1_JW_Ref_O2 (SPAdes) (version 2) | ecosystem: Environmental > Terrestrial > Soil > Boreal... | reverse complement strand
CGGGCCGCGGTGTATTTCGCGTCCTCCGGAAATTGCAAATCGAGATCCACGACGTGTTTACTGTCGTAGCCTGTTTCCATTTTGAGCGAGTTGATGGAACTTCGAATGAGCATGCTTCCAGCGATCATGAGCACCAGCGAAAGGGCAACCTGCGCGGCCACCAGGAAATCCTGGATGCGGCGGCTGCCAGCCGGTGAAGTACTACCACGCGCGGCCCCGGACAACGCGGCCCGGGAACTTTCCATCGCCGGTGCGAGTCCGAAAAGAATACCGGCCGTCAGAGAAATGGCCAAGACGAAGAAAAAGATTGCGAGGTTGGGCGTGACGTCGAAAATGAGCGTGCCCCACTCCGCGGGGAAAGCTTCGGCCGCCTGGATCAGGGAAAATTTGAGCAATGCCCAGCTGAACAGTAGCGCCAGTGCGCCCGCCAGCAGGCCGAGCAGCGCGCTTTCGGTGAGCAATTGGCGGACGAGACGCCATCGGCTGGCCCCCAACGACAGGCGCGTTTCGAGTTCATTCTGCCGCGATCGCGCGCGCACCAGTTGCAGACCGCCCACGTCGGCGCAGGCGATGGCCAGCAATAATCCAGTGGCCACCACAATGAACAGAACTGTCAACGTCAGCGGACGGTTCAGCCTTAAAGGAACCGGAAGCGGGGAACCCGGGAACACCAGCGCGGCAGCGGGTTTTGCCCATTCGGAGTTAGGATCGTGCAGCATGCGCAGGCGGCTGGCCACGAGCATCGTCTCGGCCTGCGCTTGATCCATGCTGACGCCCGGAGCCAGACGTCCGAACAGACGGTACCACGCGTGTTCACGGTTGCGCAGCCAACCAGGGTCGGCATGCACCAGCGGCTCCAGGCTGAGCGGCAGCCAGAAATCTGGCGCGGCGATGAAGGTCCCGCCGAAGTCGTGCGCAGTGATTCCGATTATTTTGAGAGCGGCGCCATTCAGCTGGATGGTTTTCCCCAGCACGGCCGGATCGCCCGCGAAGCGCTTCTGCCAATAGTTTTCGCTGATCAGGACGGAGGGCGAGGCCGATAACTCGGCCGCACGGAAAGATTCGAAGGTTCGCCCGCGCAGGGCCGCGACGCCCAGCACCTGGAAGTAGTTTTCCGAGACAGCTAACACGCTCGAGAACTCGATCTTGCTGGAACCGGGGCCGGCGCTGCCCAGCCTCATCTGCTCCAGCTTGGTAGCGATCAGGCCGCTGAAGGAATGCACCGAATCCCGATACGCTTCGTAGTCCGGATAGCTGAAAGTGTAATCGGCGCCGCCCGAGTCGCGCAGCAGCGCGAGATTCACCATCCGACCGGGATCGCGCGCCTGAAGCGGACGGGCGACCATTGCCTGGTAGGCGGTGAAGACGGCGGTGTTCACCCCGATGCCGAGCGCCAAGGCCATCACGGCGACTGCGGTGAAGCCCGCATTGCGACGCAACATGCGGGTGGCGTAACGCAAGTCCTGAAATACGGTACCCGGCAGGATCATCGGATCGGCCTTGTGGCAATTCTATCGCGGCGGGCGGACGCTGCGAAGTGGGAAGTGATATAGAATATTCCGGTAGGTCGATAAGGAGCGAACATGTGCGATCAAGATCATTTTGAACAGGACCGGGCAGAGTACGAAGCTCGCGGTTTAGTGACCCGCAAGCAATTCGGCATCATGTTGGGAGCCGGCGTTGCCATGCTGCTGCCGCAAGTGGCGAACGCGGTCGCGGTGACCGAATCGGAAGTGAACGTGACCACGCCGGACGGCACCGCGGACTGCTACTTCGTGCATCCGGCCAGCGGCACAGCCCCAGGCGTTCTGGTGTGGCCGGATATCTTCGGGCTGCGTCCGGCGTTCCGCCAAATGGGCAAACGGCTCGCCGAGTCCGGCTACTCGGTGCTGGTGGTGAATCCGTTCTATCGCACCAAGAAAGCCCCGACAGCGGACAAGGGAGCAGCGACGCCAATCCCGGATCTCGTCCCGCTCGCGCGAACCTTGAACGAGACCACGCACATGACGGATTCCAAGGCGTTCATCGCATGGCTGGACCAGCAATCGTCGGTTGCCAAGAATCGAAAGATGGGCACACAGGGTTATTGCATGGGCGGCCCCATGGCGTTTCGTACCGCGGTCGCCGTGCCCGATCGCGTCGGAGCAGTGGCCACCTTCCATGGCGGCGGATTAGTGACGGACATGCCGGACAGCCCGCATCTTCAAGCCGCCACCACCAAGGCGCAGTTCCTCATCGCGATCGCGGAAAGCGACGACAAGCAGAGGCCTAAGGACAAGGACGTTTTGAAAGAGACGTTCGCCAAGGCGAACATCCCCGCTGAAATAGAGGTTTACCCTGCCGCGCATGGGTGGTGCCCGCCGGATACGACCGTCTACAGCCAGCCTCAGGCCGAGAAAGCGTGGGGCCGCTTGCTGGTGCTATACGGAAAAGCTTTGGCCTGACTGAGCTTGTCTTAATCGGCGCTGATCAGCAGCGGCGCCAGGGTCTAGTTGAATCGTGCAAAGTCAGTTAAACTAGATCAATACATGAGCCAGTCGGAAGCCGTCGATTGGAAGGCGCATGGGGTGAAGGTGATCCCCAAGGATTCACTCGACACCAACACCGCGCAGACGCCGGGGATGGATCGCGCCGCCGCCATCAATTTCGCGCGCGTGGGCGCCCAGAAGATTTGGGCTGGAACTGTCAGCATTCGAGCAAATGCTAAAACCGGCGCTCATCACCACGGCGCGCTCGAGAGCGTCATCTATGTGGTGCGCGGCCGCGCCCGCATGCGCTGGGGCCAGCGTCTCGAATATGTCGCTGAGGCGGGTCCGGGCGATTTTATCTATGTGCCGCCTTACGTGCCGCACCAGGAAATTAACGCGTCCAGCGACGAAACGCTGGAGTGCGTGCTGGTCCGCAGCGACAACGAAGCCGTTGTAGTTAATCTGGATATCGAACCGGTGGAGGAGCCAAGCCCCGTGCGCTGGGTTGATCCGATCCACGCCGAGACCAAGCCACACCGAGACCGAGCCGCGCGCGTGAGCAAGCGGACAGGGAGCCTGTAAAATGATTCAACTCACCGTAAATGGATCAACCAAACAATACGATGGCGATCCCGCCATGCCCGTGCTGTGGTATCTGCGCGATCTTCTCGAACTGACCGGCGCAAAGTTCGGCTGCGGAATGGGCCTGTGCGGCGCCTGCACTATACACGTCGAAGGCCGGGCCCAGCGCAGCTGCGTCACCAATATGAGCGACGTGGCCGGCAAACGCATCACCACCATTGAAGGGCTCAGCCCGAAGGGCGACCACCCCTTGCAAAAGGCCTGGCGTGCCGTGAATGTTCCGCAGTGCGGCTATTGTCAAGGCGGCCAGATCATGCAGGCGGCATCGCTACTGACGGAAAAGCCCAAGCCCACCGATCAGGAAATCGACGACGCCATGCAGGGCAACATCTGTCGATGCGGAACTTATCAACGGATTCGGCAGGCAGTGAAGATGGCTGCAGGAGTAAAAGCATGACCAGCGAATCGATTACTGTAGTCAGCCGGCGCAATTTCCTGGGTGGCGTTTTCTCCGCCGGCGCGTTGGTGCTGGGCGCCAGCGTCCTTCCTCTGAAATCGTTAGGCGCCCCCGCTGCCGACGCCACTTGGCAACCCAGCGTCTATCTCGGCCTGGAGCCCGATGGCCGCGTGATTATCATCGCGCATCGCTCGGAAATGGGCACTGGCATCCGCACGTCCCTGCCCATGATTGTGGCCGAAGAGCTGGATGCCGACTGGGCGCGCGTCAAGATCGAACAGGCCGTCGGCGACGCGAAATACGGCAGCCAGGACACGGACGGCTCCGAGTCCATCCGTGATTTTTACGACCCTATGCGAGAGGCCGGCGCCACCGCGCGCATGATGCTGGAAAGCGCAGCCGCTTCGAAATGGGGCGTGCCGGTTTCGGAGTGCCACGCGAAAAATCACGAGGTGCTGCACGCCAAATCCGATCGCAAGTTGGGCTTTGGCGAACTGGCGCCGCTCGCCGCCAAGCAGCCCGTGCCGAAGAAGGAGCATCTCAAGTTCAAGTCCGCGGCCGAATATCGTTACATCGGCAAGAACGTGCCTATCGCGGATCTCGACGACATCCTGGCCGGCCACGCCGTTTTCGGAATGGACGCGCGGGTGCCGAACATGGTCTACGCATCCGTGGAACGGCCGCCGGTGTTCGGTGGAAAGGTCAAGAGCTATGACGACGCGGAAGCGCGCAAGGTCCGCGGGGTTTCAAAAACTCTGACCATCCCGCCCTTCAAGCAGCCCTACGGCTTCCAACCCCTGGGTGGAGTGGCTGTGATCGCCGACAATACCTGGGCCGCGATGCAGGGGCGCAGAAAGCTCAAAATCGATTGGGATCTTGGACCAAACGTAAGCCTGGATTCCGCCGCGTACAAGAAGACGCTGCAAGACACCGCGCGGAAAGCTTGCAAAGTGGCGCGCAACGATGGCGACGTGGATGCCGCGTTCAAGAAAGCCACCAAGGTGCATGAAGCGGAATATTATGTGCCACATTTGGCGCACGCGTCCATGGAGCCGCCGGTCGCGGTGGCCGAATTCAAGAACGGCAAGGTGGAAGCGTGGGCGCCGACCCAGAATCCACAGGCCGTGCAGGATACCGTAGCGAAGGCTTTGGGCATCAAGCCGGCGGACGTGCTCTGCCACGTGACGCTGCTGGGCGGCGGTTTCGGGCGCAAGTCGAAACCGGATTATGTCGCCGAAGCGGCCATCCTTTCCAAGCAAGTGGGCAAGCCGGTGAAGGTGGTCTGGAGCCGCGAGGACGACGTTCGCTTCGACTTTTATCACGCCGTAGCGGCCATGTACCTCAAGGCCGCAACAGACGAAAAAGGCCGGCCCACGGCCTGGCTGCAGCGCAGCGTCTTTCCACCAATCGGATCGCAGGACGATGTCACGGCGAAGTACGGCACCTTCGAGCTGGACATGGGCTGGAACGACGTTCCGTTTGATATTCCCAACTTCCGCGCCGAGTGCGGGCCGGCCGATACGCACCTTCGTATTGGCTGGATGCGATCGGTGGCCAATATTCCGCACGCGTTCGCCGTGCAGTCGTTCACCGATGAACTGGCAGCGGCCGCCGGACGGGATCGCGTGGAATACCTGCTCGACATTTTAGGCAAACCGCGCAAGATCGACCTGCGCGCGCCGGCCGATCGCAAAGGGCCCGACCCTTACATGCTGGATATCGCGCGCATGCGGCGCGTAGTCGAAATCGCAGCCGAGCAATCCGGATGGGCCAAGAAGAAGCCGGGTCACGGGCGCGCGCTCGGCATCGCTGTTCACCGCAGCTTTCTCACCTATGTCGCCACCGTGGTGGAAGTGGAAGTGGACAACGGCAAGCTCCGGATTCCGCGGGTGGACATCGCGCTCGATACCGGCAAAGTGATTCATCCCGATCGCGTGCGCGCCCAGTTGGAAGGCGCCTCAGTCTTCGGGACCAGCATCGCGCTGATGGGCGAAATCACGGCCGCCAACGGACGAGTCCAGCAGTCGAACTTCAATACCTATCCCGTGGCGCGCCTCAACGAAGCGCCGGTAGAGACGCACGTTCATATTGTTCCCAGCTCCGAGCCGCCGGCCGGCGTCGGCGAACCCGGCGTCCCGCCCATGTCGCCCGCCATCTGCAATGCGATCTTCGCCGCCACCGGCAAACGGATACGCGACCTGCCGATCAAGAAACAATTAGCGTAATTTGTTTCGTGGCGCACGCACTCCTGCGTGCCGCGTTGGCACTCGTGCCAACGCCAGTCCTCACCGGTTGAGACTGATACCACTTCGGCATTAAAATTGCCCTAGGCATCTGTCAATCAACCAGCAGGAGGCCCACCGTGAAGGATGAACAATTACGCCAAACCGGAATCGGAGCTGTCGGCGACGTCCCTTGGGGAACTCATTTCTTTCTCTTCCATGAAACCAATCAAGATCTCATTGACGCTTGCATTCCCTATTTTCAAGCCGGCCTGGAAACCCAGGAATTATGCATCTGGGCGATAGCCGATCCGTTGACCGAAGAGGAGGTCCGCTATTGCCTGAAACATGCGATTCCAGGCTTCGAGGACCATTTTGAGAAGCGAAACATTGAGATCGTTCGCGGACGCGAATGGTACATGACTGGCGATGATCTCGACCTGGAAAAAGTCACCCGGGGCTGGAAGCAGAAGATGGATCGCGCACTCAATGGCGGATACGCGGGCTTGCGCCTGAGCGCCGATACGGCGTGGCTGGATAAGCGCGACTGGAAAGCATTCTGTGAATACGAGAAAGAGGTCAATGACTCCATCGTCGACGCCCCCATGCTGGCACTCTGCACTTATCCGCTGCCAGGCAGCGCCGCCGCCGAGATCCTGGACGTCACGCGGACCCATCAGTTCGCTCTCGCGCGCCGCAATAAACAATGGGAGGTGGTAGAGACATCGGAGCTCAAGCAGGCCAAGGCGGAGATCCTGCGGCTCAACAATAATTTGGAGCGGCGCGTCATGGAGCGCACCAGTGAATTGATGGCTGCCAATGAGGAGCTGCGGCGCCAAATGGAGGAGCGGCAACGCGCGGAGGAGGCGCTCCGCACATCGCAAGCCGAGCTGGCCCACGTAACGCGCGTCACCGCCATGGGCGAATTGGCCGCGTCCATAGTACATGAAGTAACGCAGCCATTGACGGGTATTGTCACCAATGGAAATGCGTGTCTTCATTGGCTAGCCGGCGCGCCGCCTAACGTAGAAAAGGCCCGCGGCGCGGTGGAACGGATCATTCGCGACAGCAATAGGGCGAGCGAAGTGATTCACGATATCCGCAGTCTGGTGAAGAAGACCCCGCCTCATCGGGAGGACGTGGATCTGAACGATTTGATTTACCGAACGTTAGCGCTAGCCAACGGCGAGATGACGCGCGACCAGGTGGAGTTACAAACCGAGCTGGCGGTCGGCCTGCCAAGCGTCCTGGGTGATCGGGTACAGTTGCAGCAGGTGCTCTTGAATCTGATCATGAACGCGATCGAGTCCATGAGAAGCATTAGTGGCCGGCGCCTGCTGATGATCCGCTCTGAAATGCGAGGGCCGGAAAGCGTAACGGTGTCGGTCCGCGACTCCGGCGTAGGGATCGATCCTCAGAAGGCGGCCCATCTGTTTGACGCTTTCTTCACCTCGAAACCGCAAGGGATGGGGATGGGGCTTTCGATTTGCCGTAACATCATTTCGGCGCATGGCGGCCAGTTGTCAAATGTCACCAGCGCAGGGCCGGGCGCTACGTTCGAATTCACGCTTCCGGTGCAGGTGGTAAAGTCCGAAAACGTCGATGTGGCGACAGCGTGACGCCCCAGCGACACACGGAGGCCCCACGAACGAGACGATTTTCCTGATCGACGACGACATATCGGTCCGGGAGGGCTTGGCTGCTCTGATCGAATCGATGGATCTGCCAGTGCGGGCCTTTGGATCGGCAACGGAGTTCCTGGGGGCGGCCCTCATGGAAGCTGAGGGCTGCATAGTTCTGGATGTCGACATGCCCGGAATGAATGGGCTGGACTTGCAGCGGGAAATGAATGCTGCCGGAATCCCTTTGCCAATCATTTTCTTAACCGGCCATGGCGATATTCCCATGACGGTCCAGGCTCTGAAGGCCGGCGCTGTGCATTTCCTCACCAAGCCGGTGCAAGAGGACGACCTGTCGGCCGCCATTCGGCAGGCACTGGAGACCGGCCGCCAAGTGCGCTCGGAGCGCGCCGAGGTGCGGACGTTGCGTCAACGCTTCGATTCGCTGGCGCCGCGCGAGCGTCAGGTGATGCGCCTGGTGGCTTCCGGACGTCTCAACAAGCAAATCGCTTATGAGTTGGGCACCAGCGAGCGAACCATCAAGCTATATCGGGGACAAGTAATGCGGAAGATGTGTGCGGATTCGCTGGCCGATCTCGTGAAACAGGCTCAGAAGCTCAACGTCACTTAGTTCTGTGGTTCCCTGCTTCTTGTTGACTCCATCGTGGCGCACGCACTCATGCGTGCCGCGTCGGCACTCATGCCGACGCCCGGTCACCCTTCGCCGCGCTGAGCGGGCGGTGCGAAATCCCCAGCCTCTTCATCTTCGAGAGCAGGCTGGTGCGCGGAAGACCCAGATAACGTGCGGCGCCGCTAGCCCCCCCGATGAGCCATCTGGTTTCGGCCAGCACCTGCAAGATGTAGTCGCGTTCCATGTCTTTGAGCGTAGTTCCGCTGGCAGGCAACATCTGGCTGTCCCGTTTTGGCTCAAAAAAGGGAACGCGCAGAACTCCATCCTCCGCCAGGATCACGGCGCGCTCGATCACATTTTGCAGCTCCCGCACGTTGCCGGGCCAGGAATGTTGCTCCAGCGTCTGGATAGTCTCCAGCGGAATGGCGCGAATGGGCCGCCGCAGCTTGCTGGCCGCTCCGTTCGCAAAATGCTGAATCAGACTCGGGATATCTTCGCGTCTGTCGCGAAGCGGAGGCAGAGTCAGCGGAAACACATTCAGGCGATAGAAGAGATCCATTCGAAATGTTTTCTCCTCCACCAGTGCCGCAAGATCCTGGTTCGTTGCGGCGATCACACGGACGTCCACGCGGATCGTGCGGGAACTGCCCAGCCTCTCAAATTCCTGCTCTTGTAAAACGCGCAGCAGCTTGGGCTGTAGCCTGGGCGGAATCTCGCCGATCTCATCCAGAAACAACGTTCCGCCGTCGGCGGCCTCAAAGCGACCGGCGCGTTGTGCCACGGCGCTGGTAAAGGCGCCTTTTTCGTGGCCGAAGAGCTCGCTCTCCAGCAAACCTTCGGGAATGGCGGCGCAATTCAAGCGGACGAACGGGCCGCCCGATCGCAGGCTGTGCTCGTGAATCAGTTGCGCGCACAGTTCTTTGCCCGTGCCGGTCTCGCCGTAAATGAGCACCGTGGAATCGGTAGGGGCCACGATACGCGCCAGATCTAATGCATGTTGAAGTGACTCGCTGGTTCCCACCATCCCACGCGCGTCTTCCCTGCGATCGGAAGGTTTCGTTTTTGGTATTACCTGACTCGGCCGGGGCTCGGAATGAATAGGCACTATAACGGCAGTAGACATTGGTGTCGCTCCATTAAGTTGGATTTGTAAATCTGCGCGATTTTGTGATCGCGATTCGCACCGATTCCAGTAGAACTTCGGGCTGAAACGGCTTGTAAAATACCGTGAATACGCTGGGCTGCGTAGCCAGCACTGGATCCGCATGCGCCGTGATGAGTATGGTGGGAACAAACCATCCAGCCGCGGTGAGTTGCTTATGTAATTCAACGCCCGACATGCCCGGCAGACGCACATCGAGAATCAAGCAATCCACATCATTCCGATGGCGCGCTGACTGTAAGAATTCCTCTGCGGAGCCGAACAACACAGCTTCATATCCAACCGACTCAGCTAGACCGGCCAGCGATTCCCGGACCGATTCATCGTCGTCGACCACCGCAATCACCGGAACTGCTGGCGATTCGTTCATGCGTAATTCCTCGGGCGCTATCTCCGCTCGCGACATCCTTCGTCCAATCTCTGTCGCTAGAATACAGCGCTTGCGCGATCGGGGGAATCTGTACCTTGGGGCAAAAGTGGTCTGTGGGTGTTAGCATGTCTCAGATCAAGAAAATAAGGTTGCCATGGATCTACGATCGCTTCAGAAACCATTGAAAGAGCAATATCGCAACGACCCGAATGCCTCCCGCATCACCATCCGGGCGAAAGGCGGTCAGACGGATGTTCCGATAGCGTGTTCGGTGGACATCGGCCGTGCCATTTACCAAGCCGAGGCGCACCCCGGAGTCGGTGGAGGCGGCGGCGCCTGTTCGGGCGACCTTTTACTAGGCGCATTGGCAGCCTGCGCGCAAATCACCTGCCAGATGGTGGCAACCGCCATGGGCATAACAACCGAACGCATCCAGGTGACGGTGGAGGGAGGGTTGGATCTTCGCGGAACTCTCGGCGTATCCAAGGACGTTCCCGTGGGTTTCGAGAGCGTCCATCTTCGGTTTGATGTGGTAGCACCAAACGCGACCCCGGAACAGTTGCGTGCATTAGAAGAAAAAACCGAGCAGTATTGTGTGGTGATGCAGACCCTGATGCATCCACCGAAACTGGAAACCGAGTGGGCTAATCGCGATTAACAGAAACCGGGTTCCGCGATGATTAGATGATTAATGGTAGGCGCGGCTGGACTCGAACCAGCGACCACCTGCTTAGAAGGCAGATCGCAACATTTCCGCACGTCGATGAAAATACACTCTTACCGCTTGACCACGCTGTAGATAGCCTGCTCGGAGCAACCCTCTAAAGCCCTCGATTTCCCTATCGTTTTTGAACTGCCCTCCCCATGAAATCCCCCACGGTGAGACGTAAATGTGACCGGGTCGTAAAGAACATTTTCGTTGCATTTGTTTGTAACGAATTATCTTGCATTTGATTTGGAGATGCTGCTATGATTTTTTTAGTATTCGGGCGCCGGAGCCTGACCAAAATCCGGTATCGGGTGCGCTGCAAGTTTGATGGTGCGCACTTGGGCATTAGGCCACACGCGAATCTTAGCGTGAGTTTGGCAGCCGATCACAGTGCGCGCGAGGATCGCGGACTGGCCTGAATCCCGAAGTGTCTTAACGCCTGCCGGCGAAGCGTAATCACCGGCCTCCGCCATTGGATGCGTCAATCCAGCGCCCCGGCTCTCACGCCACGGCCCACCACTAAAGGCCGAGCCATCTTCAAAGCCCTCCCGCATGTGGAGGGTTTTCCTTTTTCTCAATATCCAACGGAGAATCATCCATGCCAGTGATCCAAGAACCCACGACCACGATAGCGCTCACGATCGAGGAAGCTGCGGAGCGACTTCGGTTGCATCCGGCAACTGTTAAGAAATACCTACAGTCGGGCTTGATTCCCGGTTGTCGCATCGGGGGACCCAAATATGGATCTT
>Ga0209006_10006058_pt1 | contig 10975 bp, 8 predicted proteins | sample JacPin_JW_Ref_O2_FD_188567 | JGI IMG/M metagenome (GOLD analysis project Ga0209006, IMG submission 188567) | Forest soil microbial communities from Algoma, Ontario, Canada - Jack Pine, Ontario site 1_JW_Ref_O2 (SPAdes) (version 2) | ecosystem: Environmental > Terrestrial > Soil > Boreal... | reverse complement strand
CCCGATGGTGCCGCCGATCTCCTTGATCGCGCTGACCGAGCCGGCGGTCGAGGTCTGCATGCCGGAAATCTGCTGACCGATCTCGCCAGTGGCCTTGGCGGTCTGCGCCGCGAGCTGCTTGACCTCCTGCGCGACCACCGCGAAACCCCTGCCGGATTCGCCGGCGCGCGCCGCCTCGATGGTGGCGTTGAGCGCGAGCAGGTTGGTCTGCTCGGCGATCGTCGTGATCAGCTGGAGCACGTCGCCGATGCGCTCGGCCGACTTCGACAGCTCGGTCATGCGCGCGTCGGTGTCGCCCGCCTGCTGCACCGCCTCGCCGGAGATCTTGTTCGACTCCTCCACCTGGCGGCCGATCTCGCGCACCGAGGAGGAGAGCTCCTCGGTCGCGCTCGCGACCGCCTGCACGTTGGTGGAGGCTTCCTCCGATGCCGCCGCCGCCGAGGCGGAAAGCTCCTGCGCGGTTTGCGCCGTGTGGCTCAGCGAGGTGGCGGAGGCTTCGAGCTCGGTCGAGGCCGACGACACCGTATTGACGATCTCGCCGACCGCGGCTTCGAAGCCCTCGGCGAGCTTGAGCATCGCGGCCTTGCGCTCGCGCGCCGCGATCTGGTCCTGCTCGGCCTTCTCCTCCGCTTCGCGGCGCGCCTTCTCGGCCGCCTTGACCTTGAACGCCTCGACCGCGCCCGCCATGTCGCCGATCTCGTCGGGGCGGCCGAGGCCCGGCAGCACCACGTCGAACTTGCCCGACGCGAGCTCGCGCATGCCGCCCGTGAGGCCGGCGAGCGGACGGATGATGCCGCGCGCGATCACGAAGGCGAGGAGGCCGCCGACGAGCAGCGCGAGGCCGGCGATGATCTCCTGCAGCGTGACCGTGCTGGCGATCGTGGCGTCGGTCTCGGTATGCGTCGCCTGCAGGTCGTGCGTGAGGGAGGCGATCGCGGCGTCGAGCTTGGTGATGGCGCCGCGCGTCATCGGGCTGATGGAGTTGTAGTAGGTCGTGTCGCCGAGCAGCAGGTTCGGCGCCGCTGCGTCGAAAGCCTTGGCGTAGTCGGCGAGATCCGCCTTGGCGGCGGCGACGGCCGTGCGCAGCGCCGGCGTCAGCTCGCCGGATTCGAGCGTCGCGATCGACTTCTGCGCCTTCTCGACATTGGTCTTGAAGGTCGCGAGGCCGGCCGCGTCGCGCGTCGCCAGGAATCGCCAGTTGGCGATGCGCACCAGCAGCACCTCGCGCTCGGCATTGGTCGCTGCCGGCTCCGCCGCGTTGCCGTGCGCGGCCTCGACGACCTTGTTGAGGTCGGCCGCGAGCTTGTCGCCGACCGGGAAGAGGATCGCCTTGGCGGCCGTGGTCTTGTCGACCGCCGCGACCAGCTCGGCGTGCTTCTCGTGCAGGCTTGCGATCGTCTGCTCGATCGCCTGGTAGGTCTGGCGGCGCTCCTCCGAAAGCGTCGCCTTGGCGGCTGCCTGCAGCAGCTCGGTTGCCTGCTTCGTGCGATCTTCTGCCTCCTGCTGCGATGCCTTGTCGTGGTCGAAAACGTAGCGCAGGGTCGCCCGCCGCATCGCCTGCAACTCGGTCGAGATCTCCAGCACCCGGATCGTGTTGGCGGAGAGCGCCGTCATCTTGCTCACCTGGCGGCTCACCGCCGAGAGTTGCCAGACCGCGAAGCCGGCGAGCGCGACGCCGAACAGCACGAGCGCGCCGAACCCGGCGTAGAGCCGGCCTTTGATGCGAAGACGCAGGAGCGGCATGGGTTGGAGTTCCTTCGATGAGCGTGTGCACGCCCAAGACAATCGAATCACCTTAAGGTTCAACTAATCCCCGGCGAATTGAAGGTATTTCCCGGCATGCTCTTTGACTTTTTCTGAAATTACGTCCCGCGAATTCTGCAAGAGAGGTGTTGATTTACGTAGAATTACTTAGCGCGCCATTTGTTCTGCATGAGCCTTCCCCCCGATGTGATTCGGGGGCGCCGGCTCGCCGACAAGGACATGCGCCAATCGCTCGACGCCGCCCGGTTCAAGCGCGCGTGCCATTGGTCCGCGGCGTGCGCCCTTGGCGGCATAGAGGGCGGTGTCCGCCCGGTGCAGCAGCTCATCCGCTTCGCGCCCGTCGCGCGGAAACAGCGCGACGCCGATGGCGCGGGCTTTACATCGACCATGCCGGCCAGACATTCTGGCTGCCGGGGGGCGTATGCCCGCAAGAATGTGAAAGGCCACCGCATGTCCGTCGCTGCCGACGACCGGATCACCGCCAGCGCGCCCACTGGGGCGCCCGCCGCGGCGCCGCCCGCGAGCGCCGCCGCCGCGCCGCCGCCGACCGTGGCGCGGCCGCAAAGCGCGGTGCCGCGCGCGCTGCGGCGCTACCTCTCGCTCGCCGATTTCGAGACGGTGGCGCGCCGGCGCCTGCCGCGCATGCTGTACGGCTTCGTCTCCGGCGGGGTCGAGACCGACGCGGCGCTGCGCGACAACCGCCGCGCCTTCGACGAATACGCTTTCGTGCCGCGCGTGCTCAACGACGTGTCGAGCCGCGACCAGGCCACGACGCTGTTCGGCAAGACCTACGCGGCGCCGTTCGGCATCCCGCCCTATGGCTCGGCGGCGCTGATCGCCTATCGCGGCGACCTCGCGCTCACGCGGGCCGCAGCCAGCATGAACGTGCCGATGATCCTGTCCGCCGCCTCGCTGATCCCGCTCGAGGAGGTGCGCCGCGCCAATCCCGATGCCTGGTATCAGGCCTATCTGCCGGGCGATGCCGCCCGCATCGAGCCGCTGGTCGATCGCGTGGCGGCCGCCGGCTACGACACCTTCGTGGTCACCGCCGACGTGCCGGTCTCGGCCAACCGCGAGAACAACATCCGCAACGGCTTCTCGGTGCCGCTCGTGTTCACGCCGCAGGTCGCGCGCGACGCGCTGATGCATCCGCGCTGGCTCCTCGGCACCTGGCTGCGCACGCTCAGGCACCACGGCATGCCGCATTTCGAGAACATGGACGCCACGCGCGGCCCGCCGGTTCTGTCGCGCAACCTGATGCGCAATCTCGGCCTGCGCGACCAGCTCGCCTGGAGGCACGTCGAGCTGATCCGCCGCCGCTTCAAGGGCAAGCTCGTGGTCAAGGGCATTCTGTCGCCGCAGGACGCCCGCATCGCGCGCGAGAGCGGCGTCGACGGCGTCATGGTGTCGAACCATGGCGGGCGCCAGCTCGATCATTCGGTCTCGCCGCTGCGCGTGCTCGCCGAGATCGCCGCCGACGCGCAGGGCATGACCGTGATGTTCGACGGCGGCATCCGCCGCGGCACCGACGTGCTCAAGGCGCTCGCGCTCGGGGCAAAATTCTGCTTCGTCGGCCGCCCGATGCTCTACGCCGCGGTCGCGGCCGGCGAGGAGGGCGTGCGCCGCGCGATCGGCCTGCTCAAGGAGGAGGTCGCCCGCAACATGGCGCTCGCCGGCCTGCGCAGCATCGCCGAGGTGACGCCGGACCTGGTGCGGCGGATCGGGAGCGGAGAATAGCGGATGAGAGGGTTGAGAGGGCCCTGATCTTGGATCGAAGATTCCGAGCTATGCCGCGATTTGGGCCTGATGCCCGCGATCGAGCAGGCTGGCGATCTCATCCGCCGGGATGCCGCGCCCGAACAGGTATCCTTGCCCCTGCACGCAGCCTTCGGCGCGCAGTATTGCGAGCTGGTCGGCCGTCTCGATCCCTTCCGCCGTGGTCGCGAGCCCGAGCCCTTTGGCGAGGCCGATGGTCGCGCGCACGATGACGTCGCTCTGCGCGTCCTGGCCGAGCCGCGCGATGAAACTGCGGTCGATCTTGATCTTGTCGAACCGCAGCGTCAGCAGCTGCGACATCGTCGAGTAGCCGGTGCCGAAATCGTCGAGCGCAATCCTCACGCCGGCCGCGTGCAATGCGTCGATGACGGATTGCGCCACCTCGGCGTCGCTGACCAGCGCGCTCTCGGTGACCTCGAGCTCGAGCCGGCCGGGAGCGAGGCCGGTATCGCCGAGGATGCCGAGAATGCGCAATCCGAGTGTCGGGTCGCGCAGCTGGATCGGCGACAGGTTGAACGACAGCGTCAGGTCGGCCGGCCAGCGGGCCGCCTCGCGGCAGGCGATGCGCAAAAGCCGTTCGCCCAGCTCGACGATCAGCCCGCACTCTTCGGCGACGCCGATGAACTCCAGCGGAGGCACCGAGCCGACCGTCGGGCTGACCCAGCGCGCGAGCGCCTCGAACCCGATGATCCGATTGCCTTCGAGGCTGACCAGCGGCTGGTAGTGAACCGTGACCGCGTCCGAAGCGATTGCTTGGCGCAACTCGCCTTCGATCAAGGCCCGGCGCTCCATGCGCTTATCCATATCCACCTCGAAGAAGCGCACGAGCGAGCGGCCCTCGGCCTTGGCGCGGCGAAGCGCCAGGTCGGCGCGCCGCACCACGTCCCCTTGCGCGTTGCCGTGGTCCGGCGCGACGCTGATGCCGATCCCGACGCCGAGCGTCACCGATACGCCCCCGACAGACAGCGGCTTGGCAAGTGCAGCCAGGATGCGTTGCGCGAGACGCGCGGCATCATCCGGCCCGGTCTTCGCCATCACGATGGCGAACTCGTCGCCGCCCACGCGCGCCATGAACGTGCCGGCGCGGATCACTGAGGTGACCCTTTCGGCGAATGCGACCAGCGCCTCGTCGCCGATTCCGTGTCCGTGCATATCGTTGATCGCCTTGAAGCCGTCGAGGTCGAGCATCAACACGGCGGTGCGCTCGTTCCCGAGCGCTCCCTGCCGCAGGGCGTCGCCAAGCTTATCGGTGAAGAAGCGCCGATTGGGCAGCCCGGTCAGCGGATCATGCCGTGCCAGACGATGCGATTCCGCTTCCGCGGCCTGCCGCGCGTCGATTTCCTTTGCCAGGTCGCGCCTGCGACGGTTGACATAGACGAGCAGCGCCACGCTCAGCGTCGCGGCAACGAAGAGGATGTCGTCGGCCTCCCAGTCGGCGTGATCCAGGGCGAACTGGAATACCCTGGCAGGGAGGTGATAGGCATCCGACACGACGTACATCAAGGCGAGGAAGCCGATGATGGCGGCCGCGTCGATCACGTCGCGGCGCCGCCAATCGAAATTTCTCAATGCGACCGTAGATCCGGCCAGCGCCGGGAAGCGGAAACTCTCGGCCATGAAGCGACGCCCCTGTTATTTTGGCCGATGTTCGGCCGCAAAGTTTAACGAGACATCGTACGGTTCCCTCCGCATAAGTACGGAGCGAACGCCCCAAATCGGTTGAACGGATGGCCGCTACAGGAGTTGTCCGACAACATTGTCCTCGAGGCGCTCGCGCTCGGGGCAGGATTCTGCCTCGTCGGCCGCCCGATGCTTCCACGCCGCGGTCGCAGCCGGCGAGGAGGGCGTGCGCCGTGCGATCGGCCTGCTCAAGGAGGAGGTCAGCCGCAACATGGCGCTCGCCGGCCTGCGCAGCATCGCCGAGGTGATGCCCGATCTGGTGCGGCGGATCGGGGCGGGGGACGTGTAGGCATCTATTCGCTGGCTAGCGACGGGTGCAGGCCTGGCGACACTCTCGACCGAATTCCCTGCATGAAATGTCGTTGGGGCCGCGCGGAAACCCGGGACCGCAGCCGTAATTGCGCATGCACTTGTTGTAGCACTGCGGATCATCCGGCGACTGGGCGCGGACACTTTGTGCTTGGAGCGCAGCAAGGACGGCGCATAGCGGCAGCATGAGAAGCATTTTCGTCAGGCGTGCGGGCATGACTGGACTCCTGCATGGGCATCGGCACGCGTGGTTCGGCGCGCGGCGCCGCCTCGGCCGCAAGGAGCACGGTGACACGATGACGGCGCGCCGTCCAGGCGTCGTGAGCGGCGCCAGGACCGCGGCGCTCGAATCCAGGATTTCGTTTTTGCCGCAGTCGCGCTAGGTTCGGCGCGGCTTTGGCCGGGAGCCGTGAAAGCAGGGTGGGGGAACCATGATTGCGACGTTTGCGCGGCGGCGAACGCGCCGGCGCGGCGGATCGGCGCGGCGTCGCGCGCCGATCGGGTTCTTGCTCGGCGCCACGCTCGCCTGCGCCATCGCGCCCGCGACCCCGGCTGCGGCGCAGGCGGCGCCGGTCGCGGCCGCGCAGGTGCAGGTTCGCTACGAGCCGACCGCGAAGCTTTCCGCCGTGCGCGACATGCTGCAGCGGCACAAGGTGCTGGAGAAGGCGCAGCTGTTCATGAGCCCGCTGCGGTTTCCGCGCGCGCTCACCATCCGGGCCGCGGAATGCGGCGCGTCCTCGGTCCCGTACGATGCCGCCGACGGCATCATCACGATCTGCTACGAGGCGATCGCCGACATCCAGGCGCTCGCCAAGGGCTCCGATCCCGACAAGGTCGCCGCCTTCGTCACCGGCGGCGTGGTCGAGGAGGTGCTGCACCGCATGGCGCTCGCCATCCTGCGGATTTACGACATCCCGGTGTGGGGCCGGGAGGAGGACGCGGCCGACCGGCTCGGCGCGTTCGTGATGCTCAAGTTCGACGAGCGCACCGCGGCCATCGCGATCACCGGCGCCGCCAACCTGTTCATCGCCGCGACCTCGGCGCTCGGCAAGGTCGATTATGTCTCCGACGTCTCGCCGCCGGCGCAGCGTTTCTACAATTTCCTCTGCGTCGCCGTCGGCGGCGATCAGCGCAATTTCGGCGGCGTCGTCGACCAGGGCTTTTTGCCGAAAGATCGCGCCGTCAAGTGCGCCGGCGAATACAACACGATCCGCAAGGCGTTCGATCTGCGCGTGATGCCGCACGTCGATCCCGATCTCGTGGTCAGGATCCGCGCGATCGACTGGCTGCACGAGGACAAGAACTGAATGGGGCGGGGCGTCATGAGCACGAGAACGGCGCTGGCCTGGACGTGCGCGGGCCTGCTCGCGCTCGCCGGCGCGGGCGCGGCCTGGGCGCAACCCACGCAGCAGCCCGGGCGCGCCGCGCTCGCGGTCGAGAACGATGACGGCGGCTACCGGGCGACCAAGAAATATGCGGACGTGCGCGATCGCGTCGTCAAGGCGCGGATGCTCGAACGGCTGCGCGATTTCCTCTCGCCCATCCGCCTCCCGCGCTCGGTCGGCCTGCTCGCGGCCGAATGCGACGGCGGCGCGGGTGCGGGACCGTTCTATCTCACCGGCGACCGCACCATCACGATCTGCTATCAGTTCGTCGCCGCCGTCGAAAAGGTGGCCGACACGGTGATCGCGGCGCAGCGCGAGAACCCGCAGTTCTTTCCTTTTCCGGTGACGCGCGACGAGTTCATCTGGGGATTGCTCGGCGGCGTGATGCTGCACGAAAGCGGGCATGCGCTGTTCGACGTGCTCGACGTTCCGATGTTCGGCCGCGAGGAGGATGCGGCCGACCAGTTCGCGATCCTGATCGCGCTCAAGCTGCGCCCGCCGCTCGCCGTGGCGGCCGTGAAGGCCTACGCCTATTTCTGGCGCGGGATGAGCGATCCCGACGCGATGACGAAGGACGGCAGCCTGAACCAGGATTTCGCCGACGAGCACGGCACCCCGTCGCAACGGCTCTTCAACGGCTTGTGCATCGCCTACGGCCGTTCGCCGGAGGTGTTCGGGAAATTCGTCGCGGCCGGCTGGCTGCCGCAGCAGCGCGCCAAGGGCTGCGCGCGCGAGTACGCGCAGCTCGAGCAGGCCTTCACCCGCACGGTGCTGCCGTTCATCGACACCGCGCGCATGGCCGAGATGGAGAACATCGACTGGCTGGCGGCGAATTACGGACCGGCGCAGCCGGCGCCGGCGGCCAGCACCGCGCCCGCGAGCCCTGTGCCCGCCAGCAAGAGCGCGCAGGGACCGGGCGGGCGAGGCGACCCTCTGAGCGCGGGCCGCTAGCCGGCACTGCCCGCCATCGGCTCCATTCCGCTGCGCCGGATCGATTCCGATGCGCGCGGCGAGGCGAGAAACGCGATCAGCCGTCTCGCCTCCGCCATCACGGTCGAGCCCGCCACGACCGCGGCGGCAAAGACCTGGACCATCTGGATCTCGGCCGCGAGGGCGCCCGCGAAATCGACCCCGGGCGCGACGAGGATCTCGCTCACCGGCATCACGGCGAGGTCTGCGCCGCCGGCGGCGACCATGGCGGCTGCCTGCGAGCCGCGCGGCGTCATCCTGACGTCGAGCTTGTCCGCGACCCCGAGGCGCGGAAAGAGATCGGTCTTGAGCCAGATGCCGCTGGTGCTCGCCGGGACCGCGATCGTTCCCGCTTTCAGCAGCGCCTGCGTGAAGGCGTCCACGCTGCGCACGTCGGGCCGCGCGGCGCCCGCCCGCACCGCGACGCCGAGGCCGACGCGGGCGAGATCGACATCCGTTGCGGCCGCGATCCGCTGCGCGGCGATCAGCTCGGCGAGGCCTTCCCGCGACAAGATCACGACGTCGGCCGTGACCCCGCGTGCGAGCTGCGCGCCGATCGTGTGCGGCCCGCTTCCCTGCGACGCCCCCGATCCGGTCGTGACCGCGATGCCGCTCGTGCGCTCGAATTCCGGCAGCAGCGCCGCGTAGGCGCCGCCGAATCCGCCGGAGATCAAGACGCTCACGCGTGATGAGGAGGTGGTCATCGTCGGCTCTCGGCGTGAGGCATTCTGAATCCAGGGTCGCGCCGCGGTCCGCTGGCGCCATGCGTCGGCGCATATCCCGTTCGGCGAACCGGTATCCACTTCGCCGGGATATGCGCTAATGATCACCCATAGCACATCGTGCCCGGACAGCGGGCGCCGGCGACTGCGGAGGAGCCCATGGAGGAGCCCATGACGATCATCGATTCCCAGATCCATGCCTATGAGGCGAACACGCCGAAGCGGCCCTGGCACAGCGTGCCGAACTGGCCCCCGCACGTCACCGGCGACGAGATGGTGGCGGCGATGGACAAGGTCGGCGTCGACGGCGCGATCTTCATCTCGTCCTTTTCCATGTATCGCTACGACGCGAGCTACGCCGTGGAGGTGCAACGGGCGCATCCCGGCAAGTTCGGCATCGTCAAGCCGGTCGACCCGGACGATCCGGCGGTGGCGGATGTCATCGCCGAGTGGAAGAAGACGCCGGGCGCGGTCGGCATCCGCATCTTCCTGCGCCATGAGGAGCAGCGCGCGGCGGACGACCCGGGCCACGACCGCATCCTGCGCGCGGCCGTGCGCCACGACTTGCCCGTCAACATCCTGTGCTGGGGCAACATCGATGCCGGCACCGCGCTGATCGACCGCCATCCCGACACGCGCTTCATCCTCGACCATCTCGGCATCCTGCAGCCGCGCGTGCCGCCGGCGCCGCCGCAGCCCTGGGCGGATCTCCCGAAGGTGCTCGACCTCGCCAAGCGGGCGAACGTGGTGATCAAGGTCAGCGGCGCCTGCACGCTGTCGCACGAGCCATATCCCTTCCCGGACATCTGGGATCCGCTCGCGCGCGTGTTCGATGCCTGGGGTTTGGAGCGCTGCCTGTGGGGCACGGACTGGACGCGCGCGTTCGCGGTCGTCAACTACGAGCAGGCCGTCACGCCCTTCCTCGAGACCAGCCGCCTGAGCGCCAGCGACCGCGACATGCTCATGCGCGGCGCCTGCGCCAAGGCGTACGGCTGGTCGCCGACGAAGGGGTAGGGCCCGTAGCCCGTAGGGTGGGCAAAATCGCTTGCTCGGTAATCGCCGCGTGGGCACGGCGCGCGTGAGATTTTGCCCACGCGGATAGGGTGAGCCGCGCGCCTTTGCCCACCCTACGCACGAGGACGCCCTAGTGCGGGCGATCCTCGAGCTTGGGGTTGTCCGCAGCGTCGAACACCATCAGCCGGTCGGCGAGACCCTGCGGAACGGTGCCTTCGAGCTGATTGTGGTCGAGGCGCAGCACCTGCAGCGCCGGCGCGGCTGCGAGGCTCGGCGGGATCGGCCCGGACAGCTGGTTGCGGTTGAGGCGCAGGTCGGTGAGCTTCTTGAGCGGAGCGAACGCGTCGGGGATCGCGCCGGTGAGCGCGTTGTTGGTGAGCAGCAGCAGGTTGAGACTCGGGCTCAGCGGAGAGGGGATCGGCCCGCTCAGCCGGTTGTTGTGCAGCACGAGCTTCTCGAGCCGGGGCTGGCGCAGCAACGCGGCGGGAAGCGGACCGGAGATCCGATTGTCGCTGCCCCAGAACTGGGTGAGCTTCGGCGTGTCCCATTTAGCCGGCAGCGGCCCGGACATCGCGTTGGCGTGGACGTCGAGGTAGTCGAGCTCGGGCAGCAACGCGACGGCGTCGGGCAGGCGGCCGGTGATCTTGTTGCCCTTGAGCCACAGGTTCTTGAGCGCGCGGCAGGCGCCGAGCCCGTCCGGCAGCTCGCCGAATATGTTGTCGAAGGAGAGATGCAGCGTCTGCAGCCGCGCCAGGCGGCAGACCGCCGCCGACAAGCGGCCGGTGACGTTGTTGTCGTAGATCGTCAGCGTGACGACGAAGCCGTCGGCGTCGGTGTAGACGCCGTGCCACTCGCCCACCGGCCGGTCGCTTCGCCAGAAATCGCGCTGGATCCAGTCCGGCCCGCCCATCGCGTCGTAGAAGTCGATCAGCGCCTGCCGCTCGCGTGCACGTGCGGCCGGGTCGCGCGGCTCGGCGAGGCCGGTCCGCGCCGCGTCCTCGGCCCGGGCGGGCGGCAGCCACGCGGGCAGAAGGAGCGCGAGCGCCAGCACGGCGGTGCCAAGAAGGGTACCAAGGGCGCGAAGGGCACGATGTGCGCCAAGTCGGGTTCGCGTCATGCGCGCTGATCCTTCGGAAGCGCGAACATAGCCAACGCTCGGTCCAGGCAAAGCGTCGAGACCGCGCTGACCCAAAGCGATCATGCCGACCGCCGCCGCGGCCTCAGGCGCCGCGCATCTCCGCCGCCGCATCGAGCACGGCGCGGATGACCTTGTCGTAGCCGGTGCAGCGGCAGAGGTTGCCGGCGAGCCAGTAGCGTGCCTCGGTCTCGCTCGGGTCCGGGTTGCGCGCGAGCAGC
>Ga0209006_10006057_pt1 | contig 10975 bp, 5 predicted proteins | sample JacPin_JW_Ref_O2_FD_188567 | JGI IMG/M metagenome (GOLD analysis project Ga0209006, IMG submission 188567) | Forest soil microbial communities from Algoma, Ontario, Canada - Jack Pine, Ontario site 1_JW_Ref_O2 (SPAdes) (version 2) | ecosystem: Environmental > Terrestrial > Soil > Boreal... | reverse complement strand
TGTTCGTCAAGGTTCCAGTGATGAATACGAAGGGCGCTGCTACTTACGATCTTATCCGGCATCTTTCCGGTGACGGCATTCAAATGAACGTGACCGCGCTGCTCACGCTCGACCAGGTGAGAAGGGTTTGCGGCGCGCTAAAAGGTAAGGCTTCGGCTTATGTATCCGTGTTTGCTGGCAGAATTGCCGACACCGGTCGCGATCCGGTGCCGCTGATGCGCGAAGCCGTATCTATGGTCGACGATGTGAACGCTCAGCTCATGTGGGCCAGTCCGCGCGAACTGCTCAACGTTTTCCAGGCCGACGAAATTGGATGCCACGTAATCACCGCGACAACAGACATCCTTAAGAAGCTTCCACTCGTGGGTAAAGATCTCCATGAATTTTCGCAGGAAACCGTTCAGATGTTTCGCCGTGACGCGGTGAAATCGGGGTACTCCTTGCCGACCGTGAAACAACCTGTGGGAGTTTCACGCCGTTAAGCAATCAGTTGAGAAATGTTCGAAGGGCTGGCTATTGTGAGCCGCTGTCTTCCCGCTACTGCTCTCAGTGATTTACAAAAATAACTTTTCCTGACACTTCACTGGCCACCCGCAACGGCCCCGGCAGCAGAGCTTCTACTTTCGCGCGCTGATGCTGCGGCACGAAAAGAAAAACACGCGTCGCGGAATTCCACGCCTGCAGCAGATCCGGATCGTTGAAGAAAATGTGCGGCGCATCTGGGTAAGTCGATCCCCACCACATTGAGGTGGTATTCCCGTTCACCAGCTCGATTGGCCGGCGCAGATAGAACAGTAAAGACGCGCCAAAGGATTCGTCGCCATAGATCATCACCAGATCTGACGGCTTCAGTTCAGGGGCGATCTGTTCGGCCATTTTCTGGGATCCGAGAAAAGGATCGAAGCGCACCAGCGCGATATGCGCGGCTATGAGAAACACTGCCATGGTGACGGCTGTAGACCATGTCGCGGCCATCTGCGCTCCACGTCTTCGCAGCCAAAATGCAATTGCCGGACCGATCAAAAGAACGATTGCAGCCAGGATTGCAGGCAGTCGTAGAGCCGCGAATGACTCGCCCGTGAGATCGAGCATGTGTCCCATGGAAAGTGTTTCGGCCGCGAGGTTCGGCGTGGCCAGCACTGTGCCGATATCCGGCACAAATGGCAAATGTCGCGAACTCCAAAGCCCCATGCCCAATACCGCGGACACTGCGACACAAATGACGGCAAGCACCCCGGCACTCCACACCAGCCACCGGCGGGAGCCTGTCTCTTCTTCGCTGGCTAGCCGCTCCGCAATCAGCAAGAGGATGGGCAGGTACGCGGGAAACGTGTAGTACTCCTGATTCGTAGAGAACGAGAAGAAGACCAGCGTTACTCCGGCCCACGCCCAGCAAAGTAATACCGTTCGCGAACGGAAGCTCAGCGGTGGCCGCGGCGTTTTTGGAACATCGCTCTTACGGCGCGCCCACCAGTCCCCAACAGGACGCCGCAAGGCAACAGGAAGATACAGGCTCCAAGGAAAGAGCCATACCAGGTGGAGCGTCCAATAGAGAGAGTTGGTTTGCTTGTTGTAATCCTTGGGAATGCGCTTGCCGAGAAAGCGCATAAAATGTTCATTCACAAAATAAAACCAGAAGAAATGAGGATTTCGTATGCCGGCAAGTATGTGCCAGGGCGCGGCAATGGCCAGAAAGAGCAAGCTACCCGTGAATAGATGAAATTCCCGCCAGCGTCTCCACTCCCCGCTAATCGCAGCATAGACCAACAAGGCGAGGCCGACCACGACGATGGCGAGAAGCCCCTTGGTCATCACAGCGAGTGCCAGGCTGGCATAGCCGCCGTACCATCGCCACGCATCCCCGTCCTGCAGCGCGGTTGCAAAACAATAAAACGATGCGGCGATAAAGAAGCTAAGGATGGCTTCCGGGATCAGAATCCGCGTGAACAAGTAGCAGCCGGCAGCGGTCGCGATGAACAATCCAGCGTAGATAGCGGCGCGTTCGCCAAACGCGCGACGTCCCCAGTGCATTGCCAGCAGCATCAGGAGCAGCACGGAGACTACGACGGGCAGGTGTGCGGCGAATTCGTTTGTGCCAAAGCAAGCGTAGGACAGCGTCACCAGCCAGTACATCAACGGAGCTTTTTCCAGGTACCGGTTGCCGTTAATTTTCAGCGTGACGAAGTCGTGCGTGATGGACATTTCTCGCGCCGCTTCGGCATGGGTCGAATCGGCGTCATCCTGCAGACCGGGGGAAAAGAGGGAACCCACGTAAACCACCGCGAATAGAAAAAGGACACCCAGGACCTGAATGTTAATGGTCCTGTTGGGCCGCACTTTGGGTGCGGGAAGTGGAACAACGGTTTTTGCGATCAATGTGAGTGAATCCTCAACTCAAACGCCAATGCCGTCACTGCGCGGCATAACCATACTCTCTAACAAAATTTATCATCGAGACCCTCTCGCCGCATTGCAAAGCAGGTACCTTCCGCAGTACGGTGGCCCCGTTTTCTCTATGTTAAACTGCAAACCTGAGTGCAATAGACTCTCTCCATCTGCCAAGAGCGGGAGCGTGCGGTGCGTTGGTCTTTCTGGCTTTTTTGCTTTTCTATCTTGCTTTTGGTCATCCCCTGCTGTGCGATCGTTCCCACGGACTATTACAACCACGTGGTGTTCGATAACAGCCTGACTCCTGATTATTACTACTACAGCAGCGGAAGAGCCATCTTTCCCAGCACGATTGAATTGTTGTCAGGCGCTCTCCCAGTCGAAAAAAAGAACTTTTTCACCGCTCCAAACGCGCTTCGCTTGCAATGGCGCTCCGTTACAGCTGGAAGTTGGGAAACGGAGTTGCGCGTGGTGAGCATGCGCAACCGGCTTACCGACTTTCGCGGCGACACTCTGTATCTGTGGTGCTATTCGCCGGAAGCTTTTCCTGCCGCTGATTTGCCGCTGTTGCAATTGGAAGACGAGGAACATGATTTCACCGCGCCGGTAAAGCTGGAAACCGTATCCGGCGACGTGCCCGCCAAAAAGTGGTTTCAAATCAGGATATCGCTGAGCGCGCTTACGACCGCGTCGGTGCATCCATTTCAGGCGCGTGAACTGCATAGCCTGTTTTTCAGCCAAGGTGTGGCGGACGACACGCCTCGAACCCTGATCATCGACGAAATCAAGATCGACGACAAGAGCGCGGCTTCCCCGGTCGCCGCCGAGGTGAGAAGCCCGCCGCGCGCGCCGCAAAATATCAAAGCCAAAGGTTACGATCGCCACGTCGACATAAGTTGGGACCCGGTCAACGATAACGAACTGCAGAGTTACGCGATCTATCGGTCGATTGGGAAGCACAAGTTTCAGCCCATCGGCATTCAGAGTGCGGACATCAGTCGCTATACGGATTTTGTTGGTCGATCAGGAGTCGAGGCCACTTACCGCGTGAAAGCGGTCGATCGATCGTACCGGCAATCCGCGCTTTCTGCCCCCGCCAGCGCTGCAACCAAAGAGCTCTCCGACGATGAGTTGCTCACCATGTTGCAGGAAGACTGCTTCCGATATTACTGGGATGGAGCACATCCAATCGCCGGGGCAACTCTCGAGAATATTCCAGGCGATGAACGGATCGTAGCGACAGGGGCCAGTGGGTTTGGGATTATGGCGCTTATTGTCGGAGTCGACCGGGGATTCATCACGCGCGAGCAGGGTCTCGAGCGGATCGCGAGAATTCTGGATTTTCTGGAGAAAGCTCCTCGATTCCACGGCGCGTGGCCACACTTCCTCAATGGTGATACGGCACAGACCATGCTGGTCTTCGGCATGTTCGATAACGGTGGCGATCTGGTGGAAACGGCATTCCTGATGCAGGGGTTGCTGGCTGCTCGCCAGTATTTCAAAGGCGACAGCGAGGCCGAACAGAGTGTTTACCAGAGAATTACGCACCTTTGGGAGACCGTGGAATGGGATTGGTACCGCCGTTCCGCTCAAAATGACGCCTTGTTGTGGCACTGGTCTCCGCAGTGGTCCTGGTTCATCGATCACCGGCTCACCGGCTTTAACGAAACCATGATCACGTATCTGCTCGCGATTGCATCCCCAACTCACGGAGTTCCAGCGAGTCTGTATTACTCCGGATGGGCGGGGCAGTCAGAGGCCGCGGTGGCTTACCGAAGCGGATGGTCTGGGTCGACGGAAGGGGACAAGTACAAGAACGGTCACAGTTATTTTGGAATCAAGCTCGATGTAGGCGTGGGCACCGGCGGACCTTTGTTCTTCACCCAATATTCGTTTCTGGGGTTCGATCCCCGCGGCATCCATGACCGGTACACCGATTACTTCGACAACAACCGGAACTTTGTTTTGATCGATCAGGCTTATTGCGAATCGAACCCGGGTCATTTTCTAGGGTATGGAGCGAATGACTGGGGCCTGACTGCGAGCGACGATCAACTCGGCTATTCGGCGCATGCCCCGGATCGCGCCACCGATAATGGGACGATCACGCCCACGGGGGCGCTCTCATCATTCCCCTACACTCCGGAAGCCTCGATGGCGGCACTCAAATATTTTTATCGAGATCTCGGGGACCGGCTTTGGGGAGTATATGGCCCTCGGGATGCGTTCAATCTAACGCGCAACTGGTTTTCTCCCGTGTACATGGGACTCGATCAAGCTCCGATCGTAGTGATGGTGGAGAACTACCGTACCGGCCTAATCTGGAAAATGTTCATGTCGAATCCTGAGATTAAGCCGATGCTGGACAAGATTGGATTCCAGCCAGACAACGCCGCCAAGGCTTCTGTCGCCGTCACGCCATAATCGAAGGCTTCTGCTCGCCGCCCGCCTGAACCACACGCATTTCCGGCAACCTTTGCTCTGAGCCTCCTCATCTCAATCACCCGCTTCAAAGATTATTAGCAAATTGAATAAGACGGATGATCTTTCCAATCGATCTTTCCTGTCCAGTGAGTTCGCCATTTTCAATGGTAGGAGCCCTTTATGCTGTCTCGAACGCTGCCGATCATCATGCTGTTCGCAGTCACTTTTTTCGTGGGAGCGGCGCAAGCTCAGTTCCGTGGTTCTCTCCGTGGAACGGTTCGTGATCCTCAAGGGGAGGCGGTTCCCGGTGCGACGGTGACGCTCGTGGACACGGACACCAACCATACCCAGGTGGCTACCTCCGACCCCAATGGAATTTACAACTTCAACGCTCTGGCGCCGGCTCCTTACCGAATCACCGTGGAGCACGAAGGGTTCACGAAGAAGGTTCTCGAGCATGTGCAGATTATTCCCGAACAGCTGAACTCGCTGGACCTGCAACTGGAACTCGGCCAGGTACAAACCACCGTGACCGTGTCGGACACAACCTCGGCATTGGACACGGAGACGGCCACGGTGAGTGGCACGATCACCAGCAACCAGATCCAGCACATGCCATCGTTCAACCGCGACGTGTTCCAGCTAGCGCAACTGGCGCCGGGAGTGTTTGGCGACGCTTCGCAGAACGGAGGCGGTGGATCCTACACTTTGCCCGGAGCGCAAGGGGTGAGTGGGTCAAGTAATTCAAATGCCGGCATCTTTCAGATCGAGAACGCCCCGCAGATCCAGAGCGCCGGGGGCCAGGAACTCGGCAATGGCATCACGATCGACGGCATCAGCACGGTCAGTGCGGTCTGGGGTGGCGCATCCGTGATCACGCCCAGTGAAGATTCCGTTCAAGACATGAAAGTCGTCTCCAACAATTACGATGCGGAGAACGGCCGCTTCAGCGGCGCGCAGATTCAAGTTACCTCGAAGAGCGGGACCAACAATCTTCACGGCAGCGCATTCTTCAAGGCGTCGCGACCCGGCCTGAACGCCTATCAGTCCTACAACGGCCTCGGTTCCTTGCTCCCAGGTACTCCGGCTGAGCGAGGCTTGAACCGGAACGATGCCCGCTTCAACAATTACGGTGGCAGCCTGGGCGGCCCGATCTGGAAGAACAAGATATTTGCCTTCTTCAACTGGGAGACAAGCCCGCTTACCTCGGTTACTACGGCGCAAGGCTGGTACGAGACGTCGCAGTTTGATTCTGCCTCACCTGCGGGAAGCATCGCGGCAACGTATCTCGCATATCCCGGAAATGCGGTTTCCGCCAGCGGCATCATTCCTCGTGGCTGCAGTTCCATTGGGCTGGTGCAAACTGCGCCGGGAGTCGTGGGAAATTGCAACGCCATCGGCCCGAACGGCTCGCAAGGCCTGGACATCGGCTCGCGGTTGAAAACCGGCCTGGGTTTGCAAGATTTGACTTATGGTGGAAGTCCGACCACACCCGGTGTCGGCGGAGGGTTGGATGGAATCCCCGATCTCGCGTTCTTCAACACGCTGAACCCGACCACCGTTACGCAGAACCAGTACAACGGACGTGTGGACGCCGACGTCACAAGTAAAGATCGGCTCACCTTCACGCTCTACTGGGTACCTACCGAGACCACGGATTACAACGGTCCTATCCGGGCAGAGAATTTGTGGCACCACACTGTGGTCAACGACGCATTTTCGCTGATCTGGAACCACACTTTCTCGCCAACGTTGCTGAATCAAGCACGGGGAAACGCCGCGGGCTGGCGCTATAACGAGCTGGCCAGCAATCCGCAGGAACCTTTTGGATTGCCCCAGGCCAACATTGAGTTTATCGGTTCGATCCAGCCCGAGTACTTCGGAGCCACACCGCCGGCTGAATATAACCAGTGGACCTACACCTACAACGACGTCCTTACCAAGATAGCTGGCCGTCATAGCATTAAAGTTGGCGGCGAACTAACACGGCTCTCTTACTTGAACGAAAATCTTGGTGGAGGAAGGCCGAGTTTCAATTTCGAGAACCTGTGGGATTTTGCGAACGACGCTCCTTTCTTCGAGACCGCGGTGTTCAATTCAAAGACCGGCATCCCCTTCGGGAACCGGCAGGACGATCGCGAGAATATCTGGGGCGCATTTGTCCAGGACGACTTCAAAATTCGTTCTAACTTGACCATTAATCTGGGCTTGCGCTGGTCTTACTTTGGAGCCTTATACACGAAGCAGAATAACCAGGACGTTCTGCAATTTGGAAGCGGAGCGGCTCTACTGACGGGTATGAATATCCACGTCGGCGGAAATCTCTACACTCCGCAGAAGAATAATTTTGGTCCAGTGGTTGGATTCGCGTGGTCGCCCAATGTGTATGAAGGCAAGATCGTGGTCCGCGGCGGATTCGGCATCAGCTACAACGAAAACGAAATCGCCATCACGGCGAACTCCAGCGGGAACCCGCCTAACGCCGTGACTGGAAACTTCAATTGCTCCTACCCCTTCACCGCGAATCCATCCTGCGCTGGTAACGGAATTTTGTACGAAACCGCGTCCGATGTTCACTCTATCTTCGGATACGCACCCAATCCAAATGCCATCACAACCTTTGGCAGCAATAACCTTCCGATCAGCGGGTCCCCCATCTCGGTTGACGGCTTTCTGTCGAATCCAAAGACGACCGCCAACTACCACTACTCGCTCGACGTCCAGGGCCAACTGCCGTTCAATTCGGTCTTCACTTTGGGTTACCAGGGCAACGAGACCCGCCACTTGTTCGTCCTGAAGAACTATGACGCCGTCGCCGCTGCGAACGGGATAGCGCTCAATCCGCGGGTTGAAACCATCAACTTCTGGCAGAATACTGGGAATGGGAATTACAACGCCATGCTCGCGACCCTCGCGCATAACTTCTCTCATACCTTCCAGGCGTCAGCGCAATACACTTGGGCAAGAGCCATGGACGAGAATTCAGGGCCGTACTACCAGGATCCGTACCCGTACAATACGAGCGCAGCATATGGGCGGGCTAACTATGACGTCCGCAATGCGTTCAAAATCTTCGGATTGTGGCAGCCCGTGTTCTTCCGTGGCAGCCATAGTTGGATCGAGAAAGTTGCCGGTGGCTGGTCCCTGAGCGGCATCTTCAACATACATTCGGGCTTCCCCTGGAACCCGTACTACAACATTACGAGTAACGTGTATTACTCAGGCAGTAGCTATGGTCAGCTTCGTCCGGCGGCGATTTTATCTGGTATCGGCACAAACACCAGCAACAAGACGTTCGAGCAGGCGATCAACCCGAATTACGGTGGCAATGGCACGACCTTCCTGACACCTCCGACGTACGTTCAAGGCGCGACCTTTCCCGCGACCTCTCCCGCACCTCTGCCTGGAATCCATCGCAACAGCTTGAACGGCCCGGGCTACAGAGATGTCGACGCCAGCCTGAGCAAAGGCTTTGGTTTGCCGAAGATGCGAGGTCTGGGAGAGAACGCGAGATTTGAAATCCGCGCGGACGTCTACAACTTGTTCAACAACACAAATCTCGATGTTGCTCAGATCGATGCAAATTTGGGACTGGTCGCGCCCGACGGAACCGTAACCCCGAACTCGGACTTCGGTGTAGCCGGCAAGGCGTTGGGTAGCAGGACCGTTCAATTGCAGGCACGGTTCAGCTTTTAAATCGCCACGCCGGGTCTGCCTATCGACCCCGGCGTTTCTGTCTTGATTGTCTTTGGAAAGCGAAGAAATCGAAAAACGCTGCCGCAGCAGCATCTACAGTATTCGCTGTATACAAATAATGGTTTTCGCGTAGAAACATATAGTTGGCTGATTCCCTGCCTCAGAGCTGCCGTGTAAGACATGCAATTAAACCGAAAGAAAAAGACCAGTCAAGAAACGACCCCAGTAACGCGCAAACTGCCGAAGGCCCCCACAGGAATTCAGGGACTCGACGAAATCACTGGCGGGGGATTTCCCGCCGGCCGTCCCACCCTCATCTGCGGCAGCGCCGGTGCCGGGAAAACGCTTCTCTCCATGGAATTCCTCGTCCGTGGCGCTATTCAATACAACGAGCCAGGTGTTTTCATGGCGTTCGAAGAGACCGCCGCTGAGCTCACGCAAAACGTCCGATCGCTCGGTTTCGACCTGGATGAACTCGTCAAGGAAAAAAAGCTTGCCATTGACTACGTTCGGATCGAGCGAAGCGAGATCGATGAGACCGGCGACTACGATCTGGAAGGCCTGTTCATCAGGCTCGGAGCTGCAATCGATGGTACCGGCGCCAAACGCGTGGTCCTTGACACTATCGAGAATCTGTTCGCCGGGCTGCAGAACCAGGGAATCCTGCGGGCAGAGTTGCGACGCCTCTTTCGTTGGCTGAAAGATCGCGGCGTTAGTGCTGTGATCACCGCTGAGCGTGGCGAGGGTGCACTTACACGCCACGGACTGGAAGAATACGTTTCCGATTGCGTGATTCTGCTCGACCATCGCATAACCGACCAGGTTTCGACTCGAAGGCTGCGGATCGTCAAGTATCGCGGTACGGCGCACGGCACCAACGAATACCCCTTCCTTATCGACGAAGACGGCTTTAGCGTGTTGCCTGTCACTTCACTCGGCCTTCAGCATCAGGTGAGTGAAGAGCGTATTTCGAGCGGAATTCCTCGCCTGGATACGATGCTGGGCGGCAAAGGATTCTACCGCGGCAGCACAGTTTTGATCTCCGGCACGGCGGGAACTGGTAAGACCAGTTTGTCGGCTCACTTCGTGGATGCCGCTTGCCGGCGAGGGGAACGGTGTCTGTACTTTTCTTTCGAGGAATCGCCCGGTCAAATCGTTCGCAACATGCGATCGATCGGTTTGGATTTAGGCCAGTGGATCAAAAAAGACCTGCTCCGCTTTCATTCCACTCGTGCCACGTTTTATGGCCTGGAAATGCACCTCGCCATCATCCATAAAATTGTTCAGGAGTTTCAGCCCCGGGTAGTCGTGATCGATCCGGTTGGCAGTTTAATTCAGGCTGGTAACCGCCGCGACGCTCACATCATGCTGATTCGGCTGATTGATTTCCTTAAACAAAAAGGGATCACGGCTTTCCTTACCAATTTAACCGGTGGGGGAGAGGCAATCGAAAAAACCGACGTAGAGATCTCTTCCATAGTGGATAGCTGGTTATTCGTGCGCGACATTGAGTTAGGTGGCGAAAGAAATCGTGCCCTGTATGTTCTCAAGTCCCGAGGCATGGCGCACTCCAATCAACTGCGCGAGTTTCTCTTAACCGAGCGGGGAATTGATCTGTTAGACGTCTACGTCGGCCCGGAAGGTGTTCTTACGGGTTCGTCCCGCTTGTCGCAAGAGGCACGGGAAAACGCCGAAGCGATGGCGCGGAAGCAGGAAGCCGAGCGCCGGGACCGCGAACGGAGGCGCAAGCGGGAAGCGCTGGAGACTCGTATCGCGGCGTTGCGCAAGGAGTTCCAAACTGAAGAAGAGGATGCCGATTCACTGGGCGCCGAGGAGGTTTTGCGAGAAAGAGTGATTTCCCATACTCGCGAAGTCCTCGCGCGCAGCCGCCAAGCCGACAAAGAGCCCAACAAAACTGACTCCAACGGTTCCAAAAACAGGAATAAGCGTCAGCATGAAAAAGCCAGCAGACAGTGATCAGCAGCCTATGAGCCTCAAGGAGATTGGCGAGCAAGGCGGAGAGCCCGGGGAGGTTTGGGAACTTCGCCTTTACGTTGCCGGGCAAACTCCGCGCTCGGTGGCCGCTTTCGCCAACCTGAAGAAGATCTGTGAGGAGCACCTCCCGGGCCGATACAATATTGAAGTCGTCGATTTGATCAAGCACCCGCAGTTGGCCGCCGGCGATCAGATTCTTGCAATTCCGACACTTGTAAGGAAGTTGCCGCAGCCGCTGCGCAAGATCGTTGGAGATCTTCGCGATACGGAACGAGCCTTGGTGGGGTTACAATTGCGACCCGCTTCACCCGAAAAGTAAGGCAGGGGAGTGTCGGGACGAGGTAGATACATGGAAAATCTGGGAAGCGGAATTCGTGCCGTCGATCCGAATGTCCCGTCGCGATACGAGGCGGAAGAAACGCTGCGTGCGATTCGCGACGGTGCCGTAGATGCCTTCGTCTTGAGCGAGCCG
>Ga0209006_10006056_pt1 | contig 10975 bp, 9 predicted proteins | sample JacPin_JW_Ref_O2_FD_188567 | JGI IMG/M metagenome (GOLD analysis project Ga0209006, IMG submission 188567) | Forest soil microbial communities from Algoma, Ontario, Canada - Jack Pine, Ontario site 1_JW_Ref_O2 (SPAdes) (version 2) | ecosystem: Environmental > Terrestrial > Soil > Boreal... | reverse complement strand
ACCCTTGTTCTCTTCGTGGTAATAGGGTGACGCGTGATCCACGGTAAACAGCGTGGCCAAGGGCAGCATTCGGTTCTGGCGCAGCAGCATCACGTTCTCCGTGCTCGGTTCACCCAGAGATACGTCTTTCTCGCGAATGTCGGTGTTCTGGTAATACTCCGCCAGGCCCTCGTTCATCCATAGCGGCATCCAATCCGCTTTGCTCAGGAGCAAGTGGGTGTATTCGTGATAGATCGTGGCATAAGGATGGTCGCCCTCGGCATCGAGCTCCATCAGAACGTAGTTCTTATCCAGCGCGGTCAGGAAAAGTCCGGCCAGCCGGACTTGTCCTTTCGCCAGATACGCGGCCGGTTCCAGCGCGCGGAAGTCTTTCTCGTCCTTTATGGCCAGCACGATGATGGGAGTCGCCGGGTCAATCTGTAGCTTTGGGAAGAGTTGGTGAAACACGGACCGCATGCGCTCGAATTGATCCGCCACGCGGCGAGCCTGCTTTTCGTTCGAGTTGCTGACGATAAGGAAGTGCGGGCTGCGCACCTGCACCCAGTTTTCCGGCTTATCCCGCGCCGGAGCCGGAACGGCCGAACAAAAGACAGCCGAACCCAGAACAGCCGAAGAAAGAGTCGCGCGCAGCAGAATGCGCTTCCACATGGCGGTGCGTACCTGATTTGTCCCTAAGAGGTATCGCCCAGCTGCGTGGATAAGTCAAATAAATTAGTGGGAAGCGAAAGCAATCACGGGGATATGCGTAATTTGCAGAGTGGCTATTGGCTAGTTCCGGCGCAGACAGCGGAACCAGCCACTAATCACTAGCCACTTTCCAGCCGCTAGGGCTTCGCATCCCCCAGGCCCACAATCTTCGCCGACGTGCGGAACTTTTGGTAATCGCGGAAAGTGTCATCGCCGTCCATCTTGTAGCCTTTGAACAACGCCACGCGCGCGTCCACTTTGAACGTGAGGTGGAGCGGTAGCCACACTTCATCGTTCACTCGCGTCTGTTCCAGCATCATCCGCGTGCCTTTGTGGATGCGCGCCAGCACCAATCCGATAGAAACCGTGTCAATGGCTTCCACGTTCATCTTGGCTAATTGCAGATCGTCTTTGTCGATCCACACGCGTCCGTGAAACTTGGGCAGGAACTTTGCTTCCTTCATGTGCGGCTCGTATCCCGGACGCGGCTCGCCATCAATCACCCAGGCCTCGCGTCCGCCGAGCACTTCCGTTCCTACCAGCGTGAAGTTGTAAGCGTCGGCCACCTCGCGCACAAACTTGCGCCCGTCTTCGCGATCTTTTTCTGCTTTGTCTTCGCGCTTCTTCCGGTCGTCGTCCGATTCGTTCTTGCGTTTGTCGATAATCTTCTGGATCTTCTCTTCTTCTTTGGCTTTGTCTTTGTCCGAAAGCGGCTTGTCATCTTTTTCGATGAGCCGCCGCACCTGCTCGCCGTACAATTCCATCACTTCATAGGTTTTTGCTTCGGTCGACTTGGGTTGCCCATCGCCGTCGAGTTTGTGTTCTTCGTTGCGCTCGATGTAGGTGTAGTTGCGCAGGCGTTTGTCGTTTTCCTCGTCTTTGGCTGCGACCACGCGAAACAACTCCTGCATCTGGTGCTCCGACAATCCACCGTGCGCGTCGGGAGTTAAGTCCAACTTTGCAGTTGCGATGTCCGCCGGCGAAGCAGCGGGATCTCCTGTGTCCTGTTGCGCAAGGGCACCGGCGCGGAAAAACAGACAGGAAAACATCGTGCAGAAGAAGAGATTCCGTACTCTCATGATCTTAGCTGACATGTGCTTACCCAACAGAAACGGATGTTTTTGCCTAACATGATTGGATGCGGAAAAGTTTCCCCGGACTCCGAAGGATAGCGGATACGACCCAGCCAGCAGGGCGTCATTGCGACTTAGCATCCCGCGGCTTGGCATCATCGGGCGATGGCAGGTTCGGGGATTGCTCCATGGCGAGTTGCGCGCAGGTGCGTCCAATGGTTTCGAGGGCCGTGCTGGCTTCCAGAAATTGAAAGCCGTAGCGAAATGCGTTCCTTTGGCGAACCACAGCAGAAATCTGAACGCTGCCCAGCGGAACCTCGAACTCCAAGCGAACCACCGCGTCCAATGGAACTTCATCCCGCAGCATGGCAGATATGCCGGATTCGCTGATGTCGACGGTGTGCCCCCAAAGGACCGGCTCGTTGCGAGCATAAACCTGTATCTCGGCTTCGAGTTTAAACCGGGGACGGCGACGCGCATCCGCTAAAGCCTGCATCTCAAAAACCCTGCACTCAAAAAACCTGCATCCTGATACCCTGACCCCTGAAACCTAATTCCTAACCCTACCCCGAAATCGTCCCGGAGAGTTAATCGTGCTTAAATGCCTTCCCCAGACATTCTGCCTGAAACAGGCGTTCGTCGACGCGATGCAAATGCTTTGCCTGGGCCGGGGTGATCAGCGAGTAGTGTTTGATATCGAACAGATGATAAACGATAAACCACACCGGCTTCTCGGTGGTCATCCAGTGCTGGCGGTCAAAACGTTTCAGGTTGACCGGGCCGGAGTGTCGGCGCAGCGTGCGCTCGCGCCGCAAGTTGCAGTAAAGGTTGAAGTAGGTCAGCGCTAGCTCGCGCAGCGTGCGATGAATCGGCTCGCGCCAGCGGCATCCGCTGTAGTTCGATTTGGCGATCGCGCCCCAGCATCCGTTCTCGCGAAAAATCGCGATCACGTGGTCGGTGTCATGTTCGGCTTCAAAATCCAGCAGCAGGGGAGGATATCCATTCGCCCGCAGCGCGGCCGCGGCAAAGATCGCCCCTTCCAGGCAATGAGCCGTTTGCTCGGCCAGCACCTTGCGCGGCGACCACGCCGTGTCTTCTAGGTGATAGGGAATGGCATCCAGAAACTTTTGAATGCCGTAGGGATTTTTCATGCTGCGCAACTTGCGCAATTCTTTCGGAGTGAAGTCAGGCGAAGCCGATCGGGATGCAGTCATGAGTTAGGGAGAGGTCGAGGAAGAAGGGTACGTCTGCGCCGTGGCCGTTGTCCCCCGTCGCAGCAGTGTAACGTAAGCATCGAATCATGGAGAGTTTGAGTGATTGAGTCATCGACTCATTGAACGTTGCGCTGTCGGTCCATGGTTCAACGCCGCAAGGATTCATGGATTCAACCGCCTCAGGAAATGCCTCGCGCGGCGATCTGGGAGCCGGCAGCCGCTTGCGGACGGCGTCTGACCATCGGTGCGTGAGGCCGATTCGTCTCCCAGGCGGGAAGCAAAATCGCTTCAGCGCCGAGATTCAAGCCCATTATTTTCAATGCGATACAGGAAATTTATTCCACAGCGCTTGAAGTCCGCAACCTCTTTACATCCATCCGCTTGCCAGCTGCACCAAGCAGGGTGCGCGAATCTGGTGTAATTCATCGGTAGAGAGGTAGCTGGCTACGTCTCTTGCGTGCGCCGCCTGATGGCGTCCGCGGTAGGGCGAGACGTAACAAGTTACGCCTCTACGAATTACCTCGGGCGCCCATCACAGGTTGTAGCGAATCGTGGTGCCGCGAGCTAAGGTGCCGCAAGTTATGGCGTCGCGAACAGCAACGGCAATTCGCTGGGATGATCCACGAGAACGTCGGGAGGCTCGTCCTGCAACGTGTGCGGAGCGAAGCCATAAGTTACGCCGACGGTGACCATGCCCGCATTGCGTCCCGTATTCACGTCGACGTGGGAATCGCCGATGATCGCGGCTTGTTGCGGTTGCACGCCATACTCTTTGAGCAACCGGCGCGCGCCCTCGGGATCGGGCTTCTTGGTGCCGAAACTATTGCCGCCATAGACCTGCGAAAAGAATTGACCCAGCCCGAGCGCATCGATGATCGCCTTCGAGGGGATGACCGGTTTGTTGGAGAGCACTGCCAAGTGACGGGCTGAGCCGTTCGAAAAAGGGGCGGCCAAATTCTGAATCGCCGCCAGCGCGGCGGCAACTCCGGGATAGACGGTGGTGTGGTCGAGCTTGTGCGCTCGATAGTAAGAAAGAAAAAATTCCAGTCCCTTGCGGACGAGCGCTTCCTCCACCTCTTCGCCACCCAATGCCCGCTGAATGAGGACCGGCGCGCCGTCACCCACGTAGCTGGCGATGACATCGTCGGGCAACTCAGGCCGACCGATATGGCGCAGCGCCGCGTTCACCGAATGCACCAGATCGAGACGGGAATCGATCAGCGTCCCGTCGAGGTCGAAGATCACCAGTTGGATGGAACGCGGGTCAAAGGCGCGGAAGGTTCGAATCATGCCTTATCAGGATAAAGCACTCAGCGTTTAGCCGTCAGCGTTCGGCCGTCAGCGAAAACCGTCGAGCTTCGCTCGACCGGACAGCCGGGGGCGGCTGTCCCCACATCAGCATCCATTAAACTTCGGTGTTTTTCTAATGGCCGCACTGCATTTACAATGCAACAGGTTTGGCGTAATTGGAATCTCAGAGTGAACCCCGGGGAGGGTTTCGCGAATCTTATGTAGTGGGAGTGGGCGTAGTATGAGTACGCGCGATAACGTAAAACAGATAACCTAAAACGACGGCAAGCGGATGGCGACGACAAAAACTGACCCCAAGCTGGGCCTCGCAGGCAATGGCGCGAAAAAGTCCAAACATTATGAAGGACTTACGCGCGAACGGCTGATCGAGGCTTACCGCTTCATGTATATGTCCCGGCGCGTGGACGACCGGGAGATATTGCTGAAGCGGCAGCAGAAAATTTATTTTCAGATGTCGGGAGCGGGGCACGAAGCCATTGGCGTGGCTGCCGGGCTGGCGCTGAAGCCGGGCTACGACTGGTTTTATCCTTACTATCGCGACCGCGCGTTGTGCCTGGCCCTGGGCGTGAAGCCGCTGGATATGTTTTTGCAGGGGGTGGGTGCGGCGGACGATCCTAGTTCCGGCGGGCGGCAGATGCCTTCGCACTGGAGCTATCCGCGGCTTAATATTGTTACGCAGTCTTCTCCGACGGGATCGCAGATTCTGCAGGCGGTGGGGTGTGCTGAGGGGGGACGCTATTTTGCGCGGCGGCCGAAGGCGGCTGAGATTCCTGCAGTCCCGCCCTTTGCAAAGGACGCGAAGGATGGGCCATCCGGCTCTGATTACCGGCAGTTCAAGGATGTAAAGTTTCAGAGCGACGAGGTCACTTACGTTTCGCTGGGCGATGGAACTTCCAGCGAAGGGGAATTCTGGGAAGCCTTGAACGCCGTGGCTCTGGGCAAGCTGCCGGTGATTTTCTGCGTGCAGGACAACGGATACGCGATCTCCGTCCCGGTCGAGGTGCAGACCGCGGGCGGCAGCATTTCGCGGCTGGTTTCCGGCTTTCCGCATTTTCATTTTGAAGAAGTCGATGGCACGGACCCGGTCGCAAGCTATGCGGCGTTCGCGCGCGCGGCGCAATATTGCCGCGAGGGACATGGTCCGGCGTTTGTGCACGCGCATGTGATTCGTCCTTATTCGCATTCGCTGTCGGATGACGAGCGGCTGTATCGCCCGGATGTCGAACGCGAGCGCGACGCGGCGCGGGATCCCGTGACTCGCACGCAGATGTTCCTGTTGCGGGAGGGCATTCTCGACGAAAAGGGGATCACGCAGCTCGAAAAGCAGGTGGACGAAGAACTGCAAGTTGCTGTCGACCAGGCGCTTGAGGCTTTGCCTCCGGCGCCGGAGAGCATCAAGAAATATTTGTATTCGCCGGATGTGGATCCGGCTTCCGCTGTGTTTTCGACGCAGGCGATCGCCGAGTCGCCTGAGGTGAAGACTGCGGATGGTAAGAAGCAGGCCGCGAAAACCATGGCCGACCTGATCAACGCGACGCTCCGCGACGAGATGAAGCGCGACGAACGGGTTCTGATCTTCGGCGAAGACGTGGCCGATTGCAGCCGCGAAGAATATCTCAAGCGCAAGCTGGTAAAGGGCAAGGGCGGAGTCTTCAAGCTGACCTTCGGCCTGCAGAATGAGTTTGGCGCGGACCGAGTGTTCAATTCTCCGCTGGCCGAGGCTGCGATCGTGGGACGCGCTACCGGGATGGCCACGCGCGGGCTCAAGCCGGTCGTCGAGATTCAATTTTTCGACTATATCTGGCCGGCGATGATGCAGATTCGCGACGAGCTCACCGTGATCCGCTGGCGCTCGAACAACGGATTTTCTTGTCCGGTGGTAATCCGCGTGGCCATTGGCGGATATCTCACCGGCGGTGCAATTTATCATTCGCAATGCGGGGAGAGCATCTTTACCCACATGCCGGGGCTGCGCGTGGTGTTTCCTTCGAATGCGCTCGATGCAGCTGGGTTGCTGCGCACTGCGATTCGTTGCGACGATCCGGTGCTGTTTCTGGAACACAAGCGGCTGTATCGTGAGACTTACGGACGCGCGCCTTATCCCGGGCCGGATTACATGATTCCTTTCGGCAAGGCGAGGATTGTGCATCCCGGTACCGATCTGACGGTGATCACTTACGGCGCGGTTGTGCCGCGGGCGCTGCAGGCGGCGCAGAAGCTGGAACGGGAAAACGGAGTGAAAGTCGAACTGATTGACCTGCGCTGCCTGAATCCGTTTGACTGGGACGCGATTGCGGCTTCGGTGGAAAAAACCAACCGCGTACTGGTGGCGTATGAAGATTCTCTAAGCTGGGGGTATGGCGCGGAGATCGCGGCGCGCATCGCGGACCAGCTTTTCGACAAGCTTGACGCTCCCGTGCGTCGCGTGGCCGCCGTCGACACGTTCGTGGCTTACCAGCCGATTCTTGAAGATGCCATCCTGCCGCAGACCAATGATTTGTTTCGCGCCATGAAAGAGCTGGCGGAATACTGAAAAGCAGTGGCTAGTGGTCAGTTGCCAGCAGCCAATCACGAGCCTCTTCCTACTCTCCGAATAATGTGCGGTAGATTCCTCCGCCTAGCGAGCCGCCGATTAGCGGGGCTACCCAGAATAGCCAAAGTTGCTGCAGGGCCCAGCCTCCGGCGAAGAGTGCGGGGCCGGTGCTGCGGGCGGGATTCACTGACGTGTTGGTCACGGGGATGCATACCAGGTGAATCAGGGTGAGGCAGAGGCCGATGGCGATGGGGGCGAATCCTTTGGGAGCGCGGGCGTCGGTGGCGCCCATAATCACAATCAGAAAAAATGCGGTCAGCACGACTTCGGCCACAAAACAGGAGAGTAGCGCGTAACCGCCGGGAGAGTGTTCGGCGTATCCGTTCAAGGCGAAGCTGGCGTGCACGTCAAAGGTAGGAATTCCGCTGGCGATCACGTAGAGCACGCTCGATGCGGCGATCGCTCCCACTACTTGCGCGATCACGTAGTGGGGCAATTCCGCAGCAGGGAAGCGCTTGCCCACCACCAGTCCCAAGCTGATTGCGGGATTCAAATGGCAGCCGGAAATGTGTCCGATAGCGAAGGCCATGGTCAGGACGGTGAGGCCAAAGGCGAGAGCGACGCCGGCAAATCCGATGCCTAGGCCGGGGAAGCCGGCGGCCAGCACGGCCGCTCCGCATCCGCCGAAGACCAGCCAGAAGGTTCCAAAGAATTCCGCGAGGGCACGTTTGCTCAGGGGCATGGGCGATCTCCTTGAGTGATTGGAAAATGTAATAACCGGTGCAGTTTCCGAGCGCGAAGCAGGGTAGCACAACCGGGCCACGGATTTTCACGGATTGCCACGGATACCCCCAACACATGCGGCAAGTTACCGAAGGCTTTTTCTGCAAGGGGATCGTCGTTGCCCGTTCCCTGAGCGGATGCTAGGCTGGCAACAAGTGCCTCCCGCATACGCAGATTCCGCGAGTTCCGGCGCCTCCGGCGGCGGGCCGATGCAGTGGCTGCAATCGGCCTCGGCGGAAGTGTGGGTGAAGTTCCTGCTCGCGCTGGGAGGGTTGGGGCTGGCGTTTACTGCCGCTCTTTTCTCGACCGTATCGCGCGACGCCGGCAACGTTTGGGCGACCGTGATTCTGGCCTCGGCTTCGCTGGTGATGGCCACGATCGTGGGGTTGGTCACCGTGCCGTATCTTGCGCGCCGGGTAGCGATGGAACGGCTACGGGAAACATTTGACTATGAAATCAACCGCGCCGGCGTCGTGTATGTGCTGGTCACGCTGGTGATCGGGATCGCCGCGCTCAACACGGGAAATAATCTGCTCTACATTGTGGTCGCGGCTATGCTGGCGGCGATTCTGGTTTCCGGAGTAGTTTCGGCGATGGTGCTGCGCTGGCTGGAACTCGATGTCCGCCTGCCGGAACATGTGTTTGCGGGTCGCGCGGTGCCGGGGCGCATTGTGTTGCGCAATCCGCGGCGTTACCTGCCTTCGTTTTCTATTTTTGTGCTCTCCACGCGCAAGAGGCGGACGAAGCCCGAGAAGCAGTGGCAGTGGGAGCCAGTGACGTTCGCCTTCCCGTTCAACCGCCCTGAGGAAGAACAGTGGCTGCGACTGCCGGACCGGCGTTTGCGGCGGGTGACGATTGCTCCCGACCCGCCGGGAATTTTTCCCGGCATAGCTTATTTTCCGTTTCTGCCGGCACGCAAGGAATTGTCGGCTGATCTTGAACTCTTGTTTGAGCAGCGCGGCCGCTATCGGGAAGGCAGCTTCGGCGTGGCTACGCGTTTTCCTTTCGCGTTTCTCACCAAGACGCGCCACGTGGCGCTGCCGCGCGAAATTTTGGTCTATCCGCGGATCGAGCCTACCGACGAACTTTTTGAGATTCTGCCGCGAGTGCGCGGCGACTGGGAGAGCTTTGTGCGTGGTCGCGGGTCTGATCTGCATCGCATTCGCGAATACCAGCCCGAGGATTCCGTCCGCCACGTGGACTGGAAAGCTACGGCGAAGTCGGGTTCGCTCAAGGTGCGCGAATTCAGCCGCGAGGATGAGCGCAAGCTTTGCATTGTCTTCGACAATCCCGCGCCTGGAGTGCTGCGCGATGCTGAATATGAACGCGCCGTGAGCCTCGCGGCTTCGCTGGCGTGGCACTTCTCGGAGCAGGATGCCGAGCTATCGTTTCTGCTGCCGGGGCGGCCTCGCACGGCTGATCTGCACGAATTTTTGGCCGGGCTGGCCGTGATTCAGCCGGGCATCGCTCAGCCGGCGGAAGAAAAATCCGAGTCGACAGTCGCGGTTACCGAAGCCGTGGCGGGGGCATCTGCTGCGCCGCAAGGTCTTTTCAACCGCGATCCGCTGGTGGAAATCAGCCGCAGCAACGGAGGGGCGTACCACATTGTTTTGACGGCGCGGTCGCGGGAAAGCCTGCCGGCGCCCCTGTGGAACTCTTCGTATTTTGTGTTCCTCGATGAGGCTGGCTCGGGGAAAGGCAGCCGGCACTAGATATCTGGCGGTTCGGAGGGAAACACGCGGACAATGAGGCGGTGCCCAGGGAGCTCTTGTAGTCTTTTCCAAGCACATTCCGACGTTTCGTTTCAAGTAGGTAACGTTACTTTTGGTTACCATGGTGCATTGAACGTCGGGGCGAAAGACGTTAACTTCTCTTTACGTAGCCCGAAGTATGATGGTTGAAAAAACCATGCAGAAGCCAGGATTTGACAGGCTTTGGGCGGTGGTGCCGATCACTCAAGGTACTCTTTGCCGATGAGCTTACCGATGAACGAGAAAACCCGGATCATCTATTACGCTCTTTGGATCGCGCACCCCGTGATCCAGACGGGTATCGCAGTGGTCATGTTGCGGCGCGGCCTGTACCGCAAGTTCAAGTTCTTCTTCGCCTACGTGGTGACCCAAGTCCTGATCTTCAGCCTGATTTTCCCATCGTATCTCAAGAACAATTATTGGGCTTTTTTCTACCTTTACTGGTTCAGCAACGCGGTTAGCGCGGTGCTGGGTTTTCAGGTGATTCACGAAGTTTTTCTCGACGTTTTCCGGCCCTTCCACACGCTGCGCGATCTAGGGACGGTTCTGTTCCGGTGGGCCGCACTTGTCATGCTGATGGCCGCGGGAGTGGTTGCGGTGTCCTCGGACTCAGCCGAGATTGTGCCCTGGATGCAGGCCATCATCACGTCGCAGCGCTGCGTGCGCATTGTCCAGATCGGCATTGTGCTGTTGCTGCTGATTTTTGCCCGCTATCTGGGCGTGAGCCGCAAGCAACAGAGCTTCGGAATCGCGCTGGGATTCGGCAGTTTTGCGCTGGTGGAACTGGCGCTGCTTGCCTCCTGGGTCGGAGGCCACCTTGGGCGCGTGCCGGCGAATCTGGTGAATATGTCCGCTTATAATGCCAGTCTGATTATCTGGTTCGGCTACGCTCTGGTGAAGAGTCCGGCTCGCGAAGGCGTCGCAACTCTGTTGCAACCACACCGGTGGGAGCAGAGCCTTACCGACATTCAACATCCCTTGCCGGAAGAGTCGTTGATCCCAATGTTTGAAGGCATGGTCGATCGAGCTTTATCGCGCACTCACGCCACGCAATCGCTCGAGGCGAAGGCGGAGAGCGCCGTTCGACCGTCGACTTCCGAGTCGATCCCGGTGCCGAGCTTCGCTCTCTCCGCGCTGCTGGCGAAGGTTGTTTCCAAGACCTAATCCGCGCGCGGCGCTTGATATTTTCAAACATTTCCGAACACTCCCAGCGCTTTCCCAATTCGGATTCCGAGCCGCTGTTCGGATTTCGTAAATTAAGTGCGTGCCGACGGCGCTTTTCCAATCCCATCAAGCCGCAACCCATAGAAGCTGAAGTAGAACATACGACAACCATCGCTATAGTGCTAGCAGGTAAGTAGTTGCTATTGGTGGCGCCGGTGAGAATGACGGTTTAGCAGATGATTTTCAGGAGGGGAACCAAGCGGGTTGCAATAATTTGCACAATCCACTTGACTCGTGCCTTATAATGCGGGTCCGCGCCAAGGCTGCTGTTTTAGGATGCTCTGGTCGCGGTAGGAGACGAACCCATGAAGCACGCAATCAGGATTTCGGTCCTGATGTTTGGATTAGTAGGCACGTATGTAGCAGCCGCCGTTCCGCAGGTTCCCGCCCCGGACGGAG
>Ga0209006_10006055_pt1 | contig 10976 bp, 8 predicted proteins | sample JacPin_JW_Ref_O2_FD_188567 | JGI IMG/M metagenome (GOLD analysis project Ga0209006, IMG submission 188567) | Forest soil microbial communities from Algoma, Ontario, Canada - Jack Pine, Ontario site 1_JW_Ref_O2 (SPAdes) (version 2) | ecosystem: Environmental > Terrestrial > Soil > Boreal... | reverse complement strand
AATCCGGCTTCTTTAAGTCCGCGAATATACCGCCAAAACAGGAGAACAGGAATTACAAGGGCATAGGGTAGCCCCCAGAGCAACACAGTCAAGTCAGAGTCACTCAGACTGATTAAACCGGCGAAATACGCCGCAACCACCAGCGGGAGCCCCAACAGCGATAGCTGATAGGTGCGCAACCAGGGTGGAATAGACTGACGTAAAAATGCAAAAACGAACTGTAGCAGAAATACTTCACTAATAGCCATCAGGCCGACGTCGAGATACTTTATGGCTTGAATCGAGATGGGGGATATTGACTGACAGTCGTTGACGAAGACCCAACTGGTTATCGAGGCGAAGTAGGCCGTTATCCAGAGGTACTCGCTCTGCTTACGCTGAGTTCGGTAGAGAAGAAGCAAGCCGGCTGCCAGCAGAATCGATAGGAACCCTACGCTAAAATCCGGTAACCACTCAGAGCGCATTTGGCTTTGCCACGCACGGTATTCGTCATTGATGGCACGCGTACTGCCCAGCACCAAGCCGCGCTCCCCAACAATTCCGCCCCAGATGTAACGCGACTCCCATCGCCACCAACACAGGAAGCGGATAGCAATGGTGATGTCACCTCTGCCCGCCGAAGGAGGAATTTCGAAAACGCGGACCAAAGCTCCATCCACTCTCTCCTCAGGCGGTAACCGGCCAAAACGTCCAACTAACTGGCCATTGACGTACACTTCGTATGGAAATGCCGAATAGCCGAACAAAAGACTCAAGGGAGCATGCTGAAGCGGTAATCTCACATGCAGGCGGTACCAAAAGAAGTCGCGAGGCCGGCTTACTCCTTGGTCTTGCCACGACTGTTGCGTGGAAATGATGCGCCAATGCGAGTCATCGAAATCCGGACGGGACCACCGGGAGTCGTCGCCTGGTTGAAAGGCCCAATCGCCGGAGAGGTTGATCGAGTCTCCCAGATTTGCGGCATCCACATAGGCTCTCGGATGCGTGCCGCTGGCACCTTGCACCTGGCTTGCTAACGATACCAGCAACATCAGCACCATCGCAGCGAAAAGTCGCGACCCTACGTGAATGTGCCGAATCATAACTTCCTCGCGAAGCACGGAGGTGTCTCTCATTGAGGTCCCATCTGCAGATTGCGTCTTATTGTTGCTTCGACCTTTTCACATGCCGTGCAAAGTCACCGACGTATGCGCTTGCGCCCCAATTTGTAAGTGCCTGGAAATTCAGGTTCACCAGCTTCCCGATGCGATCAATGGTGTAGTCAGCGAGAGGGTACGCGCTGACAAGTTCGTGATCGAGCGCATAGTGGTCCGGCCGCGGGAACATCGTGCTTGCGCGTTTGCTCCATACCCGCTTGATCACGGTCAGTATCCGAATCTTATCGTCCACCAAGACGTAGTGCTCCGCCGGGTCACGGCCCTCGACGTCGTCCCGTCCGTGCGCCTTGTGGAAGTAAATCAGTACGGCGCCGTCGAAAGCCTCATGCAATCCTGCCCGGCGGATCTTCTGTGCCGAAACCATCCGCTTCCAGGCTGGATTGTCAGGAACATTTTTCTCACAGACGTGAGAGTCAAGGGTGCGAAATAAGTTACACGATGAACGGCCCCGACACTCTCGTCGATCGAGAGGGCCGATCGCTCCGCATGTAACTTCCTACGACCCACGAACATCCAATCGACGATTTACAAACAATGCCTGTCGCTTGTAGGCATTTCGTTTTGCGCTACAAACCAAATGTGAGAAGGGGAGAACGAAACATGAAAGCAAAGAAGTTGGCCGCGGACCCCGGTGAGCCGTTAACAAGCGAGGCGAATTCGGACGTGCGGGCAAAGCAGGTCACAAGAACTCCAACCGCCGAGGCGATTCAGTTACGAGCATACGAGATTTATGTCGAACGTGGTGGGATTCATGGATTTGACACGGACGATTGGCTCCAGGCGGAGCTAGAGTTGTCGGCTCGCAACACCTAAGAGACGGGCCAAAGCACCCAACAAGCGAGTACAGGAAAGAAACCAGGCTCTATCATGAGTTTGACAATCAATGTTCGTGAAGCACAAATGCAACGATATTGGAGGTAGCGAGACGCTTAACTTTAGGAGCTTCCGGACCATCCCTTCGAGACACCCTTCGCGGACTGCTCAACAGCCTGCGTAAGAATATCGTTTTCGACCTTAGCGGCGTAACGTACTTCGACTGCATTGGTCTCGGCCAGCCGATCGCGAGCAACCTGGAAGCCACTTCTCAGGGTGATGCGATCAAGTTATTGAACTGGAACAGAAAAACACAGAATCGGATGTTGCTTACAAAACTCTACACGGTGTTTGCGATTTATACGGATGAATCTACAGCGCTCACGAGCTTCAATGTCGCACCATCTCGCGGTTAGGTTTCGAGTCGAACGGCATTTGCCTTTTCGGAGTGTCAAAAGTCTACGGCATTCGCCGATCGTCGCAAGGAAGATCCTCTTATCAGAGCCACGCTCTAGCGCACGCCAATCGCATTCATCAAGGGGTGTCTCCTTGATTCTTCCCGTCGATTGTCTTGAATCTATTTACCGCAACTTGGCGGAATGTGCTTCGCATCGACAATGAGTCAGAAAGACACTTCAGAAGGTATCAACGCGTCCCTCATCTTCAGGCGGGCGCGGGAGAGCCTCGTCTTTACGCTGGCTTCGCTGATGCCGAGCACTTGCGCCGTTTCGGCGATACTGAGTTGCTGCACGTCCCGCAATACGAACACGGTACGATATTTTTCAGGGAGTGAATCCAAAGCTTTGATAAGGGCCTCGCGAAGCTCTTTCTGTTCCAATGCTTCTGATGGTATTTCTCGCCAGTCGGTGAGGTCTTTCGGAACATAGTCGGCATCCTCGGAACATTGGCCCTCGTCCAGCGACTCATAAAGATGGCGGCGATCCGTTCGCAACCTCATCTTCGCTTCGTTGAGAGTGATCTGGATCAGCCACGTGCTGAATTTCGCTTCCTGTCGAAAACCATGAAGCCCCTTAAATGCTTTGAGGACTGCCTCCTGAACGACATCTTCGGCGTCGGCCTCGTTCCTGACCAGCGACAAGGCCGCGAGAAATATGGCGCGTTCGTAGGGTCGCACCAGTTCGTAGAAGCACTCGCTTTCTCCGTTTAGCACGCGATCGATCAGGCGTGATTCCCCGGAATTCGTTTTAGTAACGTTGGCTCCGCGAGCCTTCCAGGACCAGGTTTGATTCTGAACCGGCAGAGCTTTCTCAGAGGTTGTGGTCATCGGGGGTGCCTCTTCTTCAATTGGTGGCTGATGAACGGCGAGCAATTGTTGGGTGATGAATTGAGAGCAGTTGATTTGGGAGACTTGCCTCTGGTGAAGGTCGCGTAGCAGACCGGCTCCTTCCAGGTCAGTAAACCAAAGCCTTTTGAGGTCCATGGTTATCGTCTTGTTGCTCAAGAGAGCGGTATTGCTCAATTGCCGCAGTTCTTCTACCCAGGGGCCAATGAGCTTACCTTCCAATTGGAAATGGATCGAGACGTCTGAGTCGCTGGCGACCGAAATTTTGAGCACTGGGGATCTTTCCTCCGAATACTCCTTTGCTAGGGCAAGCGATATGCCACAAACAACAGGGCAAGCAGAAAGGCCTATGTGGTTGATTAGGCAAGGATTGGAGAATCACAAGCTTGAACTGGCGTTCCGAGAATCCACGAACACTCGTGGGAGAGGCTAGTTGGAGGTTCGTGGCTGCGATATTTCGTGGGGGCGCGATGACGAAGAACGCCCGATACCAAGCCGCTTCATGCGACTGCGGAGAGTATTGGGGTGCAGGCCTAGAAGCTTGGCGGCTCCACGAGAGCCTTCGATCACCCCTTCTGTTCTTGCTAGGACTTCAAGGATGTGCCGCTTTTCTACCTGTTGCAATGAGAGGTGAGCATTAAGATCTCCCTCGGACTTTGGCTTATCAGAAGAAGTTCCATCCCCAACCTCATTTGCGGGTTCTGGGTCCTCGCTGGAAAAAGGCAAGAGGTCGCGGCCCAGCCGCAGAATCGGTCCGCGTGACAACACAACTGCACGTTCGATAACGTTCTGCAGCTCGCGAATGTTACCCGGCCAATCATAGTGCGTCAGCACGTCGATAGTCTCCTGAGCGATGGCAATACTCTGCTTGCCTAGTTGCCTAGCGAACCGTTCAACGAAAAAGCTGGTCAAGAGAGGGATGTCTGAACGGCGTTGTCGCAAAGGTGGGACCGAGACGGGAAGAACATTGAGGCGGTAGTATAGGTCAGCACGGAAGCGTCCTTCCTGGACGGCCTTCTCCAAGTCGCGGTTGCTCGCCGCAATAATCCTGACGTTTACGCGGAGGGTTCGGCTGCTGCCCAGCGGCTCGAACTCATGCTCCTGTAAGACTCGTAACAGCTTGACCTGCGTGTCAAGGGGCAACTCGCTGACCTCATCCAAGAACAGAGTCCCTCCATCCGCGAGCTCGAATCTACCCACCCGGCGTTCCAAGGCTCCGGTGAATGCGCCCTTCATGTGTCCAAATAGTTCACTCTCGACGAGGCCGGTGGGGATCGCTCCGCAATTCAGTTTCACGAGCGGGCGCCCCCTACGCTTGCTGTGGCTGTGTATGGCGCGGGCAAACAACTCCTTGCCACAACCGGTCTCGCCTAATATGAGAACCGTCGAGTCAGTGGGGGCAACAGTCTCAAGCTGTTGCAGCACTTTAATAAGAGCTCGACTGTTCCCCACAACCTCTTCAAAATTGTGCTCTTTGCTGATTTCTTCCTGGAGATAGACATTTTCCGCTTCGAGCTTATGCTGCAATTCCTTCACTTGCACAAGAGCAGCCTGCAGCTGTGCTTCGGCGCGCTGTCGCTTCAGTTCAGCCGCAGCCCTCGCCGCAAAAATCTTGAGCACGTCGATGGCGCGGGAATCGCGTTTCATCGGCTTATCATCAAGAGCGGCGATATGGCCTATGACACATCCCATTCCATCTAGCATCGGCACTCCGAGGTAGCTCTCGACGTGCCAGTCCTCCAAACCTTTATCCTGAGGAAACAGAACCTGGACTCCTTTCTCGTAGTGACACACTTCCCCCTGCAGAACCTTCATGCAAGGCGTATCCGCGATATCAAACTCAAAGTTCTTCCCAAACTGATCGGCATCCCAGAAGGCCAGTGTCTTTGCCCGCTTTTGGTCGTCGCACGATGCAATAAAGGCATAACGAAAGCGAAATGCCGCTGCCATGTGGCGCATCAGCGACGCGAAGAAATCATCTCCGGTTACCGCGGCGGTGCCCACCACAATCGATCTGAACGTCTCTTCGGCGCGGTGACGCTCGGTGACATTGCGCACCAAACCAATGATCCCGACAATGCCGCCCTGTGTGTCACGATGGGGAGCGAAGCTACAAGATTCCCAAACATCTTGGCCTTCCGCCGAATGCTTTGGAATCAAAGCATCAGGAACTTGAACGACTTCTCCCTGCAACGCTCGTTTCAAAGCCGCTTCAATGCCGCTTGGAATAAGGCGAGGGAAAACGTCAGTGGCAACCTTACCCAAGACTTCCTCTGCGCACTTACCCGTGAGTCGCTCCATAAAGGGATTCCACAATTGATAACGCAACTCCGGATCGTAGACGATAATGCCTTCCGCGGCGCCCTCCATGATCGCCTGATTGAACTGGATCGCCTGACGCAGAGCACTTTCATTTTTCTTGTGCTCGGTAATGTCTCGCGAGAGCGCGAGGAGGCGTTCTGGCCTTCCATTTGCATCAAGAATGGGGCTGACCACGACGTCCCACCATCGCGGCTGGCCGGTTATTCGAGTCGCGAAATACCCGGCACAGCGTCCCGTTCCTCCAGCCACCGCTTCCTTTACAGCGGCTCTTGCCGCTTCTCTGTCTTCCCCTTCCCAGAAATCAACCCAGGAACTGTCCGGAGACAAGTCGGCATCGCAGATTTCTAACGCCTGCATGCCCGCCTTGTTCATAAAGAGTATTCGGCCTTCGAGATCGAGGACCTTGATGCAGTCCCGGCTACCAGTGATCAGCCGACTCCTAAACTCCTCACTGGCGCGCAAGGACTCTGAAGCAAGCTGTTGTTCCGCCGCCATCCGGTCCAGTTCGGCCTTTACGCGCTGAAGCTCCAACTGCGCTGCATGAAGAAGTTCTTGCTCATCGTTGGACGCAGCAGCTGGGACTTCAGGGTTCTGTCGCGGCGAACTGGACCTAGTCGCCGGTGTTCTTGGGAAGCTCATGCTCTTTGAGTCTTGGTTTCAGTTAGGGCAACCAGACGAGATTATCCCACACATTGGTGCAGCGGGTCTGGCTCTGATACTTACCACGCCCCGGTGACAATATGATTCGAGATTCCAACAAAAGTGACAAACGGATCCCGCCCACTTCAGCCCGAGGGCGAGTTGTGCAGCGTCTCACTTCTAGACCCGTACCTTTTCTAGACCCGTAACTTTTGCTGGTCTCCGGAATCCTACGGGCTGGGATTGGCTAGATGAAAAAAAGCCATGCCGACAGGCGACTGTGGAAGGCATCCCGCTTGGCTGATCCCCGGCACCCAGTACTTGCCAAACGCAGTGCCCCTCAGACATGGGGGTCTCTTGATCCTCCATACCGACGGAATCAGTGAGTCGACAAACGAAGCTGGCGAGGAACTCGGGTATGAAGGATTAGTGCGTTGGCCAGGAATTTGCCGCTGCAAACTCTCAATTCACTAACACGGTCGGTCAAGTTTTGCTCTCGGCGCTAGAGGCTTTCAGCGAGGACTCTCCAACTTCCGATGACCCGAGTCTCGTGGGGTTACTACGGACTGCGGACGATATGACATCGAATCTCAACTAATCGAGCGTCAATCATTGAGCTCGGGGAGAATATGTCACTTTTAACGCCAAACAGCATCCCACGCACATGGGCTGCGGAGCAGGTCTGCAGGGTTTCGGGACGGTTGAGGCAGCAAGAAGGGGCAGCGAGATGATGTCTGCCGCTCCCAGGCGAACAGTCCTTCCCGCGCCCGGTCTTCGAGTCGACGGAGAAACATTGGCTGGCACCAAATCTCAGGTTGAGCCGCTCGAATTGGAACTGATCGAACGCGTGCTCACGGGCCAGCACGAAGCCTTTCGCGAACTCGTGCGTCCTTGCGAACATGCAGTATTCATGGCTACTCAAGCCATTCTGAAGAATGAGGCCGATGCAGAGGATGCGGCCCAGGATGCCATTCTCAAGGCATTTACCAACCTTGCCACGTTTCGTGGCGACTCGAAATTTAGCACCTGGTTGGTGCGTATCGCTACCAACGAGGCCCTAATGAAGTTGAGAAAGGAACGCCGCCATAAACTGCACGATTCATTGGACGACGGGCGCGAGGATGACAATGGGAATTATGTTCCACGAGACTTCGCCGACTGGCGCGAGATACCCTCTGAGTCGTTGCAAACAAAAGAGCTGCGGCAAACGCTCTCCTGGGCACTAGCCTCCCTGACGCCCAAGCACAGGGAGGTGTTGGTGCTGAGAGATGTGCAACACTTCACAATAGAAGAAACCGCCACGCGGCTCGGCATCGGAAAAAGCGCGGTGAAAATACGCCTCCTGCGTGCCCGCCTTCAGATGCGCGACGCTCTTGCACCGGGTATGGATGGGAGTTGGAGCACCGGCCGGAGGGAATACAAACAGGTGAGACCATGGTGATAGAAATCAGTTGCGAAGAAGTCTGGCGAGAAGTTTCAAATTACTTGGACGACGAGATCACTCCGGAATTGCGCGCCAGAATGCGGGAACATTTCAAAGGCTGCAAACATTGTACGGCAGTACTCGATGGGACTCGTAATGTAATGCGGCTAGTTGGCGACGCCAAGGCGTTTGTCTTGCCTGCAGGGTTCAGCGATCGTTTATATCAGAAGCTAGAGCGCAAACTATCCAAAGATGGAGGGTTGTGAAGGGGGGAAGATTCGTAACCCTATGAACGAGGTCTACGAGATAAATGTCGCCAAGGCGAGGCTTAGGGATGCCTACAACGCGGGGAACGTCGATCTGCTGTTGATGGCGTTCGCGGACGAGTTTACGGACATGAGTTCCGGAAAGCCAAGCTTCTTTGGCGCCGATGCGAAGTCTGTATTTCGAATGCGCATGACGAACCTATTTGAGCAAAATCAAGCCACTCTTATCGTCACCATCATCGCTATTCGCGTATTTGCCGGCGCCGCTTTTGACTACGGCTGGCATAGCCTCACTTTGACTCCGAGGGAGGGTGGCGAGTCGACAACCACCCGAAAGAGATATTTCGAGACTTGGCAGAAAACCGCCAGCGGAGAGTGGAAGATCAATCTCTACATTGACAACGTGGACGTGGCCCCCATGATGCCGGACGCAGACATCCTCATCCAATGACCTTTTGGACAGTAACACATCGATAAGCGGTCAGACAGCAGGCAAATGCGCTGTAACTTTTTCCGCGGGAAGTTATCACATGCACGGCTGCTCTCAAGTTTCAAGCCTCGTTTGACAGTGACACTGAACCCAGGTGGAGAATCCTTGAAATCATGTCGACTAACGCGATCGTGAGGTTCATCCTGCTCGATCCATGCGGCGTTTCTGCCGCGAATCGTGGCCGCTGCCCTATTGTCGATCCAAGCCAGCACTTTGTGACGAAAGACGAATGAACCAGTTCATCCGGCGAAGCTTTCTGGGAATGCTGGCTGGAGCAGTGGCTAGCATGCCACTAGTGGCCACCCTCGGCCATGCTCGTTGGAGCGTCATCTTGGGCGTTGCCGTGGGTGCAGCCTATGCCGCCATTTCGCGTCCTACCCGCGGCGCCTATGTGGACAACCTAATGGCCGCGGGTGCGCTCGGTGTGCCACTGTGGGGCCTGATCAGCGTGATCGCGTTCTCATTGGTTTCCGGGCAGATGCCGCAGTGGAGTGCAGAGCAGATGCGAGCACACTTTCCAGCTCTGGTTGGCTGGGTGCTGTATAGCGCCTTGCTCGGCCTCATTGCCCAAGGCTTCAGTGATATCGCAGAGCATGTGCTCGGCCCGGAGCCAGACTCCCGGTTGCAGGTGCCGCCTGTAACAAAACGGATCGTGATTCTGGGCGGAGGATTCGGCGGCATGCGGACGGCGGAGTGTTTGGAAGAACGACTCCGTGCGGACCGCTCGGTCTGCATCACCCTAGTGAGCGACACAAACGCTCTTCTTTTTACTCCTATGCTCGCGGAAGTGGCGGGAAGTAGCCTCGAACCCAGCCATATAAACGCACCTTTGCGCAGCGGTCTGCATCGGACGGAATTCATTCGCGGATCCGCCGAAGCGATTGACATCGAGCAGCGGCGGGTGATTCTGCGCGCCGATCACGGCACAGATCCGCCACGGGAAATCCAGTTCGACCATCTGGTCCTGGCACTGGGCTCGGTTTCAAATTACTTTGGCATGGCGAACGTTCAGAGGTTCGCTTTCGGCTTCAAGACGTTGCTTGACGCCATCCGCATTCGCAACCATGTAATTGAGATGTTCGAACTGGCCGACCGCGAGTCGGATCCCTCACACCGCCAGGAGCTTCTCACGTTTGTAATCGCGGGAGGAGGTTTCGCCGGCGTAGAACTCGCAGGGGCCCTCAATGACTTCGCCCATGGCATTCTTGCCGATTATCCGAACCTGCATTCCGAGGAGTTGAGCATCGTGCTGGTGCATGCGGGCGACCGCATCCTGCCAGAATTGAGCGAATCCCTGGCCCGCTATGCCCAGCAAAAGATGGAAGCCCGTGGTGTTCGCTTTCGCTTGGATACTCGTCTCACAGATGCGCAACGTGGCGTGGTTATTCTGAGTGACAGCGAGCTTCGCGCGATGACTCTCGTATGGACCGCCGGCACGACGCCGAATCCGTTGCTGAAGTTATTACCCGTGGACCGAGACAAGCGCGGCGCCGTCATCGTGGATGGCACGCTTGCCGTGAAGAATCACAAAGGTCTCTGGGCGCTCGGCGACTGTGCATCGGCGAGCAATGGGAAGACCGGTAAAATGTGCCCACCCACCGCCCAAGTTGCAATTCGCCAGGCAGAAGTGTTGGCTAAGAACATCCACGCCCAATTGGAAGGGCGCCAACCCCGAGCTTTCCACTTCAAGTCTCTGGGAGCGCTGTGCGTGGTCGGCCACCAGACCGCGTGTGCCGAGTTGACCATACCTTTTGTCCGCACGAAATCCCTGCGTTTTTCAGGCTTGCTCGCCTGGCTTATGTGGCGCGGCATCTACTTATCGAAACTTCCGGGTATCGAGCGGAAAATTCGTGTGCTGATGGATTGGACCGCGGAGCTTTTCTTTCCCCGAGATATTGTCCAGACCATTGATTTGCGATAGACGTCCTCTGGTAGGAGATCTTATTCATGGCAACCTTACAGTCTTCGATTCGAGCGGAAGTCACAAGCGGGGTTGCCGACCAGGTTTGGATTGAGACTCTGATAGGACTGGGAGTGGGTGCGGCGGGCGGAGCTCTGCGGAGCGCAATCCTGACAAGCCCGCTTACGCATGGTGTGTTGCTTGGCTGTCTTTTTGGGCTTGCTTTTGGCCTGTTCTTCGCCAAGCGCGCAACCAGCGCCGGTGCTGGATTGGTCTGGGGTGTGGCCTCCGCACTGCTTCTGTGGATGCTGGTCCCTGCCGGGATTTTGCCGATGTTGAAGGGACACGAGCGTCCCATGGGCATGTTGAGCGATGCCCGAGCGCAGTTTCCGGATCTTGTAGCCTATTTGCTCTGCCTAGGGATGCCCGTGGGCGTTGGTCTGGGCATTCGGGGCGGACTTCGCTCAAGGGCGGGGCAGCCACCGTTCCGGATAGGTCGCGCCATCGTTGCCGGTGGGCTTGCTGGCACCTTTGGGGGCTTGATTTTCGGTCGCTGGATGTCCGAGGGCGATTTCTTTCCCCTGCTTGCCGGGGTCGGGGAACTTCACTCCCGTACCGCGAATATAACCCTGCAGTTCGTCGTCGCGCTATTCATCGGCGCCA
>Ga0209006_10006054_pt1 | contig 10976 bp, 5 predicted proteins | sample JacPin_JW_Ref_O2_FD_188567 | JGI IMG/M metagenome (GOLD analysis project Ga0209006, IMG submission 188567) | Forest soil microbial communities from Algoma, Ontario, Canada - Jack Pine, Ontario site 1_JW_Ref_O2 (SPAdes) (version 2) | ecosystem: Environmental > Terrestrial > Soil > Boreal... | reverse complement strand
GGGGGCGGCACGCCTGATGGCGCCAACAAGGCGAAATTACTGCTTGCCATGTATCGCGGGGATTGGCGCACGGCCGGCCTGGCCGCGCTGGGCAACTCTCCGTGGCATGACCGCAATTCATTTGAGGACTGGCAGGCCGGTGAGGCGCTGCGCGATTACGCGCTCAGGACTGGCGAATGGACCCGAGCCATCGAGGTTCTTGAAGCCAGGTACGGCTTCTCGAAGTCTCCCGAAGCGAATCTGGCGCTTTACAATTTTCGCCAGGCTTTCTATCTGTCACAACTGCTTGCCGCGCAAGGTCAACAGGCGCGGGCGCTTGAATTGCGCCGCGCGCTTGCGGCATGGAACGATGACCATCAGGGAAAATTTGGCTCGGTGTACGCGCGCCGCCTGCGTGCCGCCATGTTGCTGGTGGACGGTAACCGGGATGCTGCACTGACGGAATTGGCGGCATCGTTCCGGTCCGGAGACTACCAGACCTGGTGGTACACGTTGCAATACGATCCGGTATGGGTTCCGTTGCACGAGGACCCGCGCTTCAAGGCCATTGCGGCGGAGGTTCGCCACTATGTCGATGGCCAGAGAAGTGAGCTCGAGACGTTGCGACAGAAAGGATCGATCCCACGACGCGACTCGGCAACGACCGCCGCGCAAAACGCGCATTGATGTCATACCTTGGCTCACGGAAGAGCGCAGATGCTGGCGATCATTCGGCGAGCGAGGGCGAGGCCACTAGTCTGGACGCTGCTGTGGGTTGCGGCGGCCACCGCCGCGGCGGGCGATGACGTGATCGACGAGGTTGTGGTCACGGCGCGCAAGGTAGCCGAGCCACTGTCCTCGGTTCCACTCGCAATTCAGGTCATTTCGCGCCAGGAAATTGAACGCTCAGGGATCGATGGGCTCGTGTCTTTGGCTGGTCAGGTACCCGGCCTGTACGTCGAGCCGATGTGGGGTGGCACCAATGCCTCACCGACTATGCGCGGACAGGCTCACGCCGGAGACGTGGGTGCAGAGACGGTAGGTATCTTCATCGACGGGATCCTGCAGGCCAACGACGCAGGCGACGATGCCGCAATGTTTGATCTCGACCGCATCGAGGTCATTGAGGGGCCGCAGAGCGCCCTGTACGGCGACAGCACCTTCGCCGGCGCCATCAATCTGGTGACGCGGCGTCCGACGGAGAAATGGGAGCAGGAAGTCAGGGCGGGGGTTGGCAGCGACGCCTACCACTCGCTGTTCGGCGCGGTCTCGGGACCACTCGGGCCGCCGGGCCTGCTCGGCAGGATGTCGGTCTCATGGCGGGATTTTGATGGCACCGGCATCAACCTCGCCAACCCGCGCAATAACCTCGGCGGTTATCGCAAATGGGGTACGGCGCTCAGCCTGGAATATGCACCGTACGGCGCGTGGCGTGTCACGGGCAACATTCGATTGAGCCAGGAGCAGCTCGAACATCCCGCGCAATCGACGCTCGGCGGACCGGAATATAACTGTGGAGCGCGAGATCCAACGACCGGCTACTGGAGTTTCTATTGTGGCGACATCCCGCGCACCCGCCGCTTCGACATAAGTCCGGGTATTCCTGACAGCACGACTCGCACGCTCCAGGGATCACTGCATCTGGAGTGGCATGCTGACGCGTGGAGCCTGGACAACCTCGCGACTTACTATCGAAGCGCCTCCGTCGCCTATCGCGACTGGGACGGGACATCGGCAGGCGAGCTGCTCGGCGTATGCACGGTCGGGCTCAATTGCGACCCCGTCGGCGGCGTCGCGCAGCCGGTGACGCGTTTGGAATCCGTGAATGAAGTGCTGCGTACTTCGACGACGATCGAGCATTTGACCGAAGAGCTTCGTGTCAGGCGGCGCACCGGCCGCTTGGACTGGATGGTGGGGGCTCAGGAAGTGCTCGCTCGCGAGCACGATGGCGACGGATTGGGTGCCGGGCCTGTCGATCTTCGGGCGAATGAACGGCTCACGGCCCTGCTGCCTGCAACACCCGGACTCGTCGGCCCGATATCGGTGCTGAACAATGCCATCGTCGCTGACGCTAATCGCATCGCGGATACGGAGTTCATCGATAACAATACAAATTTGACCGAGTTTTTCGGCGCCGTGGACTACCGCCTGCTTCCGCGCATCAATTTGCACGCCGAACTGCGTCAGGGACTGGGCGCTTTTGGCGTGAGCACACCACGCCTGTCGGTGGATTGGAGAGTGGTCCAATCTTCGTTGCTGTGGTTGTCGGTGGCCCGGGGAGGGGCGGCTGGAGGCAGCAACAACGACCCGAAGCTGATGGCCTCCGAACAGAACTACGGTGCCGAGTCCGAGGTGACCTACGAATTGGGCTACCACGGCGCGTTGTGGTCCGAGCGCGCGAAGGTCATGGCGGTGGCGTTCTATAACGACTGGCGCAATGCGCAGATTGGCGGCCCCGCGAATACGCCCGGCAGTACGGACTACATCATCCGTAATATCAAGGGGATGACTACCCCGGGGTTCGAACTGAGCGTCGATCTCAAGATCGCCGCTCACTGGTCCACCATGCTGGGCTACGTGTACGACAACCCGCGCTTCAAATCGGGAAGTGAGGACATTGGCGGCATTTCGTTTTGTGGGCTTTCGGCGGGGAACACCACCTCGAATTTCTGTACGGTCGGCCCGTCTCGCGTGTTGACGCAAGGCCAGCTGCCTCTGGTGCCCTACGTGGACGGCAATGTACTGCAGCGCGCACCGCGGAATCAGTGGACTTCGGCGCTGCAGTTTGAATCTTCGCCTGCGGCGTCGGGCTTAAGCTGGTTTGTGCGCGCCGGGGTGAACTATCAGGGTCCAGTGTTTGTGCGGCCCATCGACGGCGCCTACGATGGAGAGCGAACTCTGGTCGATGCCCGGATCGGTCTAGCCCGCGGTGCCTGGTCGCTGGAACTCTGGGGCAGCAATCTCACCGACGTCAGCTACATTCGTGCGGTCGCCTCCCGCCCGGCGCTCTATTTCCCTACGACCCAGCGGCCACAGGATTTGATCTTCGGCGATGCCCGGCGGTTCGGTCTTGATGGGAATTGGAGGTTTTGAGCCGCCGCGGTTCCGCGAGGAAGTTTCCACGCGCCACCGATCGCACGTTCCCCGAATCTTCCCCGAATCGGCGGCCAATCTTCCGCCGATGTTCATGCATGTGACCAATGCCCGGGGGGATAACTGACTGCGCATTACCACTAGCACCAGTCGGTTGTCTAAAAAAACGGACGAAATATGAAACTCACCACCATCGGCTTCGCGGTCTCACTCAGCATGTTTTGGGCTTGTAACGCCCCTGCCAGCAGCACCTTCTCCATCGGGGAAGACGCGGCTGGCTCAAATGCGTCCAATGATGTCTGGAAGTCGATCGGGCCACGACCAGGTGGGGTCGAATCCCAGGTCGTCGCTGATCCGGCGAGCCACACGGTCTATGTTGCGACCAACGGCGGCGGCGTGCTCAAGAGCACTGATGGCGGCCTTCACTTCGCGCCCGCCAACACGGGTTTCGCTACGCCGCAGATACAGCAGCTCGGAATCGGCATAAACGATCCGAATACACTGTATGCCGGCGCGATCGACTTCCTCTATGTCTCACACGACGCCGGCAAGACCTGGCGCGCCACGTCAAACTTCCTCTCGGCATTCGCGATCGCGATCGACCCGAACGATGCGAACACGGTCTATGCCGGCGCAAGCGCCATCCAGGTGTCGCACGATGGCGGCGCGAGCTTCACCGATATCACCGGCACGGTCTCCGGCGTGGTCTTCGGCATGATGCTCAATCCGAAGAATCCGCTCGAGCTGTTCGCGGGGACCACCGGCGGTGGCGCATACCACACGATCGATGGCGGCGCGAACTGGACTGCGCTTTCCATCGACGACACGGTGTGGTCGTGGGCGATCGACTCAGTCGACGGCACGGTCTACGCCGGCTCCAACCACGGCGTCTTCAAGAGCACCGACGGCGGCAATACCTTCGCGCTCGCGGGCTCGCCGGGCAATGGCATCGTCTATTCGCTCGCCAAGAGCGGTCCTGATCTCTATGCCGGCACCGGCGGCGGTGGCTTCTCGGTCAGCAGCGATGGCGGCACGACGTGGACGAACACCGGCATCGCGAAGGGCATCGGTCTCTCGCTCAACACCGACACAGCGGGCAACGTGTACGCCGGGACCAATTTCGAGGGCGCATTCGTCAAGCCTGCCCACGGCAGTTCCTACCATCCTTCGCATTGGCTGCCGATCGCCTGGGATAACATCCGCAACTGCAGCTGCCAAAATGGTCATGCGATTGCAATCGATCCGAACGACCACGAGCACGTTTTCTTCACCACCAACGACGGCGGTCTGCTGGTGAGCAAGGACGGGGGCGACAGCTGGTCGGATCTCTCCGTCAAGGGTCTGGGTGCACGCGCTCCGCGTAGTGTGGGCTTCGATCCGAGAAACCCGAAGCGCATCTACGTCGGTGGCTACACCGGAAACGGCTTCTGGCGCACCGCAGATGGAGGCAATAGCTGGAAACAAAGCTTCTTCGGGCCGCCGAATGTCTATCCGACGCAGCCGGTCGTCGATCCGATCGACGGCACCGTCTACATCGCGACGCTTAGCATGGGCGTCTACAAGAGCATCGACTTTGGCGCGAGCTTCACGCGTATCGACCGTGCACCGGGCGCAGCCCCTGGCGTCTACCTCAATATCGGTGGTCGTGGCCTCGAGATGGATCCGCACGAGCGCCACACGCTGTTCCTGGCAGCTCGCGGCAAGGGCACTTGGAAGACGATCGATGGTGGTGCGTCATGGGTCATGGTCGACCCGACCTTTGCTCTCTCGGTGACAGTTGACCCAAGCAGCTCGAAGGTCGTTTACGCCGCCGGCGATCCATCCTCCGGGGATCCGGGCGTCATAAAAAGCGTTGACGGTGGCAACACATTCTTTGCGTCCGGTAACGGCTTTCCCGGCACCAGCCAGGCCGCGCGTACTGGTGCGGTGCAGATCAACCCCAGGGACCCGAACCAGCTCTTCGTCGGCTTCGAAGGCGACGGGGTCTACACCTCGAAAGATGCCGGCGCTACATGGGTCAGTGCAAACACCTGCCTCATGAACACGATCATCGAGGGCATCACGATGGATCTCTCCGCGCCTCAGACGCTGTACGTTTCTACCTTTGCCTCGGTCTTCAAGACCGCAGGCGAGCACATCAAGCATGGCCCGTGTGACTAGCGCCTTCGCATGCCGCTTCGGCGCTGCGCCGGTTGCGGCGATAATGAGTTCAATTCAGTCGACAACCACGAGTCAGAAAGTACGGCCCGTCATAGACATCCCCAAAAGCAATGTGCAAGTCGGTGGTGCCGGTGGGAGACCCAACCCCCTCATATTGCTCGCCGTCGAGCATGGCGCTGACTCTGTTGCCAGAGATAGTCCCGCTAATCAACGCCTCCATGTTTACATGCAACAGGAGTCCGTATGTATCGCCGAACGAGTCCAGGGTGTCGCCGTATAAGGATTGGTCTGTGGCGCCGTATGCGAGTCCGACGATGTTGTTGGACGCATCGACGTCCAACACGGCAAAGCCCGTCGGGTAGCCGCTGTCTTTAAGGTATGCGCCTGAATAGCGAAACTGCGCGCTCGTTGCGCCGCCGATTCGTGCGGCTGTGAATGCTCTCGACGTAGAGCCATCATTGTAGGTGCCGATCAGGTAGTCCGGGCCCGAGAACGCGCCCTGGATTTTCGACGGCGGCGACGTGTCGAAGGTCGCGACAAAGGATCCGTCCAGCGATGCGCTCAATCCATCAGTGCCATCGCTCGTATGCGTCGTTCCGGCTGGTAATGTTTCCACGCGCGCCTCGGCGTGCCCGTCGGGCGTGAATGCAAATGAGATCAAATCACTACCAGCATGCTGGGAGTCCCCAGCTAAGGTGCCGACGAAGCCGCCGGAATAGGCACATTCGACTGCTGCGGTCAGATGCGATTGGCCGGCCGCCGCGTCGGGGAGGGTATGGGAGCCCCCGTCCGCGGCGCTTGCGAGTGCGATGACTGATGACAAATCGGCCGGCAGGTCAGGGGTCGTGAAGTCAATGGGGGCCCAATTCGCAGCGGCGGCGGTCACGGCCGGCGAGATCTCGATACCGTTACTCGGATCGCCGTCGTCATCCAGCATCATGAGAAAACGCGCCACATTGACGACGTAAGGAGCAGTGGCCGTCCCGTTCGCAATCAGATCCACCGGAGTGACCAGGGACTTGGCAACGGCAACCGTGCCTAGCGGAATCGCACCGACACTGAAGCTGATGCTCTGTCCAATCTCGTAGGTAAAGCGGCCTTCGCTATCGGTGATCCCGGTGTGAGATCCGGAGCGATAGCCGAGACCGATGACGGTCGAATCTCGAAACACGCCGGTTGCAGTGGATCCCGGCTCGCCGCCGACGCTCAGCAAAAGACCGTAGGTCCTGACCGCGAGCTGCCCTGTGGCCGTAATCTGGTAGTAGGTCACGGGGGAGGACTCCAGTGGCGTTCCGGACAGGACTCCGGTTACAGGATCCAGCGACACACCAGCAGGCAATGCGGGAGCTACCGTGAAGCTCTGCGTCGGCGCGCCCCCGCTAGGGCTGATCGGTGTCATGGGCGTGCCGACAGTCGCGAGCACCGGACTGGGGTAGAAGAGCGGGCCATCCACAACTTCGAGCATTAGCGAAGACTTGGTGACGCCGCTGCCATTGGTGGCGGTAATCGTAAAGCTGACGGCGGGGCTGGACGCGATGGGCGTTCCCGATATCACGCCGTTGTTCGGATCCAGGTTAAGTCCGTCAGGCAATGAAGGTGCAACCGCGTAACTAACCCCGGTCTCAGATGTGGTCGGAGGCAGCGTGAAGGCTCTCCCCACCGTGAAACTGAGGGGCAGGGGATAGCTGGGAGTGCTAGGCGCAGACTCGCCGGCCGACCCTGTGGCGCCGCCGCTTGAACTTCCCTGCGTCGTCTCTTGTCCGCCACCACAACCGGCCGCTAACGCGGCAGTGAGAGCTAGCGCGAAGTATCGATTAGCCATGATAATTCCTTATCTACTTGCAGCGGCCCCAGACACTCGCCAACGGCGCCCCAGAGCCAACGGTTCCAAATTAGTCGCAGATCTCATGGCCGGCCCGCATGAAGATTCAGCGAATGTTGAATCCTTTTTTGAGGAAGAATCGTGCACGGGGACGGGAGCACGGGCGGGCGGGGCAACAGGCGCGGGGAATGTCATGAACGATCCATCGAAGCAGTCGCGGCGCGACTTTCTCAATCTCGGCGCGGCGGCCGGGGCGTCGCTGCTGGTCGAAGCAGGACTGGCCAACCCCCAGGGCTCGCCGCTGAAGGCGCTCGGCACGGAATGGGCGGTGCGCGGCAAGCTGATGCATGTGCCCGAGCCCGACCAGCTGGAGGTGTTGCCGGATGCGCTGGTGGTGATCGGACCGGACGGCGTGATCGTGCGGGTCGAGCAGGCAGATGGCGATACCGCGGCGGCCTTTCGGCACGCGGGACGGCTGCTCGAATTGGGCCCGTCGCAATATCTGTTGCCCGGCATGATCGACACTCACCTCCACGCCCCGCAGTGGCCACAGATGGGCACAGCGCTCGACCTGCCGCTGGAGAAATGGCTGATCGAGTACACTTTCAAGCTGGAGGCGCGCTATTCCGACACCGACTTTGCGCGCAAGGTTTACACCGACATGGTGTCAACGCTGCTCGCCAACGGCACGACGACGGCAGTCTATTACGGCTCCATCCATCTGCCGGCGACCAAAATCCTGGCGGAACTTTGTTTGAAACAGGGGCAGCGCGCGCTGATTGGACGGGTTGCGATGGACGACCCGAGGCAATGCCCGGACAGCTATCGCGACAAGTCAGCCGCGATTGCGATCGAGGAAACGCGAACCTTCATAGAATTCGTCAAGGCGTTGCCGGGCAACGATCGGCGACTGATCGAACCGGTTATCACGCCACGCTTCATCCCGGCTTGCACCGATGAATTGCTGACCGGCCTTGGCAGGCTCGCCGCCGAGACCGGATGCGCGGTCCAGACCCATTGCTCGGAGACCGACTGGGAGCACGAGTATGTGCTCAAGCGCACCGGCCGCCACGATACGGTGGCAATCCGGGATTTCGGCCTGATGAACCGCCGCACCATCCTGGCGCATGGTTGTCACGTCTCCGCAAGCGATCGCGAACTGATTCGCCACTATGGAGCGGCGATCGCGCATTGCCCACTGTCCAATGCCTTCGGTTCCAACGGCGTGCTGCCGGTGAAAACCTGCCTGGATGAGGGAGTTCATGTCGCACTGGGAACCGACATCGCCGGAGGTCCCAGGCCCTCGATGTTCGACAGCGTCGCCATGGCTGCAACCTTCTCCAAGCTGCTGGAAGACGGTGTCGATCCGGCCCGGCCGCCCGAGACGCGCGGCGTACCCGGCGCGCGCATTTCGTTTGTAACGGCCTTCTATCTCGCGACCACCGCCGGCGGCATCGCACTGGACCTGCCGATTGGCCTGCTGAAGCCGGGTTACCGATTCGATGCGCTGCTGGTCGACACGGCGATTCCCGATTCGGATCTGCGTCTGTACGACCATGACAACCAGGTCGACATACTGCAAAAAATAATCTGGGATACTCGGCGCCCCAACATCAGGAAGGTCTGGGTGGACGGGCGAATGGTGAAGGGATGAGGTTCAGCGCGCAATGGTTCTCGCCAAGGATGGCTAAGGGTTTTACTTCATTCATCAAGTGGGAGTGACCGGCAAATGCCACTCATGCTTTATGCTCATCCGTTTTCCTCCTACTGCCAGAAAGTGCTGATTGCGCTCTACGAAAACGACACCGGATTTACCTTGCGATTGGTGAACGATGAGCAGGGCTTTGCCGAGCTCAAGGCATTGTGGCCGTATGGGAAGTTTCCGCTGCTGATGGATGGCAACAGCAGGATCGTCGAGTCCAGCATCATCATCGAATACCTCGAGCTGCACTATCCGGGTCCGGCGCCGCTGTTGCCGCGAAATCCGGAAACCGCGTTGGACACTCGCTTCATGGATCGATTGTTCGACAACTACGTGATGACGCCGATGCAAAAAATTGTTGGCGACGCACTTCGGGTTCAGGCCAGCCGCGATCCAGCGGGTGTTGCCGATGCCAGGGCTCAGCTTGAGATTTCCTACAGCTGGCTCGATTCGCTGCTGCAGAATCGGCCCTGGGCCGCGGGAGAGAGATTTTCACTGGCGGATTGTGCAGCCGCGCCGTCGTTGTTCTATGCCGACTGGGCGCACGAGATCGATCACCGGTTTGCGAACCTGCGCGCCTATCGTGCTCGCTTGCTTGCTCGTCCATCGATCGCGCGCGTGGTCGATGAGGCGCGAGCGTACCGCGGTCTGTTTCCGCTGGGCGCGCCCGATCGGGATTAGCGCTGCCGGGGCGCACAAAATCGGAACTTCTTTCAAAAGGGCAGGCAAAAGGGCGGCTTCAATTCGGCCGGCCCGGCGTTATCGGCAAGCCATAGGCAAACTTTAGCTCCCAGCCGGGGGCAGAGCCGCGTCAGCCGAGGCTGAGGGTCATTAGACCCGGTTCCGCGATCCAGCTAACAGCCGCAGGCCGCCATACGGCGTATACATCTTGTGGACAATGCGCCAGCTTGGTGCCGGCGATGGTCGGGGGCCGCAAGCAATGTTGATCGCCGGCGAGAAACCACCGCTGCTGATTCTGGATCCCGCCGGGGCCGGCGACGGACGCGCTGCCAAGAAGTCGCTGGCGCGCCTGACCTATCCAATGCTACAGCTGAAGGATGCCGCGGCGGCAGCGGCCTCGATTGCCAACGGCTATCCGGCGGTAGTGCTGATCGTTGCCGAAGGGCCGCAACAGGAGGTCGCGGCGATGTGCTCGCGGCTGTTCGAGGCAGCCACCAGCAATCCGCCGGCGACGGTGCTGCTCAGCGGCAAGCCTCTGACAGCCCTGCCAGGTCAGCTTGCAGCACAATTCGTGGCGCCATTTGATTGGGAAGCGATCGTCGATCGCGTCGATCAGCTGTTGCAGCTGGCGATGCTGCGGCGTGACCATTCCGCGCTCGGCGCGCTGTTGCAGCTGAGCCGGGTTGAACTGGTATCGGTCGATACCGAGAGCCAGACCTGCCGCGTGAACGATACGCTGGCGGTGCTTCTGGCACTACCGGGCGCCGACAGCGCGGTCAACCGCCGCGATCGATTGCAGCCGCTGCACTGGCAGAAATTATTCAATCATTGCGATGAGCCGGACCGGCAGCGCGTGCTCGATAGCGTCAGCGGCTCGTTCGTATCCGGGATGGGCTTCGAAACCGAGTACGATGTCCGGGTTGATCGTCTGCACAAGCGGCGTCTGCGCCTGACCGGCCATCCGAGCAACGGCAGCCCTGGAACGCCACCGCGCCGGCTCGATCTGGTGGTGCAGGACGTGACCCCGGTCGAATCCAGATCCACCGCCGATGCCGCCAATCGCATGCTGGATACGACGCTTGGCCTGCGTCATGGCGATCGGGTGCTGCAGTCCCTGATGCGCATCGGCCAGGACTACAAGAAGGGCACTATCCTGCTGCTGCGGCTGCAGGGGTTGGCGGATTTTTACCGTCATCATGGCTATGAGACCGGAGGGGTGCTGCTGCGCACCTACGCCGAAGCCATGGAGGCGAGCTTGCGCAATGTACCCGGTGTCGTTCGCATCAATCCGAACAAGGAGCAGGTGCTGGCGAGACTGGCGGGCGGCGAGTTCGTCGTGTTGATACCCGATATGACCGATGACCAGGGCGTAGTGGGACCTTTGAGCCGATTGCTGGAGGCCACGCGCACCGCCGTCGAAGCCGATGAGCGGCTCAAGCTGATCAACACCCGCATCGGCATGGCGACCTGGCCCAAGGACGGCGCCAGCCCGGACGTGATCCTCAAGGCGGCCAGCCTGGCCTGCGATTACTTTTCGAT
>Ga0209006_10006053_pt1 | contig 10977 bp, 9 predicted proteins | sample JacPin_JW_Ref_O2_FD_188567 | JGI IMG/M metagenome (GOLD analysis project Ga0209006, IMG submission 188567) | Forest soil microbial communities from Algoma, Ontario, Canada - Jack Pine, Ontario site 1_JW_Ref_O2 (SPAdes) (version 2) | ecosystem: Environmental > Terrestrial > Soil > Boreal... | reverse complement strand
GCGGGCCAGGACTACGCCGCCGGGTCTCGCGGCTTCGGCTGCATTCTCCAGAAGGTTGGTGAGGACGCCTTTGATCAGGTCGGGGTCGGCTACGGCCAGAGGGTTTCCCGGCGCCAGCGTCATGTTGTAGACGACTTCGGGATGCGCGGACTTCAGGAAGGACACGCGCTCTTCGACCATGGCGTTCACGTCGATCTCGCGCGGCTCGACTGGAGGCTCGGCTGCGAATTGGGAGAAGGCGCGGACTCGCTTTTCCAAGGTCTGCACTTCGTCGGCTACTATCTGGGAGGCCTGTTCTAAAAAGGCCCGGTCCTGATTTGGACCGCGGCTGATGATCTCCTCCATAGTCAGGCGGATCGGCGTTAGCGAGTTTTTTACTTCGTGGGCCATTTTACGGGCAAGCGCCTGCCAGCTTGCTAATCGCGTGACGTGAATGAGATGCTCTCGCGCTTGTTGTAGTTGATCCGCCATGTGATTGAATGCTGTCACGGCCTCGCCTATTTCGTCTGATCCATCGGGCGCTACTCTCGCGTCCAAATCGCCGGCGGCCACGCGTCCCAAGCCTTGCGTCAACAGGCGGACTGGACGGCTGATATGCGCGGCTAGAAAAATCAGGGCGGATAGCGCCGCTAACCATAGTGCCGCGGCCACCACCAGCAGGGTGGTGTTGAAGCCTCGGCGCAGATCGCGGGCGGCGGAGCGCTCGAAGATGTCGCGTGCGCCGGCATATTGCTTGGCCAAATCGGCCATCGCAATTCCCATAGGACGCGAGTAGACCAGCACTTCGTCTTTCCTCCGCACGTAGTAATCCAGGCGATCGCCTTGCTTGCCTGCGAGCTCCGACCACTCGGTTTTTCCGCTTTCCCAAAACGATGCAGCCTCGGCCGGGGTTAAGTGCCTGGGGGCAATCCGGCCCTCGGCCGCGTCGCGCTTGAGTAGTTCTTCTGATTCCTTAAAAAGCTCACGACCCGTTTTTTGCAGCGACTGCGATACTTCGTCTAGCTCGGCTAGAGGCGCTAGTTTGAGGCTTTGCTCGAGTAATGCCAGTGATGTCCATAGAGTGAGGCCAAGGGGCAGAACGGTGGCCAGGACGAAAACAAGAATTAGCCGGGTGCGCAGGCGATTCAAAATTTAACTGCCTCGGCGGCTGCCGCGCTTTACTTCTTCGAGCGTCAGCGGGCCCGCATCGAGGATCCAATGCGGTTGCGCCGACGCTGGGGGGCGGCTGAACAGCTCGATTAATCCGGTCAGATTGATACCCGATTCGCTGATGCTGTCGCGGCCGAATGGATTCACGCCCTGCGGCGGCGGCACGCGGACCTCGACCCGGGCCCACAAGGTTTCCGTATCGCTGATTCCCAAGGGATTGAGGGGCATCTGTTTGAGGCACCACGCTTCGGCTTCCACGGCATCGAGGTGGGTGACGATATTTCTAGGCGACTGCGTTTTCACCACGGAAAACGTCTCTCCCCACACATCGTAACTCACCAGGAATCGTTCGGCGAGCTGGCTGAACAGATGGCTCCTGGTTCCGGAATAGAGGGAAACTTTGAAATCGAAAGGCACTTGCACGCCGTGCTGGAGACGCTCCAGAGGCTTGCCGGTGAGAAAATGCATATGCGGCGCGGAGAACTCCAGATAATTATTGCGCCAATTGAGGGCGAGGTCCTCCGCCCACATCGCGAGGCCGAAGCCCGAGACAAACGCCAGGATCAACCACCATGTCTTGATGGTTCGCACTCGCATCCTTTTAGAAATTCACACCATTAGAAATTCAGACCAGCATAAAAGATCGGTTCGATGCGCGTGGAGCGAATCGGAAAGGCGACCGCGAGCTGAAAACCATCCTTTTTAAATCCTGCGCCCGCAGATTGTTTCTGCTGGCGTTCCTGCGGCGTGTCCCAAATGGCGCCGGTATCGTAGAAGACCTGCAGCCAGCGATAACCGTAATCGATTGAGCCGTGCACGATATGAGATCCTCCGAGCGGGTCGAGATCGAACTTATTCCAGCCTCGCAAAACAGTGGCGTTTCCAGCCACGAACTTCTCCCATAGGGGCGCGTTTCCATTGATCGTACCGGATATGAATGCGACATCGATGGTGCTGCGGTCGCGCTTATAGCGATACTTGGCCTGTGCCATCTGACGTGTGAAATCGGCATCGGTCTCGAAGGCGCGAATGGCGGAGCGCACGGAATAGCTGGCGTTCAGCTCCTGCGAGAGGCCCGATTTATCATGCTCCGAACCCCAACGCTGGTGGTAGCGCAGAGTGCTGACCACCGCGTTGGACGATTCGGTATTCGCACCAGGCTGCTCCGGCCGAAAGCGCGAAAAACTGGCACCGAAGTCGAGCTCGAGCGGCGCCGCAATCACCAGAGTCGCCTCCGGTATGAAGGCCTGACGGGTACGATAAAGGCCCGCGCCATCGGAGGCGATCAAAGCGGTTGTGTTCCACTGCTCGTGATAACTATCGAATTCGAAGCGGAACCGAAGACGGTCCGTGCCGAGGCGCTTGCGCTCGTACTTGGCTTTGATCCCTGCATAGCGCTCGATCAACGCGTCGCCATCGCTGATCATCCCGAAGGTGAATTTGTTGCCCTTAATGGTGGTCGATCCGGCGCCTTCTCCGCTCCAGCCGATCTTCGAGTCATAGAGAAATTTAGCGACGTTCAGTTCGAGGGGCTGCTCATGCGACTTCGGTACTTCGAAATCGACGACCACGTGATCTGGAACGGTGCCTTTGCCGACGTTCACCGATACGGAAGGCACTCGCAGCTCTTTCCTGATCCGGTCGGCGAGGCGGTCGAGGGCCTGGTAATCCAGCTTGGAGCCGATCATCTTGTTGACTTCGGCGCGCAGCGAGTCGCTGATATGCCAGTTCTTCTGCCCGGAAACCTCGACGCTCTCCACCGTGTACTTTGCGTTGACGTTCATGTCCTGCAAAGCCTTCTCGTCGGCACGGTCGTTGATGTCGCACCCCGCCAGCGGTACCGAGAAGAGGATGGCCGCAAGCAACAACTGTTTCATAAGTGCTTTTCTGTCGGGCACGCCATGTGCCACTGAAAAACTACTTTATTTACAGGAGTTTGAGATGGTGTGACGTGTGCGCACATATCACAGGTGGGTTTCACAGTCATGCGGTGAGGGCGCGCTCGACGGCGATTCCGTCCCACCAGCGGTCGCGGCGGCCGGTGATGAACAGGTCGCCCCAGAGTTGCAGATTGAGGAGGCGCCAGATCCGATCCGTCGCGTCTTCGAGGCCGCTGCGATGGCGGTTGAGAAGAGCGTTTACCGGGTCGAGATCGAGATATTCGGCGAGGAAACCCTGCTTGTCCAGGATCGCCGAGAAGAGCACTTCGGCGCGTTCGTCGCGGAGCCATTGGCGAAGAGGCGTCGGGAATCCCATTTTTTTCCGATGGATGACGTTGGCGGGCAGGAGATCCTCGACGGCTTTTTTGAGCACGTATTTCTGAACCGATCCGCGGATCTTCATGCGGTCCGGAATGCGGGTCGAAAATTCGACAAATTTGTGATCGAGGAAGGGTACGCGGCTTTCGATGGAGCAGGCCATGCTCATCTGATCCTGCTTCATCAGAAGCTCGACCAGGTACGTTTTCTGATCCGCATAGAGCAGTTGCTGGAGCTGGGTTGAGCCGCTTCTCGCGTTGCGATAGCCAGCGTAGTTATCGTAGGCACCGGTCGCGGGGGTTTGGAGCAGTTCCGCCCGTTCCGCGGCGGAGAACGCGCAATAAAAATTGTCGAGATAGAGGGACTCGAAGGTTTCTTCGCGGCCGAAGACGGTGTGCTTCAGCTTGCGGCGGACGGAGCTCGACAGAAGGTTGCTAGATCCCAAATGGCCGCGCAATGAACGCCGCAGAGCTTCGGGCACGATGCGGTATGCGCTTAAGGCGCGGTCGTTGATCAGGTGCCAGCGATAACGCTCATATCCGCCGAAGAGCTCGTCGCTGCCTTCGCCGGTGAGAACTACTTTTACCTGCTCGGCTGCGAGTTTCGCGACGAAGTAAAGGGAGACGCTCGATGGCCATGCAATCGGCTCATCCTCATGCCAGACGAGGCGCGGGAGGGCCTGGAAAAAATCGTTGATGCCAACTTTGATCTCATGATGGTCCGTGCCGATGGTGCGCGCGACGTCGGAGGCGTAGCCCAGTTCGCTGAATTGCTCTTCGCCGTAGCCGACGGAAAAGGTTTTCACGGGACCGTTGCTCATGCGCTTGATCAGAGCGGCGATGGCGCTCGAATCGATGCCTCCGCTCAGAAACATGCCGAGAGGGACGTCGCTCATCAGGCGCATACGGACGGTTTCTTCGAGGCGGTCGCGCACCTCTTTGATCCAGAATTCGTCGCTCTGATCTTCTTCCTGGGGCGCGGGAACGTCCCAATACTGTTCGATGTTCAACGAAGGAGCGCCGGGGCCAAGACGCAGCGTCAGGTGATGGCCGGGCATCAGCTTCTTGATCTTCGCGAACATGGTGTTTTCGCCGGAGAGGTAGCCGAAAGCAAGCTGCTCGGCGAGAGAGCTTTCTTCCATCGACGGAGAAATCGAAGGATGCTCCAGGAGCGCTTTAATCTCCGAGGCAAACGCGAACACGCGGCCGTCCCAATAGTAGTAAAGAGGCTTAATGCCGAGGCGGTCGCGGCAGCAGAAGAGCGTCCGGGTATTCTGATCCCAGAGGGCGAATGCGAACATGCCTCGGAAGCGGGTGGCGCAATCGGCTCCGTATTGTTCGTAGGCATGCAGGATCATTTCGGTATCGGATCGGGAGACGTAATGGTGGCCGGCCTGCTCCAGTTCCGGACGAAGAGACGCGTGATTGAAAATCTCGCCGTTGTAGACGATCCACAGCGAGTTCGTCTCGTTCGCCATGGGCTGATGGCCGCCGGCAATATCGATAATGCTGAGGCGGCGGTGGCCCAATGCGGCGTGGCGGTCGCGGAAAACGCCGGTATCGTCGGGGCCTCGATGGGCGATCGCGGTGGTCATGCGGCGAAGGATCGTATCGTTGTCAGGCAAAGGCTCGACGCTGACAAATCCCGCAATTCCGCACATGAATCCAGTGTAACGGATAGTAGGCAACATTCCGGACACTGTCTCGTCTATCCGCATGCTGACGCATGGCGGTTCCGTGTGAAAACTGAGCCGCCATGCGGGCAAATGCGAGCACTTTCGCTATTTGCGATCAGGTTACTGTTAACTTTGTACTTTCAGGGAATTTCTTGCGGATTGAACTAGCGAGAGCGCGGTGGCCGAATCTGTCGCCAGCGCTGTGAGGTGTCCCATTTTTCTTCCGGAGCGAGGGGCTAGTTTTCCGTAGAGATGCAGCTTCACGTCGCGGTGCGCAAGGGCGGCCAGCCAGTTCGGTTCCTGGGACTGCCAAATATCTCCAAGAAGATTCGCCATCGCGGCGGGGCGCAGGAGTTCAGTCGACCCAAGAGGTAATCCGCAAACGGCTCGCAATTGCTGTTCGAACTGGCTGGTGACGCTCGCATCGAAGGTTAGATGACCGGAGTTGTGCGGGCGCGGAGCGAGTTCGTTAATCAGCAGCCGGCCTCCGGGCTCGACGAAAAACTCGACGCAGAGGACGCCGACGACGTCGAGCGCTTCGAGCACCGCTCGCGTGATCTCGCGAGCTTCGCGCTTCACGGAATCGGTTACCGACGCGGGTGCAATGGAAATATCGAGAATGCTGTTTTGATGCCGGTTTTCGATGACGCCCCAATCGGCGTACACTCCATCGAAACCGCGGGCGGCGACGACGGAGACTTCGCAGTCAAACGCGATGAGAGCTTCGAGGACGGCCGGCACGTTTCCAATGGAGGACCACGCGGCGGCGGCTTGCTCGGGAGAGGTGACGCGCACTTGTCCCTTGCCGTCGTAGCCGAAATCGGCGGTCTTGAGAATCGACGGGCAGCCGAGGTCGGTAACGGCGCGCGCGAGGTCATCGGAGTCAAGAACGGTACGAAAAGGCGTCAGCGGGAGACCGGCGTTGGCGATGAATGTCTTTTCGCGGATGCGATGCTGCGTGGTGTGAAGAACCTCACCTCTGGGGCGCACCGGCGCGTATTCGGCAGCGGCTTGCGCGGTGGGAGCGGGAACATTTTCGAACTCGAAGGTGACGACGCTGACGCCGGCAGCGAAACGGCGGACTTCATCCAGATCGTCATAAGGAGCGATCACTTCGAGGTCGGCCACTTGCCCCGTGGGTGTGTCGGCGTCGGGCGAAAAAGTGTGGACCCGATAGCCCATGCGGCGGGCGGCGATCGCGAACATGCGGCCGAGTTGCCCGCTGCCAAGGACGCCTACGGTGGCGCCCGGTAGAACGGGTTTCATTCCTGTCCCTTTTGGAGGGTATCCTTCAGCACTTTTGCAGTTTGTTTTTCGCGGAAGGCGCGAAGTTTTTCACGCAGCTCGGGGCGTGAGTTGGCAAGGATCGAGATCGCTAGAAGAGCGGCATTGATCGCGCCCGCTTTGCCGATCGCCAAAGTGGCGACGGGAATTCCGGTGGGCATCTGTACGATCGAGAGAAGCGAATCGATGCCCTTCAACGTTTTACTTTCGATGGGCACGCCGAGCACGGGCAGAATCGTATACGCGGCGGCCATGCCGGGCAAATGAGCCGCGCCGCCAGCGCCGGCGATGATCACTTCGAGTCCGCGCTCGGCTGCTCCGGTCGCATATTCGGCGAGCAATTGGGGCGTGCGATGCGCGGACACGATGCGGGTTTCATGAAGGACACCGAATTCGGTTAGCGTTTTACTCGCGTGGGTCATCGTTTCCCAATCGGACTTGCTGCCCATGATGACGCCGACGAGGGGTTTTTCGTCCATGGTTAATTATCACCCGCGCCCTTACGGTTGCGAGAGTACCGCTCCCTGCGGTCACGGCTCGGTAAGCAATTGATTTTACTTATCACGATTCCGAGCCGATCATCAGCAGTCTCCAGGGATTAGCGGAACCGCCATGCGTCAGCATGCGGATAGACACTACTGTCCTTGCGCCAGCGTATAGCCCTGCTTGCCGTCGAAGGTGCGGAGAACTACGGTCATGCCGACGTCGAGGCCCAGGCTCATTATGCGTCCCATCAACAAACCGATCTGCGCCTTGGTCGCCGTGCCGTCGGATTTAAAACGGCAGCGGAAATTATCAGTGCAGAAGGTCTCGGGCGATCCGTCGGGCCACACTTTGACGCCGCGATTGGCGATCAATTCAAGCTTCAAATCCTCGTTAGAGGCTTTGCCGACAATCTCGGCTAGATCGTTCGGAGTCCTTCGGGGCCACTCGATATAGACGTCGATGCCGACTAATTCCTTATGAATCGGCGCTGCTTCCGCTTTCGCTGCCGCCGCTTTGTGCGGAGGAGTAGCAGCATATTTGACGGCCTTCAAAGTCTGCGGAAGCTGGCCGAGTCGCGCGACGACCGCATCGGCGAACTCCTTCGTGCCGACCTTCTGCTTGCTGGTGTCTTCCTTAAAAATGTCGTAAGTATGGACGCCGTCTTCCATGGTGCGGAGCCAGGCGTTGTGCACGCGCTCCGCGATCTCGTGCTGTCCGATATGGACCAGCATCAGCACGCCGCCGAGCAGCAGGCCCGAGGGATTCGCCATGTTCTGGCCGGCGCGGCGCGGCGCGGAGCCGTGAATCGCTTCGAACATCGCGCACTGGCTCCCGATGTTGGACGATCCGGCGAGGCCGACCGAACCGGCGATCTGCGCCGCAACGTCCGAGAGCACGTCGCCATAAAGGTTGGGCATAACGATGACGTCGAAGGCTTCTGGAGTGTCGGCCATTTTCGCGGCGCCGATATCGACGATCCAGTGCTCCTTTTCGATCTCCGGATATTCGACGCCGATCTCGTCGAAGATTTTATGGAAGAGGCCGTCGGACATCTTCATGATGTTGTCCTTGGTGAAGCAGGTGACCTTCTTCCGGTTGAACTGCCGCGCGTATTCGAACGCGTAACGGACAATTTTTTCGGAGCCGGGCCGTGAGATAAGCTTCAACGACAGCATCTCGTCGTTCGACGCCTGATACTCAATGCCGGCGTACAGGTCCTCTTCGTTTTCGCGCACGATGACTAGGTCCATCACCGGGTGCTTGGTGCGCACGAACGGGTAATATGACCGGCAGGGGCGAATATTCGCGTAGAGGCCGAGCGTCTTCCGGGCGGTCACGTTGAGGCTCTTGAATCCGCCTCCCTGTGGTGTGGTGATCGGCGCCTTTAGGAAAACCTTGGTGCGGCGCAGGGAGGCCCATGCGCTGGGTTCGATGCCGGCGGAGTTGCCGCGCAAATAAACCTTCTCGCCGATTTCAATGGTTTCGATGTCGAGCGCGGCGCCGGCTTCTTTCAAAATGTGAAGGGTCGCGGCCATAATTTCAGGGCCGATGCCATCGCCGTGGGCGACTGTGATGGGGGTGGGAGTTGCCATAGATGCCAAACTCTATACGATAGCAGGAGACAGGCGGAGTAGCCAGTAGCCAGAATCAAGCAGCTCAGGACTTAGCTGGCTATCCGCTGGAGGTGCGTATCCTTGAAGAACGTCGGATACTTGAGGCCGTAGCCGAGCATACGGTCGAGGCCGATGTGTGCGGTCCAGACCAGCGTGACGAGCAGCGTATTATGCCAGTGCTCGAACACTGCTGCTGCGCCGATGAGCAGGGGGCCGGGGTACATGTGAACCAAGTTGTAGAGCGAAGCGCCGAGGCGGACGTTCGCGAGGTAACCGAGCATGAAGAGGTCAGGCCACAGGAACAGGAGGAAGAAGACGAGCCAGTTTCCATCGAGTTCGTGATAGGCGGCGAAACTTACCGTGAGGACGGTGAAGGCTTCGAGGCGGAGAAGAATTCCCGGTTTATCGAGCATCCTTCCTTTTTAACGTTTCCAGGTCGGCCGGCGCCATGCTTAGATTATCCGAGACAAGCTGTGCCGGGGACAGCGCCGATTTCGTGACTCCTTCTCCCGCGTGATGCTGCGTTTTCGCTAACATATGGAACAACTCGTGCGCCAGGACGCGGCCAAGGGCCCGGCCGAGAATCGAATCTGGCTCACGCCACTGCCGCTTCGACATCGCTGAGCGAATTGAGTTGCTGATCTTATCGCACTCCACTTCGCTGAACGGAAGGACGGCGCCATCGGAAACATAGGTGAAGCCGTAGTAACCGCGTTCGTCTCCTAAAGGCGGTGCGGGTTCCATGTTGCATGCTCCATGGAAGCGGACGACCACAAGCTTTTCGAAGGAGTCGGAGGAGTGCAGATCGGCTAGCAGGCGCCAGTCGACTTTAATGCCAGAGTCGCTGACAATCGAGGCTACTTCCCGTTTCATCACGGTAAGCGATCGGGTGGAGTAGGCCTGGTCGAACTGGAGAACCAGCGTAACCGCCGAGGCCGCCATGACAGGGGCGGGGGCACAGAAAATCGCCAACAAGGTCGCGCAAACGGGGCGCATAGTTCCTCTTCTATCCTAATGGATCGCGATCCCTTACTTCTATTTCATTTAATCGGTAATTTGGGCGGGAACTTCAGTGGGCAGGTGCGGGCTGGGGAAAAATCGCAGGTAAAGGTAGTGCGCGCCATAGAGCGCGCAGCCCGCGATTACGGCATAAATGGCGTTGCTGACGGCGAGGACGCCCAGCATCGTCACTAAAAAAGAGGCCGAATCGATCAGGCGCATGCGTGGCAGGCGATGCCAGGTGCTCCAGTCGAGCAGGTTGAAACCCATCCAGGCTGTGACGCCGGCCAGTGCGGCCAAAGGCACCCGGGCGACGATGCCAGCTCCGAACCAGAGAAACATACAAAGAAACGCCGCGTGCAGGAGATTCGAGAGGCGAGTCGTGGCTCCGCAGCGGATGGCGGCAACGCTGCGCGCGGGAATCCCGACGCTGAGCGGCGCGCCGAACAGGCCGGCACAGATGTTCGCAATACCAAACGCACCCAGTTCGCGGTCGGCGTCGCTCCGTTTGAGGAATTGATGCCGTCCGCGGAAGTGCTCGACCACGCGCGAGGTCAGCAGCAGGTTGATGGAAGATACGACAGCCAGTCCAAACGCCGCCGAGAGGACGGTGTAGGCGTCGCGCGCGTCCCAGGTGAAGTCCGCGAGCGGGGGCATGGTGAGAGGAAGCGACCCGACCTCAGCTTCGTGGAACGAAAAAAGTTTGACGGCGCCGTAAGCCACCAGAACGCCCACCAGGGGTGCGGGCACCATCTTCGTATAGCGGCTGCAAACCATGGAGGTAGCGATCACAGTGCAGCCGAGGATAATAGGAGGCCAGTGCGATGTCGGGATGCGCTGGAGAATATCGAACAGTTGAGTAAGAGGACTCTCGCCGCTCGGTTTGGAAATCCCCAGGATTACTGGTAACTGTGAGATCACCATGATGCCACCGATGCCTTCGATCAGCACGACACCGGGATTGTCCGCGATCGCGCTCTGGCAGAAGGCAATAACCTGATCGACGTCGATGCGCTGCCCTTCCATGCTGGCCGCAAGATCGGGCGACAGCGGCGCGCGATAGCGCCACGGCGAAATGAGATCGATGCTGTCCATCGTGACCGGCAGGCCTAGCGCATCGAGCAGGATACCCGGATCGCTCTTGCCCGCCTGCGCCGGATCGAAGCCGCTCACCACGGGCTTGATGGCGATGACGTCCTTGCCGATCTGCCGCAAATTCCGGATCAACGACGCGGCGACGAATGTCTTGCCAACATCGGTTCCGGTCGCGGTGATGAAAATTGCGGTCACGGACTCTCTGCCTCGGCGCTATGAAAGCGCCGAACGTTAGGCAATGCCAGCGAAAACCGAGAAAAGCGCCGTATTGGCCACAGGCCATTTGGCAGGCGAATCAATAGCCTACAGCGCTGCCATAAAGATCATAATCATCGGCGCGCTCGATCTTTACGATCGCAATTTCACCAACACGCAGCGGCCGGCGGGATTTGACGTGGACGATGCCGTCGACTTGCGG
>Ga0209006_10006052_pt1 | contig 10977 bp, 7 predicted proteins | sample JacPin_JW_Ref_O2_FD_188567 | JGI IMG/M metagenome (GOLD analysis project Ga0209006, IMG submission 188567) | Forest soil microbial communities from Algoma, Ontario, Canada - Jack Pine, Ontario site 1_JW_Ref_O2 (SPAdes) (version 2) | ecosystem: Environmental > Terrestrial > Soil > Boreal... | reverse complement strand
ATACAAATTGGTGAGTGATTGGATTAAATGATTCCGCACCTATCACGTCCACGGGCAACGCTGACCGGGCCGAAAAACGTGTGTCAAGGCCCCAGTGCGTCAGCACTGCTGATGCCAAAGAGTTTGCATAACTACCTGGTACTTCGTACGTGATTGCTGCTTGGAAGTTGTGCCGGATGTCAAAATCGGAGCTGGAACGTATTAGCGCATCATTGAGCCCGAAGTTGCTCGATGCATCATCAATCGACTTACTATACGTGTAAGCCGCGGTGAATTGCAGTCCGCGGGCAAAGCGTTTCTCCAGCGAAACCTGCAATGAGTTATAGGAAGAGCTCGCGATCGTGTCCTGCGCAAAAATACCGGTAAACACCGGAACGCCGCTGACCGGACAGCCGACTGCTGTCAAAGGATCGCATTGCGGCGATGAATACGGCCGCAGCCCAACCAACGTGATACCGTTCGGCCCAACGTTAGTCCCCGCGGGAATAACTGAATGATTTTGTGCATATGGCAGGTGCAGGTCTACCGGCAGTACAGTGTTTGGGGTAATTACAAATTGGGAATCCTCGAGGAACTGGCCGCATGAGACTTGATCCCCAAATCCATCCGTGACGGCGGCGGGGTTGGCGGTTGCAATATTGAAAATATCAAGACAAGTCTGTGGATTCGAATAGTTGATATCATGCGTCGCCAGCAACCGGTGCCCCTGCGATCCGACATAGCCGACTTCCAGCTTCAAGTCCCGGCTCAACTCGCGCTGAACGGTCAAGTTATACTGCGCCGAATATTGCGCCCGCATGTGTGGCTGGAAATCGCCAAATAGATCGATCGGTTCAAATTTCGCCCAGTCCTGAGAATTTCCGCGTTTAGGTGTGATCACCCCGTTAAATGGATTCAGATATGTCAGGCCGGTTTGTGTGGCCGTGTCGTAGCCCTGGTCGGCAAAAGGCAGGTTAAACTGCGTCTCCGAGAGCGAAGTGCTTCCGCCAAACGGCGGCTCTGCGCCGAACTGTGCCAGCACCAACTGTTCAATCGGATTATAGAAAAGCCCCCAACCCGCGCGAATGCTGGTCTTGCCGGAACTCCCCGGACTCCACGCCAGGCCGATTCGCGGAGCAAATGCCTTGTAATAAGTTTGCGTCATTCCGGCAGGTACTCCCGAATCGCCGGGAACCACCAAACCAATTGCATCCTGCGATGAACAATCCGTATTTGGTCCCCCGCATGGGTAGACAGTAGAAGACTGGCCAGGACGGAAAGTTTCAACGTGTTGTGAAACATCCGCAAGAGGCGTATTCAACTCCCATCGCAGTCCGTAATTCAAAGTAAGATTCGGCCGGATCTTCCAGCTGTCTTGCGCATACAAGTACACTCCGGTGTTCCGCACCGCTTCACTTTGTGCCGATCCTTGTTCGAACGAGTCAGGAAGGCCCAACAGGAAATTGGGGTACAGATTCGCCGATGCCGTGTCGTTCGGCCCTCCCCCAAAATAATCGAATTCCCCGTTCACGTTGAAATAGTAAAACTGGTTGAATTGCTGCCGACGAACGTCCACACCGAACTTCATCGTGTGATTGCCCTTAACCTTCGTCAGACTATCCGCCCACTGAAACGAGTTCCCGGTCTGAGGTAGCTCTCCTTCGAAATCGTTGCCGATGGAGAACCCTCCCGAAATTCCGATGAACGGCAGGCCCTCACGGCCGGCGTTGAGAAACGGATGGATGCCGTAGAGACTTCCGTTGGGATCGGTGGAGTTGTCACCGTAAAAACAAGGCACCGGCGTCGTAAGCCACGATGGGGCGGTCGGGCATGAATTCTGCACCAGCTCTGTATTGGCCGGATGCTGAAATGTCTGCTGTCCTTCGCGGTTGTAATTAAAGCGGAACTCATTCACCGTGCTGCTATTGATCGTCCATGTGTGCGTAATATTCCACTGCTGGAAGCGCTCAGCCACGATGTCGCCAAAGCCGGGGAGATTGGCGCCAGCCAGTTCGAAGTTCGCGAAAGGATTGTGCGTGCGGTCGTCGTTGAAGTAGTAATAGATGCTCAAGTTCTGCTTGTCGTTAATCCGATGGTCAACCTTCACCGTAAACTGGTCGCCGCGTATAGCCTCTGTCGGCACGGTGCTGATCAAAGAACCGTCGTTCGGCGGAGTCGGAACGAACTGCAGCAGATCAACCGCAGTAGGATCCATGCAGGCAAGGGGAATCTGATTTTGGGGGAAGAGCGTGACGTAAGGAGTGCCAGCAGGAATTCCTGACGGAAGGCCAACCGCCTGGTCGCATCCTGGGCGATTATCAAGCAGCTGCGGATTGGCTAGTACTGCGTCCATCGGGTTGCCTGATGCAGTCTGCGTACCGAAACCGCCTATATCTGTGAAGTCTGCATAAGGTTGAGTCGCACTTGGCCGCTCCTCGGAGGATGGCACACCCACAGCCGGAGACGATATCCCTTGCCGGATCCGCCTTCCTTCATAGGACGCAAAGAAGAACGTCCGCTCTTTCTTAATCGGCCCGCCAAACGTGCCGCCAAATTGGTTCTGATTAAACTGCGGCTTGTCGCAATCAAGACCTTCCGCAGCCGTAAGGCAGTACGGATCGGCATTCAGCGACTTATTCCGGAAGAACTCGAACAGATTGCCGTGCCAGTCATTTGTCCCCGATTTTGTAACCACGTTAACTACCGAGCCCGAGTTACGCCCGTACTCCGCGTCGAAGGTATTCGTAATCACCCGGAATTCCTCAATGCTGTCCGGAGAAGGTTGCACCGTCGGAAGATTCGCAAAGAGATCATTCGCGTCGCCGCCATTAACACTGAAATTATTAGACCGCCCGCGGCCGCCATTCACCGAAACCGCGCCCGGACTGTCGCTGCCATAAACCAGCGAGTTGCTCGATCCAACCGTCGACATTACGCCCGGCTGCAATTGCAGAAGCTGGTAAGTATCGCGTGAGTTAAGCGGCAGATTCGAAACCGAGCGCGAGTCCATCACCGCGCCCAGTTGGGTGCTGGTCGTGTCGACCAGGGGCGCCTCCGACGTCACCTCCACCGTCTCTTTCGTCTCGCCAATCTGCAGCACCGAGTTCACCGTCACCACCTGGTTCAAGTCGACGTTCACCCCGCGCTGCAGGCTCTTCTTGAAACCGGTAAGGTCGAAGTCCATCCGGTAAGTACCCACCGCAACTTGCGGAAAACCGTATTCGCCGCCCGCGTTAGTGGCGGTCGTGTTGCTCACCCCCGTGGCTTCATTCGTGAGTGTCACCGTCACCCCGGCCAGCACCGCGCCAGTCGGATCGCTCACCCGCCCCAGAATGCGTCCGCCCGTGCCTTGGGCAAACACCACCGTCGAGCAAGTCAAACACAAGCTCACAATGACGAGCCAGATTGAACTATGGGAAGGCTTCAACGTCGGCATGGGGACAGATCCTCCAGATCTCGGGGACAAATTTGTTAGATCCGATTCAGCTTGCGCGCAACACAAACCTTGCTATAATCGCGCAAGGTTAGAGACTCCGCCGTCCCCTGTCAAGTGGAAAAGTCGAGTGTAAAAGAAAGTAGAAAAGACAAATAGACAGGGGGCAACACCCGTGCGGAAACGTGCGCTCCCGCAGCAAGACCAACAGACACATTCGCTGATCGTCTTTTTCGTTTTTCGCGGATCTATCGGGATATGCCGGACGAAGGCCAGGTTCTCCTCAAAATCGGCGACGTAGCTCGCTTGGTCGGCATCTCTCCGTCCGCCATCCGCGGATGGGAAGCGCTTGGTCTCACCCGCCCTCATCGCACCGAAAGCCGTTATCGTCTCTACTCCAATGATGACGTCCGCCTGCTGAAAAAAGCGCGTTACCTGCGCAAGGTCCGCGGCCTCAACGCCGCTGCCATCGTGCAGATGCTCAAGCGCGAAGGCGCCATCAAGCCAGCCATCACCAGTGCCAACGGCACCGCCGCCATCGGACCCCGGCTTCGCCGCTTGCGCACCCAACGCGGCGTCAGCCTCGCCCAGGTCGCTGCCGCAGCGGGAATTTCGGTTGGCTTCCTCAGCGCCATCGAACGTTCGCAGATGAGCGCCTCCGTCGGCACACTGCGCAGGCTAGCACGCTACTACCGCACCAACATCCTTGATTTTTTCGATGCGACGGAATTGAATACCCGATTGGTCCGTCCACCGAAACGTAAAGTGCTCGAAGCCGGACCAGGCGTGCGCATGGAGTTGCTCGCCTGGGGCAACAAAGTCATGGAGCCACATCTGTTTCGCATCAAGCCCGATTCTGGCAGCGGTGAGTCCTACTCGCACGAAGGCGAAGAGTTTCTGTTCGTGCTGCGCGGAGAACTCAAAATCGCGCTTGACGGTGAGGAGTACCATCTGAAGCGCGGCGACAGTTTCTACTTTGAAAGCGCAACACCGCATCACTGGAAAAATCCCGGCCGCACCGAAACCTGGCTCTTATGGGTCAACACGCCGCCAACTTTCTAGCAGGCCGCGGAAAAGTCGGATCGGCGTTTGCTTTTAGATAGCGCAGCGCTTGCCCTTGGGCGCCAGCACTTGATTTTTGGGTGTCAGCATTGATTTTGGGTGTCAGCACTTGCTTTGGGTGTCATTTGCTTTTGGGTGGCGCAGCGCTTCAGCGCTGCGATCAGTGATTGCTTTGAACGCGGCTTCAGCCGCTGAGGACTTGGCTGGCAGCGCTTGATCTTGGGTGTCAGCACTTCGCTTTTGGGTGGCGCAGCGCTTCAGCGCTGCGATCAGTGATTGCTTTGAACGCGGCTTCAGCCGCTGAGGGACTCCAGCATGCTCCGCAAGCTAACGTTTGCCTTCTTCGCCACCTTACTAACTCTTCTCTGCGCCTCCTGCGCAAAAAAAACTCCTACCCTCAATCTGCTGGTCTGGGAAGGCTACGCCGATCCTTCTTTCGTCAAAGCCTTCGAAGAAGCGAATCACTGCAAAGTCTCGGCTTCTTACATGGGATCAAGCGACGAACTCGTCGCCAAGCTCCGAGGCGGCAGCGCCGGAACCTACGACCTGATCTCCCCATCGAGCGATGTCGCCACCATGATCGCCACTTCCGGCTTGGCCGCTCCGCTTGATCTCGGCAAACTGCCTACCTATGGCCAGCTTTCGCCGCAACTCACTTCTTTATCGCTCGTCCGCGTGAAAGGCGAAGTCTTTGGCGTGCCCTTCACCTGGGGACCAGACCCGATCATCTACGACACCACCGCATTCCCTCAGCCTCCCGACACCTGGAACGTCATGTGGGATCCGACGCTGAAAGGAAAGATTTCTGTCTGGGACGACATCTCCACCGTCTACATGGCGGCGCAGGTTCTCGGATACGACAAACCCGATCCCGGTCATCTTTACAACTTGAGTGACGATGAGCTCAATGCGGTCAAGAAAAAGCTGATCGAATTGAAACCGAACATCCGCAAGATGTGGTCGACTGGAGGAGAACTCACCAATCTTTTCCAGAGTCACGAAGTCGTAATCGCCATGGGTTGGCCGCTGATGACCAATCAGCTCCGCAAAGCCAGTTTCCCCATAGCCGAGACCATTCCAAAAGAAAACACCACCGGCTGGATCGACCACCTCATGATCACCTCCGGCAGCGAGAACAAAGATCTGGCCTACAAATTTATCGAATACGTGATTCAAGCCAAGACTCAGAAACAACTCACCGACGTCACCGGATACACTCCCGCAAATCCGCACGCGGCCCAGTACATGACGCCTGAGGAAATAAAGAACCTGCACCTCGACGACGTAGACAATTACCAGAAGCGTCTTTATTTCTGGCAAAATGTTCCGCGCCGCGCCAGGTACAACGAAATCTGGAACGAAGTAAAAGCAGCCCAGTAATTGCACGCGCGCCAGCAATGGCCGCGAGTGAGTCGACCAAAACAAAAGCCGCCAGCGAAAGTCTTACCTGAAGGCTGATGGCTAAAAAAGGGCCGCGGCCAGAAACGATATCTACGAACGAAAGCCATGGCAACAACGTCAGAAACCGGAACAATCACCAGCCAGGCACCAGTCTCCAGGCCGCTGGTCTCCATCCGCTCCGTCGCCAAGCACTTCGGGAAAAACATTGTCCTGCGCGACATCTCGCTCGAAATCGCCGAAGGTGAATTTCTTACCATCCTCGGCGAAAGCGGCTCCGGAAAAACCACTCTGCTCAGAATTCTCGCCGGCTTCGAACAATCTACCTCCGGAGAAGTCTGGATGTCCGGCGAGCGCCTCGACACCCAGCCTCCCTACCGCCGCCGCGTCAACACCGTCTTCCAGAGTTACGCGCTCTTCCCGCACATGACCGTCGAACAAAACGTAGGCTACGGATTGGCCATCGCGAGACGTCCCGCCGAAGAAATCAACCAGCGTGTCACCGAAGCGCTGGCCAAAGTAAAAATGTCGGCCTACGCCAAATCCAAGCCTTCAAAAATCAGCGGAGGCCAGCAGCAGCGCATCGCATTAGCACGCGCCCTGGTGAATCGTCCCAGCCTCTTGCTGCTCGACGAACCTCTTTCCGCGCTCGACGCCAACTTGCGCCGCCAGATGCAGGTCGAACTGAAAGCCTTGCAGCGCGAAGTCGGAATCACTTTCATCTTTGTCACCCACGATCAGGAAGAAGCGATGGTCATGTCCGACCGTATCGCTTTATTGCGCTCGGGAGAACTGGAACAAGTAGCCAGTCCGCGCGAAATTTACAACCGTCCCGCAACTTCCTACACCGCGCAATTCATCGGACACACAAATTTATTGCAGGCCGACGTTCGTCAAGGCACCGCAACCACCGGCAAGTTGCGCTGGCCGACTTCCCATCCCGACGGTCCGGCGCTGTTCTCGCTTCGTCCAGAATGCATTCATCCAGCAAGTGCGACGCCGGGCAACGCAGCCATTCGTTTCGCAGCCCAACTTCGCGACCAGGCCTTTCATGGAGCCACCGACCTCCTGCGCGTCGAAATGGATGACGGACAGATTCTCACCATCCGCACCGCCAGCCGCGATCTCCCTGCGGGCCCACTCGAGTTCGAATTCTCAGCCACCGACGCCATCCCAGTCCAGCCATCGCAGGAGAGAACCTAATGTTCTCTCGCGCCTACCGCGCCGTTGTCACCGTCCCGCCGCTGCTCTGGGTCACGATCTTTCTGCTCGTCCCCTACCTGCTCATGCTCTGTTACAGCTTCTGGTCAGTCAACGACGCAGGAGCCATCATTCACAACTGGAATCTAACCAACTATCACGAACTCCTGACCAAGCCCGTTTACTGGCAAACTCTGCTGCGCTCCATGTGGATCGCCGCCCGCGTAACTTTCTTCGCCATGCTGCTTGGCTACCCGCTCGCTTACTTCCTTTCCTTCCACGCCGGCAACCGAAAAGACCTCTACTATCAGTTGGTCATCATTCCGCTATGGGTGAGTTACTTAGTCCGCGCCTATGCCTGGAAAACAATCCTCGGCACCGACGGAGTCATGAACACGCTGCTGCAATACGTCCACCTCACCCGCCATCCGCTGGACTTCCTGCTCTACAGCCCGTTCGCCGTCGTGCTTACATTGACGCACATCTATACGCCATTCATCTTCCTGCCTATCTATGCATCGCTCGAACACATCCCGCGCAACCTGGTCGAAGCCTCGCACGACCTGGGAGCAACTCCTGCGCAAACTTTCTGGAGAGTCGTCTTTCCGCTGTCGATCCCAGGAGTGCTAGCAGGAGCGACCTTCGCCTTCGTCTTAAGCCTCGGAGATTTCCTGGCGCCACTGTTACTAGGTGGCCCCAGCGGCATCATGATCTCAAACATCGTAGTCAGCCTCTTCGGAGCCGCCTACAACTGGCCGCTAGGCGCAGCCATCTCGTTCTGCATGCTGCTGCTAGTACTAGCCCTGATCTTCTTCTCCGAACGCCTAGAAAAGAAGTGGAGCTTCTCATGACCGCAACGGGATCTCCCGCCTTCGGGTGGCGCAGCCAAGCTCAGATCTCCGGGGTCTTTGGGTGGCGCAGCGCTTCAGCGCTGCGATCCAAGCCAACTGAGAATGCCGCGTGCCCCATTCCTGCGCGTCCTTTGCGCAGGAGTGGGATTCCACGATCACATATTCCAAAGTGGTTTGACCTTGCCGTGTGGTTAAACCTTGCCTTGTGGTTTGACGTTGCCCTGCGGTGTGACCTTGCCCTAAGGTTTGACTCCGCCCGTCGGCCTGACTGTCCCGTGGAAGGGCGCGGCTTCAGCCGCGCCATTACGCACTCCACAACTCCGGGCTTTAGCCCCAGCGGTGCGAGATGAAACCAGCATCCATAGAAACTCCCCGCTGGCTCCACGCCCACACCCTAGCCGGGTGCCCCATTCCTGCGCGTCCTTTGCGCAGGAGTGGGATTCCCCGATCACATATTCCAAAGTGGTTTGACCCTGCCTTGTGGTTTGACCTTGCCTTACAGTTTCACCCCGCCCGTCGGCCTGACTGTCCCGTGGAAGGGCGCGGCTTCAGCCGCGCCGTTACGCACTCCACAACTCCGGGCTTTAACCCCAACGGTGCCAGATGAAACCAGAAACTCCCCGCTGGCTCCGCGCCCACGCCCTGGCGGTCTTCGCCTTCCTCTATCTCCCGATCGCCATCCTCATCCTCTACTCCTTCAACGGACAAGGCGTAGGAGGCTTCCCACCCCGCGACCTCACCCTGAACTGGTATCGCATCCTGTTCAACGACGCGCCCATCTGGGATTCCGTCCTCAACAGCCTGCTCGTAGCCGCTTCCGCAATGCTGATCGCGCTCGCCTTCGGAATCCCCGCAGCCCTCGCCTTAGACCGCGCTCAATTCCCCGGCAAAGCACTCTTCCGTCGTCTGGTCTTATTGCCCCTGATTCTTCCCGGAATCATCACCGGCCTGTCGCTGCTCATGCTCTTTCGCGTAGGCCAAGTAAAACTGAGCCTCGTCACCATCATCCTCGGACACGGCACCGCCCTCATCTCCGTCGCCACCACCGAAGTCTTCGCTGGATTGCAAAAACTGAATCGCTCGCAAGAAGAAGCCTCGCTCGATCTCGGAGCCAACTACTGCCAAACCTTCTGGCGCATCACCGTTCCCAACCTCAAGCTCTCCATCATCGGAGCCGCGCTCTTGATCTTCACCCTTTCCATGGACGAGATCGCCGTCAGCTTCTTCCTCATCGGCCGCGATAACACCCTGCCACTCGAAATCTGGGGACGACTCCGCCGCGGCATTACTCCCGAGATCAACGCCATCTCCACCATCATCTTTCTATTCTCTTTGCTGGCCATCGTATTCTGGTACCGCCTGCGCACCCGGCCCCTCAACTCCGAGATCTAGCCCTCTCAGATTCCTGCTTGGTGCACCGCTCATACAGTGGTGGTGGGGGAAAAGCCGTCGAAGTTCGATCCTGCGAAAAACATCGTGCGTTTCAGATCAATAATCACGACAGTCGGACGAGACCATTTGCGCTTCGGGCCCGCTTCGCATTCCGTTACCTCCACGGTCGGATTATCAGCAGAGTTTCTACTAACGTTCGTATCCCGGTTCATGATTCCTCCTCCATCCCTTATCGGCCGGATGGGAGCCTCGCACAGCCTATCCAGCCCTCGGTGACGCCTCCAAGGCCCAGACATCCTTCTTCAGGTGGCTGCCTGCCGCCCCCGCTCATACACCGGTGGTGGGGGAAAGGCCGTCGAAGTTCGATCCCCCAAAAAGCATCGTGCGTTTCAGATCGATAATCGTGACGCTTGGACGCGACCATTTGCGCTTCGGGCTCACTTCCCATTCCGTTACGTCCACGATCGGATTATCAGCAGAGTTCTCACCAACGCTCGTATCCCGGTTCATGATTTCTCCTCTATCTCTTATCGGGGATACGGGAGCTTCGCGCAAGCTCTGTGTCTTCCAAAGCCCTGCACCTGGGGACATGTCTGCCCAATTCGGCGTTCGGTCCCTTTGTCGAACAATTCGACTAACCAAACGAGATCCCCGCTACCTTGCCTTCCCGGTCCATGGCCAGGCCAAACTTCAGGTAGCTCCCGGGGCCGAATTTAATCAGGTAATCGGACCATTGCAGATCCCCACTCGTTCTCGTCCCTTTAAAAACAAATTCGGTGGCTGCACCATAAGTTGAGAACATCTCCGCAAAGTGCGCCGCAGCGCCGCCCTTCAGCTTGCCGCCAATCCGCTCGTTGAAACGGGAGTAGTCCTCGCTCCCCGACTGCAGACTGGCAAAAATAGCTTTCGCCTCGCTCAATGCCTTTAAGTTCACACCGGCGGTGGGATCCGTCGCAAGCGCCGCGATACTAGGGAAAAGTTCGTCAAAAATCGCTTGCGTCAACACTTCCCCAGGCTCCGGATCGCGGTCCCCGGAATTCGTAAAGGCAATGACCTGCACTCGTTGCTTCGGAAAATATTCATTCGCCGTCGTAAAGCCAAAACTGCCTCCCGTATGCCCAACTCGAGGCTGGCCTTCCACTTCATCCACAAACAGTCCCAGGCCGTAACCCGCATCGCCCTGCCGAGTCTTCACCGATGTCGCCATCAGCGCATAATCCGCCGCAGTCACCACGCTTCCCGATTGCAGCGCCTGGTTCCACTTGTTGAGATCCGCAATGGTCGAGACTATATCGCCGGCAGCCCAGCCAAACGACTCGCTGATCGTCGGAGCGCGTTCCATCTTCACTCCCACATGCCGGTAACCGACCGCCATGCCGGATAGGTGAGCCTCGTTAGCCCCCGTTTTTGTCTCCGTCATTCCGACTCGATCCAACATCTGCGCCTGGATGTAGTCGTGATAACTCTGGTGCGAGACGACTTCGATGATCCGTCCCAGCAGGATGTATCCCGTATTCGAGTAAGCCCATTTCTCGCCCGGCGCAAAGTCCAGCGGCCTCCCCTTGATCCGGTCCATCAGTTGAGAAAACGTAACTGCCTTCGTCGCCTCCTCGTCGATATTCGGACCATCCAGATAATCAGGCAGACCGCTGGTGTGGCTCA
>Ga0209006_10006051_pt1 | contig 10978 bp, 7 predicted proteins | sample JacPin_JW_Ref_O2_FD_188567 | JGI IMG/M metagenome (GOLD analysis project Ga0209006, IMG submission 188567) | Forest soil microbial communities from Algoma, Ontario, Canada - Jack Pine, Ontario site 1_JW_Ref_O2 (SPAdes) (version 2) | ecosystem: Environmental > Terrestrial > Soil > Boreal... | reverse complement strand
AAACGGCGCTGCTGCTGGCGGCGGCTCCCATCGGTGTCTCCGGCCGGACGCGCGGGGCGGTGATCCTCGAGCAGGCAGGCGATCAACTTCTGGACCTGCGCGACCGTGCGCTAATCCATCTTTTCAATCTCACCCTCCTTGCCACAACGCTCGCCGTCGCCATCGCCGTCGGTGTGGCGAGTTGGATCAGCCTCCGAATCGGCCGCTTGAGGTTGGCGGCGGAGACTGCGGTTACCCATGAGGGCAAGATCCGACTCGACATGCCCGAGTCCAACCGCGCGGACGAAATCGGCGCCTTGTCCCGGAGCTTTGAAGGGCTGCTCGAGCGGCTCAACGAACATACGCAGTACCTCCGGACGCTCGGGGGAAAGTTATCGCATGAACTGCGCACTCCGCTCACCATCGTTCGCTCCTCGCTCGATAATCTCGAGTCGGAGGGAGTGCGGACGGACCAGCGCGGGTACGTCACTCGCGCGCGCGAGGGAGTGCTGCGGCTTCAATCCATCTTGAGCGCCCTTGGGGCGGCGGCGCGGGTCGAGGAAAGCATCAAACAGACCGATCGGCTGAGTTTCGACCTTGGAGAGTTGCTGCAATCGACGGTTGCCGGCTATCGCGACGCCTTTCCCGCGGCGCACATCGAGTTCGCCGCGCCGCCCGATGCCTGTTTCATGTACGGCGCACCCGACCTCGTGGTTCAAATGCTCGACAAGCTCGTCGAGAACGCGGTCGATTTCTGCTCGGCATCGGGGGCGATCACCGTGCGCCTGGCGCGTGCCGGGACACATTACGAGCTCTCGGTCGCGAATGACGGGCCGCCGATTCCCGAAGTCCTGCTCGGCCGCCTGTTCGAATCATTATTCGAAAATCGGCAGGGGACGGATGACAAGCCCCATTTCGGTTTGGGTTTGTATATCGTCCGTCTCATCGCCGAATTTCACGGTGGTATCGCCGTCGCCGCAAACCGCCCGGATGCCGGCGGCGCCGTGTTCACCGTCGTCCTGCCGCTGATCTAAGTCCGCTATAATGAAAGAATGTACGACCTTTACGTCGCGAATAAGAACTATTCATCGTGGTCCGTGCGCCCCTGGGTGCTTCTGCGCGAGCTGCGGATCCCGTTCGTCGAACGCCAGCTTTTTTTTGGCGACGCCGCGGGCTGGGACGCGTACCGGAACATATCGCCCTCCGGCAAGGTACCCTGCCTGATCGATGGCGATACCGTGGTGTGGGACTCGCTGTCCATCGCCGAATATCTGGCCGAGCGGCATGACGCAGTCTGGCCGGCCCAGGGTATCGCCCGTGCGTGGGCGCGCAGCGCGGCTGCCGAGATGCACTCCGGCTTCGACGAACTGCGCAATCGCTGCGCCATGAGCTGCGGCGTCAGAGTGCGGCTCAACGAGTACCCGGCAGCGCTCGATCGCGATGTCGCCCGCGTCGGAGCATTGTGGAACGAGGGGCTACGCCGCTTCGGCGGCCCGTTCCTGGCGGGCAGTGCGTTCACCGCCGTCGATGCGTTCTACGCTCCGGTCGCGTTCCGCGTCCAGACCTATGGTCTTGCGTTGGATGCGACCGCCGATGCCTATGCGAAGCGCCTGTTGGGTCTCGATTCCATGAAAGAGTGGTATGCGGCGGGAATCAAGGAGACGATCAGGGATCTGCCGCATGAGAGGGAGATGCTGCAGATGGGGACGGTGCTCCAGGATTTGCGGGCACGCTGATTTCGAAAAGCGGCCGCTGGCGCCCTTGCACCCCCTCGTGTGCGAGTAGCCACTGTTTGCGCGGCAGGCCGCCGCCGTAGCCGGTCAGCGATCCGTCCGCACCGATGACCCGATGGCACGGCACCACGATCGAAACGGGATTGCGGCCGTTCGCGAGCCCCACCGCCCGCGATGCATTCGGATTGCCGATGCGCTTCGCCAATTCACCGTAGCTCCAGGTTTCCCCATACGGAATTTCCGTGAGCGCCCGCCATACGCGCTGCTGGAATGGGGTGCCGTTCAAGCGCAGCGGCAGATCGAACTCGCGGCGCTTCCCCGCAAAGAATTCCTCGAGCTGCCGCACCGCTTCCGGTAATGGCCCAGCATTCGCGTCTTCCTGCCGATCGTTCATCCCTCGAATCGGCCGGCCCGGAACGTCCATGTAAAGACCGGTCAACGAGACTGCGTCCGTCTGGAGCAATAGGCATCCGATCGGGCTGTCGACGATAACGTATGCGTTCATGGAGATGCTCCCAACGACTGCCAGAGATAGTGAGTGGCGTAGGCACGCCACGGCCGCCAGCCTTCGGCGCGGGCATGGAGCTGTTTCGCACTCAACCGAGCCGCGCGCAACAGCATCAGATCGGTGCCGGGAAATGCGTCGGGCCAGCGCAGGGCGCGCATAGCAATGTATTGTGCCGTCCATGGTCCTATACCGGGAAGCCGCATCAGGCCTTCGATCTGGTTCTCGACATCCGCGGCGCCGCCCAGCACGACGGTCCGTTCTCGGATGGCCTTCGCCAGCGCCGCGATACATCTGGATCTGCTGCCGATGATGCCGAGCGCGGCGATCTCATCGGCCGATACGGTCTCGAGTCTGCGCGGCGGCGGCGTCAATCGCTGAAGCTCAGGAAAGGGCGTCGCGATCTCGTCACCGAAGGCGCGCGCCCACCGCCCCGCCATCGTGGTCGCGGCCCTGACCGAGACTTGTTGGCCGAGAACGGCGCGCACCGCGAGTTCGAAACCGTCGAAGGCGCCCGGCACCCGTAAGCCGGGCAAGCGACGCACGATCACCTTCAATATTGAATCCTGCGACAACGAGGCGCTGACGGCGTCCGGGGCCGCACTCAAATCGAAGAGTTGCTTCACCCGCACGATGACCGCACCGATCACCGGAGCCAGCGACTGCGATAATTCGACATCGAGGGCGATACCGCTCGCCGCCAGCGACACGGCGATCCAACCCCGATGATGGTCGATGGCGACGGTGCGGCGATAGTGAGTGGCGTCCACCGATTCGACGCCGGGAATCGCTCGCAGCCGCAGATACGCCAGCAATTTCTCCCAGGCGAGCGGCGGGCGAAACTCCAAGTGACAGCGCAGCCCGCCGGCGGGGTCGGTGTGCCCGCGCAGCGAGCGTGGATTCAATCCGTATCGCGATTTGAACAGCGCGTTGAAGCGCCGTACGCTGCCGAAACCGGCGGCGAATGCAATCTCGGTCAGATTGAGGGAGGTATCGCCCAACAGGCGCTTGGCCAGCAGCAATCTCTGCGTCTGCGCCAATTCGATGGGTGAGACGCCGAGCTCCGTTTCGGTGACGCGGCGCAAATGGCGATCGCTCACGCCCAAGGATGCCGCCAGCCCACCCATCGGCGCGCCGGAGAGCGCGTGTTCTTCGATGCCCGCGATGACGGCACTTGCCAGCCGGCTGGCGGCGTCGACCGAACCCAAGCCCGGAGCGCGTTCCGGACGACAACGCAGACACGGCCTGTAACCGGCGCCCTCGGCCGCGGCCGCGCTCGAATAAAAATGCATGTTCTCGCGCTTGGGCGGGCGCGCCGGACAGATGGGGCGGCAGTAGATTCCGGTTGACGATACCGCAACGAAAAACCGGCCGTCGAAACGGCGATCGCGCGCCCGGACCGCGCGATAACAGGCATTGGAGTCGAGCAACATGACCCCAGCGTAGCTAATCCGACGGGCGAATACTCGCCATTTTCGGACATGGATATGGAGGATCCCGACAACGCACCGCGAAGCACGACGTCGGGATGTCAAAGCTCCCGCATGCGCAGAACGCCGGTGACCGGCGTAGCGCTACATGAAGAACTGCTCCGATACGATCTTGCCGTCCTTGACTTCGTAGGCGCAGATTTCCTCGAGCTTCACCCGTCCGCGCCCTTTCATCGTGATATCCATCGTGAGCGCGAGGGCAATGGCATTTCCGGTGACGAGCGGCGCGGAGGCGCGGACCTCATGCACCTTCTCCACCATCGATTCGAACTTGTGACCCTTGTCGACGATGGCACGCAGCCCTTTCGTCTCCTTGGGGAAATCCGGGGTTTCGTGGGGTTCGATGCTGACCGCGTCCTCGGCGAACAGCTCTTTCTGCGCGGCTTCGAACTGGCCTTGGCCGCAGAGCTCGGCAAGACGGGTGGCGATTTGTTGCGTGTTCATGACAGCGCTCCTTTAGTCGTGGGGTGGTTGACGTAAGGTCTATCTGCCCGTGGGCGTCGTCCGTTTTACCCCAAACCCGGACAGATTGCAGTCAGAAGATCGACATAGGCCGCGTCGATCAGTTGATTCGGTTTGATGTCCATTTTCTCCATGAGTTCGCGCGCCTCGCGAACGCCGACTTCAGCAGGCTCATCATCAGCGAGCACCACTTCGAGTTCGAGAAAGTGCCCCAGTCCCTCCACTTCATCGAGATGAACCCGTGTGCGTCCCAGCAGAAACAGCTTGCGGTGCTTTCTGACTCGGCCCACTCGGCCGTAAGCCAACGTAAGACACTCGCGCAGCGAGTCAGGGGAAGGCGTCGGCGAGCGCAGATAGAACGACTCCTTCGGACCGTACTCATCTGCGCGACGATAGTAGATGAGTTCGCCGGTGCCGCCGGAAAAGGCCCGCAGCTTCAGGCGAGCGGTGTCGCAACGGAAGAAGGTGTCGTCTTGCGCAATATCGATGGGACCCGCGCCGGCAAGCGCGGCGATCTTCGGGACCCAGGCATCTGCACTCTCGATCCGCGCCTTGATTTCGATATTGCGGGACATCTAGACCTCTTTCGGGTAACCAGCCCCACGGCTGAAATGTCCGCGGAAACGTCCTTTGTCCGCTGGTCGGATGTAGCGCACCCGTCCTGCTAGGTTTCGGTTTCGCCTACGCTACCCCGGGCATACTGCTCGAGGGAAAGGTTCACCGCCTCCCACGAAACCCGGTGTTCCAACCACACTTCGCCGGTGGGTGGAAACGACTGCGGATCGTCCAATGTCATGGTGGTCAGATCGATGCTGTCCGGATACTTGGCGGTCTCGTATGAAATCCCGCTCCCGCAAGTTCCACAGAATCGTCGGATCACGCCCGGCGATGAGCGGTAAATCCGCGGTTCACCCGACAGGAACTCGAACTGCGATAGCGCAAACGTCAGCCACGCTACGGAGGGAGCGCCGCTCGCCTTGCGGCACGTCGCGCAGTGACAGATGACGGAATACCGCGGCGTCCCGGAAACGCGGAAACGCACTGCGCCGCAAAGACAGCCGCCCTCGTGGAATTGCATGGTCACGCCGTGGCGCGCAAGCCCAGGGAATGCAGGATACCCTGAGCCGCTTCCCGCCCCTCGAACACCGCTGTCACGACCAGGTCCGAGCCGCGCACCATGTCGCCGCCGGCGAATATCTTGGGATTCGTGGTCTGAAAGCGGGTTGTCGGGGCCGCCGACACCCGCACGCGGCCGCCGGCGTGCAGCGCGATCTGCTGCTTGACGAACCAGTCCGGCGGGCTGGGCAGGAATCCAAACGCGATGATGACGGCATCCGCTTCGATGGTCTCCTCGGTGCCCGGAACGACTTCGGGGATGCGGCGGCCGCGCGGTCCCGGGGGTCCCAGACGGGTCTCCACCAGCTTCACGCCCTGAACCCCGTCCGAACCGACGATCTCGACCGGCTGCCGGTTGAACAGGAACGTAACGCCCTCTTCCTTGCTGTTCTTGTAGTCGCGGCGCGAGCCGGGCATGTTGTCCTCGTCCCGACGGTAGGTACAGGTGACGCTGGCAGCGCCTTGTCGGATCGCCGTGCGATTGCAATCCATCCCGGTATCGCCTCCGCCCAGCACCAGGACGCGCTTGTCGCGCATGTCGATGAAGGGGGTTCCTGCGTCCTCGATCCCCAATTCCCGGTTGATGTTCGAGATCAGATACGGCAGCGCTTCATGCACACCCGGCAGATCTTCACCGGCAAATCCGCCTTTCACATAGGTATAGGTGCCCATCCCCAGAAACACGGCGTCGAATTCTTCGGTGAGCTGTTCGAACGAGATGTCGCTGCCCACGTCGACGTTCAGGCGAAATTCCACGCCCATCCCCTCCATGATCTCCCGCCGCTTTTCCACCACGTCCTTTTCGAGCTTGAAGGGCGGGATGCCGAAAGTCAGCAGTCCGCCGATCTTCGAGTATCGGTCGAATACGACGGGCGTCACGCCATTGCGCACCAGCACGTCCGCGCAGGCCAAGCCCGCGGGACCGGCGCCGACGACGGCCACGCGCTTGCCGGTGCGCACGACGTTCGACATGTCGGGCTTCCAGCCCTGCTTGAACGCCTCATCCGTGATGTACTTTTCGATGGATCCGATGCTGACGGCACCGATGCCGTCGTTCAACGTGCACGCGCCCTCGCACAAGCGGTCCTGGGGGCAGATACGCCCGCACATCTCCGGCAGCGAATTGGTCTGGTGCGAGAGTTCCGCCGCCTCGAACAACTTGCCTTCGTTGATGAGGGCGAGCCAGTTCGGAATGTAGTTGTGAACCGGACATTTCCACTCGCAAAACGGATTTCCGCAGGACAAGCATCGGCCTGCCTGCTGTCCGGCCGCCTCCGCGCTGTACGGCGCGTAGATCTCGCGGAATTCCTTGATGCGCACTTCCACCGGCAGCTTGTCCGGATCCTTGCGCGGTACGTCCAAGAACTGCATGTATTTGTCGGTCATGGGATTGCGGCGATCTTAGCTCAAGCGGCGCGACGCAAATTGACGAGCAGCGAGTCGATGGCGGCGGCCTTGGGCTTCACCACCCAGAACTTGCCGATGTACGTCCGGAAGTCGTTGAGGAGCTGGATGCCCCACACGCTGCCGGTGAAGTCCACATGCTGTTCGATCAGTCCGCGCAAATGCTGCACATGGGTTCCCATGCCTTCCGGCGATACGCGGTGGATGTCGATCAACTGATGGTTGTAGCGATCGACGAAGTCGCGCTCCATGTCGAGCACGTACGCGAATCCGCCGGTGAATCCCGCGCCGAAATTCACGCCCGTGCGGCCCAGCACCAGGACCACGCCGCCGGTCATGTACTCGCAGCAATGATCGCCCGCGCCTTCGACCACGGCGAGCGCGCCGGAATTTCGCACCGCGAAGCGCTCCCCGGCGGTACCGGCGGCGAACAGCTCGCCGCCCGTCGCGCCGTACAGGCAGGTGTTGCCCATGATGACCGTTTCCCGGGCGATGAATGCCGAGCGCGCGTGCGGCTTCAAGATGATCCGGCCGCCCGCCATGCCTTTGCCGACGTAGTCGTTGGCCTCGCCCTCGAGATGCAAATGCAGGCCGCCCGCGTTCCAGACGCCGAAACTCTGTCCGGCGGAGCCCTTGAGATTGACGACGAGGGGCGCCGCGCTCATTCCGTGGTTGCCCCAGCGCTTGGCAATCTCGCCGGATATGCGCGCGCCGACGGAGCGGTGGTAATTGCTGACCGCATAGGAGAACTGGCCGCCCGTTCTTGCGTCGATGGCCGCGCTCATGTCGCGCAGCATCTGTTCTGCCAGCACGCCCTTGTCGAACGGTTCGTTGCGCGGGTCGGTGCAAAACTGCGGCTGGGTCGAGACCAGGCCGGAATTCGCCAACAACGGCTGCAGATCGAGTTTGCGCTGCTTCGGCGTTTCGCCGGGCAGGATTTCCAGAAGCTCGGTGTGGCCGATCATTTCGGCGATCGTGCGCACGCCCATGGCCGCCATGATTTCGCGGCACTCCTGCGCCACGAACTTGAAATAATTCATCACCATCTCGGGTAGTCCGACGAAGAACTTGGTGCGCAGCACGTTGTGCTGCGTCGCGACTCCCGTGGCGCAGTTATTCAAATGACAGATACGCAGATACTTGCAGCCCAAGGCGACCATGGGCGCGGTGCCGAAGCCGAAGCTCTCGGCGCCGATGAGCGCGGCCTTGATGACGTCGAGCCCCGTCTTCAGACCGCCATCGGTCTGCAGCCGGACGCGGTGCCGTAATTCATTGGCACGCAGCGTTTGGTGCGTTTCCGCCAGGCCGAGTTCCCACGGAGTTCCCGCATACTTGATGGAGGACAGCGGGCTTGCGCCCGTACCGCCGTCATAGCCTGAGATGGTGATGAGGTCGGCGTAGGCCTTCGCTACACCCGCCGCCACGGTGCCCACGCCGGGCTCGGCCACCAGCTTGACGGATACCAGAGCCTGCGGATTGACCTGCTTCAGATCGAAGATGAGTTGCGCCAGGTCCTCGATCGAATAGATGTCGTGGTGGGGCGGCGGCGAAATGAGCCCCACTCCGGGTCGCGCGAACCGCAGGCGCGCGATCATGTCGTTCACCTTGTGGCCCGGCAGCTGACCGCCCTCGCCGGGCTTCGCACCCTGCGCGACCTTGATTTGCAGCACTTCGGCGTTGATGAGATATTCCGGTGTCACGCCGAAACGGCCCGAGGCGACCTGCTTGATCTTGGAATTCTTCTCGGTACCGTAGCGCACCGGATCTTCGCCGCCTTCACCCGAGTTCGAACGCGCGCCCAGACGATTCATCGCAATGGCCAGCGCCTCATGCGCCTCCGGCGACAAGGCGCCCAGGGACATACCGGCGCTGTCGAAGCGCTTCAGGATCGACGCGACCGATTCCACCTGGTCGAGCGGAATCGCCTGCGCGCTCGGCGTCAGCCGCAGAAGATCGCGGATGCACGACACCGGCCGCTCGTTCACCAACGCCGCGAATTGCTTGTACTGCCCGTAGTCGCCAGACATCACGGCCGATTGCAGCATCGCGACGACGTCCGGGTTGTACATGTGGTACTCGCCGTTATGCATGTATTTGAGCAGACCACCCTGCTCCACGCCTTCCGTGGGGTCCCAGGCGCGCTTCGCCAGGTACTCCGCGTCGGTCTTCAAGTCGGTGAAATCCGCGCCCTGGATGCGGCTGTCCGAGCCTTCGAAACAGAGCGATACCACGTCCTCGCCCAAGCCCACGATCTCGAACAGCTGCGCGCTGCGGTAGCTCGCGATGGTGGAGATCCCCATCTTGGACATGATCTTGAACAGTCCCTTGCGAATGCCGCGGCGATAGCTGCGGCCCAGTTCCTGGCGCGTGTCCGCATCCATTTTCACCGCGCCCTTGCGCATGAGATCGAACAGCGTCTGGTACGCCAGATACGGATACACGGCCGTGGCGCCATAGCCGATGAGACACGCGAAATGGTGGGAGTCGCGCGCCGTGCCGGTCTCGACCAGGATGTTGCACTTGCAGCGCAGCCCCGTCTTGACCAGGCGATGATGCACGGCGCCGGTGGCGAGCAGCGCTTGAATCGGAATCTTGCCCCTGACGAGGTAGCGGTCCGACAGGAGCAGCACCAGCTTCCCGGCGCGCACCGCTGCTTCCGCCCGCTCGCACACTGCGAGGATGGCGGTCTTGAGGTCCATCCGTTCGTCATATTGCAGATCGATGAACTCGTGCGGCACGCCCGAATCTTCGAGGCCCATGATCTGGCGCAATTTTCGCTGCGACAAAATGGGTGAACTCAACACGATCTGTTCGGCATGCTGTTGTGCCGGCACGAAGATGTTGGCTTCCGGGCCGATTTGCGTCTGCAGCGACATCACGATGCTCTCGCGCAGCGAGTCGATCGGCGGGTTCGTCACCTGGGCGAACTGCTGGCGAAAATAGTCGTATAAAGAGCGCACTTTCTTCGACAGCACCGGCATCGGCGTATCATCGCCCATCGACCCGACCGCTTCGCTCTCGTCTTCGGCCAGCACGCGGATGATTTCATCGCGCTCTTCGGCCGACACGTTGTACATCTTTTGGAACAGCGCCAGGGTTTCCCGATCGAAGGGTTCGGCCGCCAACCGCGGATCGATGAGGTCCGTCTGTAGATAGCGCACGCCCTTTTTCAGCCACACCTTGTAGGGGTGACGGCTCTTGAGCAGATCATCGACCTGCCTGGTGTCCAGCAACTCGGCGGTCTGCAGGTCGACGGCCAGGATCTCGCCGGGACCCAGCTTGCCCTTTCGCACCACGTCCTCGGGGAGATAGTCCCAGACCCCCGCCTCGGATGCGATGGTGATGTGGCGGTTCTTGGTAATGACCCAGCGCGCGGGACGCAGCCCGTTCCGGTCCAGCGTGCAGCAGGCATACCGTCCATCGGTCATCACGATGCCGGCGGGGCCGTCCCATGGCTCCATGTGGGTGGCGTAGTACTCGTAGAACGCCTTCAGGTCGGGATCGATCATGTCCACCGACTGCCACGCAGGCGGGATCAACATCCGCAGGGCATGCATGGGATCGAGTCCGCCGACCAGCAGCAGTTCGAGCATGTTGTCGAGGGACTGCGAATCCGAACCGGTCAACGACACCACCGGCAGCACGTCGCCCAAGTCGGGCAACACCGGCGAACGAAACAGGGGCCCGCGCGCCACGGCCCAGCTGCGATTGCCCTGTACCGTGTTGATCTCGCCGTTGTGCGCGAGATATCGATAAGGGTGCGCCAATCGCCACTGCGGCAGCGTGTTGGTGGAAAATCGTTGATGGAACACCACCACCGACGCCTCCATGCGCGGATCCTTGAGGTCCGGATAGAACTGCGCCAGGAACTGCGGCATCACCATCCCCTTGTAGACGATGGTGCTCGCCGACAGCGAGGGGATGTAGAACATGGGGTCGCTCGACTCGAGCAGTTTCTCGGTGCGCCGCCGCGCCATGTAGAGCTTGCGATTCAACGTCGATTCGTCGATGTCGGAGCCAGCGTTCACGAATACCTGCACGATGGCCGGCAGGGTCTTGAGAGCCTCCAGGCCGCAAGCGGCGGGATCCGTGGGCAGCAACCGAAATCCGGCTACCTGCAGCTTTTCGCGCTCGATTTCGGCGGTCAGGACGCGCCGGGCCTGGGTTCCCTTGCCCGCGTCCGGATCGAGAAAGACCAATCCCGCGGCGAATCGTTGAGTCAGCGAGAATCCGGCCTCGACCGCGGCTTCCCGTAGAAAGCGCGTCGGCATTTTTATCAACAGACCGCA
>Ga0209006_10006050_pt1 | contig 10978 bp, 7 predicted proteins | sample JacPin_JW_Ref_O2_FD_188567 | JGI IMG/M metagenome (GOLD analysis project Ga0209006, IMG submission 188567) | Forest soil microbial communities from Algoma, Ontario, Canada - Jack Pine, Ontario site 1_JW_Ref_O2 (SPAdes) (version 2) | ecosystem: Environmental > Terrestrial > Soil > Boreal... | reverse complement strand
AAACCCCGACGTTCTGGTGATCGGCGGCGGCAGCGCCGCGCTGTGCGCGGCGATCGCCGCGCGGCGCCGGGGCGCCTCGGTGCGCATGGTTGAGGCGGCCCCGTTCGGCTTGCGCGGCGGCAACACCCGTCACGCCCGCAATTTCCGGCTGATGCATGACGGGCCGAGATGGTATGTGCCCGACGCCTATGGCGAAGACGCCTTCTTCAGGGATCTGGTTCGCGTCACGTCAGGCGCAACCGATGAGAAGCTGGCGCGTATGCTGATCCGCGACTCCGCCACGATTGCGGAGTGGCTGACCGAGAATGGCGTGCGGCTGCAGGATCCCTCCAAGGGCGCGATGCCATATTCGCGGCGCACCGCCTTTTTTCTTGGTGGTGGCAAGGCGATGATCAATGCGCTCTACGCCACCGCGATAAAACTTGGCGTTGACATCGGCTATGACAGCGAAGTCGTGGCCCTCGCCTTCGGTGACAACGGGGATTGCGAAGCCGACATCCTGCATGGCGGCAGGATCGAGCGCGTGGCCGCAAAGACGCTGGTCGTGTGCACCGGCGGCCATCAGGCCAATCTCGACTGGCTGCGCGAAAGCTTTGGCGCGGCCGCCGACAATTTCATGATCCGCGGAACGCCTTACGTCACCGGCTCGGTCCTGCGCCTGCTGCTCGACGCCGGCGCAAAACCGGTCGGCGATCCCGCGCGTGCCCACATGGTCGCGGTCGATGCGCGTGGTCCGAAGTTCGACGGTGGCATCGTCACGCGCATTACAGCTATCCCGCATGGCGTCGTGGTTGACCGCGATGGCAAAAGATTTCACGACGAGGGCGAGGACGCGCGCAAGACGCATTTTGCCCGATGGGGTGCGCGCATCGCCGAGCGACCGGGCCAGATTGCTTATTTGATCCTCGATACGCAAGGTTTTGGCGGCGCATTGCCCGCCGCGCTGCCTGCGGTCCGCGCTGATACGATTCCCGCACTCGCGATGGCGCTTGAGCTCGATCCGGCGGCGCTGGAAACAACGATACGGGATTTCAATGCAGCCATTGCCCCCGATGATGCACCTCTGATCAACCGTTGTACCGCCGGCTTGGCTCCGCCGAAATCGCACGCGGCGGTCGCGCTGAAAGTCCCGCCCTTTTTCGCTTATCCGATGCGGCCGGGCGTGACGTTCACGCATTTCGGCGTTGCCGTCGATGAGCAGATGCGGGTTGCGACGAACGATGGCATGCCCGCGCGCAACGTGTTCGCGGCCGGCATGATCATGGCGGCCAATGTGCTCGGCGAGGGTTATCTCGCAGGATTGGGCGTCACGCTTTCGACCGTATTCGGACGCCTCGCCGGGGAGCAGGCCGCGCGGCAGGCGCTCGATGAGATCAAGCCTTGAGGGTGCGACAGGCAGTCTCAAGCCGCTGCCATGCCGCCTCATCGGCCGGAAGTCCGAACCGACAGCGCTGCGGTGTCGTCGCAAAGCCCCGGATCAGGATGCCGGCACGAGCAAAATGATCGAGCAGATCCAAGTCTTCGGCCGCTTCGAAAAGGCCGAACAGATTGGTGCCGCCGATCAATTTCAGCCCCGCCGCGCCGAGCAGGGCATCCAGCCGTTTTCGATCGGCCGCGAGGCGCGTTCGCGTCGCGGCGATCCAAGCTTTGTCGCGCAACGCCGATGTCGCAATCTCGCAAGCGGGGCCGGACACCGGCCAATCGCCCAGCAACGAATGCCACGCCGGGCCGTCGGCTTCACCGACGACGACAAAACCCACGCGCAATCCAGCCAGACCGAAAAATTTACCGAACGAGCGCAGCACCGTGGTGCCGACAGGCAGTTTCGGTAGCGCCAGCAGCGACATCTCGGGCCGCAGATCGGCAAAAGCCTCATCGACAACGAGCCGTCGTCCGGTCGCGGTCCAGGCTTGCGCGAAGGCGGCGAGATCGGTCCGCGCGAATGTGCGGCCGTCCGGATTGTTGGGATTGACCACCACGAGCATCTCGAGATCGTGCCGCCCGGGGTCAGGCAGCGCGTCAAGCTCTTGCACCTCGGCGCCGGCGTCGCGCCAGGCCACCGCGTGCGAGCCATAGGTCGGCGCCAGGATGCGAACGCGTCGCGCGCCACCAATGCGCGGCAACAGGCGGATCGCCAGTTCACTGCCGGGAACCGGTATCATCATGGCACCAGCCGGAAGCCCATAGGTTTCGGCGGCCGCTGCGGCGACCTCTGCCGTTTGGCGCGCCAGCGGCAGGCGCTGATACAGCGCTGCGGGAAGTTGTGGCACCGGCCAGCAAATCGGATTAATCCCGGTCGACAAATCGATCCAGGGCTGCGGCGCGAACGGATAAAGTGACGCGGCGAGGTCAACGCGGCCGCCATGGATGCGCAAGCCAGCCGTCCTGTTCCCGATCTCATCCCGCAAGCGCATATTGCCATCCATGGCCGACCTACCCGACCGCGTCCTGATCCTGATCATTGCCTTCGGCATCGAAGCCGTGCTGGCCTATCCCGCGCCGCTGTTTCGCGCAATCGGTCATCCCGTGTCCTGGATCGGCACGCTGATCGCAGCGCTCGATTCCAGGCTCAATCGGCCGGACTATTCGTTTGCCGCGCGCCGCGCCGCCGGTGTGGCGACCGTCCTGGTGCTGCTCGCCGCAAGCCTCGGTGTCGGCGTGATGCTGGAAATGGCCGCACATGCCCTCCCATATCTCGGATTTGCGCTCGCCGTGCTGGTCGTCGCCGTACTGATCGCCGTCGGCAATCTGGATCGGCATGTGCGCGCGGTTGCAACTGCGCTGCAGGCTGAGGGGCTGGCCGGGGGACGGCGCAGCATCGCCGACATCGTCGGCCGCGATCCCGACACCCTGGACGAAGCCGCTATCTGTCGCGCCGCGATCGAAAGTCTGGCCGAAAACGCCTCCGACGGCGTTACAGCGCCGGCGCTCTGGTATCTCATCGGCGGATTACCAGGCATGATCGGCTATAAGGCGATCAACACCGCCGACAGCATGATCGGCCACCTGTCCGAGCGATACCGCGCCTTCGGCTGGGCCGCGGCACGGCTCGATGACCTCGTCAATCTGCCGGCATCGCGGCTGACGGGGCTGATGTTCGTTGTCGCCGCCGCTATCGTGCCGGGCGCGTCGGCGTCGTCGGCATGGCGGGCTTTTTGGCGCGATGCGCGGCGGCATCGCTCGCCCAACGCCGGCTGGCCGGAAGCCGCGATAGCCGGCGCGCTCGGCCTGCGGCTGGCCGGCCCGCGCGTCTATGACGGGGTGAGAGTCGACGACCACTGGATGGGCGACGGCCGGACTGAGGCAACAATAGAGGATATCGATCGCGCGCTGACGATCTATCGGGTTGGTTTTGTGGGCGCGATATTGATGGCTGCGGCGATAGCGGTGCTTTGTGCCTCCGTCAGCTAGCATCACGCGTCAGCGCGCAAGGCTGAGCAGCCGATCGATATCGAGATGTACCTCGAGATGCGCGGCGAGCGCATCGAGAGTCTGCTCCACCAATGGTTCGTAGGCCATCGCGCTTGCGGGCGCGCCGAGCCGGGCGAGCCATGCCGCGCGCTGTGCGTCACCGGTGAAGAAGCCATGCAGGTAGGTGCCGGTGACGCGGCCATCGGCCGAGATAGCGCCGTCCGGCCGGCCGTCATCGAGTTGCACCAGCGGATGCGCTGTTCCCGTTCCCGTAGTTCGGCCGATATGCATCTCGTAACCTGCGACAGCGACATCGTCAGTCACGGTGCGCCCCTTGACCGCGACCAGCGATTTGTTGCCGATCAGTTCGGTCTCGATCTCGATCAGGCCGAGACCGGCCGCCGCGCCCGGCGGTCCTTCGATGCCGTCGGGGTCGCTGACGCTGCGGCCGAGCATCTGATAGCCGCCGCACAGCCCGAGCACGCGCCCGCCGCGGCGGGCGTGAGCGATGATGTCGGCGTCCCAGCCGTAAGCCCGCAACGCAGCCATATCCGCGATCGTCGCCTTCGATCCGGGCAGGATAACGAGATCGGCATCGACGGGCAGCGGTGCGCCGTTACGCAACAGCACCAGTTCTACGTCCGGCTCGAGCCGCAACGGATCGAGATCGTCGAAATTGGCGATGTGCGGTAGCACCGGCACCACGATCCGCACGCGAGGCCCGGCAACGTCAAGCGCACGCGGCGGCGAGGCTTCGAGACCATAGACATCCTCCGCCGGCAGCCGGTGCGCGTCGGGAAAATGCGGCACCAGGCCGATCGCCGCCCAGCCGGTGCGCTCCGCCACAAATCGCATGCCGTTGGCAAATAGCGAGGGATCGCCGCGCATCTTGTTGACGATGAATCCCTTGATCAACGCGGCATCGTCAGGATCGATCACAACGGCGGTGCCGCACAGGCTTGCGATCACCCCGCCGCGGTCGATATCGCCGATCAGCACCACCGGTGCGGCTGCGGCGCGAGCAAATCCCATATTGGCGATATCGTTGGCGCGCAGATTCACTTCCGACGCTGAACCGGCGCCTTCGACCAGCACGATGTCGCAACCCTTGCGGATTTTCGCGAAACTGTCGAGCACGTGGGGCATCAGCTCCGGCTTGCGCGACTGATATTCGCGCGCACGCGCGGTACCGAATACGCGTCCCTGCACCACGATCTGCGAGCCGACTTCGCTTTGGGGCTTCAGCAATACCGGATTCATATCGACGGACGGCGCGACGCGCGCGGCGCGCGCCTGCAAGGCTTGCGCACGGCCGATCTCTCCGCCATCTTCGGTCACCGCGGCGTTGTTCGACATGTTCTGTGGCTTGAAGGGACGAACGATGAGGCCGCGGTTCGCCAACAGGCGACACAGGCCGGCGACGATCAGCGACTTGCCGACATCCGAGCCGGTCCCCTGGAACATCACGACGCGCGCTGCCATCAGAATTCGATGCCGGCCTGGGTTTTGACGCCGGCGGAAAAATGATGCTTTACGGCGCCCATCTCGGTGACGAGATCGGCGGCCTCGATCAGCGCCGGTTTGGCGTTGCGGCCGGTGACGATGACATGCAGATCGGCTCTACGCGAGGTCAGCCGCGCGACCACTTCATCGAGCGGCAGGTAATCGTAGCGCAGCGCGATGTTGAGTTCGTCGAGCACGAGGAGACCGATGCTTGGGTCGTCCATCAGGCCCTGCGCGATGCCCCAGGCGCGCTGGCAGGCTGCGATGTCGCGTGCCTTGTCCTGGGTTTCCCAGGTGAACCCCTCGCCGGCCGTGTGCCAGGCCACACGATCGCCGAACGATTCCAGCGCAGCCTGCTCGCCGGTCGCCCGTCCCTTGATGAACTGCACGACGCCGACCCGCCAGCCATGGCCGAGCGCGCGCAAGGCAAGCCCAAAGGCCGCCGTCGACTTGCCCTTGCCCGGCCCGGTATTGACCATCAACAGCCCCTTGACGATGGTTTTTGACGCCTCCTCGGCGTCCTGGACCGCCTTGCGTTTGACCATCTTGGCGCGGTGGCGCTCGGCCTCGTTGGTGTCGATTTCGCTCATGATATCCTGTGGGTTACATCCGGTTGCGCCGGACAGGACCATACCCATAGCATCCCGGCAACCTGCCGGGGTCGCCAAAGGGATTGACTTGACGGCCTTTCCGTCTGAATGAGTCCTCAGCCGACGGTGTCCTGTCCCCGGACAGGGCTAAGAGGGAATACCGGGCGCATGAGACTTGGGAGTTCCCGGGTCTCGGGCGAAGCCGGAGCTGCCCCCGCAACTGTGAGCGGAAAGCCTGCACCTGATGCCACTGGGCGACCCGCCCGGGAAGGCGGTGCCGGCGATGACCCGCGAGCCAGGAAACCTGCCGTCGCCTGCCATATCCACCATTCCGGACGGGGTGTCCCGGAGTGAGAAGGTTGGTCGAACGGAGTGCAGGTCCGCTCGCCGCTTGTCTGGTACCGCGATGTGACGCGGTCGCCATCCATTGACGGGCTTTATGATGGACCAATCTGCGCTCGACGTTCCTCCTCGGGAGCCAATACCCGAACCCTCCGCTGCCGCCGTGACCTTGTATGTCTGCGTCACCTGTCGCGCCGGCGAAAATAGCGAAGCCGAGCCGCGTCCAGGCCGCCGCCTCCACGATGCGCTGGTAGACGCGCAACGCCGCCAGGACACCCCGCCGAGCTTTCGCATTGTCGGGGTCGAATGCCTTTCCAATTGCGACCACGGCTGCAGCGCCGCCCTCACCGGCCCCGGGCGCTGGAGCTACATCTATGGCGATCTCGGCGAGCTTTCGGTCGATGACCTGCTGACGGGCGCCTCGCGCTACGCGGCTACCGTGGATGGCCTGGTGCCGTGGCGGGAGCGGCCGATGATCTTCCGCAAGGGTGTGATCGCGCGCATCCCGCCATCCTCGCCGGCGGTTTAGGAGTTTCGTATGTCGATCGAAAAAGTGCCCGTCACCATCATCACCGGCTTCCTCGGCGCCGGCAAGACCACGCTGGTTCGCCATCTGATGCAGAATCCGCAGGGACGTCGGCTGGCGATCCTGGTCAACGAATTCGGCGATCTCGGCATCGACGGCGATATCCTGAAAGGCTGCGCCGACGCCAACTGTCCCGAAGACGCCATCGTCGAGCTCACCAATGGCTGCCTGTGCTGCACTGTCGCCGACGACTTCGTGCCGACCATCGCCGCCCTGCTCGCACGACCGCAAGCGCCCGACCACATCCTGATCGAAACCTCGGGGTTGGCGCTGCCGAAACCGCTATTGAAGGCGTTCGAATGGCCGGACCTGCGATCGCGCATCACGGTCGATGGCGTGATCGCAGTGGCCGACGCCGAGGCCGTCGCCGACGGTCGGTTCGCGCCCGATCTCGCGGCAATCGCGCGGCAGCGTCTTGCCGACGAGAGCATCGATCACGACACGCCATTGGGCGAAGTGTTCGAGGATCAGGTCGCCTGCGCCGACATCGTGATCCTCAACAAGGCCGATCTAGTCAGCCCGGACCAACTCGCTGCCGCGCGGAAAACCGTATTGGCGGAAGCACCGCGCAGCATTCCGGTGCTCGATGTCACCGAGGGGCGGATCGATCCGCGCGTCTTGCTCGGCCTTGGCGCTGCGGCGGAAGACGATCTCGACGCGCGGCCAAGCCATCACGAAGACCACGACGACCACGATCACGACGACTTCGAGACCATCGTGGTGACATTGCCATCAGGTGTTGACGCCGAGACGATCGTAACCAGGCTCGAGACGATCGCGCGCGACCATGGCGTGCTGCGCGCCAAGGGTTACGTCGCCGTGACCGGCAAGCCAATGCGGCTGCTGGTACAGGGCGTCGGCACCCGCGTCCGCGCGCAATTCGACCGACCGTGGCGCAACGACGAGGACCGCCTGTCACGCATTGTCGTGATTGGCGAGCGCGGCTTCGACCACGACGCCATCACCACTGTGCTCACGGGCTGATGCATGCATATCCTGCTGCGGGAACGGCATGGACTTGAGGAGACCGCGGCCGCCGAGGATCTCGGCCAGGCCCCGGCCGATCTCGTCGTGCTGTCCTTTGCGGACAGCGATCTCAGCGCCTTCGCGGCCGCATGGCGTGGCGGGCGCGAGACGTTGCCGAGCCTGCGGCTTGCCAATCTGCGCCGGCTGACCCATCCGCTCTCCGTCGATCTTTATGTCCAGAAGACGCTGTCGCAGGCGCGCGGCATTCTGATCCGCCTGCTCGGCGGGGTCGACTATTGGCGCTACGGCGTCGAACAGGTCAGCGCGCTGGCGGCGGCGAAGGGCATTGCGCTGGCGATCGTTCCCGGCGACGGCAGACCCGATCCGCGTCTCGACGCCGCCTCCAATTTGCCGCCCTCGACGCTGCGCCGGCTGAATACGCTGTGCGACAACGGCGGCGCGGACTCCGCGCGCGTCGCATTGGCGCAACTGGCGCTCGCGGCGGGCCTGCCGGCCGTGCCGCCGGTCGCGCGTGCCGCGCTGCCTCGCCACGGCTTCTATATTCCGGGCGTGGGCGTCGTCGAACCATCCGACCTCGATCTCGCGTCCGAGGGCGCACCGATCGTGTTGATCGTGTTCTATCGCGCCATTCTCGCCGCCTCCGATACCGATCCCATCGACCGCCTGATCGCCGAATTGGCTCGCCGCGGCTTGAGGCCGATCGGCCTGTTTGCCGCAAGCCTGAAAGACAGGGAATGCGACGGCTGGCTACGGCAATGGATCGCAAAGATTGCGCCCGACGTCATCATCAATGCGACGGCCTTTTCGGCACGCGGCGATGACGGCGCCGGTTCTCCGCTGGATGTGGTCGATGCGCCGGTGCTGCAGGTAGCGCTATCAGGCTCGACCCGCGAGCAGTGGGCGGAATCCGATCGCGGGCTATCGCCGTCCGATCTTGCCATCCACGTCGTGCTGCCTGAACTGGACGGTCGCATCTTTGCCGGCGTCACCTCGTTCAAGCGGTTGGAAACCGCCGATCCCGATCTCGGTTACGCCCGCACGGTCCATGCGGGCGATGACGACCGCACTGCCGCCATCGTCGCGCGGGCGCAAGCCCTAGTCGCGCTGCGCCGAACTGCGCCTGCCGACAAGCGCGTAGCCATCGTGCTGTCGGCCTATCCGGGTCGTGAAGACCAGATGGCGCATGCCGTCGGCCTCGATGCGCCCGAGAGCACCGTCGAAGTGCTGAACGTTTTGCGCGATCAAGGCTACGCCATAGCTGAGCCGCCAGTCGACGGGGCGGCGCTGATCGATCGCCTGAAGACGGGAACGATCCGCTGGCCGCTTGCAAACTATCGCGCGGCGCTCGCCGGCCTCGATCCTGCGTTGGTCACTGATCTCAGGGCGCAATGGGGGCAGCCCGAGAGTGACCCTGATATCGCCGACGGTGATTTCGTGTTCAAGGCGATCTATTGTGGCAAGGCGCTAATCGCGCTGCAGCCCGACCGTGGTCAACGCGTCGACCGCGCTTCCGAATACCACGATCCCAGACGATCGCCGCGGCACAGTTACGTCGCGTTCTATCTTTGGCTGCGCCAGGTCGCGCAATGCGACGCGCTGATCCATATGGGCGCGCATGGCACGCTGGAATGGCTGCCGGGAAAATCGGTCGCGCTGTCGTCGTCGTGCTGGCCGGATGCGCTGCTCGGCGCTGTGCCGGTGATCTATCCGTTCATCGTCAACAATCCCGGCGAAGCCGCTGTGGCAAAACGCCGGCTTGGCGCCGTCACGATAGGACATATCACGCCGCCCCTCAGCACCGGAAAATTGTCTCCGGGGCTGCAGGCGATCGAACGGCTGCTCGACGAATATTCGCTCGCCGACGGGCTCGATCCGCGCCGGCGTGAGCGGCTGGCGAACGCGATCATCGAGGCGGCGCGCGAATCCGGCCTCGATCGCGACAGCGGCCTCACCGAAGCGATAACGCCGCGCGAGGCCGTGGTGCGGCTCGATAGCTTTGTCTGCGATGTCAAGAATACGCTGGTCGCCGATGGGCTCCACGTCTTTGGCCGCGTGCCGCCACTGCCGCTTGAGGACGAAGCTAAAATCCCGTACCAGGCCTGTGCCGAGGGCGAACGCGCCGCACTGCTTAAAGCCCTCGGCGGCAAGCATGTTGCGCCGGGTCCCGCCGGCTCGCCATGGCGCGGACGGCGTGACGTGCTGCCAACGGGACGCAATCTCTTCACCGTCGACACGCGCGCGGTGCCGAGCCGCGCCGCGGCCGAGCAAGGTCAGAATCTCGCCAACGCCTTGCTGACCCGCCATCTCCAGGATCACGGCGACTATCCGCGCAATGTCATGCTCGATCTCTGGGGTTCGGCGACGATGCGCACCGCCGGCGAGGAATTCGCCATGGCGCTGCAGTTGATGGGCATCGCGCCGGTGTGGGACGCCACGTCCGACCGGGTCACGGGTTTTGACGTGATTGCGCTTGCGGTGCTCGGTCGGCCGCGGATCGACGTGACGTTGCGGATTTCCGGCCTGTTCCGGGACGTGTTTCCGACCCTGCCGGTGCTGTTCGAGCAGGCGGCGGCGGCGCTGGCCGCGCGCGACGAACCGGATGATGAGAATCCCTATCGTGCCGCTGGTGGTCCGCGGGTGTTTGGGCCCGCGCCACAAGAATATGGTGTCGGTGTCGTCGAAGCCGTGACGGATTTCACGCCTGCGACTCTCGATGCCTCCGGCGAAGCCTGGCTCAGCGCCAACGCTTTCGCCTATGGTACCGGCCAGGACGGCGTCGCCGCGCGGCCGGCGCTGGAACAGCGCACCGCTGCCATAGACGCGTTCGTTCACACTCAGGATTTGCCCGAAACCGATCTTTTGACGGCGCCTGACTATGCCGCCCACGAGGGTGGATTCGCCGCCGCCGCGCGCAAGCTGGATGGCACAAAACCTGTGCTCTATCACGCCGACTCGACAACGCCTGATGCACCGCGGCTGCGGACGCTGACCGAGGAAGTAGCCCGCGTAGTCCGTGGTCGCGCCGCCAATCCCCTCTGGATCGCTGGCCAGATGCGGCACGGCTTTCGCGGCGCCGCCGAAATCGCCGCAACGCTCGACCAGATGGCGTATTTCGCGCATCTGGCAGGCGCCGTCGAAAGCCATCACTTTGAGCTCTACTACGATGCGACGCTCGGCGATGATGCGGTGCGCCGCTTCATCGAACAGGCCAATCCTGAAGCCGCCGCGATCATGCGCCGGCGCTTTCAGCAAATGCGCGATGCCGGCTATTGGACGGTCAGGCGCAACAGTGTAATCGAAGCGATCGCGGCAACGCCAGCGGATGCAGAGGCCGGGTCATGAACCATGCCTACGAAACCGACGGCGCCGCCATCTACCGGCGCTCGTTCGCCATCATCCGCGCCGAAGCGCGGCTTGGCCGTTTCGATGCCGGCGATGAAAAGGTCGTGGTGCGCATCATCCATGCCAGCGGCATGGTGGAGGTCGCCGACGACATCGTGTTCACGTCGGGGTTCAGCGCCGCCGCCAGCGCAGCTTTGCGCGCCGGTGCACCGGTTTT